>Ga0182024_10001396_pt1 | contig 62366 bp, 52 predicted proteins | sample P32metaG_FD_120480 | JGI IMG/M metagenome (GOLD analysis project Ga0182024, IMG submission 120480) | Permafrost microbial communities from Stordalen Mire, Sweden - P3-2 metaG (Illumina Assembly) | ecosystem: Environmental > Terrestrial > Soil > Wetlands > Permafrost | place: Sweden: Stordalen...
ACGGTGGCCCCCGTCACCACCACCACCAAGGCGGGGACCACCACCACGGCCGCATCCAAGGTCGTCACCGCGGCGTCGAGCTCCCTGGCCTTCACCGGCCCGGGACCCGGCATCGGGATGCTGGGCGTGATCGGCGGAGCTCTCATCCTGCTCGGCTTCGCCCTCCTGGTCCTGGTCGACTTCCCGCGGCGGGCGATCTCCCGTCTGGGCTTCCTCACCAGCGCCTCGACCTGGCGCAAGGTGCGGGCAGGCGACCTCACTGAGCGTTTGGCTAATCTCAACCCGATGGGGTGGAGGAAAGCGCGCAACGAGGGCGTCCCGGACACGTCGCTGACAGAGGCGCCACAATCGCAGCCCGTGCAGTCGGCGTCGGCTGAGCCCGAGACCGGCGCGTGGGCGGGATACACCGCAACGCAGAGCCGGGGCCTAGGCGACCGGTTCTCCCGGGTTCCGACCGTGAGCCGTGAGCTCGCGCAGACCACCGCACGTCACGCCGTGCGGACCGCTCAGTGGCTCTTGGGGCGGTAAGAGGACCGCAACATCGACGCTGTCGATGACAGCGTCGACAGGATTCTGAACGCATCGGGGGCCGTCCAACGGCCCCCGATGCGCGTCACGGCCAAAGCGCGCCGACGGGCTCCATGACGTGTCCGACGCCGGTGGCTCGTTCCCCCCGACCGGCAGCCTCAGTTGTGGGCCCGTTGTCTCCCGCTGTCGGGTCTGTTCTCCGATACCAGTGCAGAGCACCGGCTGCATCGGAGGCGACCGGCAACAAGGCAAGGGGTCACAGGTGGAACGTGTGGTCGGGTGGGTGGACACCGATGGTGGTCGAGGCCGGCGAGGCGTGCGTGACCCGGATCGTTCGTGGCCGGGAATGACGCTGCGTCCCACGGGCATGGTGGTGTTCGCCACCCTGGAGAGCACCGAAGGCGCCCCGGTCCACACCCGCCCCGTGCCGTCGCGTGGGGCGATGCTCTCGGAGTCGTCCTCGACCGTCTCTCGAACCGTGTCGCCGGCGCTGACCCACACGCTGCTTCGCCGTGCGTCGCGCAGCGTGGCGTGGCTGCTGGGGCGATAACGACCGGGCAGACCCTCTCGTCAGGGCCGGCGTCGCCGGATCCGGGATTCCACCACGATCCCGGTCGCGAGCCCAGCGAGGCCGACGATGGCGAGCACGATCCCGGCGGTGAACGCCGATGGCCAGTAGTGCAGCTGCACCGTGTGACGGCCCGCGGGGACGAGCGCCTGGAGCATTGCTCCTGACAGGGACTGCAGGGGCAGCGCACGACCGTCGATGGTGGCGTGCCACCCCGGCACGTCGGTGAGGTGGAGTCGGAGCACCGAACGCGTTGTCGAGGTGAAGGTCAGGGTGGAGGCGGCGGCGTCGGGGTGCGAGGCCGACACTGGCATACCCCGTGCGTCGAAGGCGGGAACGTCGCCGTTGGCACCCAGCGGCGTGAGCGTGGCGAAAGCCGTGCCGGGAACGCGATACAGCCTCTCGTTGCCGACCTTGGACACGAACACGGTGCCACGGGGACGCGGACTGCCGGCGTGCTCCAGGATGAACCCGACGCCGTAACGCTGGGCGACAGCGGCACTGCTGATCGCCGGGCACAGGATCAGCGGCGCGTCGACAGAGCCAGCCGGCTGGCCCGTCGTGGCCTTCAGGGACCGGAAGACCGCTTCGGGTGTCATCGGGTCCCAATCGGCCAGCTCATGGACGCCGTAGACGACGTTGATGTCCTGGTGGATCCCCAGTGTGGGAGGAGTGTGGCAATCGCGCGAGCCGAACGCGACCAAGGCCGGGCCCACCGCTTGCCGGAGGGCCGTCTCGGCCGGGGTGGGCACGAGGAAGCTGGAGGTCGACGACACGAGCGGGGCCCCCGAGGCGACCAGGAAGGCCGTCTCGCACGCCAGCAGGACCAGCCCAGCCCACCGTCCGGCGTCGAGGGCGCGTCGTGTGCCTCCGGTGTGTCGGGCATGGTCCCGTCGTCCCCTGATGGAGAGGACGCCGATGACGGCGAATCCGACGACGATCTCGATCGTGGGCCAGATGAAACTCCGGGACCGGATCCCGGCCTCGAACGACGGGAGTCGTCCCCGGCCCACGAGCCACAGCAGGGCCACCACGACGGCCGCCACGGCGAAGGCCCCGCCCGCCCATCGACGGACCCGGCGCTGGGTGTGGGCTTGGACCAACGCGTCCATCCCCACACCGGCGAGCACGGCCAAGGCGAGATCCATCGGTTGGACAGCGCGATGCCACGCCACGCTGCGTAGCCCGGTCACTTGGTTGATGGCGGACACGACCGGCGAGACATAGGAGACGACCGCCATGGCGACGGCGGTGGCAGCCAGGGCAGGAACCGCGGGGCGCCTCCATCGCGTCCCCACGGCCACCACCGCCAGACAGAGCGCGATCACGCCGACGTACACGGCGGTCTCGGGGTAGATCGAGTTGCCGAACCACTGGTTGCCTGCCACGGGGAGGCCGTCGAATCCCTGGAAGAGCAGGTTCCGGAGATCGTGGGGAGGAAGCGCCCCGTAGGAGCTCACCACCCGGACCACAGACTTCGATGCGAGCTGGAGGCCCGGTAGGGCGAGGGGGGCCGACAGCGCCGCTCCCGCCGCCGCGGCGACGCCCAGGTCGACGACCGGACGCAGGACCGGGGCATGACTTTCTGGGCGGTGCCTGCGCACGATCATGAAGACCACGGTGAAGACGGCCAGGGCCATGCCGACGAGAACCACGGTCTCGGGTTGGCCGGCGTAGACGGCACACGCGAGGAAGACGGCGAACAAGGCGATGTCGCGCGACCGGTGTCGACCGCGCACGATGAGGATGGCCGTGGCGAACAGCCATCCCGCCCACGACATCGCCGCCGCGTTCGGCCATCCCAGCCAGCCCATGAAGGGCCCGCTCAGCTCGTAGACCGTCGCCGCGGTGGCGGCGCCGAGGACGCTCGTGCGCAGCACCCGGCTGAGCACGTAGACGCCGCTCCCGCCGATGAGCAGCGTCGTGACCTGGGCCACGGTGAAGGCGAGGCGAACCGGGAACAGGTACCCCACGAGGGCGGGGACGCTGAACGAGGCCGACTGCCAGTTGAACACGAGCGGCATGCCGAGGCCGCTGTAGGGGTTCCACAGCGGGAGATGCCCGTGATGGACCTGCGTCCACGCCAAGGTTGTCCAGGGGATGATCATCTCGATCTGGTCCCCGGGCCCCGTGTAGTGGACCACGGTGCCGGGTCGGGTGGACAAGCCGTAGCGCGACAGCTGGTCGAAGGGCCCGAGCGAGGCGCCATGGACCAGGGCAGGGATGAGGACCGCGATCGCCGCCACCACGACCCACCCCATCCCGAGCGCGTCCGGAACGAGCGAAGAGAGCCGGAGTCGGCGCTGGGTCACGAGATGGAGGGGCTCACACGCACGTCCCGGTGTGGCGGCATGGCAGATCGTACGCTGCCGCCTCTCGGGCCCGCCTTCATCCCCGGGGGGTTCGACTAGGTGGTGGCGGCAGAAGGTGAGCCCTGGGCCGTGCGGAACCACTCCACGGTGGCCTGCAGGCCCTCGAGAAGGCCGACGGGCTCGATGTCGGGGAACAGTGCCCGAAGGCGGGTCTGATCGGCTTGCGAGTCTCGCACGTCTCCCGCCCGGGCCGGCCCGTGAGCCAGGGTCAGGGGCCGGCCGATCACCTCACCTAGACATTGCGCCAGCTCGAGAAGCGAGGCACGTCCCCCGAAAGCGAGGTTGACCGGGCCGGGAGCGGTCACGGAACGCTGCAGGCCCTCGGCGAGGACGCGCACCACGCTTCCGACGAAGGTGAAGTCACGCGTCTGACCTCCGTCGCCGTGCACAGGAAGCGCCTCGCCCGCCAGCGCGGCGGCCGCAAAGGCGGGGACCACCGCGGCGTAGACGTGCCCGGCTCGCTGCAACGGGCCGAAGACGTTGAAGAAGCGGAAGACGAGCACGGGCAGTCCGAACGACCTTCCGTAGGACAGGGCGTAGGCCTCCCCAGCCAGCTTGCTCGCCGCGTAGGGGCTCAAGGGGAGGGGAGCGAGGTCCTCACCGGCCGGGAGCGACCGATTGGCCCCGTACACCGAGGAGGACGAGGCCACGATGACGTGCGCACCCCCCGCCTGACGAGCGGCCTCGAGCACCCGCAGCGTCCCGGTGGCGTTCACCTCGTGGGTGGCCATCGGGTCCTCGAGCGAACGCGGCACCGAGGCACGTGCGGCCAGATGGACGACGGCGTCAGCGCCGTCGATGGCTCGGCGCAACGCATCGGGGTCGAGGATCGATCCCTCGATGAGCTCGACGCCGGCGACCCCCGTCAGGTTGTCGGTGCTCCCGGTCGAGAGGTCGTCGAGGACGACGACCGCCTCGACGGTGGGGGTGTGCGCCAGAGCTCGACACAGATTGGCCCCGATGAACCCGGCTCCGCCCGTCACCAGGATCCGGGCGGGCCCCTTCGGGTCGGAGCCGGTCACGGCCCGTCGTTGCGCCACTGATCAGAGGAGCTCGACGTTGGGACCGGTGATGCGATTGCGGGTGTCGAGCACGAATTGCGCATGCTCGCCGACGAGCTCGTAGTCGAAGCCGTCATGGTCGGTGACGATCACCACGGCGTCGGCTGCGGACACGGCGTCGGCCGTGAGCTCGACGAGGACGAAGGGCACGTTCTCGGCCCGCAGGTGGGGATCGGCCACCCGGACGTCTGCTCCGAGCTCGGCCAGGCTCTCCGCCACCGCCATCCCCGGTGAGGTGCGCGCATCGGCGGTGTTGCGCTTGTAGGCCAGGCCGAGGAGCAACACCTGTGAGCCCTGGACGGGCTTGCCCATCCGGTTCAGTGCGTGCACGAGCCGTCGCACCACGTAGTCCGGCATGTTGGCGTTGACGTCGTTGGCGAGCTCGACGAACCGGAACGACCGGCCCAGACGACGACGCACCGTCCACGACAGGTAGCTGGGGTCGATCGGCAGGCAGTGCCCACCGACGCCGGGGCCCGGTGTGAAGCGCATGAAGCCGAATGGCTTCGTCGATGCCGCGTCGATCGATTCCCAGACATCGATCCCGAGGTCTCCCGCGAACATGGCGATCTCGTTGACGAGCGCGATGTTGACATGTCGGAACGTGTTCTCGAGAAGCTTGGTGAGCTCGGCGACCTTGGTGTCGGCCACCGGAACGGTCTCGTTCACGATGCGGTCGAAGAAGCCTTTCACCGCCGTCAGTGACGCCTCGTCGATCCCCGAGACCACCTTCGGGATCGTGACAAGGTTCCAGATCGGGTTGCCGGGGTCGATGCGCTCGGGGCTGTAGCCGAGGTGGAAGTCAAGGCCCGCGGCCAGTCCCGACCCTTCCTCGAGGATCGGAGCCACGAGCTCTTCGGTGGTCCCGGGATAGGTCGTGGATTCGAGCACCACGGTGGCGCCCGGTCGGAGATGGCGGGCCAGGATCCGGGCGGCCTCTTCGACGTGGGACAGGTTGGGGTTGCCGTCCGCCAGGGGCGTGGGGACGTCGACCACGGCCACGTCGAACCCCGCACAGCGGGCGGGGTCGTAAGTGGGCTCGTACCGGCCCGTGGCGAGGGCCCCGCTCAACACGGAATCGCTCACGTCCTCGACATACGAATCTCCGGCGGCGAGGCGCTTGACCCGGTCCTGGTCCTGGTCGAAGCCGACTACGTCGAAGCCCACCTCGACGGCGCGCATCGCCAGTGCCAGGCCCACATATCCCTGGCCGACCACCACGACCTTCTGGGTGTCGGCTCCGGTGGTCATGCGATAGCCCTTCTCGTGCGCTCGCGCCGGCGACGAGCCGGCACCGCGACCTTAGGCCGAGACGGGATCGGGATCGGCGTCCACCGAGTCATGGGAGCCGAGAGGCGAGCCCAGTTGTCCGGGCATCGCCAGCGAGAAGAGAAGCTCCCGCACGATCGGGGCGTCGCGCCGGAACATCGCGTCGCGCAGTGCAGCCAGACCCTGGGCGGACTCCTCTTCGGGAGCGCTCACGGGGACCAGGCGACGGATGAAGGGGTGCGAGGTGGGGAAGACCTCTTCGTCGGGGCTGTGCAGCTCCTCGTGCAACTTCTCCCCGGGACGGCGGCCGATCATGCGGACGGGGATCTCGGTGCCCTCTTCGTGACCCGACAGTCGGATCATGCGTTGCGCGAGGTCGAGAATCCGCACCGGCTCACCCATCTCGAGCATGAAGATCTCGCCGCCTCGGGACAGCACCGAGGCTTGAAGCACGAGCTGGACGGCCTCCTCGACGCTCATGAAGAACCGGGTCATGCGGGGATCGGTGACCGTGATCGGCCCGCCCGCCGCGATCTGCCGGGCGAAGGTGGGGATCACGCTGCCCCGGCTGCCGAGGACGTTGCCGAAGCGCACGACGGAGTACGCGGCCCCGGCCGGAGCGTGGGCGAGGACGACCTCCTCGGCCACGCGCTTCGACGCGCCCATCACGCTGATGGGCCGCACGGCCTTGTCGCTCGAGATCAGCACGAAACGCTGGGTTCCGGCCGCGGCGGCGGCTTCGACGACATTCTCCGTCCCGTACACGTTGACACTCACCGCCGCGACGGGATGGGACTCCAGAACCGGCACGTGCTTGTGGGCCGCAGCATGGAACACGACGTCGGGCCGGTGCAGGAGCATGGCCTCGAACACCGCGGCGCGATCGGACACGTCGACGAGGAGCTGTTCGGACGAACCGGGGAGGATGACGGCGGTGTCGTGGAGGTGGGTCTCGTCGTGATCGAGGAGGAGCAACTGGGCGGGGTTGAACTCAGCCACCTGGCGGGCGATCTCCGAGCCGATCGAGCCGCCGGCCCCGGTGATGAGGACTCGTTGCCCCGCCAGCGAGCGCCGCACGGTATTGAGATCGGTACTGACCGTCGTTCGTCCCAGGAGGTCTTCGATGCGTGGCTCGCGCGCCTGGCGGATCGGTGCCGTGTGCTCTTTCCCGGCCGCCACATCACGCGCCGAGGGAAGGATCTTCATCGACACCCCGGCCGCTTCAGACGCCCGCAGGGCCCGCTCGACCAACTCGGGGGCGGGATTAGGAATCGCGAGCAAGACCTGTTGGATGGTGTAGCGGTTGGCCGCGGCGGGGATGTCCTCGATCCCGCCCACCACCGGCACTCCGATCAACGAAAGCCCGTGGCCGCGCCCGTCGTCGTCGAAGACCGCAACCGGGACGAAGCCGGCCACCGGTGTGCGCAGCATCTCGCGGATTGCCTCGGCGCCGGCGTCGCGGCTCCCGATGACCGCCACCCGTAGCCCGACCCGGTTCGTGCCGCGCTGCCAGGCGAAGAGCCTCGAATGGAACCGCAGGGCCCCCATCGCCATCGTCACGAAGGCACATCCCACGAACACGACCCTGAGGGGAACCCGCTCGAGACCGACGAAATGCCACAACGGCCGTAGTGCCGTCAAGATCACCAACGAGGTCACGGCCGAGAGCAGTACCTGGCGAGCTTCCTCGATGCCTGCATAGCGCCAGATGCGACCGTAGAGGCCGAAGGCCCAGTTGGAGACCAGGTGGACGGTGATGGCGAGGACGAGGAAGAGGCTGAAGTGCTGCCAGTAGATGGCGGGGGCGCGATCACGGAAGTAGGCCACCTCAGAAGCGCCGTACGCTGCCGCAATGGCGATGACGTCGAGCAGCGTGAACACGACACGGGCCCTGACGTGGGAGGCTCGAGAAGCCAGTCGGTCGCCCCGCAGAGCCGGACGGCGAAGGCCCTTGCCCTTTTCTGCGTCGTACCGCTGCCGACGAACCGCCATCGCCATACGATCTGCCCCCCTGGCTCACAACCGTAGCGCTAGGCGCGAGCGCGCTTCGGTGGCCCCTCCGGAGCACGTTATGAGAGGTCCGTCGTGCTCGGCATCGTCAGGATTGACGATTCCCCGAACAGGAATTTACCTTTTCCCCTTCGTCGGGCGCGAATACGCTGACAAGGGGTAATGTGGTCTAGCCGGCCCAGAGGCCTAAGACGAGGTCGGCCGGGGAAAGATGGCAGCGATGGACTTCAGGGGGGCAGTGCTTCGCGGCTGGCGCCTGCTTGCCTTGCTGGGGCTCGTCGGGGCACTGGTCGGCTTCTTCTCGGTGCCGACGGCGCCGGCGTCGGAGGGCGCCGCCGCGCCGTCCACGTACAAAGCGGTGACCATCGTCGCGCCGGGGCTCGGCCGCAACAGCATCAGCCTGGCCCGACTCTTCCTTGACCTCAAGCTTCCGGTGGTGCTCCAGACCGCCGCTACCACCGCGGACGTTGGTGTCCCCGCCTCGAAACTCGTCGGAGTCGTAGGCGTCGAAAACGGACGCGCCGCCCTGGGTCTGAGCAAGAAGGAGTTCCGCGGCCTGCACATCAAGGCTCTCGGCGTCATCGTCGCGTGGTTCAGCGCCGATAAGGCCCAAGCGCTCGCCAACGCTGTCGCGAATTCGGTCGCCACCTACATCAACCGCCAAGCACAGGCGAGCTACGCCTCGGAAGTGGCGAGAGTCTCCAACGCCGTCGCGACTCTGCAGTCGAAGATCAGTGTGGTCGACGCGGAGATCGCCGGAGCCAGTGCAGGTGACGCCCAGCTTCCCTTGCTCAACACACAACATCGGGTCCTGGCGGGGCAACTGGACGATCAGGTCAGGCAACAGGTCCAGTTGCAGGTTGGCGGTCCAAAGGTTCCCGGCTACGCCATCTTGCGGACGGCGCAGGTGAAGCCCGTCTTTATCAGCCACCTGACCGTGGCTTCGGTGGTGAGCCACCGTTCCACGAGAATCCTGGGCGGGCTCGCGGTGGGGCTCGTCATCGCGGTCGGGATCATTCTGCTCGTCGAAGTGTTGGACCGGAGCCTGCGGACCGTGCGTGCCACCGAAGAGGCGTTCGATTTGCCCGTCGTGGCCGAGATCCCGGCGCGCGGCGCGGCGCGCCCGTCGCTTCAACGCGCCTCGATCGATACACGTCTTGCCGTGGTCACGGATCCTGACTCACCGGCAGCCGAAGCGTACCGACGGCTGCACACCGCGGTGCTCCTCGAGCCCCTTGCCTCGGAATTGGCCCTCAACGGCAACGGCAACGGGTACGCCTACGCGAACGGGAACGGCAACGGCAACGGCAACGCCTACTCGAACGGCAACGGGAACGGGAACGGGAACGGCAATGGAAACGGCCATGGCAATGGAAACGGGAACGGCCATGGCAATGGGAACGGGAACGGGAACGGGAACGGCCACGCCCTGCAAGCGGGGTATCCCTCCGATCCCGCTAACGGCGGGGACCTGGTCCATGAAGGCAACGGTCGCAAGGCGGGCCGACAGGTAGTCCTCGTCGTGTCCCCCGGTTCTGAAGCCACGCGCTCGGTGGTCGTGGCCAACCTGGCCGCGGTGTACGCCGAGGCCGGATGGCGCGCCCTGGTGGTGAGCATGGGCGACCTTCATGCGAGACGGGCATCGCACAGCCCGATGCCGGAGTTCGAGAACAACGGGGAGATCGAGCCCGAAGAGCTCGCACCGCTGTCCACACCGTCACCGGTCGAGGGCGTGTCGCGTCTGCGGTTCGACCAACTTCTGGCGAGTCGCGGCCAGGTCGTGACACACGGCCCGGCCATCATCACCGCCGCCCGGGAGATCGCTGACGCCGTGCTCATCGACGCTCCGTCGCTTCTCCGGACCCACGACGCCATCGCTCTTCTGCCTGCTGTCGACGTGGTGCTGGTCGTGGCGCAGTATGCCGTGACGAGGTCCGACGAGGCACGCGAAGCAGGGGACATGCTGAGGCGCTTTCGGGCCCCCATCCTCGGCGTGGCGTTCACCAACATCCCGGGCCGGGACCGTAGCCACAGAGGTGAAGAAGCCGAGGAGACTCAGACCAGCCCCAGCGGCGCGGTCCTCGAAGGGTTCGACCACCCTCAGCCTGCGCCGGCGTCCACGGCGAGGCTCTGGCTTTAAGCGCCTTCCTGGCGACGGACCAGCGCGCTCCCGATGGTCGCCTTTAGCCCCATCCTGGCAGCAGAGATCCATTCCAATGCCCCGGTGGCGCTGCTGGTCGGCATCATCCTTGTCCTCGTCACCGTCCCCATCGCCCGAAGTATGTCCGCCCGGGCGCGCGATCCGAGCCTGTACCGGTTGCTTATGGCCGCGGTCGTCGCCCACCTGTTGTTCAGCTCCGTCAACCTGTGGGTGGTCGACCACATCTACCACGGCGTCACCGACTACACCCGGTACATCGACCAGGGCGCCACCCTCGCCCGCCGCTTCGACAAGTTCAATTTCTCCACGGCGGGAATCCACCCCACCGTCGTCATCCTCGGCCAGGGCTCGGTGTCGATCTCGGCCGGCGTCGTCATGGCCATCGTGGGCGTGAACAAGCTGGCGCTGTTCTACGTATTCAGCTGGCTGGCGTTTATCGCCACCCTCGGCTTCTACCGGGCCTTCTGTGTGACGTTCCCCGAAGGCAACCACCGGCGTTACGCGCTGTGCGTCTTCTTCCTTCCCTCGCTGCTCTTCTGGACGTCGGGCCCGGCCAAAGAGACGGTGATGTACCTGGCGCTCGGCATGATGTCGTACGGCGCGGCGCGCATCCTGTCGCACCAACGGGGCGGAGCTGTACTTCTCGTGATCGGGACAATCATCGGCATTTACGTGCGTCCCCAGGAGCTGCTGCTGTTCATGGCCGCTTTCGTCGTGGCGGGGCTGTTCCGGCGCCGCGGCGTCGACCGCTCGTTCCGGGGTGCGCGCCGCCTTGCCGTGATGGGGCTCCAGGCCGTGTTGCTGCTCGCCGCGGTGTCGCTGTCGCAGGAGCTGGCCAAACACGCCCCAGTGTTCAACCTCAACCAGCTCGCCAAGAACAACGTCGGGCAGGCGAGCAGCCTGCATTATCACCCCGGACCGTCGGGCTACCCTAGAGACCTCTACGACGTGATCTTCGACCCCACCCCCTTGAACGCGCACGGGTCGGCCCAGCGCCTCGCCGCCTTCGAGAACACGGTGATCCTCCTGTTGTTCCTGACGTCGTTCCGCCGCCTGCGCTGCCTGGCCCGGACCGCCTTCACTCGGCCCTACGTGCTCATGTGCCTGATGTACTGCGTCGCCTTCCCGTACGCCTTCGCCGCCCTCAACAACCTGGGGCTGATCGACCGGGAGCGGGTCCTGTTCCTGCCGTTCCTCCTGGTTCTGTTGTCCGTCCCCCTCACGCCGCGCGGCCAACCTCCCATGTACCCATGGGAAGCCAGCGAGAAAAAGCGAAAGCGAAAGTCCTCTCAGGGGCGTTGGGGCGCGTCGCCTGTCCCTGCGAGGCGGTAGCGCCCTGAGCGCGCCCGTACCTCACTCGGCGGGATCGACGGTTCGGTCCAACCGGTTCCCCTGTTTCGACGGCCTGCGAGGCATCGCGGCCGTGTCGGTGCTCCTGTATCACACCGCGTCGACCTCGGAATTCGACAAGGCGTCCGCCCTCGGGCACTACACCGTTCGGCTCAATTCTGGGTGTCGGTCTTCTTCCTCATCTCCGGCTTCCTTCTGTACCGGCCCTTCGCCGTGGCGCATTTCTCGGGGAAGCCGGCTCTGTCTCCGACAAAGTTCTGGCTGCGTCGGCTGCTGCGCATCGTTCCTGGCTACTGGCTCGCCTTGACGGTCATCACCTACGGCTTGCACACCCAGACCATCGGTGCGTCGTGGCGGTCGATCGTCGTCGACTATGGGTTCGCCCAGATCTACTACCCGCTGCACTTCTTCTCCGGTCTCGGCCAGGCGTGGACGCTGTGCACGGAGATGAGCTTCTATTTCTTCCTCCCGCTCTACGCGGCGCTGATCGCCATGGGCCGGCGGTCGCCGGGTCGCCAGCTGGCGCGGGAGCTAGCGGTACTGGGAGTGCTGGCGATAATCGCCGTGGGTTTCAAGAGTTGGGCCATCGACTACCACTGCGCACCGAACTGCTTCACAAGTCACGTCCCGTACATGATCACATGGCTTCCCTCGTTCTTGGACCTGTTCGGCCTGGGCATGTTCCTCGCGGTCATGAGCGCCTGGCACACCACACATCGCCCCGAACCGACGTGGCTGGCCCACCCCGCCATGCCGTGGGCGAGCTGGGCATGTGCGGCGGGCATCTTCGTCATCGTCACCCGCGTGGGTGACCCGGTTGCAGCTGCGTTGTCACCCCTTCCCTACGTCGTCACTCAGGAGCTCTACGGCTTGTTCGCGTTCTTCCTGCTCCTGCCCGCCGTGTTCGGTCCGCAGAACCGCGGCCTCATCCGGCGCCTTCTCACCGCTCGACCCGTGGCCGCAGTCGGGGTGGTCTCCTACGGTGTGTATCTGTGGCACCCGGGGTGGATCGACGAGGTGTTCCGATGGTTCGGAACCTCCAGTTGGCGCTCGATTCCTGCCTATGTGGCCTTGACGCTGCTCGTTTTCGTCCTGTCCACCGCCTCCGCCACGGCCAGTTACTTCGTTGTCGAGCGGCCAGTGCTCCGCCTCAAGGACGGCTTCCGCTCCCGATCCCGCTCTCGTGCGGTCCCCTCGGTGCCTCCCACCCCGGCGACACCGTCCGAGTCGCCCACCCCGGCGACCCCGCTGCCCACGCCCTGAGGTCTCGGCCGGCGCGCACACCGAGTAACACCCTCATGGCCAGTAGCCGAGCTACGAGGGCCGTTGCGCTCCGAGCCACGCCTGGAACATGAGCACGTCCCACAACTCGAATTGCCGATCGTGGCGCCCCGACAGGTGCTCGTTCCACATCCCGCGCACCACGGGCGCGGCAAGAAGCCCGTCGGCTTCGAGACGCCGGTCGTCGAGGAGGTCCTCGGCCCAGGGTCGAAGTGGGCCCCGCAACCATTCGCCGATCGGAATGCCGAAGCCGGCTTTGGGCCGCTCGACGAGCGCCGGGGGGACGTAGCGGTGGAGCAGTCGACGCAGGAGCCACTTGCCGGTGCCGGCGCGCATCTTGTGCTGCGGGGGAAGCCGCCATGCCAATGCCGCCACGGCAGGGTCGAGAAAGGGCATGCGGCCCTCGAGGCTCGACGCCATGGTGGCCCTGTCGACCTTGGTGAGGATGTCGTCGGGCAGATAGGTCATGGTGTCGAGGTACATCATGCGCTCCACAGGGTCGTCGAGCGCGGGCCATTGCTCGGGGCCCGTCAACAGCGTGGCGGGCTCGGCCGCTCCGGGTACGAGCCGGCCGGGGTCGGTGGTGTGTGACGCCAGGGTGACATAGGTCTCGTGAAGGTCCGCGGCGGGAAGCACCTGGGCCACTTTCTGGATCTTGGTCCCGGGCATCCGCAGCGAAGGTGCACCGGGGAGGAGGCGCCCGGCGCGGGCGAAAGCCCGGTCCCACCACCCCGGAGGGACCACCTGCAACGCGAAGGCGGTCGCACGACGAAGCGGCAGCGGAAGTGGCTCGACGCGCCTCCAGAAGCGTTCGGCCCAGGCGTAGCGGTTGTACCCCCCGAAGAGCTCGTCTCCGCCGTCGCCCGAGAGCGCCACGGTGACATGGGCACGGGTGAGGTGGGCCAAGACGGCCGTCGGGATCTGCGAGGAGTCGGCGAAGGGCTCGTCGTACATGTCGGGGAGCCGGGGGATGACGTCCAGGGCATCGCGAGCCGTCATGAGCAGCTCGTGGTGCTCGGTCCCGAGGTGATCGGCCACCGCCCTTGCGTACGGCGCCTCGTCATAGATCGCGTCGTCGGAGGCGATGGTGAAGGTCTTCACCTTCGAGCTGTGTTGCGCCTGCATGAGGGACACGACGAGCGATGAGTCGATCCCTCCCGACAAGAACGCCCCCAGGGCTACATCGGCGTGCATGCGCAGCGCCACGGCATGGCGCAGGGTGGCGTCGAGCTCGTCAGTGGCTTCGTCAACCGACGCTCCTGACCGGCTCCTCACCCCGGCTTCGGCTACCTCTCGCAGGGCCCAGTAGGGCTCGGGGCGGGGCGATCTCCCCGGCGAGGCGGCCGCGTCGATCGTGACGATGGACGCGGGTGGGAGCTTGGCGAAGGTCGTGTAGATCGAGTACGGGGCGGGGATGCAGTTGTGGCGGAAGTACAGCGCCAGCGCGCCACGGTCGATCTCGCCGTCGAAGCCAGGATGCGCGCGCAGCGCCTTGAGCTCCGAGCCGAAGAGGAACGCCGTACCCGCCCAGCCGTAATAGAGGGGCTTCTCTCCGAAGCGGTCACGAGCCAGCTCCAGCCTGCGTTCGCGTCGGTCCCACAGTGCCAGCCCGAACATCCCGTTGCACCGGCGCAGGGTCTCGAGAAGCCCCCAATGCTGGGCGCCCGCCACCACGACCTCGGTGTCTCCCGACCCCCGGAACCGCATGCCGGCGGCTTCGAGCTCCCGGCGCAGGTCGCCGAAGTTGTAGATCTCGCCGTTGAAGGCCAGGACGTACCGGCCGTCGGGAGACGCCATGGGCTGGTGCCCGTGCGCGGACAGGTCGACGACGGCGAGCCGTCGGGAGCCCAGCGCCAGACACGTGCCCTCTTCGAGGAAGACCCCGGCGTCATCGGGCCCACGGTGGCGCAGGGTGTCGGTCATCGCCACCAGCCGTGCGCGCGACTGCTCGGTGCGGGCCGGCTCGTAATCCCAGAAGCCGGCTATCCCGCACATGTGCTCGAGGTGCCCGTCATCGTTCGTGCACCCCCACGCTTTGTAGGATAGGCGGCGGACTCGAGGACAGGTCGGGCTCAGGCGGACCGGGATTGGCCCGACGCTGCGCCCGCCCGGTGGGGGGACGGGTGGAGCAGCGGACCAGGGTTTCGGTCGCCCGACGGGGGTGCCGTGTCGTCACCACGTCCATGACGGCCCGACTCCTCTTGGGCCACCAGCTGCGGGCCCTCAACGAGGTGTCGTGGAGCGTGGTGTCGGGCGATGCGTTCGCCGACGCGCCAGTGGACCTTTCCGTCGAAGTCGTGCCCATCAGGCGGGAGTTCGCCCTGTCGGACTTCGCCGCCTTCGTCGCACTGCGGCGGTACTTCCGTCGCCAGCGCTTCGACTTCGTCCAGACCCATACGCCCAAAGCCTCGTTCCTGGGCCTGCCCGCCGCCCGTCTGAGCGGTACCACCGCGATCTACACCATCCACGGCGCGCTCTATTTCCGTGACAACAGCACGGCGGCCAACATCATGGGGTGGCTCTTCGAGCGCTGGTGCTGCGCGTGGGCCGACCTCGTCCTCGTCCAAAGCAGGGAGGATCTCGAGGTCCTGCCGAAGGCTTTGGTGTGCGGAGCGAGCAAGTTGCGCTTCGTGGGCAACGGGGTGATGCTCGACCGGTTCACCGCCCCGCCGGCCCCGGTGCGGCCTTCGTCACGCCCTGTCGTGCTCATGGTGAGCCGCCTCGTGCGCGAAAAAGGGTGCCTGGACTACCTCGGGCTGGCCCGGGCGTTGCGGGGGAGAGCCGACTTCGTCCATGTCGGCCCGGTCGAGCTCGACCAACGCGACGCCTTGTCGAGCGCAGAGATCGCGGCCGCGTCCGAGGACGTCTCGTTCGTGGGCGCCGTCGACGACATCCGTCCCTATCTGGCTGGCGCCGATGTGGTGGTCCTGCCGTCGTATCGCGAGGGCATACCCCGCGTGGCCATGGAGGCCGCCGCGGCCGGCCGGCCCGTCGTCGCCTACGACGTACGCGGCGTGCGCGAGGTCGTCGACGCGGCCAGCGGGCTCCTCGTGCCCCGGGGGGACACCGCCGCGCTCACCCGCGTCGTGGACGGACTTCTCGCCGACCCCGAGCGACGCGTCGCCCTCGGGCGCGAGTGCCAGGCGCGCGTGTTGGAGCGGTTCTCCGAGGACGACGTCATCGCCCGGTTGCGCGGGGTGTACGCCGAGCTGACGGGGGCGGCGTGAACAACGCCCTGTGCATGACCGTCGACGTCGAGGACTTCTACGACGGCATGGCCGCCCTCGGCCACACCGTGGCACGGCCGGCCGGCACACCCGACGGGCTGGTCTCGCTCCTTCATCGTCTCGAGGCGCAGCCCACCAAGCCGAAGGTCACGCTCTTCGTGGTGGGAAACTATGCCCCGGCGGTGCGTGACGACCTCGCCGCGTTCGCGGCGGCAGGCCATGAGATCGCCAGTCACGGGCCCGACCACGGCCAACTTCCCCCCACCGGTGTCGTCGAGTGGCTTCGCAAGGGCCGTGAGGTCCTCGAGGACCTCCTGGGGATCTCCGTGCGGGGCTTTCGCTCACCGCGCTTCGACGTCCCGGGGGAAGGAGGGCTCGCCCGCTACCGCGACGAGCTGGCCGAGGCGGGGTACCACTACGTGTCCGACACCTCACGGCTGGGGGTCCGATCAGCGGTGCGCGAGATTCCGGTGCTGTCATGGCGAGGGGTGCGGGTCGGAGGGGGCAGCTATCAACGTCTGCTCCCGTTCTCGGTGGTGGCGGCGGCGACCCAAGGTTCGGGTCAACCAGCCGTGGTCTACTACCACTCCTATGACTTCGACGGCACGCTGCCCTCGTTGACGGCCATGCGCTCGCCCATGCTGGCCCGGCAGCTGCTCGGCCGCGGCCGGATCGCGCCGATCGCATGGCGGCTCACCGGACGCTTCGGAAGCGAGACCTGCGCCCATGCCATCGGCTGACTTCGAGGGCTACTTCCACAAACGCGCCTCGCGCTTCGCGGCCTTCTACCGCAGCGAGGCGCTGTCGCGCCTCATCGGCCGGGGGCCGTTGTTCGACCGCCTGCGGGGGAGCGTCGACATCGTGGCCGCACTCCGGGCGACCCATGTCCTGGACGTGGGGTGCGGGAGTGGGCCCCTGTTCGCCCCTCTCGCCGCCTCGGGCGTCCGGGTCACCGGCCTCGACCCCGCGCCGGCGATGGTCGCGCTGGCCCGGGCCGAGGCCGCCCTGCACCCCGGCCTCGTCACCGTGCAGGATCGTGGCTGGGAGGCCATCGACGAGAAGGATGCCTATGACGTCGCAGTCGCCCTCGGCGTCTTCGACTACGTCGACGAACCGGCCGTCCTGCTCTCGGCGATGGGTCGTGCCGCGCCGCACGTGGTGGCCTCGTTCCCCGCACCGGGCCTCCGGTTGCAGCTGCGCCGCGCGCGCTACGGGGCCAGGGGTGTGCATGTCCACGGGTACCGGCCCGACGCGCTGCGCGGCCTGGCGGCGGGCAGCGGTCTCGTGGTCGAAGAGCTCAGGCCCCTCGGGCGCGCCGGGTACCTGGCGCATTTCTCGCGACCTGTGACCTGACGCCTCGCGCCACGAGGGGCTCGAGGAACGAGAGCCAGCACGCCGCGACGGCGTCGAGTGTGAAACGGGTCAGACACCGCTCGCGTGCCGCTGCACCCATGGTCCGACGCAGGGCGGGCGACGACACCAACCGGTCCGTGGCGTCGACCATGGCACCGAGGTCGTCGACGTCGACCACGAATCCCCCGGTGCCGTCCTCCACGATGGTGCGCACCCCCGGCACCGCTGTCGCCACCACGGGCAGGCCACTCATGCCGGCCTCGATGAGCACGCCGGGCATGCCCTCACCGGTGGGGAGGCTCGGGAACACGAATGCGTCGGCACCCCGGAGGATCTCGGCCACGTCAGGACGCGACCCGAGCATGTCCACGCCGGCGGCCGCGGCGGGGCCCGAGAGCTCCTGCGCCAGCGGCCCGTCGCCGCACACGAAGGCTCCCAGCGCGTCATGACGCCGGCGCAGCCGCGCCACGACCTCGATGAAGCGATCGGGGCGCTTGCCCGTGGTCAGCGCACCCACGAAGGCGAGCACGGGCCCTCGATCCGAGTGTTCGGGCGCGCCGCCCGCCCCGTCCTCGGGCGGGTGGAACTCCCCGGGATCGCGCCCGTTGGGGGCGAGCACCGACCGCGTCTCGGCCACGCGCAGAAGGCCCCGGCACTGCTCGAGGACCTCGTCGCCCTCGGCGGCCACGACATCGGTGCGACCGACGAGGGTGCGCCACAACGCCACCCGCGGCGCGCTGGCGGCATGTTCGAACGTGCCGGTGGCGTAGTACGCGAGCGCGGTCCGGGTGCCGAGCATCGCCGGAACCAGGTACTTGAGGGGGTCACCGCCGTGGGCGACGACGACGGTGGGCCGGGCGCGGCCGAGTGCGGCCCGGAGCCGAAGGACGAGGCGGGGGTCGAAACCCTGCGCGGGCCGTTCGCCACCGGGATGGTCCAGGGCCAGGTCCACCGGGACCTGCTCCTCACCGTCGAACAGGCTCAGGAGACGGTGACGGCGGGTACCGGGCGCGTCGAGTCGGGTGGCGAGGGCGCGGGCCTCGCGCTGCGCGCCCCGGGCCGTGGCGGTGGGGATCACGTGCAACACCAGAGGTACGTCTTCGACGGGGTCTCTCCCCGTCGCTGGGCCCGAGGGGCTCATCGACGTCGCCTCCCCGCCAGAAGCTCGATGTAGACCGCTTCGATGGCCCGGGCCGCGTTCGTGACATCGAACTCCTCGCTGCGCTTCGAAGAGGCCTCGGCCAGGCGCCCCCGCAACACGGCGTCGCCCGCCACCCGCTGCACCGCCTCGGCCAACAAGTCGGGGCGACCGGGGGGGACGAGCAGCCCTTCGACGTCGTCGGTGACCACATCAGGCACTCCCCCGACCGTGGTGGCCACCACCGGCAACCCGGCGCTCATCGCTTCCATGAGCGCGACGGGAAGCCCCTCTTGGTGCGAAGGCAACACGAAGACATCCGCGCCGGCCATGAGGCGTGGCGTGTCGGTGCGAGTCCCGAGGAAGAGGAACCGCGACGCGAGGCCCGCGGCTCGGGCCGTCGCCATCAGCTCGGCCTCCAGTGGGCCGCGCCCGACCGACACGAAACGCACGGCAGAGCCCGCCGCCATGCACAGGCGCGCCGTCTCGAGCAGGACGTCGTAGCCCTTCTCGCTACGGAGGTTGGCGACCGTGAGCGCGAGCACCTCGTCATCCGCGACGCCGAGCTCGGCGCGGACGTCACGCCGGAGTGCTTGGCGCTCATCAAGCGTGGCTGTGAACCGGGTGCGGTCCACGCCGTGCACCACGACGCGCGCCCGGGACCGCAGCGCCCGAGGCAAGGCGTCGCGCGCCGCCACGGAGACGACGATGAGAGCCCGGTCGACCCCGACGGTGGAGCGGTTGAGTGCTTTGGTCACCACCGCCGCCTTGTTCCACAGGCTGTGCTCGGTATAGACGACCACGGGGCGCCGCGAGCTCGGCACGGTCAAGGCGACCAGACGCCCGAACGCAGCGGTGTAGGGGAGATGGGCGTGGAGCACGTCGAATCGCCCGTGCACGAGGAGACGGCGTAGCGCGGCCGTCCAGCGGAGGTCGGCGCTGGCAGTCGCCCCGAGGCCGTGGACGGGCACACCGGCTGCCTCCAAGGTGGAGACCAGGGCGTCCTGGTCGGCCAGGACGTAGGCGACCTCGTAGTCGAATCGGGCGCTGTCCCGGGCACCGACCACATCGACGAGGAGGCGCTCAGCGCCGCCCAGCCCGAGCCCCTTGATGAGCAGGAGGACCCGTGACCGGGGCCCGGCGCCCCCGGAGACGGGCATTTCCCCAGGTCGCACGCGCAAATGGTAGCGGTGAGCAGGGACAATCTGTGGCTATTGGGCTTCGTCGGGCAGTAAGCTGAGGAGACGGGTTGGCGGAGCGTTGGGGCAGCAGTGGAGCGGAACCGGGGGGAATCGCATTGTCAACCACAGTAGAGGCGCCTTCTGAGGACGTCGGCGCGCTCAAGGTCTTCGACGTGTCGCTGGTTCCCGAGGATCCCTCGGACGACCAGCTCTACAAGCACAAGCCCGACATGCTGCGTTCGGCTCGGGAGCTCATGGGGCGCTGGGACGTCATGTTCACCCTGGCCGAGCGCGACATCCGAGCCCAGTACAAACAGGCCGTGCTGGGGGTGGCCTGGGCCCTGCTCGTCCCCTTGGTGAGCCTGTTCATGTTGGTCATCCTGGCCGGCCACGTGTCGGGGTTCAGCCCCGGCGGTCACATCCCGTTCGCGCTATGGACCTACACCGGGCTGCTGGCCTGGGGCTTGTTCGGGGGCGCCCTCGGCGGTGGCACCAACTCGCTCGTGTCCAACAAGGCACTCATGGCCAAGAGCCACTTCCCCCGGGAGTGCTTCCCGTTGTCGCAGGTGCTCGAGTCGGCGTTCTCATCGTTGATCGCCACGGTGCCGCTCTTCATCCTTTTCGCCTGGTACGGGTTTCACTATCCGCCCCAGCTCACAACCCTGTGGTCTCCCCTGTACCTGGCGGTGGAGATCCCCTTCATGTTGGGCCTCGTGTTCCTGGTGTCGTCGGTCATCGTGACCATGCGCGACCTACAGCAGATCGTGCCCATCATGATGCCGCTGGTCATGCTGATCACGGTGTTGAAGCCGCTGGCGGTGGAGAAGCACCACCACCTGGCGGCGGCCTTCATCACCACCCCGGTGCTCCGTATCCTGTACTGCGTCGCCAACCCTATGGCCGCCGTGCTCAGTAACTTCAGGGACTCGGTGCTGCTCGGGTTCGGACCCCAATGGGAGATCCTCATCGCCGGCGCCATCGGGTCGGTGGGGTACCTGGTGGTCGGCTACGCGGTCTTCAAACGCCTCGAGGTGAACTTTGCCGACCTCACCTAAGGCGCTCCCGCCGGGGACGGTCCTGGTCGAACACGCATGGAAGCGTTTCCGGGCCGACCGGACGCTGCCCATGTTCCAGGACCAGATCGTCATGTTGGGGCGGTGGCTCAAGGGGTACCGCCGCCCGTACCGGTGGGTGCTGCGCGACGTCAACCTCCACGTCGAGCCGGGCAAGACCTACGGGCTCATCGGCGTCAACGGCTCGGGCAAGTCGACGCTGCTCAAGATGATCTGCCAGACCACGTTCCCGTCGGCCGGCTCGGTGACCGCCGTGGGTCGGGTGGGGGCGCTGCTCGAGGTGCGCAGCGGCATCCACCCTGACCTGTCCGGACGGCAGAACGTCTACCTGTACGGCAACATCCTCGGAATGTCGCGCGCCGATGTGTCGGCGCGATTCGACGACATCGTGGACTTCGCCGAGATCGGCGACGCCGTCGACCGCCAGGTGAAGTTCTACTCAACGGGCATGGCAATCCGACTGGGCTTCGCCATCGCCGCCTTCCTCGAGCCCGACGTCCTCCTGGTGGACGAGGTGCTCGCCGTGGGCGACGCCCGCTTCCAGCAGAAGTGCCTGGAGCGCATCAGCCAGGTGGTCGCCAACGGCACGACCCTCTTCTACGTGTCCCACGACCTCCCGACCGTCGAGGCCGTGTGCGACCGCGCCATGTGGCTGGCCGACAGCCACGTGCGGGCCGATGGCCCGGCCCGCGACGTGGTGGCCCTGTACCGGCAGTCGGTGGGGGAGCAGGCCGTGCTCGCCGCGGACAGCGACACGGGCGTGCGCATCCTCAAGATCGAGATCACCGGGCCCGACGGCGGGCAGATCCTCTCGGGCGAGGAGGTCAACCTCCGCATCGTGGCGGAGTCCGAGGAAGCCATGTTCGGGGCGTTCCACATCGGCATCTCCCAGGGCACCGCCATGCCCGTGTTCGTGCTGCGCTACGCCAGCTCCTTCCCCGAGGGGCAGTTCGAGCTGCGCTGCAAGATGCAGACCCTGCCACTGCCCAAGGGCCGCTACTCGGTCTGGGGCGCAATGCGGGCCCCGCGCGGCAGCGGGCCGACGGCGTCTCTGCCGTGGCAGCCCCTGGTCTCGTTCGAGGCCTTCGGCCCCGACGTCATCAAAGCCCCCAACGGTGTCATGGTGCTCTCCCCCGTGTACGTGCCGGCCGACTGGGAGCTGTCCTGACCCGGGGCACCGACCCTGGTCTCGACGGGGTGACCGCCGTCGTCGTGACCCACCTCCGGCCCCGCCTGGCCGGCGCCACCGTGCGATCGCTCCTCGACGTCGAAGGGTTCACGCCCGACCGCGTGGTGGTGGTCGTGAACGGCGAAGGCGGGCTCGACGACCCCGAGCTCGAGAAGGCCGTCCGTATGGTCAGGCTGCCCTCCAACACCGGGCCGGCGGGGGGCTTCCACCGAGGAATGCTCGAGGCGTTCGCCGACCCCACCACGCGCTGGGCGTACCTGTGCGAGGACGACATGGTGCTCCTGCACCTTCCGACGCCTCGCGTGACCGGTCTCGTGCGACGAGTCGAGACCAGCGGCCTCGAGGGAGTCGGGGCCGTGGTCGCCTTCGGTCGGGTCTTCGTGCCTCGTTCGGGCCACACGGTGAACTTCGTCCCGCGCCGGGGCCTACCCGGGGAGCTCGCCCCCGTTGACGTCTCGACGTGGGGGGCGACCCTGGTGTCACGAGCCGTCGTGGACGCCGGCGTGCTGCCCGATGCCGAGCTGTTCTTCGGGTTCGAGGACTTCGACTTCTACTGCCGGGTGCGCGCCGCGGGGTTGTCCGTGCTGGCCGACGTCATCTGCGCGCGCCAGGTGGCGCACCGTCAGACGTCGGCCGGTCGCGACGACGCCTTGCGCGACCACAGGCCCATCGACACCGACGAGCCATGGCGTGCGTACTACCTGGCGCGCAACTACTTCGCCCTGGCGCGTCGCCATGGTCGCCCCAGCTGGTTCGCATGGCACCTTCTGTATTCGGCCCGCCGTCTCCAGCTCGCCCACAGCACGGCGGAGCGTCTGGCCACGGTGCGCGGCATCGTGGACGGGGCCCGGGGCAAGCTCGGCATCGACCTTCGATACCAGCGCAAGGTGGGGGAGCGAGCGACCCCGGCGGAAAACGCCGTTCCCTCCCGCGTAGCCGAGACGGCGATGGACCCGGCGACGGCGTCGCGCCCGGAGGCAGACGGGGGGATCCCGACGCCCGAGGAGCTGGGGCCCTCGGTAGTGGCCCTCGTGCTGTCACACAATGCCCCCCTGGCGCTGGCGAGATGTTTGGACGCCATCGCCGCGCAGTCGGTCAGGCCCGGTGCGGTGATCGTCGTGGACAACGCCAGCGAACCCGCGGTGCGAAGCGAGGACCTCGGGGGGCCACTGCCGGTCTCGGTGGTGCGTTCGGACACGAACCTGGGCCCCGCCGGCGGCTGGGCCCTCGCGTTCGAGGAGCTCCTGGCCGGGTCGTCCGACTTTGCCTGGGCGCTCGACGACGACATCGTTCCCGACCCCGAGTGCCTCGAGACCCTGCTGGGCGAGGCCCGCCACGACCCCAAGGCCGCCTTCTGCTTCCCCCGCTCCATGCAGCCCGACGGGACGGTCGGGGAATGGGGGTCGTGGTGCGGGTTCGTCGTCTCGCATCACATCGTTGAACAGGTGGGCGTGCCCCGGGCCGAATTGTTCTGGTGGGCGGAGGACAACGAGTACTGCCACTGGCGGATCCCCCAGGCCGGCTACCCGCGTCGTCTCGTGGACGGGGCGGTCGTCCAGCACGACGCCGTGCGCCAGGGGGCCCGGGTGCCGTTGTGGAAGTACTACTACGAGTCCCGGAACATGCTCTATCTCCACCTCCACGTCATGCACCGCGTCGGGTGGTACCCGCGCAACGTGTCCAAGCTCATCGCCCGGGCCCTGATCCGGGAGCGGGGGAGGCGTGTGGCGTGTCTACGGACCATCGCCCTCGGCCTGTCCGACGGCGCCATGGGCCGGCTCGGCATGCGCTTCCCGGTGGAGCCCATGCAGGAACAGCCTCGCCCGCTCGACGACCACTGAGCCATGCAGGACGACGAGAGCACGAACCTGGCGGCCCGCCGTGCTCGGGACGAGGCGCGCCCCACCCCCAACCTGTTCATCGTGGGCGCTCCGAAGTCGGGTACCACAGCCCTCGCCAGTTACCTGGGGGCGCACCCCGACGTCTTCGTGGCCGGCAAGGAGCTCAGCTACTTCGGAAGCGACCTGAACTTCCGGACGACCAAGGGTGGTCGGTGGCGGATCGGGTACGACACCTATCTGGAATGGTTCGGCCGTCACGGCGATGCCAAGTACCGGACCGATCGCTCGGTGTTCTACCTCTCCTCGACGCGGGCCGCAGCCGAGATCCACGCCTTCGACCCCGAGAGCCGCATCATCGCCCTCCTCCGCAACCCCGTCGACCAGATGCACTCCCAACACAGCGAGATGCTGTTCCAGGGCGACGAGGACATCGCTTCTTTCGACGAGGCGCTCGCGGCCGAGGAGGACCGCAAGCACGGGGCGCTCGTCCCTCCGGCATGCCAGAAGGTGTTCGGGCTCCTCTATCGCGACATCGCCCGCTACGCAAACCAGGTCGAGCGCTACCTGTCGGTGCTCGGTCGCGACCGGGTCTGCGTCCTGCTCTACGACGACCTCGTCGCGGATCCTGGCGCCACGTACCGCCGGGTCCTCGAGTTCCTCGACGTCGACCCGTCACACCGGCCCGAGTTCGAGGTCGTGAACGCCAACAAGGTCGTGCGCAGCACGCGCGTCCGCGACCTCCTGCGCCAGGCTCCGCCCGGGCTGCGCAGGATGGGGCGTCTGGTCGTGTCCGACGAGTTCGCCCGGGCCGCGCTGCGGCGGCGGCTGCACGTGCTCAACACCCGGGGCCAGTCCCGTCCCCCCATGGCCCCCGGCCTGCGCCGGCAGCTGATCGAGGAGTTCGCGCCCGAGGTCCAGCGCCTCGAAACGCTTCTCGACCGGGACCTCAAGACCTGGATGACCCCTCCAGAGGCGGACGTCGGTCGAGGTGCCCGGCAGCCCGGTGTCGGCTCCGACAGACGGGCGAGGTAGCTCGTGCCCGGCGTGGTCGTGCTCGGGATGCACCGGAGCGGCACCTCCGCGGTGAGCCGCATCCTGAACCTCCTCGGTGCCGACCTCGGTCCCGAGAGCGATCTCCTCACGGAGTACGACAACCCGGCCGGGCATTGGGAGAGCAGGTCCCTGGTGGCGTGCAACGACCGGATCCTCGATGCCTTCGGGCGGTCGTGGGACTTCCCGCCGTGGTTGGCACCGGGGTGGGAGTACTCCGAGCGCGCCTCGCAGCTGGTGCCCGAGCTCACCGAGGCGTTCCGGGCCGTGTTCCGGTCGAGCCCGTGGGTGTGGAAGGACCCCCGCACCTGTTTGACGTTCCCGCTGTGGCGACGGGTCATCGGTGACGAGCCCACGGTGGTGATCGTGTTCCGCGCCCCGGGCGCGGTGGTGACATCGGTGAAACGCCGCGACGGCATCCCGAGCCTGTACACGGTGGGCCTGTGGCATCACTACGTCCGGTCCGCGGTGACGGGCGCGGGCGGGCTGCCCGTGGTGTGCCTGCAATTCGAGGACCTGGTGGCGTCTCCGGTCAACACGGTCGAAGCCCTCGTGGACGACCTCGGCGCGCTCGGCCTCACCCTGCCCGGTGACCCGGCCGCGGCGGCCGCTTCGATGCAAGGGGCCCTCGTCCACGGCGACGCCACGTCACCACTGGTACGGCGCCTGACATCGTCGACCGTCGAGCTCCTCCGGGACTTGCCTCGGCGCAGCCAGAAGTTCGAGCCCCCAACGTGGCGCGAGCCCCGCTGGGTCCATCCCCTGTTGCTTGCCTACCGCGGTCCATGGGCACTGCGGGCCCGGGCGGGGCACCCGTTACGTCCGGGGTTCGCATGAGCGTGGCGCGACGGGCCTACGACGCGGTCCGGCTCTGGCAGCCGCCTTCGTGGACGGGGTCGACGCCGCGCGGCGTCGTCGTCCTCGGCATGCACCGCAGCGGCACCTCCGCCGCCACCCGCCTCGTCAACGTGCTGGGCCCTGCCACCTGCGCACCCGGAGAGATGGTGCGCGGCCCCTGGAACCCGAGCGGCCACTTCGAGAGCCGTGCGCTCATGCACCTGAACAACGCGCTGTTGACGCAGATGGGTCGTACGTGGTGGTACCCGCCGCCGGCGGGAGAGCAGGACTACGAGGCCGTGGCGGCGCGCATCACCATCACACGCCCCCAAGCCCGCCGGGCCTTCCGGCGCGTGCATCGGACGGTCCCCTGGGTGTGGAAGGACCCGCGCACCTCGGTCCTGCTCCCGTACTGGCGCTCGGTCCTGGGCGACCGGCTCGCGGCGGTGGTGGTCGTTCGCAACCCCATCGAGGTGGCTGTGTCCATGCAGCGTCGCCACGGGGTGCCCGTCTCGTTCGGCGTGGCGTTGTGGGAGCGTTACAACCGCCTCATCCTCCTCCACAGTGCCGGACTCCCGGTCCTCGTCACCCGCTACGACGACCTCGTCGACGACCCCGCCGCCTGGTCCGAAGGCGCCCGGACGTTCCTCGCCGGCCTCGGCATGCGGCTGGACGACACCTCGGGGACACTGGTCGCGGCCCGGGACTTCGTCGACGCCGACCTGCGGCACAGCACGCACACGCGCGCTGATGTCGTCGACGCCGGGTCGACGTCGCTGGCGGTCTACGACGCACTGGAGGATGTCATGGGGCCGAGCGCGTCGTTCCGGTCGCCGCCGCTGCCGCCCGAGCCCAGTGCCGTGGCGACCGAGCTCGACACGGTGGGCCCCGACACCGAGCTCGCCTGGCACCCGCCTCCGTGGGCACCGGAGCACGACGGTACTTCGCAACGGGGGCCGAAGGCCGCCCATGAGAAGTAGCATCGGAGTGCGGTCGCGAGCAGCACGCGGACAGGGGGGACGCCGTCGATGGACCTGATCGAGCGGCCGGGGGGCGTCGTTCGTCGGCACCCGTGGGAGGTCGCCCGCGCCCGATTCTTCGTCCGGCTGATCCAACGCCTGGGCCTGGCCGCCACCACCGACGGTTGGCTCGACGTCGGCGCCGGCGACGCCTGGTTCGCGCAGCAGCTCCTGGGCGTGCTGCCTTCGTCGACACGCCTGGCGTGCTGGGACACAAATTATCCGACGCCGGCGCTCGAGGGGGAGACCAACGCTCCGGGCATCGAGTTCAGCGCACAGGGCCCGGCGGGGTCGTTCGGGGGGATCCTCATGCTGGACGTGGTCGAGCACGTCGAAGACGACGTCGGTTTCGTGCGCGAGGTGATCGCCGGCTCGCTCGCGCCGGGCGGCTGGGTGCTCGTCAGCGTTCCCGCCTATCAGGCGCTGTTCAGCTCCCATGACCGTGCGCTCAAGCACTTCCGCCGCTACGCGCCCGGGTCCCTCCGCACCGTGCTCGAGTCGGCGGGCCTGGAAGTGAAGGCACGGGGCGGGTTGTTCCACGGCCTGCTCCCCGTGCGAGGCGCCCAGGCGATGCGCGAGCGGCACCACCCCCCGACGGGGATGTCGACCGGGATCGGCGCCTGGCAGGGCGGCGCGCGCGTGACCAAGGCACTGACGATGGCGCTCGATGCAGAAGCCCGGGTGTCTCTCGCCCTGGCGGCGCGGCATCTTCCCCCCGTGCCCGGCCTCACGACGTGGGCGTTCTGCCGCCAGGCCCGCGAGGAGGGCCCGTGACGGCGCCGGCCGGCGCGGTCGTCGTCGTCCCGTGCTTCAACGAAGCGCGCCGGATCGACGAGCGCGCCTTCCTCGACATCGCCGCGACCGGACAGGTACGGCTCCTGTTCGTCGACGACGGCTCCACTGACGGGACCGGACAGATCCTGACCCGGATGGAGGAGGCTTCGGAGGCCGTGGACGTCTTCACCCTGGCGAGCAACACCGGGAAGGCCGAGGCGGTCCGACGAGGGCTCCTCGTCGCGGTGCGGGGCGGCGCCGATGTCGTCGGGTACTACGACGCCGACCTGGCGACGCCACCCGAAGAGCTCCTCCGGTTGGTCAACGAGCTGCGGGCCCGACCTGAGCTGTCCGGTGTCCTGGCGAGCCGGGTGGCCCGTCTCGGCAGCTCGATCGAGCGAAACGCGGCGCGCCACTACATCGGTCGGGCCTACGCCACCATCGCTTCGATGGCACTGGGGATCACCGTCTACGACACCCAGTGCGGAGCAAAAGTGTTCAGAGTGAACGAGACTCTCGTCGCCGCCCTGGCCGAGCCGTTCCGGTCGTCGTGGGCCTTCGACGTGGAGCTTCTTCACCGTCTGCTGCGCGGCAGCGCCAACGCCCCGGCGCTGTCGGTGAACAGCTTGGTCGAGCTTCCTCTCACGGCCTGGCGCGACGTCACGGGATCGAAGATGCGCCTCGGGCCGGCGCTGGCCGCGCTCTTCGACCTGGTGCCGATCGCCCGTCGCAGGACACGGAGCCCGACCGCTCTCCACGGTGACCCGACCACCAGGACAGTGGTCATGGCGCCACAACTCCCCCCCGGCCGCCCGCGCGCTCGGGGCGTTACCCCCGGTGCACACGACACCGGGGAGAAGCGGGGCTGAGCGCCCGCCGAGGCCGGAGAAACGCTGAGAAATTTCGGGGGAAATGCCCAGGTCGGTCGTCAAATGTGATGATGACCCGCGGCCTCCTCAGCCCTATGGTTACCTCCGGGGGTGAGGATGAACGACCTCGGTCGTCGCTACCCAGGCGACAACGGGCTCTGGGCCCCGTGAGCAGACCGCGCGCGCTCCGGCGTGTCCGTGCCACGCGTGTCGGCGCGGTGCTGGGCGCGGCCCTCGTGACGTGTCTCAGCGCGACCCTGAGCGCCACGGCGGCGTTCGCCAACGCGGCCAGCCCGACCGCGTCCCCGATGACACCCGGATCAGTCCTCGTGAACGCCAACGGCACCGTGACGGTGACCGCCTCGGGCACGTGGCTGTGGGCGTTCGGGACAGAGAGCTCCACCACGGCGGGCCTCGACGCCACGGTCAACCATCCGTGCGACAGTCGGACCGGCGTCGGTTGGGGAGTCGTGTGGAACGACCCGAACGACCCCGGGATCACCGAGACCTACGTCACCAAACACGGAAAGCCCGCGTCACAAGTCGTCCATGTCGGGTCACAAGGGAAGAACCCCGTCAACACCGACTCGAGTGTCGAGTTCGATTCCAGGCACCCGTGCGGGACTTTCGTCCAGACCAACGTGCCGCGCCCGGGGGACGGGTACGACACCGGGATGTGGCAGAGCGTCCACACCTATGCCAGCTTGGCGTCGCTGCCCACCGACGTGTGCGTGATCACCTACGACCTCGGCTTCGGCCATCCCCCGACACCGCACCGGACCAACTTCGACAACAACGACAACTCCGTGCAGTGGGCGCTGTTCAAGGCGGGCAGTTGGGACACCACCACCACCGACGACAACTGCGCCGCACTGCCGCCGGCTGAGCCCGCCCCCCCGCCGCCGCCGACCCCCACCGTGGTTCCGGCCGTGAAGGTGGTCAGTCACACGGCTCCCCCGGCACCCGCGCCGCAGGTGAAGACGACGACGACCCCGGCCAAGCCGACCGGCGTCCTCGCCTTCACCGGCTTCGGGCCGACGGGCCAACTCCTGGCCATGCTCGGCATGATCCTCGTCCTGATCGGGATCGTCCTGTACTTCGTCGACGTCCGCAAGTTCGCGCTGTGGCTGTTGGGGTTGTGAACCGCTAAGGGACGAGGGTGGTGGCACCACGCGCCCGTCGACGGGCCACGGTGAACGCGCTCGCACCGGCAAAGCCCACGAGAACCGCCCCCGCCACGTAGAGCCCGGCGCTGAACAACCCGGGCCAATACCACAGCTGGATCACGTGGTGTCCCGCCGGGACCCGCGCCTCGAGCATCGCTCCTGCCGCCCAGTGCTGCAGAGGCAGCGAACGCCCGTCGATGGTGGCATGCCAGCCGGGCAGGGCGGTGACCCGCAGGCGCAGCATCCGGGGAGCCGTGGTGTCGGTGACGAGCCGTAGCGACGCCGCGGTCGGGTGGGTGACCGCTACCGGGCTCCCCGGAGCGACCACGGCCAATGTCTGTCCCGCCGGGGGCAGCGGCGACAGGGTCGCCTGGGCGGACCCGGTCACGTGGAAGAGGGCTTCTCCTCCCACGGTCCCGTCCCGGACCGCGCCCGAAGGGACGGGGCCGCCCCGGGGCCCCAGCACGTAACTGACCCCGTAGACCCGCGCCTCGGTGGCGGTGGTGATCTGGGGGCAGAAGAGGCCCACCCGGCGCAGGTTGGATTTGAGCTGGTGCCCGCTCACCTCCTCCCACGACGAGAAATACGTGGTCGGGAGGACGGGCTCGTACACGGCGAATTCGTGCACGTCGTAGGCGATGTTGGCGTTGGGCCGGATGCCGAACTCCGTGGCGTAGGGGTAGGTGAAGGGCTTGAGACGGCACGGCCCCATCGACACCACCGACGACCCCACAGCCCGCTGCAGGGCCGAGACGCCGGGGGTGGGGGAGAAATAGCTGGAGCTGAGGGACCAGAACGACGCCCCGGCCACCACGAGGAAGGCGGTCTGTGCCGCCAGGAACGCCACGGCCACGGCGCGTCGGACTGGCGCCGATGTGCCGAGGGCATGGCCCGGCGACGTCTTGCCGATGCCCGACGCGAAGACCAGGGCCAGACCCACCACGACCTCGACTGCCGCCCACACGAGGCGGGACCGGGTGCCGCCCCCCATGGTGTGCTGGATGCCCACGCCGACGGCGAGCGAGACCAGGGCCACGACGAGCGCCGCCGCCCCGAGTGCACCGAGAGCCCACCTGCGCAGCCGGGCCGGCATCTCGTTGCGCAGAAGTCCGTCCACGCCGGCGGCACCGAGGACCGCGAAGGCGAGGGCGAGGAGCATCACGTCGCGGTTCCACGTCACCTGGCCGAGGACCGGCGTGGCCTGGATCAGGATGTGCAGCGGGTTCTTGAACGCGAGCAGGAGCGCGGCCACGGCCACAGCCGAGAATCCGAGGATCTCGGGACGGCGCCACCACAACGCCACCGCCACGACCCCGAGGACGACGACCAGCACGCCGACGTAGGGCGGTGGCACCTGGAAGTCGGTGCCCTGCAGCCCCACCAGCAGGTCCGACAGGTGCGACAAGGCGAAGGGCGCACCTCCCGTAGCCCCCGCTCGTCCCGACGCCTGGACCACCTGGAGCCCGGGCAGGAAGAGGGGGGCCCCGAGACCCAGCCCACAGGCGCCGGCGACGGCGAGATCGACGATCGGGCGCAGCAGCGGCGCGCCGTCGCGACGGGCGCGCACCCCGAGGTAGACGGCCACGAAGATCGCGAACGACAGGCCCAGGACGGCGATGCTCTCGGGATGCCCGCCGTAGATGGCGGCGGCGACGGCGAGCGCGAGCAGGATCGTGTCGCGCAGTCGGTGCCGTCCTCGGATGAGGAGGATGGTGGCGGCGAAGATCCAGCCGGCCCAACACGTCACCCCGGTCATCGCCCACCCCGAGTAGTGGAGCATCGGGCCCGACAGCTCGAACACGGTGCCGCCGAAGGCGGCGCTCAGGGGGCGCATGCCGAGGACGCGACACAGCACGTACGCGCCGCAGCCCGCGATGACCAACTTGGCGAGCACGATGACCGTGTACGCGTCGTGGACGGGGGCGAGATAGCTGAGCAGGACCGGGACACTGAACACGCCCGACTGCCAGCTGAAGGCCAGGGGCATCCCCAACACGTTGTAGGGGTTCCACAGCGGCAGTTGGCCACTGTGCACCTGGTGCCACGCCAGGTTCGTGAGCGGGGCGAAGTACAGGATCTGGTCGGCCGGGAACTCGCTGTGCACGGCAACCCCGGCGTGGCGGGTGAGCCCGATGCGCGACAGCAGGTCGAACGAGCCCAGCGAGACCCCGGGACGCAGCACCGGGGCCATGACCGCCACGACGGCCAGCACCGTCCACGCCACGCCGAGGACGTCGGGGACCCAACTGTGGTTACCCCCCCGACGCGGCATGCCGGGCAGTGTAATTGTGGCGCCGAGGTCGGCATGGGCCGCCGGCCAGCCCCCGCCTGGTGTCAGGAGTGGTACGTGAGGGAGCAGGCCCGAGGCGGGATCGTGCCCGAATAGGCACTAGACCTGGCCTTTCGCCTACTATGGTCGCGGGTCGATTCTTGGGGGTCTCGTGAGGAAGTTTCTGGCGGCAGCAGGGTCGGTGGCGCTCGTGGGTCTGGCGGCAGGCTGCTCGAGCGGAGCCACCTTGGTGAACCATGCGGTGGGATCCTCGGGGGGCGCGGTGGCCCACGTCGGGGACACCCTCGACCTCAAGAACCAGGCCGCCCGGGACTTCCACATCACCCTGGCCAAGGTCGCCGATCCCGCCCAGGCCGTCAACGGGGGCTCGCCCGCCTCGAACAAGCGCTTCATCGCGGCGCTGTTCGATGTCACCAACACCTCGAGCCAAACGCTGTCCACCGACGGCGACCTCGACGCCAACATCATCGGGTCCGACGGGAACGTCTACACGCCGACGCACCACGCGCTGAGCCAGTGCGGGAGCTCCACGGTCAAGGTGCAGCTCGCCGCCGGCAAGTCCGGGACCAGTTGTGTGGCGTTCCAGATCAAGACGTCGGTGAAGGTCTCCCAGGTCCAGTTCTATCCCGCGGCCGGGTCCGCTTCTGACTATGGCGAGTGGCTCGTTCCCTGACTGATCGCGGTTCCCCGCGGGCCGTGGGCGGCCCCGGCCGGGATCCAGTGATCCGACACGGGCGGGCTTCGCAGCGCGCGCGGACCCCCTAGTCGGCTCGACGAGCCCAGGGTGCAGACCGGTTGACGGCGGACGACCACGTCGTGACTCGGGTCCCGGCGGCACAGCAGCGCACCATCCGGAAACAAGGTGTCCTAGTGGCGCGCCTCGTGGTGGCCGTAGGGCTCGCCGCCGGGCTCTGCGACGTCGTGTGGCGCTTCGTGCCGCACCGACTGTCGGTCACCACCGACATCGTCGGGTTCCCCGTCTTCTACCACTTCGACGCCAATCGCTACTTCGACGCCTTCTACCTCATTGCCATCGCCTTCCCCGTCGTCGCCATCCTGCTGTACGCGTACCTGCCCCTGCTGCGGGGCCCGGCCGACGCGTCGGGACGCGCCGACATCCGCCCCGTCTCCACGATCGAGGGGGAGCCCGACCCACAGCCCGAAGGGCGCGACGGCGGCGACCCGGGGCATCGGTCGACGCCCCGGGCGAGCGCGGCCCTCGGGCGCGCCGCTCGTCTCGCGCTGCCGGGGTTCGCCGTCGCGGTCAGCGTCGGGGTGATCGCCTCGGGCCGCGCCCAGGTCCTCGACCCCTGGGGTATCGCGGCGGGGGCGCTGTACTGCCTCGTCGTCCTCGCCTCGACTTCGGTCACGGCGCGCCGGGACACACGGCTCGACGGGGGCGCACGTCTCTCCGCCGTCAACGGCGGGGCGGCCTTGGTCGTCATCCCGCTGCTGTACTTCGTGTCTCGCACGTCGTCGGTCGTGGTGACATCGGACCACCACCTCCACCGCTACCCGTGGCTTCCGCTGTGGGTGGTGGTCCCCGTCCTCGTCGCCGTCGCTCTCTGGTACCGCCGGCGCATTCGCACCGCGGCGACGACCGAGGAGGTCCGCGACGTCGAGGCGACCGTGCTCACCTACGTGGTGGGCATCGCACTCCTCCTGGTGCTCATCGCCCGCCTGGCGCCGCCCCTCGACACGACCTTCGCCGCCTTCGACCAGGCGCAGTCCCTGGCCAGCGCCCAGCTCACCTTCGGACACGGCCTGTTCCCCTGGCGCGATCTCTACGTCATCCACGGGGTCTTCGGCGACATCCTGGCCGGACAGCTCGGCATGTCGGTGTTCGAGCCCAGCCGTTGGGGATCGGCGTCGGGCTTCACCATCTTCCTGATCCCCATGCTCTGGGTGTCGATGTACGTGTTCACGGCGTACTTCGCCCGACGCAACCGGCTCTTCGCGGCGGGCTTCGTGGCCGTGGCGGTGTTGTGGCTGAGCTCCGGTCGTCTGGCGGGGGCGGGGCTGCTTCTGGGCCGTGACGTCATGGGATACGCGCAGGGGTACTTCCGATTCGCCTTCCTGCCCCTCGTGCTCATCCTGTTCGACCAGACCATTCGACGTCGGAGCCGGACATGGTGCGCCGGGCTCATGGCCGCGCTCGTGGCCCAGGCCATCATGGTGCCCGAGACTCTGCTCATGGCGGCTGGGCTCCTCGCCACGCTGGTGGGGTTCGAGTGGTTCGGGCGCGCCCCGCGCTCCGGATGGAGCGAAGCGTTGGCGCGCACCCGGTGGTGCGCGGCCTTCGGGGTGGCCTTCGTGCTGGCGTGGGTGCTCTTCCTGGTGGCGAGCGGCGCCCTGCGGGGGTTCGTCGACTACTACCTGATCTTCGGCCCCGGACACACCCTCTCGGGAGCGGAGCCGGCCTGGTGGGTCGGAAAGCAGCTGGGCCCGACGGTCGAGTTCATCGTCCCCGTGGCCCTGCTGTTGCTGACGATCCTGCGCGTCACGGTCCAGCTCCGTCGGCGCCGCCCCTGGAGCTCGCGTGACTGGGTGATGGTGGCGGCCGCCACCTTCGTCCTCCTCTACTACCAGAAGGTGCTGGCGCGCGCCGACCAGATCCACGTGGCGGAGGTGTTCATCGTCACGCTGCCCCTCCTGCTCCTGTGGCTGCTCGTGGCCGTCGAAGCCATCGACGACGCAGCGCGGCGCGCGGCCCATCGATTGCTGCGAAGTGGCGACGGCGCGCCGGCGCGCGGTGTGCGGGGAGTGGTTCTCGCCGTGCGTCATCCCGCCACCCTGGCGATGGTCGTCGCGCTGGTCGCGCTGGCACCGGCACCGGTCAGCACCATCAGGTCCGTGGCGGGCAACTACCACGTCACGGCCGGGACCGAGCCGGTCCTCACCCGGCTCGGGTACGCCGATGCCGGTGTCATCGACGTCACCATGGTCCACGACCTCGACGCCATGCTCCGGCGTTACGCCGGGGCGGACGGGCCGGTGTTCGACTTCAACGACGAGCCGGGGCTGCTCTACTACCTGTTGAACCGGGTGCCGGGCACGCGCTTCTTCCATGTGAGCATGGCAGACACGGGTTTCGCACAACGCCAGCTCATCGCGGATCTGACACGTTCGAGACCACGACTCCTCGTGTTCTACGGCGAGGGGATCGGCCTGCCGCGCTGGGACGGCATCGAAGCCACCGTCCGCCACTACGACGTGAGCGATTACCTGTTGGACCACTACGTGCCGCTCGCCGACGTCGACGGTCAGCTCGTCATGATCCGCGCCGACCTGGCCGCCTCGGCACCTCCGTTGCCGCCGCTGGCCGGGCCGGTGTCGACGCAGGACTTCTACTTGTCGAACCCCGAGTGCGCGTGGGGCTTCTCGCCCAACTTCCTCGCTCGACCCGCGTCTGTGGCGTCGCAACCCGCTCTCACCGTCGACACCCGGGTGGTGGCGGACTCGACCCTGGACGTGAGCGGGTGGACGGCGCCCCGCGCACCGGGCCAGGCCCCGTTGCCGGTGCTGGCCGTACGCGACGGGCAGGTGGTGGGCACCGCGGTTCCCGACATGAAGCACAGCACCACCCAACTGACCAGCGGCTTCTCCATGGCCTTGCCGGTGACCGGGGGCGGCCCCGTCGCGTTCTACGAGCTCGACCCCGACGGCACGGTGTCGCCCCTGGCTCTGCAGGCGACGGCGCCCCCCGGTCTGGTTGCCCCGGGCGGCGACGGCACCGTCACGACCTCGGATGGGCACACCCATCGGGTGGGCGCGCCGGGCGGGGGAGTGGTGAGCGAAGCGGTGGTGTCGACGCAGCGGGTGCTCGACCTCGATGTCCCGCCCGGCACCGTCCTCGACCAGTACCACTGGCTCGAGTTGAGCTCGCCGGTGGGACTCGGCGGCGCACAGTACAGCGTGACCGACGGCGCGGACCAGTCCCCCAATGCCATCAGCTTCTCGACGCTTCCCCGCTCCAACGATCACGTCTTCGTGCAGGTCGGGAGCTGCCCCCAGTGGCACGCCTTCTCCTCGACGGGCCTGTCCCTGGTCCAAGGGGGAGGGCCCAACTCACTTCCTACCAAGTCACTTCCGGTGGTGCGCCTCGTTCGCTGACGAGGCCAGGTGACGCTCGAGGTCGGCGAGACCAGACGGCGACCCGATCTCGAAGAAACGCTCCGACGCTTCGAAACCGGCCAGGCGACCGGCGCTACTCAGCGTCGTGAAGGCGTCGGCCACATCGCTCGGGGCTCCCGGCGCCACGGTCTCGAGGACGGCCGCCCCGTGCAGAACCGAGAGCCCGTAGTCGACGAACCGCATCTCGGGTGGGGGATCGGCGAGGCCCTTCTCGTAGTGCGTGACCATGCCGTCGGCGAACACGGCGTTGCTCGTCTCGAAGCGCCCCTGGTTGCGGTACACGGTCATGAGGGCGTCAGGGCGTCGGCGTCGGAAGTCCGCCGCCACGGCCCCCAGGTCGATCGACAGGTAGGAGTCTCCGTACAAGACGAAGAACTCGTCGTCCGCGGCGCCACGCTCGACGGCGATGCGCAGTGCGCCCCCGGTGCCCACGGGCTCGGCACCCTCGTCCACGTAGGTGACCGCCACCCCCCAGCTCGTCCCGTCACCGATCTCGGCGCGGATCAGCTCGCCGAGGTGCCCGATGCTGTAGACGACCCGATTCACGCCCTGCGAGGCGAGCCACTCGAGCTGCCAATGGGCGAAGGGGCGACCGGCCACCTCCACCAGGCACTTGGGGATGGTCCGGGTGGCCGGGTACAGACGTGTGCCCAGACCGCCGGCGAGAATGACGCATTGCACGGTCGATCAGTCCCGACCGTCGATCAGTCCCTGACGAGCAGAGACGACCCGTCGAAGTCGAAGACGAAACGGACCTCGCTCAGGCCCTCTCGCGCCATGGCGGCACGGAGCGAATCGAGGTCCTTGGCGTAGAAGAGCAAGAACCCTCCCGACCCCGCACCCACGAGCTTGCCGCCCAGGGCGCCGCTGTCCATGGCGATGTCGTACGACCGGTCGATCTGGTCGTTGGACATGAGAGCGGACCGTTGCCGTTTGCGGCGCCAATGATCGTCCATGAGCGCCGCGAACCGGGCGGTATCGCCGTTCTCGAGCGCGGCCTTGGTGGCGAGCCCGTTCTCCTTCACGAAGTCGAGGCTGTCGACCATGTCGGGGTCGCCGCTCTGGGACCTGGTCCGCTGCTCGGCGAGGACGACGTCGGCGGGACGCGAGTAATGGGTGAAGAACATGCACAGGTGCTCTTCGAGGTCGCGCAGTGTCTCGTTGGAGACGAGCAACGGCGACACGTTCACCTGTCCACCGGGCTCGATGTCCAGGCACGTGAGCCCGCCGAACGACGCGATGTACTGGTCCTGTTTGCCCACGGGCCGGTTGAGGATGTCGATCTCGATCCGGCACGCCTCCTCGGCCAGGTTGGCGGCGGTGACGTGCTCCCGCTTGAACGCGTACAGGGCTCGCAACAGCCCCACCGTGAACGCGCCCGACGAACCGAGCCCGGTTCCCGCCGGGATGTCCGCCACGCTCACGAGCTCGATCGACGGTCCGATGGGATGCAGGCGCAGGGCCTCGCGGATGATGGGATGCTCGATGTCGTCGACGTGGGCCACCCGCTCGAGCTCGGAGTACTTGAGGAAATAGTCGTCGCCGAACGTGCGGTTGATGGCGATGAAGATGTAGCGGTTCACCGCGGCGGAGATGACGAAGCCGCCGTTGCGGGCGTAGTACGAGGGGAGATCGGTCCCACCCCCACCCAAGGTGATCCGCAGTGGCGTGCGGGAGATGATCACGGGGAGCTCGCCGGTCCGGGGAATCGGGCCACGGCCACCATCTGCCAGCCGAACGGGGACGAGGCCATGTTGAGCCGGAACGCCCGCTCGAAGACGGCGAGCACGGCGCTCTGGGTCGTGCCGCCCCCGTCGTCGGAGGAGGCGGCGCGCTCGAGATCCGCGATCAGGCGGCGACCTCGGGCGATGACAGCCAACCGGTAGAGGTTGAAGAACGGGAAACCGGCCCGAGCTACGGACTCGACCTCGAACCCCGCTCTCTCGAGTAGCTGGCGGAGCCCGGAGGGAGCGAAGTGCTGGCGGTGGCCGATGTGACGGTCGAAGGCCGACCGGGGACCCCCCGGCACGGTGACGACGACGCGACTCCCCGGCGCCAGGTACTGCGCCGCGTTGCGAAGCAACAGAGCAGGGTCGTCGACGTGCTCGAGCACCTCCGAGCACACCGCGTAGGCGGCCCGGCCCCGCAGGCCAGGATCGACCGTGGCCGGCTCCAGGAGGTCTCGCTGCACGAACTCGACCGCGAGCCCGGCCAAGGCGGCGGCCTGTCGGGCCCGCTGCACCCCTCCGGCGCTGTACTCGATCCCCATGACCGCCGCCCCGGGAAACGCCTTGCCCAGGAGCAGGGCCAGCTCGCCCTGACCCGACCCGATATCAAGGATGGTATCGCCCGCGGCCGGGCGCCCGATCAGCTTCATGACGAGCCGGTGGCGATAGGCGTTGGCCGGGTTGCCCTCGGCGGGCTCGCCGTACACCGCCCAGTGCCGGTCCCATTCGTCACGACCGGGCGCGGCGTCGTCGGGGACGATCTCGGGACGGCTCAAAGAAGGAACCCCGCGCTCTGCGCATCGTCGTGGAACATGCGCACAGTGTCGAGCGACACCGCTTCGAGGCCCCGACCCAGGCCCGGCAGCTTGGCCAGAAGGTCATGGGTGACGGTGATGATGTGACAACGCACCGCGGCAGCCTGCACCACATTGAGGATCTCGCGGGGGCTCGCCCACAACAGCTCGAGTCGCGGGTTGGGTGCCAGGAGCGCGACCGCCTCGGTCATGATCGGCACAGGGTCGACACCGGTGTCGGCGATGCGGCCCGCGAACACCGACACCACCGCGCCGGGCGTGTCCTCGAGCGCCTCGACCACGGCGCGCACCTGCGCGACGGACAAGATGGCCGTCACGTTGAGGTGCAGGCCTTGCGAAGACAGCTCCTTGATGAGCGGGACCGCGCTCTCTCCACGCGTGTTGGTGACGGGGATCTTGACGAAGACGTTCGCCCCCCACGACGCGATGGTGCGCGCCTGAGCGCGCATCTCGTCGAATTCGTCGCAGAGCACTTCGAAGGAGATCGGCCGGTCCGTGACGGTCTCGAGGACCTTGCGGGCGAAGCCCGGATAGTCCTCGACGCCCGATCTCCGCATCAGGGACGGGTTGGTCGTGAAGCCCGAGATGATCGGATTCCGGCTCAGCTGGAGGATGGCCTCCAGGTCAGCTCCGTCGGCGAAGATCTTGATGCCGTAGGGAAGATGATCGGACACTGCCCTCCTCCTCCACTGACGCGGCCGTCAGGATCCACGCAACTGCCTCGACCGCGCTGCCCACCACGTGGTCGGGCGCGTCAGCCCCCTGCTCCTGATACCCGCAATCAATATACACCGTGCGACATCCAGCCTCCTGACCAGCTGCGATGTCCGACCACCGGTCGCCAACCATAAAGCTCTGGTTGAGATCGAGGTTGAGGTCCCGGGCGGCGGCGAGGAGCATGCCCGGCTTGGGCTTGCGACACGAACAGCCGTCGTCGTTGTCGTGGTGACACACGTAGACGGCATCGACGTGGATCTCTCGGCGCAGGAGCGCGTTGATGGCCGCCACTCCGCTCGCGCTCTGGAGCCCACGGGCCACGTCGGGTTGGTTCGTCACGACCACGACGACGAACCCGTGCTCGCGCAGGCTCTGGCACGCGGCGGCCACTCCCGGGAACACGACCAATTCGTCGGGGGACCGGGGCGGGAACGGCTTGCCGTCGCGCACCAGGGCCTCGTTGAGAACACCGTCGCGGTCGAAGAAGACCGCCCGGCGCGCGCCGCGGTGCGGGCCCGTCATGTGAGGCGCCCCGACTTGGCGTCCACGAGCATCGATCGCATCGACGCCTCGAGTGCTTGGCGCGACGACATCTCGTTGGCCCAGCCCAGCGCGCGGATTCGATCCGTGTTGATCCGCACCACCGGCACGTCGCCCTTCCACCCCCGGTCGCCTCCGGCGTAGTGCAACTCGGTGTCGTCGAGCTCGAGGATCTCGAGGGCGAGCTCGGCGATCTCCATCACGGTGATGTAGTCACCGGTGGCGACGTTGAAGGCCGCGAACGGCCGCGGTGCCCGCTCGCCGGCCAGGAGGACGGCATCGACGATGTCGGAAACGTGCACGTAGGACTTGCTCTGCTTCCCGTCACCGAGGATGTGGAGCTCGGTCGGGTCCTCGAGCAGCCTTCGGACGAAGTCGAAGCCCACACCGTGGGTCTGGCGGGGGCCCACCACGTTCCCGAAACGGAACACGCATGCGCTCAGGCCGAACATGAAGCAGTACGAAGCGATGAGCGCCTCACCGGCGAGCTTGCTGGCGCCGTAGGTCGAGACGGGGACGAGCGGGCCGTAGTCCTCGTCGGCTTCGATCTCACCCAGGTCGCCGTAGACCCCACTGCCCGACGCGTACAGGACTCGCGTCACGCTCGACAGCCGCGCCGCCTCCACCACGTGGTGGGTGAGGAGCGTCCCCTGGTCGAAGTCGACGGCCGGCTCCGTCGCGGCCCGGGCGATATCGGGGTTCGACGCCAGATGGATGACGGTGTCGCTTCCTGCCATGGCGGCGACAAGCTCGTCGAGGTCGCCCACGTCCGCCTCGACGACCCGCAACCGGGGGTCGACGTGGTGCTCGAGATGCCAGTGCCGACCCGAGGAGAAGTTGTCGTACACCGTGACGCCTTCGACACCGTCCTCGGCGAGCAGCCGGTCGACGAAGTGGCTCCCGATGAAGCCCGCCCCGCCCACGATGCAGTAGCGCGCTCCGGGGCCCCGTCCCGCGCCGAGCGGCGTCATCGGAGGGCCTCCCACTTCGTGGCGTTGCGCGCCAGGACCGGGTGGGTCACGAGCAGGTGCCAGAGCACGGCGCACAGGCCCTCGGTATGGGGTGTCACCCTGTCGGGGTAGGTCGGCGGGACCACGATGCAGGCGGTGGCGACCGTCGCCGTGAACCCGCCGTCACGGCCCACGATGCCGAAGATGGGCACGCTCCGCTCGACCGCGAGCTCGAGCGCCCGCACCAGGTTGACCGAGACCTGTCGATCGCGGCTGCCCCCACCCACCGAGAACACCAGGACGCCGTCACGGTCGTTGACCTTCGACCCCCGGAGCCATTCCACGAATGTGGTGTCCCAGCCCTCGTCATTGGCCCTGGCCGTGAGCTCACTCACGTTGTCGGTCGGGGTGTAGGCCTCGAGGTCGCACAGCTTCCGGAAATCGTTCACAGCGTGCGACGCGTGGCCGGCGGAGCCTCCGACGCCGAGGATGAACAGGCGCCCGCCCCGGCCCCGGACCTCGGCCAGGCCGGTGGCGCACGCCTCGACCGACGCGGTGTCCACAGCCCCCAGGATGGCGATCGTCTCCTCCAGGAAGACCTGGCTGAAGGTCATCGCCCGGCCCGGGCCCCCGAGGCCCCCCGGGGCGGCGACGACCGAGCCCCCACCCGGGCGGACCAGGGAAGACAAGGGCCCGACCGGCGTGTGAGGTGGTCCATCGCCCTCACAATGCTACAAAGCCACCGTTGGGCGCCCCTCATCAATTGTGGGGAAGTCGTGGGTGGTGAGGTCGTGCGTAGCCAAGGCCTGCCCCGGGCACGGGACCGATCGGCTCGCCTCAGGAGTCGACGTCCCTCGGCGCGCTCCACGAGTGCCCGTCGAAGACCGTCGCCCGGCCCAGGTCGTCCAGTGCCACACAGAAGCTCGAGCCCGCACACGAGATCGTGGCCAGGCCGAGGTCGGGCTCGACTGAGACCGGTGCCGACCAGGAGCCGGCACTACCCACGACGGCGTTGCCCTCGTCGTCGACGACCACGCAATTCCCCGATGTCGGACAGGAGATCGACGTCGCGCCGTCTGTGTCGGCGAGGGTCTGCGGAGCGACGGAGCGCGGGCCCGACCAGGTCGTGCCGTTGAACGTGAACACGTTTCCGGCCGGGTCCACGGCGTCACAGGAGCTCGGGCCCGAGCACGAGACTGCGCCCAGAGTCGCCAGGCCCCGGAGTTCATCGAAGCTCACCACCGTGGCCGGCTCGAGCGCGTCGGGGCCCGACCATGTGGTGCCGTCGAAGGTCAGGGCACGCCCGTGGACGGTGACGACGGCACAGAATCTCGGTGCCACGCACGACACGCTCGAGATTCCCGCCGTGCCCGAGAGCCGGTCCTGCTTGGAGAGCGCCGGTGCCTCGACGGGTCGCGGGTGTGTCCACCGGGTGCCGTTGAAGGTCGACACCCGACCGAGGACGTCTCCTGCCATGCAGAACGTGGGTGTGGCGCACGACACCGTGTTCACGCCGCTCGTGCCGAACCCGTCGACCTGGTTGGCGGCCCTCGGGTCCATGACCGTGGGCCCCGACCACGTCGATCCTCGGAAGACGAAGGCAGTGCCGTTGACACCCACCGCGACACAGAAGGTCGGGCCCGAGCACGAAACGCTGGTGAGGCTCGTGTCCTGGAGGGTTCGAGGATGCGACCACGTCCCGTCGTCGGACTGGATCGCGTCGCCCTGGTCGTCGACGAGCATGCAGAAGTGTGCCGTCGGGCACGACACGCTGACGGGGGTCCTCCTACCGGCCCTGCTCGCCGACGCGTGGGCGGGTCGCATCGCCAGGTAGGCCATTGCAAGCGCGACACCGAGCACGCCCACCACGGCGACCAGTGCGATCCGCTTCCACATCACGCTCGGGGGGATCGGGTCCGGTGCCGTTGCAGGCCCTGCTTCCCGAGGCGCGCTGCGCTCGTCACTCGCCAACTCAGGTCAACTCCCGGTAGAACTCCGGGTCCTGCTCGATGCGTCGGTAGACGTCGTCACTGAGGCGTTCCGCCGTGGCTGCGGTCTGCGCGTGGAAGCGTTGCGCTCGGGCCCGGTTCCGGCGTCGCAGGAGACGACCGAGCCCCGGCACGTGCTTGGCGCGGGTGGTGAGGCGCGGGGGGTTGACGAGGTCGACGCGGCCCACCGCCCAGCGAAAGCCCGCACCGTGGTGGTACACGATCCCCCCGTAGACGCCGAACCACAGGGGATGCAGGTTGACACGGTTGCTCCGCAGCAAGGGAGTCCAGCTGTCGCCGTTGCGTTCGAGGGCCCGCAGGAGGTTGCCGCCGACGTCGGTCGTGCGCGTTCCGCCCGTGGTCTCCCACGTGTACCCCGGTGACCAGTCCCCGTGGAGGCGATCCCAGTCGCCCACCCGGACGGCACAGAACGAAGGATGAGGCTGTCGATCGGTGACGTTCTCGTCGCGGCGCACCGCCACCAGGGTCGAGTCCTCGAGGCCGCCGCGGACGGTGGGCATCGGGTCGGCAATCGGAAAAGCGTCGCCGTCGAGGAAGATGATGAGGTCGTCGGGCGCTCCCACCGCCGAGATCTCGCCCGCCAGGAGGTTCAACTTGGCGGGGTGGTCCCCGAGGATGGTGAAGGTCCGGTCGAATTTCTGGGCGTGCCCGTCGGGCACATCCTGGAGGTTGGCGTACACCTGATAGGGCTCGGCGATGTTCCGGCGGAGGTAGGCCAGCTGGAGGTCGATCCAGCGGGGTGATGCGACGTGCACCGTGGCGACGTAGATCATGGGCCACCATAGGCAACGCCCGACGGTTGTCGGGGAACATCTCGCTGTGGCAGCCTGACGACGTGGCCCTCCGGACAGCGCTGGGAAAGGCGCTGTTCCGGGCCCCCGACCGACTGCGCAAGGCTCTTCCCCGCGTGGTGCGCGACGGCGTCCGGCGTCGCGTCGGCCCCTTTGCCCCCTGGGAAGCCGGCTTCGCTCACGTGGCGCCCGCGCCCCTGCCCGGCGAGGAGACGGGACCGCCCGACTTCGTCGGCATCGGGGTGCAGAAGGCGGGGACCACGTGGTGGTTCGAATTGCTCGTCGCCCATCCCGACGTCGCGCACCGCGCCGCCACCCACAAGGAACGCCACTACTTCGCTCCCTATGCAACGCGCCCCTTCGGCACCGAACAGGTGCGGGGGTACCACCAGTGGTTCCCCCGCCCCGACGGCAAGAAGACGGGGGAGTGGACACCGGACTACCTGTACCAGCCGTGGGTCGCGCCACTGCTCGAACAGGCCGCACCCGAGGCGCGTCTTCTCGTGATCGTGCGGGACCCCGTCGAGCGCTTCGTATCGGGGCTGACCCACAGCGGCCTGGTGCCGGGATCGCACCTCGGCACCGTCGTCGCCGAGTCCGTGGGGCGCGGCTTCTATACCGCCGCCTTGCGGCAGTGGGCACCGGCCTTCGACGCGGGCCGCGTCCTCGTCCTGCAGTACGAGCGATGCGTCGCGGACCCCGCCGGAGAGCTCGCCCGGACGTATCGCTTCTTGGGGCTCGACGACGGCTTCCGACCCCAGGCCATGCGCCAGGCGTCGAGCCCCACACGCCAGGAGAAGGTCGCGCTCGACCCCGATGCCCGGCGCCGTCTGGTCGATCTCTACCGGCGCGACGTGACGGAATTGGTCGGTTTGGTCCCCGATCTCGATCTGGGCCTGTGGCCGAATTTCCGCCCCGACCCTGTCTGAAACACCCAGGCTGAACACCCTGTCTGAACGCCCCGGCTGAACACCGGGCCCGACTATCCAGCGATGTGGCCTGTGCGCTCGGATGCCGGCTTGGGGTGGAACTCGGTCATGACCTGACCGCGGGGGTGACCCCAGTCACCGATGTAGCGGAATGCCCAGCCGGTGGCGACAGCCAGCTCCTCCATCTCGCTCTTCGTGTAGTGAAAGCCGACGGTATCGCAGGGAGTCTCCGGGTTGGTCGTCGTGGAGTCGGATTCCGAGAACGTCGCGAACAGGCGACACTCAGGGGCGAAAGCCCGGAGCTTCGTCAGGCAGTCCTTGATCATCGCGGGGGGAAGGTGCGTGAAGAGGGATTGCGCTATCGCATAGTTCGCCTGCCTCGAGAAGCGGTGGAACTCGAACGTGTCCGACACCACGAGCTCGGGGCACTTGGCGGCGACCAGCGTGCCGGACAACTCCTTCTTGAGCCCCAGTCGGATCAGGTTCCGCTCCTTCTCGATCCCCAGGTAGTTCCCGGCGTCGAGATAGGGAATGAAGTGGACGCCGCCCCGCAGCGATCCGCACGCGATGTCGACCAAGACGTGGCGGGGTAGGAGCCCCTGGTCCACCATGAACCGGAATTGGAGGCTGCCGATCTCATCCCACAGGGCGCCGACGTAGTCGCGGTGCCCGAAAACCATGACCCCGAGATGCGGGTGGTTCCGCTTGGCCATCGCTCGCCTGACTCGGTTCTGGAACGATGTCTTGATGTCCACGGACGCCGAGGGTAGCTGAGCGCGTTCAGGTGCCCGGGACTGCGCCCGCCCGACGTGCCGTTCGATCGGGGCCGGCGAGATAGAGACGGGCCAGGCGCGCCGTCGAGCGGCGACGCCCACCGCGATGGACGACGAGCCGCAGCGACAGGCCGAAGAGCGTGCCGACGCGGTAAAGGGCCCAGCCCGAAGGTCCGTGCCACTTGCGGATGAAGCGCTCGATGCCGGCGTGGAGCCGGAGCTGGTGCCGCACGGCGTCGGTCTCGGTCCCTCCCGAGGCGTGCTCGGCTGCCACCTCGGGGCACAAACGGACGCGCCAGCCGCGTTCGAGGGCGCGACGCTGCCAGTCCTCGTCCTCGCTGTACAAGAAGAAGCGCTCGTCGAAGGGGCCCACGTCGACGAGCGCCGCTTTGCGCAGGAGCAGGACGGCACCGCCGAGGAAATACCGAGACGACCGCAGGCGGCGCCGGGCCAGGCCGACGGCGTCCGCCCACGCCCCGGCCGGAGTGTGCCACGGCCAGCGAGCCCGGCTGGGGTCGACCGAGCCGGGCCTGTGCTGGGCGGGCGCCACGCAGGCGACGTCGGGACGGGCGTGGAGCTCCTGCGACAACCGCGCCAGTTGGCCCGGCTCGATCCGCGCATCGGGGTTGAGCAACAGCACGTCGCGTTCGGGGTCGGTGAGGATGCGAAGAGCCACGTTCACCGCCGCCGTGAAACCGAGGTTGGTACCGGGATCCACGTACCGGGCTCCGGCGGTCCGGGCCAGCTCCGCCGTGGCCGGCGACGAGGAGTTGTCCACCACAAGGACCGGGTACGTGTCCCCGAGCGTGGCGAGGGCGGCGGCGATCGGGTCCGGCGGGCCGTAGGCAACGATGACGACGTCCAGCGCCGCACCGCCCGGGGTCACGGCGCCGGCGACACGCGCCGCCGGCGCCGGCCGAGGACGACAGCGGTCGGTATGGCGGCGGCGAGCCCGACGAAGACGACACCCGCCACGGCGAGGCCGGCGGTGAAGGCCGTGGGCCAGTAGTGCAGCTCCACGACGTGATGGCCGGCGGGGACCCGCGCCTGGAGCATCAGCCCACTGGCCCAGGGTTGCAACGCCAAGGAGCGGCCGTCGATGGTGGCGTGCCAGCCCGGCACGGCGGTCAAGCGCAGTCGCAGGATGCTGGTCGTGCTGGCGTCCACCACGACACGCCACGAGGACGGGTCCGGGTTCGTCACCGAGAGCAGGGTCCCGGGCGCGTCGACCGGCAATCGGCCACCTCCGGGCGGCACGGGAGACAACGTCGCCGGGGCGGATGCCGGGATGAAGACGAGCTTCTCGTTCCCGATGTCTCCGACCACCACGGTCTGTCCCGTCGGACGGTGGTGGCCGGGGGCCTCGAGGACATAGCGCACACCGAACTCTCGGGCCTGGGCCGCGGTGGAGATCTGGGCGCAGAAGATGCCGAGCTGGATGAGCGAAGGGGGCGTGCGTTGTCCACCGGCCGCCGACCACGCCTTGAAGTAACTGGTGGGGAGGATGGGGTCGTAGACCACCATCTCGTGGATCCCGTACCCGATGTTGGCGTTGGGCCGGATGCCGACCTCGTTCTTCGAAGGGCTGTTGTAACGCAGGGAACGGCACGAGCCGTACCCCACGAGCGACGTGCCCACGCTCTTCTGCAGGGCCGTGATGGCGGGGTTGGTCGGGAAGTACGTCGGGCTCACCGACCAGAACGGGATACCCACGTTCAGGAGGAACCCCGTCTCCAGGGCCAGCAGCAGGGCGGGGGCGGCCCAGCGCAGGCGCGTCGCCCCCGCCATGGCGGCATGGGCCCCACCGCGACCTGACCCCAACCACAGGCCCGCCACGACAAAGCCCACGACCGACTGGACCATCGGCCACACGAGGCTCCCCTGATGCCGGTTGATGGCAGAGGCGAGGCCGAGCTGTGAGGCGGCGCCCAACCCGAGCACGACGACCCCGAGGGCCGCGAAGGCGCCCGCTGTCCATCGCAGCGCGGTCCGGTCGCGCCCCATCCGCACCAGCGCGTCGAGGCCATACGCGCCCAGAACAGCCAGGGCCAGGGCCATGAGCATGACCGAACGGCTCCATGCCACCGTGTGCCCCGCTGGCAAGAGGTGGAACAAGCCGTCGGCGGGAGAGAAGAACGTGAGCAGCCCGCTCACGACCGCCACCGCCGCGATGGCGGGGACCTCGGGACGCTTCCACGACATCCGCACCCCGACCACGGCCAGCGCCAGGACCACGATCCCGACGTAGGCGGTGGTCGTGAAGTCCTTGCCCTGGAGCCCGACCAGGAGCAAGTTGGGCGCATGTGACAGCGGGAACGCCGGATTACCGACGCCGTTGCGCCGCACCGAGTTGAGGGCGAGCTGGCCGCCGGGGAGCAACAACGGCGCGCCGAGGCCGAAGCCACACACCGCTCCGATGACGAGATCACCCAGCGGGCGCAGGACGGGCCCTCCATCCGCCCGGGCGCGCGCCACCAGGTAGACGACGATGAACACGATCATCGCCACACCGGTGACGATCAGGCTCTCGGGATGGCCCCCGTATACCGCGAAGCCAACCGACAGGGCGAGCACGATGACATTGCGCAGCCGGTGCGTCCCGCGCAACAGCCCGACTCCGGCGGCGAGCATCCACCCCGCCCAACACGTCACCGAGGTATGGGGCCAACCTGCATGGACGATCATCGGGCCCGACAATTCGAATGCTGTTCCCCCGAAGGCAGCCGCCAACGGGCCCAGGCGCAGCACCCGACACAGCACGTAGACGCCGGTGCCGGCGATGATCAGCTTCGTGAGCACGGCGGCGGTGTAGGCGAAGCTGACCGGGAAGAGGTATCCCACCAGGGCGGGGACACTGAAGACGCCCGATTGCCAGTTGAACGCCAGCGGCATCCCCAAGACGTTGTAGGGGTCCCACAGCGGGAGGTGCCCGCTGTGGACTTGCTGCCAGGCCAGGTTGGTCCACGGCACGAACTGCTGGATCTGGTCGGCCTGAACGGCGTTGTGCACGTGCACGCCGGGTTGGCGGGTGAGGCCGAAACGCGTCAGCAGGTCGAACGGGCCCAGTGAAAACCCGGGGCGCAGCGCCGGCAGGAGCACGAGCACCGCCGCCCCGATCGTCCACGCCAAGCCGATGGCGTCGCGCCACGACCAACCTGACGGGGGCGCGACGACCTCGTCGGCCACGACCTCCGGCTCCGCCGTCGGGTCGTCGCGGCCTGCCCCCCCTTCAATCACCCCGGGAGCCTATGCGCCGGTCGAGAGCCGCTCGATGACCCCGACCACGCGCTCGAGGTCCGCGTCCTCGAGCGTGGAGCCACTGGGCAGGCACAACCCGTGCTCGAAGATCCCGGCGGCCACCGTCCCGCCCACCATCGGCGTCTCGGCGAAGAGGGGTTGGAGGTGCAGAGGCTTCCACGTCGGCCGGGCCTCGATGTCCTGGGCCTCGAGCGCGAGCCGGATCTCCTCGGGGGTGGCGCCGTACTCGTGAGGGTCGACGAGGATGCACGTCAACCAATTGTTGGGCTCCCCATATTCGGCTCGGGGCATGAAGGTGATCCCCGGGACGCCGGCGAGCGCTAGCCGGTAGGCCTCGTTGATGGCGCTGCGCCGGTTGATGCGGCGATCGAGCCCGCGCAACTGCGCCACGCCCAGCGCGGCCAACAGATTGCTCATCCGGTAGTTGAAACCGAGGTCGATGTGCTCGTAGTGGGCTTCGGGCTCGCGAGCTTGGGTGGCCAGATGCCGAGCGCGAGTCGCGATGGTCTCGTCGTTGGAGACGAGCATCCCCCCGCCACTGGTGGTGATGATCTTGTTGCCGTTGAACGAGAACACTGCGGCCGCACCGAACGACCCCGCCGCCGCGCCGCGATAGGTGGCACCCAGCGCCTCGGCGGCGTCCTCCACCAGTGGCACCCCGTATTCCTCGCACAACGGCACCAGGCGTCCGTAGTCGGCGCTCTGCCCGTAGAGGTCGACGGTCACGACCGCGTTCGGAAGCGCCCCCCGTCGAGCCCGGTCCTGCAGTTCTTGGGCCACGAGGTCGGGCGCGATCTGCCAGGTGTCCGCGTCACAGTCGACGAGGACCGGACGGGCACCGATGTAGGTGGCCGCGTTGGCCGTGGCCACGAAGGTGAACGACGGCACGAGCACGTCGTCGTCGGGACCCACCCCGACGAGCAGCAAGGCCAGGTGCAACGCGGCCGTGCCACTCGACAGTGCGACGGCGTGAGAAACGCCCACACGGTGCGCCAGTTCGTCCTCGAACATGTCGACATGGGGACCGAGGGGCGCGATCCAACCGGAGTCGAGCGCCTCCAGGAGCAGCCGACGTTCGTCGTCGCCGACGTCAGGTGGTGAGAGGTACACGCGGCTCATGCCCGAGCCCTCGGTCCGGGCGAGAGCGCTCCGCACGTCGCGGCAACCGCAACCACGACGACCGCGATGGACACGACACAGGCCACGGGCCCGGCCAGGGTATGGGCTTTCGATGCCCCCACGGCCGCTGCCGCGAAGACCGCTTCGGCCCCGACGTACGCCAGTGCGGCCGCGCCGCGAGGCCAGCCCCGGGCCACGACGAGATCGTAGGGGTGGCGCCGGTCCCCGCTCGTGATCGACTGTCGGGCCCGCAGCCGGCGCACGACGGCGAACGTCACTTCGGCCACCGGAACGGCGACGATCCCGAGGCTGGCCACGCTCAACGCGGCCCGCGCCCCCGGCATCCAGGCCGAAGCCAGGAGCACGGCCATCGCCGCGCCCAGGAGATAGGCACCGCCGTCGCCGAGGTAGACGCGCGCCGGGGGGCGGTTGTAGAGCAGGAACCCCACCAGCGCCGCCCCGAGGGCGACCGAGACATCCCTGGCACCGCCGTGGAGCAGCACCGCGAAGGCCGCGCACCCGACCGCCACGACTCCACCCGCGAGCCCGTCGAGCCCGTCGAGGAAGTTCACACCGTTCATGAGGACCACGGCGATCACCGCCACGAGGACGCCCCCACCGAGCCCCCCGACCCGGGTGGGGACGACCAGGGCGATACCCACGCCGATGACGGCCTGCCCCATCAGGCGCAGCGGGGCGGGCAGCTCGAGACGATCGTCGAGCACGCCCAGCACCACGGCCGCGGCCAGAGGCGCGATCACCGACGGGTGTCCGAGCGCAGCTCCTACCAGCGCGGCGAGGAAGACCGCCACCCCCCCCAGGTAGGGCACCGAGGTTGACTGCGGCTTGAGCGGGCCCGGGCGGTCGACGACGCCGGTTCGCTTCGCCACCGCCATGAAGACGGGGGTGAAGACGACGGCCGTGGCGAATGCCGCCACGCCCACCACCACGAGGCGCGTCACGAGCCGGGCCGGGCGTCGGGCACCGCGTTGCTCGGCACCACCGTCTCCATGAGCACCGACGGCGTGCCCCGATGCATCTCGAAGGTGTGCGCCACGCTGAAGCCGGCCCGGGCGTACATGGCGATGGCGGCGGCATTGTGGGCGCCCACCACGACGTGCGCGGCGCGGACGCCGCGTTGCTCGAGTTGTCCCAGGAACCGCTCGACCAGGTCGTGGCCGACGTGCCGACCCCGCCAGTTCGGGTCGACCGCGACGGCCAGCAGCTCCCCGCTGCCGGTCCTGTCGTCGTGGCGCCCGTGACGAAGCGTCTCGAAGACGCGCGGCAACGCCGTGACCAGCCGCAGCGGAGCGCTCAGGGAAGCCGCCACGCCGTCACGAAGGAGGAAGCTCCGATACAGGCCGCCGACATCCGCCGAGCCGGCGACGAACCCCACCGCGGACCCCTGTGCCTCGGCGATCAGAAGGAACGACCCGCTCGAACGGGTGATCCGTGCGTACAGGCGTCGGAGGAATCGAGATCCGAGGCTCGACAAGAAGCCCTCGGCGATCAACCGGGCGTGCAGCGCCGCCGCTGACGACGCGTCACGGGAGGTCCCGAGGCGCACCGTGACAGGGGTCGCACCGGGCCCGTCTTCGGCCGGACCGCCCCCGCTGCCACGCATCGTCGCCCCTCTCCCCACGATCCGTTGACTCACGTCGCGCCCCGTACGGGGCCGAAGTCTAGGTCCACCCCCGCGCCAATTGGGACGCCATGAGGCGCGACTGCAGACCCGGGTCCCGTCTTCGCTGCCCGACCTTGACGGCGCCAAAGCTCGATGTCAGCAATGCCGCGACGACGACACCGTCACGGACCGAAGCAACCCGGCTCGGGACGAGGTGACGCAGCATGCCGGCCCGACCGTGCTCGTATCCGGCGAGGACCGTCTCGTGGAAGAGCCGGCAGGAAGCCGACATGGCCGCGCCATGCTTGGCCACGAAGTTCCGCCGCCCCGTCACCTGGGCCTCGGCGGTTCTCGTCACCCGGCTCCCACGGTGTTGGGTGTAGAGGTACCCGACGTGGGGCACCGTCCGTACGAGGCCGTCCTGCGAACACCGCAGCCAGAGGTCCCAGTCCTCGCCGGTGGGCAGGTCGGGGTCGAAGCTGACCGCGAAGCTGAGCGCCCCGCGACGAAGCATGGCAAAGGGCAGCGCCACGAAGTTCTGCCACAACAGCTGTTCGCGCCCGTACTCGAGGGGACCGCGGAAGACCGCGGCACCTCCGCTCTGCGCGTGGAGCACCACATGCCACGACGAGGCGGCCACCACGTCGGGGTGCTCGGACAAGAAGTCGACGACCACCTCGCCGACGCCGGGGAACCAGGCATCGTCATCGTCACAGAAGGCGACGAGCTCGCCTTGTGCGACCTCGAGCCCGTGATTGCGGGCGACGCAGGGACCAACCGTCTCGTCGGTGCGGACGACGCGCACCCGGGAGTCCTGAGACGCCAGGTGGTCCAGGACGTTGGGGGTGTCGTCGGACGAACTGTCGTCGACGATCACGAGCTCGAGGCTGTCGACGTCCTGGGCCAGGACCGACGCTGCTGCTCGGCCGAGTTCCCGGGCGCGGTTGTGCGTCGGCATGACCACGCTCAAGAAGGGCGACACGGCCTGTTCAGCCTATCCGGCGTCGCCTCGGAACCCTCGCGCCATGCCGTGGGGAACCGTGATCAGCGGCGATGCGACAGACGGTCACGAATCGACACGTAGGCCTGGCGGGCCCGCCAGAACGGGCTCGCCTGCATTGACGCCACCTGCAGGCGCGCCTGCTCGAGCTCACCATTGAGCGCGACCTGTTCGCGGCGCAGTCGAGTGACGAGCTCCGCTATGGCCGAAGAGTGGCCGGCCGAGTCCGTGCCCAGTTCCGGGCTGGCCAGTTCCGGGCTGGCCAGTTCCGGGCTAGACGGATCTGCGGAAACCGGCTGGTCGAGAGCGACAGATCCGTCGATCAACCACGACCCGATCGACGACAGGTTGGTGTGGATGGGAAGGAGCTTCTCCCACTTGCGCGCCAGCACGCGCTCGCTCTCGCGGTAATGCCACGGGACGCGGCCGGTGAGCGAGTTGTGATGGCAGGGCGCGTCGACGACGACGACCCGGAGGTGGCGTGCCTGAGCCTGAAGCGCGAGGTCGGTGCCGTAGAGATGCCATCCCAAGGCGCCGTCGACGCGCAGCGGCGTGCCCCGGGGCACCACCATCAGCAACTCGTCGAGTCCGTCCACATCGGCGGGGAGGTCGCGGTGCGAGAGCAGCCGGTCGCGGTGCACGACTCGGCCGATGGCGTCGAAGGGAACACGTCGGTCGAGCACCCCGAACACGCCGCCGATCCCGATGGGACCACCCTGGCTCTCGGCGAGGCGCCACTGCGCCACCATGCGCGCCGGCCAACCCGCGGGCAGGTACACGTCCTGATGGAGGAGCACGACGAACTCGTGCTTGGCCTGCTCGATGCCTGCGTTCAGGCCTTCGGCCGCGGTGGCACAGCCGCGAAAGACCAGGACCTCGTGGGGGCTGGCGCCGCGCAGGCACGGCGAGCGTTGCAGGTTGGCGTCGAGTTGTGCGTCGTCGTTGACACACGCCACGAACGTGACGGGGACCTCATCGGCGCCGCCGAGATCAGGAATCGGCGTTCCGCGGACGATCAACGTCTCGGTGCGCAGGTCGCGCTCGGCATCGGCGGCGCCCACGCCCAGGAGCTCGAAGAGCGGGCCGCCCGCCACCGCCAGCGGCCCGGCGCCGCCGTCCTCGACCCTCCCCACGGTGTCAGGCGCGTAGCCCGCGTCGAGGAGCAGCTGCATGATGCTCGCCGAAGTGAAGAACCACCGATACGACGGATCGATGAGCGTCCCCCGAGCGTAAGGGAAGACGCCACGGAGGATCCCCGAGACCACGCTGTGGTGTTGGAGATTGGGCACCGAGCACACGACGGTGCCCGCGGACGACAGCAGGCCCCGGTGTCGCTGCAATGCGGCCAGCGGGTCGATGACTTGGAGAAGAGCGTCCGCATACACGATGCAGTCCACGGACCCCGGCTCGAGCGGGGGGACGTCGTCGTCGAGATCGAGGGCGTAGTACCCGTCGAGAGCACCCGGTGGCGCCGCGCCGCCGGTCGGGACATGGGCGGGACCCGCTCCGAAGACCACCGGGGCCGGGTGCCGCTGCTTCAACAAGGCGCCGATCCAACCGGCACCGGCGCCGATCTGCAGGACCGTCCTCGCCGTGACGGGGACGGCTTGCGCCAGGCGCTGGTTCGGCGCGACGTCGTCGCCGCCGTGTCCCTGGCCTCCGTCCCGCATCGGGTCGAGGCTACTGCCCGAGCATCTGGGCTCGTCCTATAGCTTTGGGCCGAGGCTCCCACGTCAGAGCGCCACGACGGGCGACGTGCCGTCGAAGAGTGATTCCCGAGAGGCTGCGAACGGGCGTTGGCCAATACCGTCGAACGAGGGATGCCCCGGGGACCTTGGGTGCTCGTGGTGGGCATGCACCGCAGCGGCACCTCGGCCCTGACCGGCGCGCTCAGTCGGCTCGGGCTCGTGCTCCCCGCCGGCGACGACTTGGTGTCGGGGCAGTACGACAACCCGGTCCACTACGAGAGCCGGGCCCTCAACGACCTCGACGACACCATCCTCGTCGCACTCGGAGGGAGCTGGAGCGCGCCTCCTACACCAGACCCGGGGTGGGAAGGGTCTCCGGCACTCCACGACGTCACCGCCACCGCCGCCCGCGCCGCCCGGCGTGCCTTTCCGCTCGACGGCCCTGTGCTGTGGAAGGACCCCCGGCTCTGTCTCCTCCTGCCGTTGTGGAGGACGTTGCTGCCCGCGCCCATGGTCACCGTCTTTCTCTGGCGCGATCCACTGGCCGTCGCCCGGTCGCTGCGGGCACGGCAGGGTTTTCCCCTCAGCCTCGGCCTCGCTCTTTGGGAGCGCTACACCCGAGACGCGGTGTCCGGGCTCGCCGGCCACCCCGGCTACGTCCTGGGCTACGAGGAGCTGCTCGCCGACCCTGGAGCTGCCCTCCGCCCTGTGGCCCACTGGCTCGGCGCCGCCGGCCGCGTGTCGCTCGATGTCGACGACGACATGCTGTCGGCAGCCGCAGCATCGGTGACCGGCCCGTCGGTGACTGGCCCGTCGGCTCGGCCTGACAGCGTCGGCGAGCTGCCCGACGTCATCGGCGTGGCGGTGGAGACGTTGAAGTCGATGACGGGGCCCCACGACAGCGTCCCCGACATCTCGCTGCCCGATCGGCCCTCGTGGATGGCCGATGTCCTGGCGCTGCGCCACGACTACGAGGACCTGTATTCCCGCTACATGCGGTACGTCCGCTTGCGCCGGAAGATCCCTTTTGTTGGAGGATCCGGTCGCGGGCGACAGCGAGGTGGTGTGGCCCCTCCGAAACCGGGAGCCCGTTGAGCTTGGCGCGCTGCTGACGAATTGCCGCCTTCGTCAACGAGACGCACGTCTGCGCTCGCCGAGCACGTCGTCCCACAGGGTTTCGAAGTGCCGGACCATCTCGTCGACCCCGTGGCGCTCGGCCGCGCGTGCGGCCGCGGTCCCGATGGCGGCGCGCTCGGCCGGGTCGTCGAGAAGGCGCTTCACCGCCGCGGTGAGCTCGTCCACGTTGCCGGGCTCGACGAGGACCCCGCTGATCCCGTCCTCGATGAGCAGCCGGGGCCCGTCCGTCGCCGCCGCCACGACGGGTCGTCCCGCCGCCATCGCCTCCAACACCGCCAGGCCGAACGACTCCGCGTGCGAGGGATGGACGACCACGTCGGACCCCGCCACGAGGTCGTCCTTGAGCGGCGCCCGCACGTCACCGGGAATGAAGAGCCGGCCGCCCAGGTCGTACTCGGCCACCAGGCCTTCCAGGGTGCGCCAGTATGCCGAGCCCTTGTCGGCGGGCCCGCACATGACGCCATAGAGCTGCGGATAGCTCGGGGCGAGTCGGCCCAGACAACCGACGAAGTCGGCCTGTCCTTTCATCGGCCCCACCCGGGCGAACATCGAGAGCACGAGCGCGTCTGCGGGTATCCCGAAAGCGTCACGACCGCGTCGTGGATCGCCACTGCGGCATTGCTCGACATCGACGCCCGGTGTGACCACCGACCAGGGGATGCCGGGGAGAGGCATCGTCCGGCGTTGCGCCCCGGTCGACGTGTAGACGATGTGCGCGGGAGGGACGAGTGCCAGCAGACGCGCCACGGCGCGTTCGGCACGCGCCCGGGGCTGCAGCGGGGAGTGGATGTGCCAGATGACCGGAGCCCTCGTCAGGCGGCCCGCCAGGCTCGCGTACAGCAGGGCCGAGTTCTCGCTGGCATGGATGAGCACGACGTCCTCGTCACGGGCCACTCGTGCCAGACCGAGCACCAGCGCCACCAGGTTGCGCGGCGATCGCAATCGGGACCTCGGGAAGCTGAACGCCGCCGTGCCCCGCTGCCGCACGAGCTCGGGCCACCGACCCGGAGACAGACAAGCCAGCACCGGGATGAACCGGGCCCGGTCGACTCGCTCGATGATCTCGTTGAGAACGGTGGCGGCTCCTCCGAGGTCTTCGTACCCGGAGCTGTCCACGAGCAGCACGTGCCTGGGTGCTCCCGACGTCACGTGCCGTCCTCATCGTTGGCGTCGGCGCGGCTCGTGTCCCGGTGGGCGTCGGCTGCGGATCCGTCGAGCCCCGGGACGTGGTGACGACGCTCGGGGATCATGGCGCGCCGCCGAGCCTCACGGGCCGGCCCCGAGGCATACAGGCGGGCCAGGCGAATCGAGGAACGGCGTCTCCCACCCTTCGCCAACGCCGCGCGGCGCAGGGCCGTGAGCACCGTCGCCGCTTGATAGGAGTGCCACCCGACCGCCCCGTGCCACTTCCGCACGTACGTCTCGACCCCGGCGTGAAAGCGGACCCCTCGTCGTTCGGGGTCGACGTCGGTCGCCGCCCCCACGTGCGCCGCGGATGCCTCTGGGCAGTACGACACGGTCCAGCCCCGTCGCGTGGCGCGTCGCTCCCAGTCGGCCTCCTCGGCGTAGAGGAAGAAACCCTCGTCGAGGCCCCCGGTGTCGACGAGGGCGTCGCCGCGCACGAGGAGCACCGAGGCGATGACGTATCCCCACCCGCGCAGCAGCCGGCCCAACCCGATGGCTTCGATCCAGGCTCGCGCGGGGGTGGGAAAGGGCCAGCACACCGGCGAGGGCTTGTCGGAGCCGGGCCGGTGCTGGGCCGGCGCGGCGCAGGCGACCGATGGCCCGGCGTGGAGCGCCCGACGCAGCTGCTCCACCGCTTCAGGGGTAACGACGGCGTCGGGGTTGAGAAGCAGTACATCGGCGCCGTGGAGAGGAAGGGGCTCGAGCCCTCGGTTCACCGCCGCCGCGAATCCGAGGTTCTCGCCGGGGTCGATGTACGCGGCTCCCGCCCTCGTGACGACGTCACGGGTGGCCCGCGACGACGAGTTGTCCACCACGACCACCGGGTAGGCACCCTCGAGGGCGGCCAGGCAGTCGACGAGCGCGTGGGGGTCTCCGTACGCGACGACGACGACGTGCACGGGGTTGGTCGGGCTCGTCATCGGTAGCGCCTCATCACCGTCGCGAGTTGCCCGGCGATCACCGGCAAGGAAAAACACCGCTCGGTGAGGGCCCGGCCGTTTCGGCCCAGTGACCGCGCCTGGTCGCGATCGCGGTACAGGGTGAGCAGAGCCTCGACCCACTCGTCCTCGGACGTGGCAGGCAGACCGACATCCGCCATGGCGAGGACCTCGGTGTTCATGCCCACCGGCGACACCACAGCGGGGACACCACAGGCGAGGTACTGCAACATCTTGAAGGCGCACTTGCCTTTCGCCCAGTCGCCGCCGGTCAGGGGCATCAAGCCGACGTCGAATCCCCCGATGGCCGTCGCCTCGATGTCGGGGCTCCAGGGGACGAGGTCGATCCGGTCGGGGGGGATGCCGGGGAGGTCGATGAAGACGTCGGCCATGACGACGAGCCGGGCATCGGGCACCTCGCCCAGGAAGCGTCCGATGGCCGGTGCGATGGCGCGCAGGTACCGCAAGCTCGACCCCGAGCCCGTCCACCCCAACACGAAGGGCTCGTGAGGTTGCGATGCCGGGGTGAAACGCACGGTGTCGATCGCCGTCCACACCCGCTCCACGGCGGGCGCGACCGCTGCGAACCAGTCCGCCAGGAAGTCGTTCCCCGCCACGACGCACGTCGCCCGGCGCGCCACGGCGCGCGTGGCCCGCTCGTGTCCCGGGGACAGCAGCCAGATGGCGTCGTCCACGTCGAACAGCAGCGGACGGTGCAGCAACGGCTCCAGGGTCTCGTGCCCGGGCAGGATCTCACGCTCGAGCCAGGTGAGGTCGCCCCGCCACGACCGGGCGGTAGCGGGAAGGCGCGTCGCCAACTTGGCCCCCTGCAGGGCGAGCCGTGCTCCGCCTGCCACGAGGGGCCGACGCGCCCAGGGACCGGGCACCGACGCGTACTTCGAGATACGGGGCGGTCGGGCCGAGACAGCGATGCCGAGCCGGCGCAACGGCTCCACGTGCTGGAGGACCCGGAACCGGCTCGACGCGGCCAGGCGCCCCGACACGACCGCCTCCACTCGCAGGTCCGACGGCAGCGCCCCGTCGGAGACGGTCAGGTCGTCGGCGGTCATGGGCGGCGTTGCGCGCCGACGTTACGACGGAAGGTCGACTCGAGCCGCTGTCCGGGTAACGAGAACCGCAGGGACGACAGCGCGTGGAGCCGTGTCCAGCTGTCCTCTTCGTCGGGTGCGGTCGACTGACCCAGGCCCATGCGCAACAAGCGACTCAACAGGGTGCGACCGGCCAACAGCTCGGTGCGGGTCTGGTCGCGCAGGACCGGTCCCATGACCACATTCCACAGCACGACCGTGATGGGCGACGCCTCCAGGAGACGAACCGGTGACTCGATCCGCGAGAAGAACCGCCTCCACTGGTACCAGGGCACCGGGGCCACGCGCTCCATCGGGAGCGCTTTCCAGGGAAGGCTCCGGGCGAGCTCCCACGTCACGCCCTGAGCCAGCGCCGGGTACGGAAGGTCGGCCCAGTCGGCCCGTCGGGACAAGGCCCGGTCCTGGCCCTCGACCCACGCGTCCACGAACTCGGTGGCGGGTGCGGCCGCGCACAGGCCGCCGAAGAACCGTCCGAACTCCTTGCCGAAGCACACCATGCCGGTGTCGTCCAGTTCGCCCAGCAGCAGTGAGAGCGGGCTCAGCGCGACGGTGTCGACGTCGATCCAGATGCCGCCGTAGCGCTGCAAGAGACGCGAACGGACGTAATCGGACCGGAAATTCGGCGCCGGCAGGGACTCCCACCGTTCCACATCGAGATCGGGGAGCCACGTGACGGCGTCGTCACGCGACAGCACGCGCAACTCCAACGGCGCCACATGGCGCTCGATCGTCTCGACGCAGAGGTCGAGGTACTCAGAACGTCGCGGCCGCCGACCGTTCTCCCAGTACGCCCACACCACCGCAGCGGGTTCAGCGGTCATCGACGGGTTCTCGATAAGGCGATCGATATGCTCGCCCGGTGCAGCTCGGCATCCTGTTCTGGTTCTATCGCGATGCCGTGGTGTGCGAGAACCGCCTGCGCCTGTTGCGTCACCGCAACCCGGGCGTCCCGATCTTCGGGCTCTATGGAGGCCCCCGAGGCGAGGAACACCGCTTCGTCGCCGCGCTCGGTCCGCTCCTCGACGACTTCTGGACGTTTCCCGAGGATCGGGACGAGGCCTACAAATGGCGCCATGGCGACATCATGCTGAGCCGGTGGTTCACCGAACGCGGCGAGTCGCTCCCCTGGGACTCGGTCTTCCTGGCGCAGTGGGACGTGGTCGTGGTGTCGCCGATCATGAAGTTGCTGCCGCCCATGGGCGCGGGCGACATGCTCATCTCCGGCCTGCGACCCATCCGCGAAGTCGAGCCCTGGTGGCAGTGGATGCGCGGCGATGCCCGGTTGGAGTACGACGCGTTCCTGGCTCACGTCACCGCTCGCGTCGGCCCCGTCGACGATCCGATGTGCTGTCAGTTCATCGGGCTCGTAGCACCGCGCACCTTCATGGCGCAGTACGCCGGCATCGACGAGCCCGAGCTCGGGTTCCTGGAGTACAAGATCCCTGTCTACGCACAGGCCTTCGGTGTCCCTCTCGTCCCCGACACCTGTTTCCGGCCGTGGTGGCCCGAGGAGCCCGCTACCTCTGGCGCCTCGCGGACCCAGAGCCTCGTCCACGCCTGGCGAACCCCGGTCCGCCTCCCGGTGATGCTGTACGAGTCCAAGCGCCCCGGGGGCCGGCGCATCTTCCATCCGTACCACGGTGTCTATCCCCATGACGTCGCATCGCTGGGCGAATTCGCACGCCACCGGCGCGAGCGTCGGTGACCGGCCCGGGGGCCGTTCTCGATGGCGGCCCCGATGGCGGCCTCGACGGCGTCCACCTCGGCCTCCAGCGACAGGCGTGTCTCGGCCTCACGACGGCAGCGCTCCCCGAGGTCGGGGTCGAGCTGACGCCACCGCCGTAGAGACGAGATGCGCTCGGCCAGGCCCGACACGTCGTGGGGCTCGACGAGGTAGTGCGACAGCCAGCCCGTGAGGATCTCGGGGTTCCCCCCGACGTTGGTGGCCACGACCGGGACCCCGCACGCCAGAGGCTCCATCACCGATCGAGACAACGGCTCGGGCCACAGGCTGGGAGCGACAGCGACGTCGGCCGCTTGGATCAGGGCCAGGACGTCTCGCTGCGCCGGCACCCACGTCACCGCCAGGCCCGTGGCCAATTCGCGCAGCTCGGCCTGATAGCGCGCCGAGTCGGCGGGATCGGCGCCGAGCGAGGGCGATCCCACCACCACGAGATGACCGCCGGGCTCGGTCGCCGCCATCTCCGCCCAGGCGCGCACGAGGACGTCGACCCCTTTCTCCCGCCCGATGCGCCCCGCGTAGAGCACGACGAAGCCGTCATCGACGATGCCGAGGCTCCGCCGGGTCGTCGATCGCGCCGGGGCGGGGGCGGGGGCGTAGCGAGCCAGGTCGATCCCGGTCAGGACGACGCTGGTCCGCTCGGCGCGCAGCCCCGTCCCCTCCCACAGTGCCGCGGTGTCCTGGGAGACAGACAGGACGCGGTCGACCCGGCCCAGAAACGGTACGAGCCATCTCGGCACGACCCGAGGGGGAGGAAGACAGAGGTGCAGGACGACTGGGGCGCGGGCGAGCAGCCCCAGTGCCACGGCGTACGGGATGTCCCAGTAGCGGTAGACGTAGACGGCGTCGGGCCCGGCTCGACGCCCTGCTCGCAGCGCGCCCAGGACCGACACGACCGAGGCGATCGGGTGACGGCGGCGGGGGAGCGTCCCCCCGGTGCGCACCATGGTCCCGGCGAAGCGCTCCCACTCCTCGGCGAAGTCGCCCGGGCTCACGTACACGAGGTCCACCCGGTGCCCCCGGGCGGCCAGAGCCCGGCAGTTCGTCAGTTGGGTCCTCTCGAGGCCCCCCCGTGCGCCCAGATGGTTGGCGACGGTGAGAATGCGCACGCGCGGGGACATTACAAGGGTCGTTCCCGCTTCCCGGCACCTCGGGTGATCTCTCCCGCTCTCCGAGAGAGACGTCGGCTCCCGACTAATCTGACGCCGCGGTAACCGGGGAGCCGCATGCGGAGGGATCCGGTGGTTCAGCTTCGACTGCTCGAGCTCTTCGTGTGCCCTCGCTGCGGCGAGCGCCTCGCTCCCGAAGACGGTGCCGGGCGACCTTCGGTGGTCTGTCCCCGGGGCCACCGGTTTCCCTTCGACCGGGGATACCTCGATCTCGCCGAAGACGCCGCGCCGGACAGCACCACCTCACGCACGTTCGAGAGCTTCGGCTACGAGTGGAACACCTTCGACGACGTACGCGACGAGGACAGCGAGTTCGCCGAGGTGTACTTCCGCGATCTGGACATGACGACGCTCCAAGGCAAGACCGGGCTCGACGCCGGCTGCGGGAAAGGGCGCTACACCCGGTTCCTGGCCCCGCACCTCCGGGGCCTCATCGCTCTCGACGGCTCGAGTGCGGTGGAGGCTGCGGCGCGAAATCTTGAACCGTTCGCCAACGTCGTGGTGGTGAGGGCCGACCTCCGGACCGTGCCGGTCGCCCCGGGCAGTATCGACCTGGTGGTGTGCCTCGGGGTGCTCCATCATCTCGAAGACCCACGCGCCGGGTTCGGGTCGCTCGTGAAGCTTCTCGCGCCCACGGGCCAGATCCTCGTGTACCTCTACAGCCGGCCGGCGGAATTCGGGGCGCGCCGATTGGCGCTGTCGACCGCCGAGGCGTTGCGGGCCCTCACGGTGAGGACGCCCCACCGGTTGCTTCGACTCCTGAGTGCACCCGTGGCGGCGCTGCTGTTCCTCGGTGTCGTTCAGCTCGGCGCCTTCGGACAACGGGTCGGGATCGGTCCGCTGGCCCGGCTCCCCATGGCGAGCTACCGCGGCAAGCCCTTCAGAAGTCTGCTGCTCGACACCTTCGACCGGTTGAGCGCTCCTGTCGAGCACCGCTACCTGTGGGAGGAGCTGGCGCCGTGGTTCGAGGAGGAGGGCCTCACCGTCGACGCCGCCCGGGAAGAGGCGGGGTGGTTCATCCTCGCCCACCGGCCCGGATAGTCCCGGCACCGTCACGGACGGCGCGACTTCGCCGCCGGCCCACTACCCAATTATGACGATGTGCGAAGTGGCATACGCATTCCATACTGGGTCCTTCGGGGGTTCGGTCACACTCGACCTGGGTGCCGTGATGGTGCGCGAGAGGTCGGAGCCGGGCCATTGGCTTGGGGGGGCCGGAGCACCCGGTACCCCTCGCGGTGAAGGGGGTGGGGGGCTTGAGGATCCTCGTGCTGGGGGGCGACGGGTACCTGGGTTGGCCGACGGCGTTGCATCTGTCTCGGCGTGGCCATGACGTGGGCGTGGTCGACAACTTCTGCCGGCGGCAGTACGACTTCGAGATGGGGGTCGACAGCCTCGTCCCCATC
>Ga0182024_10001397_pt1 | contig 62337 bp, 47 predicted proteins | sample P32metaG_FD_120480 | JGI IMG/M metagenome (GOLD analysis project Ga0182024, IMG submission 120480) | Permafrost microbial communities from Stordalen Mire, Sweden - P3-2 metaG (Illumina Assembly) | ecosystem: Environmental > Terrestrial > Soil > Wetlands > Permafrost | place: Sweden: Stordalen...
TGATCGTTCCCGGCGGCGTACGCCCGGCAGTTCTCCGTCACCTCCGCGAACAACAGCTCCCGGCGGGGGGAATTGCCTGCCCCCGTGACCCCGCTCGCCGCACTCACGGAAACCGTCCCCCCTTTGGCGACAAGACCGGTCGCCAGCACTGGAAGGACCGACAACAACACGGCGGTGGCATAACATCCCGGATTGGCTACGACCCCGGCCGCCCGCACGGCCTCGCGGTCCAGCTCCGGCAGCCCGTAAATCCCGGCGAACCCAGTCGGGCCATGATGCGCGGATCCGTTGCCGGGGCGGAGGTCTGCGGACAGGTCGATGACCCGCGCTCCAACCGCATGCGCCTGGCTCACCCACCCGGCCGACGTCCCGTGTGGCAGTGCACTGAACACCAGTGCCGCGTCTGCGAGCGGAGCTTCCGCCGCTCCGACGAAACGCATCGCGTCATCCCGTCCCGGCACCGGTGCCCCGTGTTGCTCATGGGCGGTCGCCCACAACAGACCGAGCCGAGGATGCCGGCCGATCAGGGCGCACAACTCCCGGCCGGCGTACCCACTGGCCCCGAGCACGCCCACGGGCAACCGGTTGCCGAATGTTCTCATATTTATGCAATAATAATGCACATCTATGCGGACGACTAGGGGGCTTTTTGGCCACCTCCTGGGCTCCTTCCTTTATAGAAGGGGGTAGCCGAAGGACGGGCATGCCCGTCGTTTCCTACCCGTAGGCAGGATCCTGAGGGGCCTGAGACCTGCCCGGGTCGCGCGACCTCTGGCACGGCCGGTCGTCTCCCCCTAAGGAAAGTCGTAACTATATGATCCGCCTTCGCCTCCGGGGTCTCTCCTCAAGCATGAGTCCATTGTTGTCCGGCAGCATGCGTGATGGGCGCAATGTGCTTACGGCCGTGCGCCTCGAGCGGCGGGTGGCCGCGATGGTGGTGCTCTCCATCGTCGTGGTGGTCGGGTCGCTCGATGTCGTCCACGCAGACAGCCGCACGCGTGTCGCGCAGAGCCTGACGATGGTCCGCCTGGCGCACCGGCTCATGTCGCGTGTCAGGGATGAGCAGATCGCGCTCGGCAGCAATCACATGACGGATTACGCGATGCGGAAGGGCGGTGACTCCGCGACGCGCGCTGAATTGTCCGCGGCGGTCGATTCGCTGGTCATGCGGAGCGTCGACGACTCGACGCAACACGCACGGGCCCGGGATATCCAGGTCGCGGTGGCGATCTGGATGAGCCATGCGGTCGCCCCGGTTGTCTCGGGCAGACAATTGATTGGCAGGACACCCATCGCCGCGGCGGCACAAGAGAGTCAGAGCGATGCCGAACTGGAGGCGATACACGGTGCCGTCGAGCAACTGCGCGACGCCCAGGATCTTCTCTTCGCCGAACGATCCGCGGCGGAACGGTTGTCGGACGATGCGGCGACGATCGCGCTCGCGCTTGGTTTGACGGTGCTCACCTGCATCCTCTGGCTCTTCGGCCGCCGGATCATGAAGCAGACCACCGATCTGGTAAACCAGCAGGAGCATCTCGAGCTTCAGGCGACCGAGCTCGAAGAGCAGACAGCGGCGGTTGAGCGGCAAGCCCGGGAATCGCAGGCACTGGCGGAGCAGCTCGCGGCGGCGAACGAATTGCTGGGCGATCTGGTGACGCGGGCCGAGCGCGCGCAGGGCGACCTCACTGTCGAGCGGCGCTTTTTGCGGCAGATCATCGATGTCAATCCGCACTTCATCTACGCCAAGGACCGGTCGGGCCGTTTCACCCTGGTCAACCAGGCAGTGGCGACGCTGTATGGGACGCCGATCGAGAAGCTGATCGGACATTTCCCTCCGGATTTCAATTCCGACTCGCCCGAAGTGCCGTCCTTCCGGCGGGCGGATCTCGAGGTCATGGACACGCTGCGGCCGCTGTACGTCGCCGAAGAGCAGGTCACCGACTTCCGTGGCGTGGTGCACACCGTCCAGACCGTGAAGTGCCCGATCGTCGGCGCTGATGGCCGTGCCGAACAAGTCCTTGGAGTCACCACCGACATCACCGAGCGCAAGCGGCTGGAGACGGAACTCGTCCACGCGCACAAGCTGGAAGCGGTGGGCCGTCTGGCTGGCGGAGTCGCCCACGACTTCAACAACATGCTGACCGCGATCAAGTCATATAGCGAGTTGCTGCGTGATGCGCTGGAGCCGGGTGACGAGCGGCGGAGTGATGCGGAGGAGATCACCAAGGCGGCGGATCGCGCTGCCGTGCTGACCCGCCAGTTGCTCGCGTTCGGCCGGCGGCAGATCCTCGAGCCGCGGGTCCTCGATGTGAACCGTACGGTGAGCGAGGTCCAGCAGATGCTGCGGCGGCTGCTCGTCGGCGATGTGGTGTTCGTCACGGATCTTTCGCCCGATCTGTGGCCTGTCATGGCTGACGCCGGCCAGTTGGAGCAGGTGCTGATCAATCTCGTGGTCAACTCGCGCGACGCGATGCCGGATGGTGGTACGTTGACGATCCGCACCGAGAACGCCGATGTCCGTCACCGGCGCTCAGGCGGTGGGCCCGACACGATGCCGGCCGGGAGCTATGTCCGGCTTTCCGTCAGCGACACCGGCATGGGGATCGATCCCGAGACGCGGGGCCGGATCTTCGAGCCGTTCTTCACGACCAAGGAGAGCGGGAAGGGCACTGGTCTGGGATTGGCCACTGTCTACGGCATCGTGCGGCAGTCAGCCGGATACGTGGAAGTCGAGAGTGTGATCGGCGAGGGCACGACGTTTTCGGTGTACCTGCCGAAGACCGTGGTGGCGGGCGACATGCGGGCAGCGCCCGCGTTGCCGCCGGTCCGTCATGCGCGCACGGAGGCGATCCTCGTGGTGGACGACGATGTGGCGGTACGCGGTGTCGTCCGGCGCATCCTCGAAGGCGGCGGCTATCACGTGGTCGAGGCTGAGAACGGCGCTGCGGCGATCGAGGCAGCGGAATCGGACCCGGCGATCGGCGTGCTGGTGACCGACATGGTGATGCCGGAGATGGGCGGCCGAGAGCTTGCGCTGACGCTCCGCGGGTCGTTCCCTGATATCGCGGTCTTGTTGATGTCTGGTTACGCCAACGCGCCGATGCTGCGGACCGAGATCGAGGATACCGGGTTCGCGTTCCTCGAGAAGCCGTTTACGGCGAGTGCGTTGTTGCAGGCGGTGGCCGAGCTGCTCGAGGTGCCCGCGGTCGTCTGACGGCGGACTCGCTTCGGCTGTCCGGCGCTAGTCGGAGTCCGAGAGGAGCCGTGCGGGAGTGACCTTGAGGACCCGGGCAATCCGCTCCACCACGTCCAGCGTGGCGTTGGCCTTTCCTCGCTCGATCAGCCCCATGTACGTGCGGTGAACCTTGATGGCGCGCGCGAGCGATTCCTGGGAATACCGGGACTCTGTCTTCCGGATATGTACCACCGTCCGGCCGAAACGCACACGCAGGGACGCCATGCCGCAATGGTGTAGCCCGCGCCATCGCCGTGCCACAGCATCAATAGGCCCAGCATATATAGTGCATATGGCCGATCGTGTCCCGTCCAGACACCCTCGTCCGCAGGGGGTGCGCGCGGCTTCGCCTGACCTGTTGCGGCGCCCCCTGGCTCACCCACATCGTCGGCCTGCGGGGACGACACCAGTCCCGGACGGTTGGCTGAGTCTCCTGCCTCGCGTGTCGTGGGTGGCCTTGTCAGCCGCTTCGCGACCAGCGTCACGAGCGCATCGGCTCCCACTTTCCGGACCAGCGCACTGGGCTGGCACCCGGTGACATCGCGTGTGTCGCGTGCGAGGGCATCCGGCGTTCCATAGCCCAGCCGGGCGGCCACGTCGGCGACCCGGTCAGACCCGCCGCGTAGATAGTGATAGGCCCGGATCACCCGCGCAGCGCGCACGAACAGCAGCGCGGAGGCGAGCCCTGCTCGCTGCAGCGCCCGAGAGCAGGTCCGGGGAGGCATGCCGGCGAGGCGAGCGAGCGCGGCTGCCCCCCGGACTGTATGTGGCGCGCGGAACAGAATCGCGATCGCCGCGTCCAGCGGGCCGGGCAGCCGGGCCCGAGCCGGGGCGAGCCGTTCGAGCAGGCTCGCACTCACCGTATCGGCGCGTGCCCGGTCAACGGTTGCGCGAAACGCGGCGGGTTGATCGTCGTAGCCGCGCAGCACCACGTGCCGTACGCCGAACGCCGCGAGCGCCAGCGACCCGTGCATCCCCTCCGCTGATACCGATACGTATGCGATGACGGGCACTGCCGGATACCTCGCGAAGAGCGTACCCAGCGCCGGCAGATTCGCGAGCCCTGGCACCTGCGGATCCACGACGACCACATCGATCGGACGCGTCCTGATGACGACTTCGAGATCAGCGACACTCGCGACATCGTGAATCGCGTGATGTGCGCCGGCGAGCACACGAAACCTCGACAGATCGGAAGGACTGAGATACGTCGCGAAATCCACGCAGCGAGCGAGTCGGAGGAGGTGAGACAGAACGGATACGCAGCATTGCGCGACTGGTCGAGAAGGGGTGCTCAATTCGTATGTATCATGGCCCCGATGGGCGCGGGGATTGTTAGCCCTGAACGGTAGAGTGGCGGCGCTACGGCAGCCCGAGAGTGGGCTTGCCGGCATTCACCGCTACCGAGGGCTTCTCATGACACAGCGTCACCTCCTGGCTTGGACCGCTCGCAAATCCATCTTTGCCGCAACCGCCGCCGCTCTCGTCGCATTGGCTGCGGCGTGCACATCACCGACAAGCCCAGTGGCTTCCAACGCGAGTGCTTCATCGCTGCACAATGCCGCCACTCCCGCCGCGCACGCCGCCTGCGATGGCGTCGGCGCCGGCAGCAGTCAGTGCTAGATCGGGACCCGTAAGGATCGGCGGCTGCGTTATCCGCCCGTCATCGCGCGGGGTGCGTCGTGCCAGCGTGTCATTCGGGAGCCGCCACGGCGGATCGCTTGGCACGGCGTACCGCCCGGGCAATGCGTTCGACGGATGAGGTGACGGAGATGGGGGTAGTGCGAGCGGACCAATTCGCGACTGGTCGTCCCATACGAAGCGCGGCAAGCGCCTCGTCGGCGCGAATCGTCACCTCATTGACCTGGTGCCGCGTGGCGATCGCCAACGCACGCTCGAACGCCAGAAGGGCCGATTCAGCATGTCCAAATCGCGCGTTGCCGCGACCTTCGTACAGCGCAAATTTGGCGGCTACCTCGGCAGGTAATGAACCGCTACGATCGGCCTCGTGAAGTATGCCGCGGTAATTTTCGAACGAGTCTTCGTGTCCGTCAAGGACGGCTAGCTCGAGCAGGTTGGTAGCAGCGAGGATCCGTACTTCGCGACGGCGGGAAGTCGCGTACAGGACCAGGAAAGCCTCATGCGCCACGTCGTGCTGCCCCATCTCGGCGAAGTTCAGGGCCAAGTCAACCCAGACTCGCTCTCTCTCATCAGGATCGCGGTAGCCCCGCCACGCGGCGAAGTACTGCTCGGCCGCCAAATTAAACTCGTGCTGAAGCGTGGCAATCAACCCTCGGTCGTGCCGCGCGCGAGCCACAATCTCGGTCCGATCGCGGACTGATATTGACCTACGCGTGGCAACTGGCTGTCGGCCAGCATCGGGTGCGGCCGCCGCATCCTGGATAATCGCGTCGAGCGCTGCTGCGGCAGCGGGCAGATTTCCGAGATGCATCAGAATCTTTGCTTGGGAGATGCGCATGAGTCGCTCTGCGTATCCATCGCCCAACACCTGCGCGGCACCGCACCCAGCCTCGTATGCCGCTCTCGCCCCGTCGAGATCGCCGAGCATGCGGAGCGACCGCCCAAGCCGGTCATACGTGTACGGCACAAATACTTGAACGCCATGGGCGGCGTCCGCCTGAGGAGCCGCCGCAAATCGCAGCACCGTGCGATACACGTCGGCGGCAAGCGGCCAGCGCGAATCGGCGTGCAGCGCATGGGCGTAGGCCAGTAGCCGCTGCGGCAGATCCGCGGCGATGACAGCACCCGCCGATTGGACGAGTTCGCGGAGCGGCCCGGCGACGGAGTCATGATCGTCCACGGCACCGGCCGCGGCGCGCGCGGCCTCGATGGTATCCGGCGGTAGGTCTGGCGTGAATCCGCTCTCTGGCATCGGCTGCGGTGCTTGACCACTCCCACGCTGCGCGTTGGCAATCCGCCGGTCGGCTAACCGCAACGTCACGAGTCCAGCGATCAGCGCACGCCACTCGCTCCCGCCCTCATGTCCTTCGAGTGTCGCGAGGGCCCTGAAGAACGGCTCGTGAAGAAGCTCCGCCCGCACCGTTTCATGCGCGTCAGCAAGCACCGCAACCTCGCCTTCGTCGGACGCAAGCATGGATTCCAAGGTGCTGGCGATCCCTCAGGGGCGAAAGGGTGCTGTCGCGTAGCAGCACGACGGCCGCTTGACGCGCACAGCGAGCACGCGTACGCTGGGGAGGACACCATCGGGGCAGGGAAATGCCGATGTTTCAATGGACTACGCATCGGTGACAATGGATACCACCGGCGTAACGATGATCCCCGGACGAAACGCGTGAGGGCCTCGCCGGGCTTCCGCCCATGATCGCCGCATGGGTGACGGAGCCGCTCGCTCGCCAGCGACTCGCGGCCGCCATCGTTGAGCACCGCTCACGCCGGAGACGGGGACCAGCGATTCTGTGGTGTGATTCCGCGGAAGAATTGATGGCCGCGGTCAGCACCCTCGGCGCAACTGCTGTCGTAGTCGAACTCATGGGCTTCGGTCCAGCTGATGTTGCGTCCGGGACCGGCAGCGACGTATCGCGCATCGAGGAATTGACGCGAGCGTTGCACGACCAGCACCCAGCCGTGCCCGTGCTCCTGTACGCGCCCCTCACCGCCGCGGCGTCGCGTGCTGTGGTCACGCTCGCACGCGCTGGCGTGGTCAACGTGATCATCGCGGGCCACGACGATCTGAATCATGCTGTCGGGCCTATCCTGGCCCGAGCGGCGTCGGTATGTGCGGCAGAGGATGCATACAGGAAACTGTCGGCAGTCACGTCACCGGGCGTCGCGGCAATCCTGAACTACGCTCTGCGATATGGCGCAAATGCCCCGACGGTCGCCGGCGCGGCGGCGGCCCTGCGCGTGCACCGCAAAACTCTGGCTGCGTGGTGTCATTCGAGCGACGCGCCGTCACCTCGCGTGCTCGTCACGTGGTGCCGTCTCATCATCGCCGCGGAACGGCTGGCCGAAGCCCGTTGGCCCGCAGAGCGCGTCGCACGCACTCACGGCTTCGGATCCGGGTCGGCACTGGCCGGGTTAATCAGGCGCCACATCGGGCTCACACGCGCCCAGCTCCGCGACCGCGGGAGTGGAGTCGTGGTCGAGATGATGGTCCGTCGGCTGGCGGATGGACGCAGCCGGAAAGAAGCCGCCGGCTGACGACCTTCCAAAATCCGCCTAGGGCCGACTCCGCCGCCTCCGGCCAGGACTCGGCGCCAGCAGTACGCACCGCTCGCATGGCGCATCCGGGGCATCCAGCCGCTGCGTGATCCACGTTCCCATGTCCGGGCGTTCTTCAACCGGCGCAAACGCGACTGTCCGCCGCGACACGCGTCCGAGATCTGCCCACCCCCATTCCTGTCCGGGGATCAGCACGCGTTGCTCCGGATCCAGTTTTGAGAGAAGGTCTCGCAGATGACCGACTGTCATCAGAATTGGGGTTGGGAGTGAAACGGCCCGCCGGTGATCGTGTACCCTTACATCGCCGCCGCACGCCCAGAATCCCCCGCCACTGCGCAATCAGCCGGGTCGATGGCCCAGAGTGGTAGGCACTATATATAGTGCATTCACGACATTCGGCCTTGCATGTGCAGGCACTGGAGTCGCCGATGCCGTGAGTGCGCGGACTACGGACCAACTTCCGATCGAGCCGCAACTGACGATCCGCTGACGCTCGGCATCAACCGTCTCCTCCATGCGGTTGACCGGGTAGCGGAGCGTGGCGCGCCGGCCGCGTGCCCCGATGACAGGCTCGGCGTCGTGGATGGCGCTGCCGAGTCTTGTGCTGGCGCGCGCTGCGCGCGCCTGGGATGCGCTGGTGGCTAAATCGGCCCGGCGCGTGGCGGAAGACAAGGACAAGGGAACGCCGGCTGCCGAAGCGGAGCGAGCACTGCTCAGACGACTCGCTGCCGGCGATGAACACGCACTCGAGAGTCTCTTCCTCGCACACGCCAGCACACTGCACCGCGTGGCGTACCGCTACCTCCACTCTTCGTGGGCCGCTCGGGCGGTGGTGCAGGATGTATTCACCGCAGTGTGGTGGCGGCGCTCCTCGCTCGCGATCCGGGGGCCGATCGCCGCGTACCTCACGGTCGCCGTCCGGAATCGCGCACGGACAGTCCTCCGCGAAGAACTGCGTCGTCGCGAGCGCGATGCGCGGTGGGCCGATGACAGCGGCAAGCCGGAGGGCGAAACCGCCAGACGCGCGGTAACCGCCGCTCAGGGCGGGGAACCTCGTGGACGGATCGCTCCCCGTGAACTCGCGGACGCGCGAGCCGCCGTCCAGGCGGCACTCGCCGGGCTCCCCGAACGGCAGCGCACGGTCTTCCGCCTGCGCGTCGAAGAGCAGATGTCAAATGCCGAAGTCCGCGCCGCGATTGGTGCGGTGTCGGTCAAGGCGGTCGAACGGATATTCTCTCGCGCCGTGCGTGCCCTGCGGTCCCGCCTCCTGCCGGCCGATCCCGCGCACAGCCCGCCCAAGCGCCGCGGCGGCCGGTAGAAGTTCCCATGACGACGTCGGGACGCCACGCGGCGAAGGCTGCCGCGATTCGAGCGGGGGTTCTAGCCTTTCGGCGGCGTCTAGAGAGCGTGATGTCGAGACTGCACTCTGCACGCATCTGGCTCTCTCCAGCCGCAGGCGCCGAGCGTCGGCCTGCGGCTGCCGATCTGGGCGCTTTGCTGCAGGGTTATCTCGTCAGTGAGCTGGGACCTGCCGATCGCGATCGCTTCGAATCATGGGTCGCGATGGACGACGCCCGCCGTCTGACCGTCGCCGCCCTTCGGTACTCGGAGGACCGCGATGGCGGGACGCTCTGGCGCGGCGAGGCAGATATTGAAGACTGGTGGGCAGAATGCAGGGAGGCGATGAACACGGCTGGCGGCCAACTCGTCGCCGGCACGGTCCATCTGCCTGAGATCGGCAGAGAGCTGCGTATCGGCATGCCGGGCGCAGTTGCCACCCGCTGGTGGCAGGTACCGGCCCCATGGGCCGCCCTCGCGGCGTCGATTCTCTGCGCCTCGCTTGGTCTCTGGGCTGTTCACTCCGGGCACGCCGGTCCAGCCGGCGACGCAGGGGTCGCGGAGCACGCGTACACCACGGCTCGCGGCGAACGTGCCGTCGTGACGCTCGACGGCGCCACGGTCGTACTCGGTCCCGAGAGTGTGCTCCGGATCTCCGGCAGCTACGGCGTCCGTGATCGCACGGTCTCTCTCACGGGGCATGGGTACTTCGATGTCGCGCCCGACGCCACGCACCCATTCCGGGTGTGGGCGAATGGGATCCTCACTAAGGACATCGGGACACGATTCGATCTCCGCGCTTATCCGAATGAATCGGCCACGCGGCTCATCGTCGCCGAGGGTGCTGTTGCAATTCAGACACGAGCAGCGGGATTGCCGGCTGCGCCGGTTCTCCTCACACGCGGGATGATGGGAACGACCGGCGCGGACGGCGTTGTGCAGGTCCGGTCAGCGGTGGCTGCCGATCGGTACCTGGCTTGGAGCGACGGACGTCTGACTTTCGAGGACACGCCGCTGCCAGAGGCCGCGGCGGAAATCGGCCGGTGGTACGACCTCGATATCCAGCTGGGTGATGCCCGGCTCGCTTCGAAGATGTTGACCGCAACGTTCGACGATCCGCCCGCCGCAGTGCTCGTCGCACTGGAAGGCGCACTCGGCGTACGCGCAACCCGCGCAGGGCGTGTGGTGACGCTGTACCCGCCCTAAGCAGGCCCGCGGGACCGAGCCGCGGGACTTTTGAACTGATCGTGATCTCACCTGCAGCCACCCATAAACGTGGGGAGGGAGCCATGGCACGTCCTCGAGTCTGCCGTAACACGTTGGGTAGCGCCTGGCGGGTGCTCGCGTCATTGGCCACACTGGCAATTGCCGTCAGCAGTAGCGCGGAAACGGCGGTGCCGATGCCGCCGACCGATGCTGGGCCAGTGTTCTACGCGGCTCCAGCAACCGCTGGTGCCAAGCTGCAGCGCCTCGATACGGCACAAGACGCAATGCTGAGTCGGCGCATCAGCCTCGATGTGCACGCCGTGACGATCCCGGAGGCCCTCGCAGCAGTCGCGGAACGGTCGGAGCTGCGGTTCACATACGATCGCGCGGACTTGCCAACCCACATGCGGGTGACACTGTCGCGTGATTCGGTGACAGTGGCGGCGGCGCTGACGTACGTGTTGCGCGGCACGAACGTGGACGTAGATCTGACGCCCGAAGGCCTGGCATCGATCGTCGCTCACCGCGCCGCCCGTGCTGGCGGCACGATCACCGGACGGGTGACCGACAGTAAGACAGGGCAGGGGCTCGCGCGTGCGACGCTGCTGATGGAGGGGATGGCTCGTGGCGCCACGTCCAACGACAGCGGCGCATACCGGATCACGGACGTGGCGCCCGGTACGTACACGCTCGACGTGCGATTCCTGGGTTACGTCGAGGCTCAGCGGACGGTGACGGTTGTTGACGGCCAGCAGGTGATCGTGGACGTCGTGCTCACGCAATCCGTAAACGAGCTCGATCAGGTAGTGGTTGCGGGGACAGTGGTGCCGACTGAAGTCAAAGCAATCCCGACACCGGTCTCGGTAATCACCTCGACTGACATCGATCTGCAGCGGCCGCAAACCGTTGTGCAACTGTTTCGGCAGACGGTGCCGAGCGCGGTGGCCTGGGATTTCGCGACGAATCCTGACCAGACGACTTTCGCTGTTCGCGGAGCCAGCTCGCTCGACATCGGGGCCGGCTCGATGAAGGTGTACCTGGATGGTATCGAAATCGCCAGCCGTACTCTCGCGGCAGTCGATCCCCAGAGCATCGAAAGGATCGAAGTGGTCCGTGGTCCACAGGCAGCGACGATCTATGGGTCCGATGCGATCGGTGGTGTGCTGCTCATTACTACCAAGCACGGCGTTCAGGGGATTAGTCGGCCTCAAATCGACCTGCAGGTAGGAGCAGGTGTCGTCCAGGGCCCCTACGCACACGAGGGCGGAGGCGATGTCGCGCGCCAGGAGTACGCCGGGTCGGTCACAGGCGGTACACCCACAGCGAGTTACAACTTCGGTGGAGGGTATGCGAGTACCGGCAATTGGGTCGCGCAGGGAGCGACGTTTGTGCCGAGCGCGTTTGGCACAGTCCATCTGACACAAGGCCAGCTAGCGATCAACATCAGCGGTAGAGACTATGGCCAGCGCGAGGGCCAGCCGGTTCCGCCGGACTTCGCCACGACGGGGGTCCCAACTTACACGAAACCGGCCAACATTGTCGCGAGCAGCCAGGAACAGACCCTCGGCGCGAATGTCGTATACACGCCCTTTGGGTGGTGGCGTCATTCGCTGACCGTGGGGGTGGACCGAGTCGAAGACGGAGTCCGGCAGACGGCGCCTGCTCTAACTACGCCCGCTGATACGTTCCTCACCGTCGACGACGAGAATGACAGTAAGACAACGGTTGCGTACAACACCTCAGTTACCGTCGCGCTCAGCACCACCATCTCCGCTACGGTCACCGTCGGCGCAGACCACTACGAGGTCGACGACGACGCCATTTTTTCGGCGGGCGCGACCAATACCTCTGGCACGATCCAGACTGACCCGAACCAGCCGTTCATTGTCAGTCGCCTCCCCGTGACCAATACGGGTGTATTTGCTCAAACACAAATCGGTCTGGCAGATCAGCTGTTCCTCACCGCAGGGGTACGGGCTGAACGGAACTCTTCATTCGGGCAATCGCTCGGGACACCAGTCTCGCCGCGGTATGGAATCAGCTACGCGCCGTCGATAGGCTCCGTAACGCTCAAGGTCAGAGCGTCATACGGTGAGGCGATCCGGGCGCCGAGTGCGGACGAAGAGGACGCGTTCGTTACGCCGTTCACTCTGCAACTCGCCAATCAAAAGCTGAGCCCCGAACGGCAGAGTGGATGGGACACCGGGATCGACGTCGCGGCAGGTGGCAGAGGTTCGATCAGCGTTACCTACTATGACCAGGTCGCCAGCGATCTGATCGAAGGTGTGACGCTGAATGCCGACACGACGCCAATAGTGCAGCAATTTCAGAACCTTGGCCGTGTCCGCAATCAAGGGTTGGAATTCGAGGCCACCTACCGCATCCCGATAGGCCAGCTTTCCGCCCAATATGCGATTACCAGCAGTCGCGTAGAGTCCCTGAATCCGACGTACGGCGGAGATCTCAGAGTCGGCGATCAGTCGCTCGTGGTTCCAGGACACACTGGTGGAGCATCGCTTGCTGTCACGCCGCTTCACGGTACGGGCGTGACCTTCGGACTTTCGTACGTGGGATCCTGGACGAACTACGATGTGTTGGCAGAGCTGCAGTGCGAGGGCGGTACCGGGCCATGTGCGGCAACGACGCGGGGATTCATCAAGCCCTATCCCGCGTTCGCCAAGGCGAATCTAGCAATCACTCAGCAGATCACGCCAATGGTGAGCGCTTTCGTCTCGGTGAAGAACCTCACTAACAACGAGGTCTATGAGTTCTTCAATGCGGTCCCGATCGAAGGCCGTGTGACGGTGGGCGGCCTTCGCATTCGCTATTAGCCCGATGGCCAGCCGATCCAATACTGAGGCATGTGCACTATGAGAGTCTTCCTTGCCGTACTTGTGTTCGCCCTGTCGGTCGAAGCAGCTCAGGCACAAATGCGCGATTCGCTGCCTGTTGATGCTGCACTCGCCCAACCGTCATTCCCGTTGTACATGCCGATCTCGGTCTCACCGGATGGGCGCATGGTCGCATACACCATCTGCGCTCCCGATTCAACTGCGAGGGAAGCGTGGACTGGCGGATACATACGTTCTGGCGCCACAGGTTGGGCGCGAGGATGTAGCGTGTGGGTCGCGACCGTCGGTTACGCAACATCAGCGCGAATTGACGGCGGAGTGGGAACGGGGGCCTGGGCCCCTCAGTGGTCACCAGATGGATCGAAGCTGGCCTTCTACTCCGATCGGAACGGCGTTGCCCGGCTCTGGATCTGGACTGCTGCGACCAGGACGGAGGCACCCGTCTCCGATGCGGTTGTGCGCCCGTATGCAGAACTCGAAATCCCGCGATGGACGCCGGATAGTCGCGGAGTCGTCACGCGCATCCTGCCATATGGCGAGCCCCCCGAATCGGCCGCACTGGTACCACGCCCTGGCGGAGTGTCCTGGGATTCCGCAGGACGGCAACCCGGCTCCACGGTCAAGATCTATCGCACCGATTCAGCATGGCGTCGCCAACCACGCTTTACGCCACCATCGGTTCCCATCACTGAAGCATTCTACAAGGCCGATCTTGCCTTGATCCACATCGAAACAGGCCTCGTGCAAACGTTGGCCCGGGGATACAACCCGTTCGCGTACTGGGTGTCGCCCGATGGGAAGTTCGTCGCGTTTACGTCGGAACACGGCATCACCAGCGGACCGGTCGCTGACGGCGACTACCTCGACGACTTAATTGTCGTCCCGGTCGATGCCAGCGGAGCCGGCGCGCCACGCTTGATTGCGACCCAGGCACCCATCGGCCCATATAGCACGGGAGTAGCGTGGTCTCCGGACGGGCGTGCCCTTGTTTACGCGACCACTGATTCAGATCAGACGGAACACTACCATCTGGTTCAGACGAAGGATTGGAGCGAAACAGATCTCCTTCCATCCGATGTCATTCGTTCCTCTCTCACCGGACGAGACGGTGCACAACCTCTGCGCTGGGATCCTGCAAGCAGGATCCTGTTCGTCGCCGCCGATTCGTTGATTGCGACCGTCGATGTCCTCAGCGGCCAGTGGCACGCTCTTTCGCGGCCGCCCAAAGGCGTATCAATCGTCGCTCTCATCGGCCCGGCCTCACGCAGCGATCTGTGGGAGCCGAACGGGAGCAGCCTGGTTGTCGAATCACGAAACGACTCGACCAAACGGATGGGGTTCGCTACGATCGGCCTTCGAACGGGCAGATGGACACAGGTCACGGACAAGGAACAATATCTGGGCGGCAAAGCGTTTTCGTCGAGCGACGTATCCACCGATGGACGCACCGTGGCATTCGTTTCGGAAAGCGCCACCGAGCCAGCGGACGTCTGGGTGTCCGGCACAGATTTGGTTAGTCCGCGGCGAATCACGGTAGTTGCACCGTCACTGGCCGGACGGCACTACGGTGCTTCACAGCTGATTGCCTGGCAAACACGTCGAGGGGACAAGGCCAGCGGTGCGTTGCTTCTGCCCGCTGGCTACCAGCCTGGACACCGGTACCCGCTCATCGTGTACCCGTACCCGCGCGCGCAGCGATCAAACAACGTGTACCGGTTCGGGCTGGAGCGTACGGGTTCGGAAAATATGCAGCTGTTCGCGACACGGGGATATGCGGTTCTCGCCCCTGATGCGCCTATTCAGATGCAGCTCGCGGACCAAATGCGCGCTCTAGCGGATGTACTCCTGCCCGCGGTTGATAAAGCGATCGCCCTGGGGATTGCCGATTCCGATCGTGTAGGCGTCATGGGTCACAGTTGGGGCGGTTATACCGTGCTCGCCCTGTTGGTGCAAACTCATCGCTTTCGAGCCGCCGTCATGCGCGGAGGCTACGGCGATCTGTTCGATCGCTACGGTGACATGGATCCCAGCGGCTCGACGTTTGGCCAGCTCCAACTCGAATCGTGGCTTGGCGCCACACCGTGGCGCGACCTACCCCGCTACATCGACAATTCGCCTGTCTTCTTCCTGGATCGGGTACGCACGCCTTTGCTCATTGTGGAGGGCGGGGAAGACGCCACGGTACCGCCTCACAACGCGTCACAGATCTTTGCTGACCTCAGGCGGCTGGGCCAGACCGTTGAATACGCGGTCTACGACGGAGAGAATCACGGAGAAATCGCATGGTCGGTCCCCAACCAGCGTGACTACCTGAACAGGATCTTCGGATGGTTCAGCGAATACCTGGGTCCTTCTGTCGAGGGCGGGCGTATTCACCGGACAGGTGAGGAGGCGGGACAGTAGGGGGAAGTGGCACGGTGGGGTCTCAGATCACTGGAGCGATCGCGTCCTACAGCTGGAAGCCGAGGCTACCCGGTGCCAGCTTCTCGATGAACATCGTGTTCTTGGGGTCCTCAGTACCGACATCGCGAGCCCGTGTCGACTCGAGGATCGTTCCCCTGCTGGCAAGGCTGGGTGTTATGTAGGTCTTCATTGTTGTCTCCTGGACACTTGGTCCGGTCAGGCGTGTGTGAAATGACGAGCCAGATTCTCTGCTGTTGTTGCCGTCTTCGTACTGCATCCAGTGTCACCTGGCCCCCACCGGCCAGAACGTACCCGTAACCACAACTCGACATCGAGCGTTGCCTGGGCCCACGCGCTGATTGTGCTGTCACGAGTGCCACCGCTGTTGGCAGTGGTCGCCGCAGCGCGCAACCGGTTGGAGTCGATGATCCCCAGCTCCTCGAGAACCGACCCCCGCAAGAGATGGGCGGCAAGGCATTGTTCACTCTGCAGCGATTGCGAAGCCAACCCGTCGCCGCTGCCTTTGCCAACACGTCCACGCACGTACTCCGGTAGCACGCTCCGCATCGCTTCGCGCAGTATCCATTTGCGTGCGTGCGGGCGTACACACATCTCCGGCGCGAGCCGGGCCGCCAACTCGACGAGCGGCCGGTGAAGAAATGGGTGGCGGACATCCAGTTCCTCACCAGCAATGGCATCGCCCACGATTGAGGAGATTGCGTTAATGGCGGCGATCTGGCCGCGTACATATCTCGAAGCACGCTGGCCGTGATACGCTGATTCGGATCCCGTACGGTTGTGTAGACCAAACCGCCGGGCAATCTCAGGCTTGACCCAGGGCGGCACGCTGCTGTCTCGATGCGGCGCCACAAGGCGCCGGATGCGTCCCGGCAGAAGCGGCAAAACGACGTTTCGGTGGGTCAGCTCCCAGAACGAAACCCGCCCGATTGCCGCCCGGTGCGCCATCTCGCGTATTGCGCGCACGATGTGTCCTTCCGAGACCCAGTCTGCGAAGAAGAACATCGTTCCCAGGAACAGGTTGTCACCACCGATGCCCGTGAGCAACGCTGAGCCACCGGCAGCCTTCACTACCCCGACGAGCGTCCGGTCCCGAGACGCAACGCTGAAAGAACAAACGGACGGCTGATCGAACCTTGGGGGATCGGCTAGGACGTCTGCGCGGCCAACCTGATGCGGGATCTTTACGTTGCGGACTCCGCATGCATCGGCCACAGCATCGGAATAGACCCTCTCGTCGGCGGCCGTCCCTGCGGGATCCACAAAGGACACGGTCCCACCGAGGCCGTCGCGTATTGCCCCGTTCCGCACAAGCCACTGCGCGGTGCTGACGACGGACGAGGAATCGAGACCCCCGGACAACTCAGACCACGTGCCGGGTCCGCAAACCAAACAGGAGCGCACTGCGTCGATCAGGAGGCCGCGTACAGCATCGATTTGATCTGCTTCCGATCCCAGCGGCGTGTCCTGGGCCAGTGCGTCGCTTGCGGTCCAGTAGCTCACGACTCGTGGCAGCCCATGCTGACAGCGCAACACACTCGCCGGCGGTAATGCCGATACACGAGAATACACGCTGCTTGCGGGAGCAGGCGCGCAATACGACACCCACGCCGCGAGGTACTCGATGTTGTAGTCGTCCCCCTGGGCCAGCAGCTCCGCCCGCGATGAAAAGGTCACCACTCCCGGGCTGGGCGTCGCGTAGTACAACTGCTTCACCCCGAACGTGTCGCGCGCCGCAATCAGCGTCCGCGTATCGGCTTCCCACACGAAAAACGCGAAATCGCCCAGGAGACGGGCCACTCCCGCCGTTCCGCGACGCAGCGCCACCTCCCCCGCAAGCGCGAGATCGCTTATCGCCTGATCTACGTCGCCCAGCAGTTTGAGCACCTCGGCCCGGTTATCGACACGGGCCACACCTACCACGGTCACGGCCCCCGATCGCACGATCGCGGGTGGACACGCGCCATGCTCCGGACCCACCACCGCGATAAGGCCGTCCGTCGTGACCCAATGCAGCGGGTGGTCCCTGCAGTACGGCGCCGCCCGCAAGGCTGCCCGGAACGACAGCGGAGGCGGGCCGCCTTCCAGCCGCACCGCTCCCGCGAACATCCTCACGGCGCCACCCGCCGCACCGCGGCATCGAATGCCGTAAAGATCCGCACGTGCTCCGGCACGTCGTTGATCGGTTCCCCGCGATACTCCACCCAGGCATGCGCCATGAACGGGTACCGCTGGATGCCGAGCCGCATCTGCACCGCAATGCCGCGGCAGCGGAGATAGTCGTATAACACCAGCGACCGCTCGAGACACTGTGCCCGTCCCGGGAAAAGCGCCGCCCCCATCGCAACCGCGTACTCGATTGCTGCCACCATGCGCGGATCGCCGTCACCAATGGCCGCAACGCGAGCGATCCGGCGCTCGATCCGCTGACGCGTCCGCTCGTACCCGGCGACCTTGAGCGCCCATCGCACGACCGTAACGCGCAACAGACACTCCGCGGCGGACGGCACGCGCAATGCGCCGCGCTCAGCTCTCATGCGCAGCGCCCGATGTCTCCAGGATCAATAGCCCGGCCGCTCGCAGATGCCGGAGCAGGGTCGTCACGTCCTGCTCGACCGGATCCACGCCACTCACTAACGGGACGTCGTACTCGGCCCGAATGGTGCCGACGATGGCCTCGAGCGTCGTCCCGTCGGCCAGCAACTCCCACACTCGCGCCCCGACGTCGTTCAGGGTGTGGTACCGGCCGCGAACCGGATCCAGCAACACGGTCTCGCCGCCACGTGTCGCCGACATCACGTGCAGCGGACGCACCAGCCGGCCACGAAAATCAACGCCAAGCACAGCGCCGGGCGCAGGCCGACGGATGAAACGCTCTACAAACCGCATGACGCCACCCTCTCGAAAAGTCGCCAGCCGGCAGCCACGCGTTGTGGCTCTCCGGTCAGTGCCCTCAAGAGTTAGTGTCTACATGCGGCCTCGCCTATCGCCGCGGCACGCCAGAGTTGCGGCCGCGCGACGCATTTGCTCCGGCGCGACATCTGCGCTCACATCAGCCGCGATGGCCGCGCTGTACGCGGGTGCACGGGTGGGTGTACGAGTGCATTGCACGCGTACTCGAGCGCGGACTCAAATCCCGCACCCTCCCGCACGCCAGCCGGTGTCAGTCCGCCCAGATACCGCTGCATGAGCCGCGTGATGGAGCTCGCATGCGCGAAATTCCTGAGCCGCTGGATCCGCCGCGCCGACCACCCATGCTCCGCCATCAGCCACACGGCGTCCAGCGCCCGCACGGTCTGCAATACCACCCGCGCCGTCGCCCACCCCGACCGCACTAATCGCCGCTCCACCGTCCTCGGCGAAACCCGGCTCCATCGCGCTAGTTGATCCACGCCGCGCCCGCTCGTCGCCTTAAGCACCGCGATCGCGAGGAACACCCGGAGCGGCGACGGCGCCAGCGGTAGCAACCGCCGCAGGATGTCAGGCACCGCACTCGATGGCTGCCCACCCGCCATCACACGCCGTAACGCCGGCAGCAACGGCTCCGCAGGCCGCACCACGAATTCAATCCGCAATCCCGGCACCATCAGCGCGGGCAACGCGTCGACCGTCAAACGATCCGCGCGGTCGTATACCACCACGGGCATTCGACCCCATCCGCCCCCCGCTCCCCTTTTTCGCCATCCCGCAATTCCGGCACGCAGGGTGCCCGCATCGGTCACCACGACGTCGATCGGGCCGCCCGCCATCGCGTCAGCAAGCGCGTCCATCGAATCGAGGTATCGCAACACCGTCACATACGCGAGCTGCTCGCCGATCACGCTCCGGTCGCCACTCCCGCGCAACACCACTCCCACTGACGGCTTCGCACTCCGCACTGCGCTCCGCTGGTCCTGCGATATTGGCATGACACGACCTCGGTCCACACGAGCCGGCTCCGTCTCGTTCCGTACTGAATGCATGGACCAGCTTCGCCGCGCTGACAAGAGGGCCCACGCCCGCACTCACAATTACTTCCTCATAGCAACGCGGGTCTGCCAAAAACCGTTTACCACGTTACGCAAACGGTTGATGTGTCACCTGCCGGCGATATGCTCTCGGGATCTTTTCCCAGAGATCACACGCGTGCCACACAGCGCGACATCACACACGCTCGTGATGACGGCGGGATGACGCCGCCACTAATAAGAGTGGCAGCAGATATAGTGGAAGCATGACGGCGACATGACGTGGGAATGAGCACGTCTTGACACTTTCGAGCCACTCACGGCCGCACGATCGGATGCGACGATCCGCCACCTTCCGGTCCCACTCCGCCGTTTTGGCGCGCGATTCGATCGCCCCTCGGCTCCCGGCCGCCAGGCCGCCTCCCACACCCGGCTTGCCCTCCGTCCGGACCCTGGCCCTTCTATAGAGTGGTGAAGAGTGGTGACCCGACTCCCAGCGGATTCGTCAAACTTCCGTGCATAGGGATCGCCACGCTCGGCCCGCGCGCTGGGCGTCGGTTCTCACGCTGCTCACGGCAGCCTATGTCGCCGTCTACCTCGTCTATGTCGTCTGGAGCGAAAGCCCAGGCTGGGAGACCGGCCCCCCCGTCCACGGCACGCGCGCACTCCGCCTGCAAGGCTACGTGGTGCTGGAAGCCGAAGATGGGGTGCACGGTCTCGAGATCAGCGCACAACACCCCCACGCCATCGATCTCGTCGTCAGCGACGTCCGCAGGCCACGGCTCATCGGTCCCGACATGGTCGCGCAGCTCCGAGCCGAGCGGCCCGGTTTGCGCGCGATGTTCGTGTCAGGCTACACGTCGCTCGATCGCGGCGTCCCCGCATCGCTGATCGCTGCCCAACTCCTCGAAAAACCTTTCACCCTCCCGACACTCTTCCGCAGGGTACGAGCGGCACTCGACGGGCCGCCGCCGGAATACCCGGACCGGGCCTCGGATCCTGAAGGCACCGCCACTGCCGGCGCCATGGCCGGCGACCCTGATGAGGGGTCCCGCAGCCTCTAGGTCCCCCCAGGGACCGTTAACCTCACATGGTCCGGTCCGTGCATTGGCTCGTTCTCATATGGCGAGCGTCCTCAATGACTTAGGACCTTTACACCCCGGCGGTCCAACGATCGCCGGCCGTGCTTGGCTCTTGCCGCGACACGCGCGGGCATCACGATCGCTCTCGCTCGCCCTCACCGGCGGCGTCCCGCTGTCGGTCGCCGTGATGCTCGTCGCATTCAACGGGTACGCGCACCCAATCAGGCCCGGGATCACTGCACCGGTCACCACATCGCAAGCCCAGACCAACGCGCCGGTTCGCCAAGTCGCTTCCGCATCGAGTAGTGCGCCCGCCACCGCCGCGACACCGGGCGAACGCCAATGGATCGACATCCACAATGTCGATCTCGGTGTCACGGACCAGGTCACGATCCACGTGCGCACACTCCACGGCGAGGTGCTCCGGACGTCGCCGGCCAAGCCTGCCACGCTCGATGATCCACTCTCGTTCAAGATCCGCGTCACCGGCGCCACGGTCGGCCTCACGGGAACCGATCTCGGCGGGGTGCTCAACACTGTGGTCTTCGCCTATCCTGGCGCGCCACTGCGCGACTTGCAGGTGCGGACGGATGGCGACCAGATCATCCAGACCGGCATCATGCACAAAGGTGTCGATCTCCGGTTCCGGCTGCACGGCACGCTCGCGCTCATGCCCGACGGCCGCATCCGCATCCGCCCCACCGCGATGCGCATTCTTGGCATCAACGGCGAAAAGGTGCTGAGCGTGGTCGGCCTGCACCTCGACAACATCCTCGACTTGAAGGGCGCCAAAGGGGCCACGGTCAAAGGGGACGATCTCTTCCTCGACCCTATGGTCATCCTGCCGCCACCCGCGATCGGCGGCCGCCTCGCATCGGTCCGCATCGAAGGTGACCAAGTCGTGGAGGAATTCGTGCGGTCGCCCGATGACTCGATGTTCGGACATTACGTCAAGTCCGACACCGCTGGCCACAACTTCATTTACTTCCGGGGCGGAGAGCTCCGCTTCGGCAAGCTCCTCATGGCCGACACCGATCTCCGCATCATGGGCCCCGAATCGCCATCGCCATTCGGCATGAACCTGCCACATTACAGCAAGCAACTCGTGGCGGGCCGGTCCCACACCCTCGCAAACCAGGGCCTCGTGGTCTACATGCCGGACTACGCAACGCTCGGGAAATCGGTCCTCGCCCAGACAGCGGACGCGTCGATCAAATGAGGAAGCGGCGCGCCGTGTAGTTTCTCGCGCGACTCAACAACCGTGGCTCCCCGCCGCGGGTGCATTCACCAGCACCATCGCCGTCACGGATGACGACGGCGGATCCGTCGCCACTGACTGCACCTGAATCTGCGACGGCTCGACACACGACACACCGGGGAGCCGTGGCGGCGGCAGCTTCGGATCCTTTGCTGACATCGCGAGATACTGCGCGAGGTCCAGCGTCCCCTTGTCGTTCAGCATCTGCTCGATCTGGCCGTGCACGGTCTGCACGAATCCCTGGAAGACGATATCGCTCGTCGGCGCCGCCTGTACGGCCGATTGCGTCATGTGAATCAGCCCGTTGCGGGCGACCGGCACCGCCGACACCACCAGATCTCCCGCGATCGATGGCGCAAACATCGCGTTGATGGCGTAGGACCCCGACACGTGCACCGTAAACACTATCCGTGGGCCATCGACCTTCACGCCCGGTGCGCTGAGTGCGAGATCGTGTCCCCACGAGGAGCACGCAGGATTGCCACGGCAGGGGTAGAGCCGCCCGCTGTCCACGAACAACTCGGTCTTGAGTATCGACACCATCTGCGCGGTCGGCATCGCCAGCGTATAGGAACGGGGGTCGGACGGGGCTGCCGCGACCGGCGGGGCTCCCCGATGACCGCCGCCGATTGGCATCCATACCATCAACCAACTGGACAGGAACGCGTAGATCGTTGGCACGGCTATAGATCTCCCTCGAGTTTGTATCAGGATGATACTCATTCCCCAATACCACCGCGACCGATAGCCCGTTCCAAACCAGCTCCTGGCGCGGACCGTGCTTGTGAGGGAGTTTCCGAGAGCTACCCGCCGGCGCCACCGTGGCGCAGTATTCATGGCGAGGCAGGTATCGCAGGTAAACCGCCGGAGGAAGCACGATGCTGACCGATGCCCAACTGAACCATATCCGTGAACGGCTTCTGGAGGAGCGAGCGCGGGCGCTCGGTGACGTGAACCGATCGCAGGCCGACGCAGCCGAAGGAGAGTTCGAGAGCGCGGGCGATATCTCCGGTGCGGACGGCGGTTCCGAAAAAGATCATCAGGACCTCTCCGCAACTCTGGCGGAACGGGAGATCGGCGAGGTCGCGGAGATCGATGCGGCGCTCGAGCGTCTCTACAAACATCCGCGAGACTTCGGACGATGCGAGCGAACGGGGAAGGACATCCCTCTCGCACGCCTCGAGCTGGTTCCCTGGGCCCGCACGTGCTAGTGCGGCGACGATGAGCGGTCTCCGCGACTACCTGGGCACGGCGATCGGTTGAACGACGAGTTGCGCAATCGAGCAGCCCGCGATTTGCGCCGGCTCGAATCGAAGCGACGATAATGTCTGGCTCACACGCTGGTCGAATCCCGCCTCGCCTGTATCTCTCACCGGGGAGGCGGTCAGTCGTACGACGTCCATCGACGGGGCCGATCGCCGGATCACCCGGGCCGTGCTCGTATCGATTCGTCCGTTTGCGCCAACGACGCCTTCAATTGTGACACTGTCCGTGCCGGACGTGACCGCACGAGCATTCGCGGCGTCACCACGCCGTGGTTTCGGTGCAAGGCGAGCAGCGCGGGACAGGTGCCATACCGGAACGGCGACATGCCCCATCGCAGCCGCGTCCGTAGCCGGCGCGGCTTCGCCGGATGAGACCACGAGGTCGAATCGTGCCGAGCCTCCACCGGTCGCTGAAGAGGGAACCGGCGGGAAGTCATGAGCAGCGGACGCCTGCGCGAGCATCACGATGATGCTGGTATCTGCGGCACCGGACAACGACGATGCCGCTACATGCGACTCCACCAACGTTCCCGCCGAATCGATCGTGAAGCCGATCACACTGGACAGCACGGGCGCAACGTCCTGTAATTGATGCGCACGATGTGACACGTCGGCGCCGGTCGCGTGTTTCGTGTCCACCACGTCGAAGATCGGAAGTCTGAGCTCGGTCGGGAGCACGGCCGATCGCTGCACGGCGCGCAATACGCGCTCGGTGTACTCGGCCCATACATCGCCGGACACAGGCCGAAAGGGCAAGCCCTGGAGCGTCGCGTAGATGGTCAGGCCCATCATCGACGGGGCCGGCGGCGTCGCGCACGCGGAGTCCTGTCCGAATATGGCTTCAACGCGCGTCGCGTCGCCGGATATTGCGCTCCTTGCCGGTGCATGGCTGGCGGCCGAAACCCCGAGCCGGCCCCGCGTCCATACGACGACGAGCGCGCACTGTTGCCGGTCGATCCCGGCCTTTGGAACGGGGGCTCCCGGCAGCATCGGATGCTCTTGCATCCCTTGAAACTCGGCAGGCCGCTCCGCGGAGCTATAGACCTCGATGGCGCCAACCTGCGACACGTCGATCAGGTTGTCGGGAGTTTCGCCGCCGATCGCCCCATTGTCGACAGTGTGCTCCATCAACTGCAGCTGCGGGATACCGTCGACGACGTACGACACGCAGCTCCCGGGCCCCCGGCTGCCATTGGTGGCCCCGCCGGGCTGCATGGAATTGGCCATCAACGATATGCCGGCGAGAGGTTGCAGCAGTTGCGTGAACGCCGTGGCGTGCTTGCTCTGGATCTGATCGTACGTCAGGAATTGGCCAATGCCCATCGCTTTCCGCTTGTCGAACCCGACCTGCTGGCCGAGCGTAAGGTCGCTGGTCGTCGTCACAGTCGCCAGAACAGGAACCGATCGGTCCATGCTGATCACCAGGTCCCGCGCCGGCCGCTGCGCCACGGTCACCACGAAGCGCTCCGGCCGAAGCCCGAGCCCGCGGACGCTCACCATGTATGTGCCGGGGGTCGCCGTACGCAGGACGAAGTGTCCGTCGCCGGTTGTCAGGGTGCTGTCCTTCGTACCGAGTAGCTCCACGACGGCCTGCCCGACCGGTATGCCATCGGATTGCAGCACTCGGCCCGCGAGCACGCCGTGGGAGGAATCGGTGTCTCGCGCGGGCGTCGCGACGCCGAGGGGCGCGCCGTTGGCGGCCCGTGGCTCAAACGCGTAGTCGAAAAGGCGCGCCTGTTCGATCGCCGTGCGGTGGCGCTGCTCGTGCGAGAACGACTCACCCATCGATGGCATCGGCTGGTCAGTGATGAGCGAGTCCACCACGGGGATAAGCGGTGCGACCTCGCGATATGTCGCGGTGACAGTGAGGCCAAGGATCTGCGACTTTGCCGCTTCCGGTTTCGTCATCCGGAAGACAGCCCGCCTCACGATGAGCCGTGCCGAGTCGAGGTAGATCGACCCCTCCACATCAGGAAGGGCGATCGTTTCTTCGGGGCGAAAGTCGATCCGCAGCACGCGGCTGCCCGCGAGCGACTCAGTTCCGCCATAGCTGAAACAGTGCACGGCGAGAAAACCTGGGTCGGCGAGGTCTCGAAACGCGGGGAGGTACATGTATTCACGGCGGTGTCCTCCGGCGTCGAAATCGTCATAGATCTCGCCACCCAGATGGTAGGCCCGTCTCGAACGCGATTCGTACGTGACCGTGTCCGTCGATATCGTGCTGTCGCCGCCCGGATCCGATCGCATGACGTTTCTCTCGACGCGCCGGTAGCGATACGGGTAAGCGTCTGCGAGGAGGCGAAAGCGGTCGACGTTCTCGCGGACCTGCGTGAATATCCTCGCGAGGGGTAAGTTGATCGTGGAGTCGGGGATGCCGGTGTTGACACAGCGCCCCGATCGGTGGCCTTGGACCTTCACGAGTCCGAGCAGCGCCGGAATGCGGTGCATGCGGAAGCTCAGCGTCGTGATCGCTGGGGCCGACGCGATCATGATGGTCGTGTCGGTCGGCGCGTATCCGATCTGGCGGGCCCGCACGATATAGGTACCAGCGGGGAATCCGGCCAGCCGAAACCCGCCATTCGCATCGGCAAAGGCGGCCCAGTCGGTGCCGACCAGGGTCACCGTGCCATACGGAACCGGGCGATCGCCTTCTACATCCACCAGCGTGCCAGTGAGAACGGCGGACGAGTCGCCCGCCTTACGTGCCATCGGGCCCGGCCGGTGAGCCGGCCAATGGGTATCAGCAGGAATGTGAGCGGCCGCAATCAGGGAGATCGCGCCGATGACGATGGGCCGGCTAAATCCCATGCGAAGTCCGATGCGGCCGTTGTGGACCAGACAGAGTTGCGACTACGCTATCGCGCCCCAGCGACCAACGCGCGTTGGCGTGGGCGTCGCGTTGGTGCGGGTTCGTGCGCCGAGCGACCGCCGGTCTGGCGATTTCCGTTGCGATGCGGGCTTACCTCGTTCAGGAACTCATCGACGCGGGCGAGGCCAGCCAACGTTTTCCGGATGTCGTAGCCGTAGCCGATGCGGATGTACTTCCCGATGCCGAAGTGTGCGCCGGGCGTGATGAGCACCGAGTACTCGACGCGCAGGCGTTCGAAGAGGCGTGCCGACGGAATCGGCAGCCGGTACTTGACCAGTACGATCGCTCCGGCGAGGGGGCGGATGTAGCTCAAGATGTCGTCGTGTGTGTGGATCCAGCGCTCGAGCTGCGGCAGGTTGGTCTGGAGGATCGTCCGCGTGCGAGCCAGGATCTGCTCGCGCCGGACCGGTTCGGTGGCGATGCGCGCGAGCCGATCGGAGAGCACCGACGGAGTGAGCGTCGTGTAGTCCTGGTAGGACCAGAGGTGGGTGACAGTGCGCTCGGGCCCGACGATCCACCCGACCCGCACCCCTGGCATCCCGAACGCCTTGGAGAGACCGGCGGTCACGATCACCTTGGGATATCGGCCCCAAAACGTCGGTGTGATTCCAACGCCCTGGACCTCGGCGCCGCGATATACCTCGTCCGCGACGATCCACGCGCCGGACTTGCGCGCCAGGCGTATGATCTCATCCATCTCCGCCGCATTGAGGACCGCGCCGGTCGGATTGTTCGGATTGGTGACGAGGATGAGCGTCGTGTTTTTCGTGACCGCTTTTCGCAGGCTCTCGATGTCGAGCGCCCACCGCTGGACGCCGTTCTCCTCGCGCTCCACCAGGCGGTAGACATCGGTACGCGCGGCATATGCTCTCGCCAGTCCCCACGCCTGCAGGTAGTTGGGGATCATGACGGCGGCGCGGCCCGTCTTGTCGAGCAGGGCCCAGAGCGTACTGAAGTTTGCTTCCGAGGTGCCCGTAGTGACCAGCACGTTGCTGGCGGTCGCGCCTGGATAGAAAGATGCGATATGCTCGCGCAACTCCGGCGTCCCATTGGACTGTGAGTATTTGAGGCCGGCGTCGAGGAACGCGTCGCGGCTGGCGTCACTGACCAGCAACTCGCGAGCGGTCAGTGGCTGGACGCCGCTCTCCGAGAGGTTGAACTCGACTTCGTTCTCATAGAGACACTGCGTCCGCTCCATCTGGAATCGATCGATACGCATCTCAAGCCCCTGCCTCGGAGGTAATCGCCGACTATCCCCACGGTAGTCTACATTCTTTAACATCCCCCGTCAGGGTCTGGCAGGTACGGGGGACTCAAAATCCCTCGGCGGTACCGCGTCGTGCCCCGCTCCTCGCATAGAGTGTCGCGCGCCGCTCCGTTGCCGCGGGCGACAAACTTGAAGTCCTGGTCAACCCCCACGAGACTTGAATGTCTGTCTGCCTAGGTCGTCGATTCTGGAAGCCACAGGGTGAACACGCTTCCGTCTCCGAGCGTGCTCTCGACCGTGATCCGGCCTTGCTGGAGCTCGGCAAGCAACCGGGCGATGGCGAGACCTAACCCGGTGCCGCCCAGTTCTCGGCTGCGGGACTGGTCGATCCGGAAAAATCGGTCGAAGATCAGCTCGAGATGTTCAGGCGCGATCCCTGGTCCGGTGTCTTGAACGGACACGCCGACCATGCTCCCGTCCTTCCGGAGACCGAAAGTAATGCCACCCTGGAGCGTGTAGCGCACCGCGTTGGCGGCAAGATTCAACAGAATGTGCCGGGTGCGGTCGGCGTCTCCCAGCGCCCACACCGGTTCCCCCGGCTCGACGCGCACCGTAAGACCCTTGTCGATCGCCATGGCCTCGGTGATCTCTCTGACCTCGTCGACCACGGCTCGAAGGTCGAACGGAACGCGCGCAAGTGCCAGCTGCCGGTTCTCGCCCCTGGCGATGAGCAGCAGCTCCTCCACCATCTTGGTGGTCCGTTCAATCTCCCGCTCGATGGCCGTCAGCGCGTCACGCATTTCCGCCTCTTGCCCCTGATGCGCGAGTGCCCATTGCGCGTGAGCCCGCACGAGCGTGAGCGGCGTACGCAGTTCGTGGCTGGCGTCAGCCGTGAACGCTTTGAGCGCCCGGTGCGCACGGTCGACGCGGTCCAGCATCCGATTGATGCTGTCAGCCAGCGCCGTCACCTCGGCCTGCCCCGTGGGACTCGCGATCCTGGTGCCAAGATCCGCCGGGCTGATCGCCTGCGTGTCCGCCGTGATACGCTCGATCGGACCAAGCGTCGCCGCCACCGCCTGGCGCGCGCCGCGGCCAGCGGCAAGCGCCGCGAGCGGCAGCAGCACGACAACCACACCGATTAGTGCAGCAAGCCCGATGAGATAGGGACCACGGCTCGCGACGACATAGATGTCGAAGGGATCCAGCGTTCGCTGAAGCACATTGAACCGCCACATTGACCGCTGCGTGATGGCGGCAAGCAGGATTTGCCGCACCTGCTCGGCCGACGCGCCTCCAGGAACATCCAGACGCTTCTCAGGCATCCCCGGGCTCACATAGTAGACCTTTGCCGCGCCGCCCGGGTCAGTGGTCGTTCGGGTGATCAATACCTGTCCTCCCATGCGCAGCAGCCGGTCAGCCAGCGCATCGGTCATCACACCACCAGGCGCGCGCGTTGAGTCGGTGTAGACCCTGAGGAGCGATTGAATGACGCTGGCGGTGTGCTGCAGGGAGCTGCGCATCGCGATTTCACCCGCGACCGCAAAGGCCACGACCACGAGGAGTGCGAAGCCGCTAAGGGCGGTCCACGTGACGCGCTGTGTGCGCTTCGTCAGAACGGCGGCGAGACGGGGCTCGGTCACGGCGCCTCGAGCCGGTAGCCTCTGCCCCGCACGGTCTGGATCGCCGCGGTCTTTTTCTCAAAGGAGAGTTTCTTCCGGAGATAATTCACGTACACGTCCACAACATTGGTCTCAGGGTCGAACTGATAATTCCACACCGCCTCGGCGATCCGCGACCGCGACACCGTGCGGCCCGCGTTCCGCATCAGAAACTCCAGCAATGCGAACTCGCGCGCGCTGAGGTCCACGCGCCGCCCACCCTGCGTCACGCGCCGCGTCAGTGGATCCAGCATCAGGCTGCCCACACTCAGCGTCGCATCCTTGTGGTGGAACTCCGCGCGGCGAATCAACGCGTGCACCCGCGCGAGAAGCTCCGCCAGATCGAATGGCTTGGTCAGGTAATCGTCAGCCCCGGCCTCCAGGCCCCGCACACGCGACTCCAGCTCGTCTTTCGCCGTCAGCATGAGGACCGGCGTGAACACCCGCCGCGACCGCAGCTCTGTCACGATGTCGAATCCGTCTCGGCCAGGCAGCATGACGTCGAGGATGATGCAGCTATAACTCGCAGCCAGCGCGCGATCCAATGCGCGATCACCCGACTCGGCTTCGACCGCGCCAAAGCCCTCTTCCCGGAGGGCTTTGCTCAAAAACCGCCGCAAGTTGCGGTCATCTTCGACGACGAGAACCTGCATGCTCCAACCTATGGCGAGGGGATTTCGCCCGGCAACCTGCCACCATGAGAGAACAATGACAATGCTCTAATGTACGCGGCCCGTCCTTTCTTCATGCTGTTCCAACTCTAACATTGACCACCCGATGGCCGAGGATCTTCTCGTTCCAGGAGACGGCGTGTTGATCAAGCAACCCCTTCTCGTGGCAGTCGCACTGACGGGTCCCCTGACAGCTTCAGCGCAAGAAAGAAAACAGATTCCACTCCCGCCAGCGCAGGGTGTCCTTCCAAATATGCCAGGGGCAGTAGGGCCCGGAAACCTGCTGTTTGTGAGTGGGTGGCTCGACCCGGACCTGGAGACACACACCGATGTGAAGTCACAAACCGTGGGCGCTCTTAAGTCCCTCCAAACGTTCCTCGAATCGCAGGAGCTGACGCTGGGCGATGCAGTGATGATGCATGCCTACATCGGGAGCGAAGCCGGACGTGACGGATATTCAGCCGGGTATGCCGAATTCTTCGGCCCGGACCAATCGAACAAGCCTGCACACTCCTTGTTGCAGGTGGTCCTGCCAGGTGCCAGGCGTGGCGCCCTGGTAGAAATCGACCTCATTGCAGTGTGTCCGACGTCGCCGGCCCATGACTGAGAATCTGCTCTTCGACCTGCGGTACGCGATTCGCGTGCTGCTGAGATCTCCGGGATTCTCGTTCATCGCCATCGCCACCATGGCGCTGGGCATCGGAGCCACGACGGCGATCTATAGCGTCATCGACGCCACGCTGCTGCACCCGTTGCCGTACCCAAATCCCACCGAGCTAATTCACGTCGAGGACGACCTTCCGGGCACGGACGCGAAGGACGTCGGCATCTCCGTCCCCGAGTGGAGAGACCTGCAGAGCTCCGGGATCTTCCAGTCCGTGGCGCTTGCCAGCCACGGCGCAAACACGAACCTCACTGGCGGTGCGCAGCCCGAGCGTCTCACCTTCAAGTGGGTGACGCCGAATTACTTCGCGGTCCTCGGTGTCAGCGGCCAGTTGGGTCACGCATTCGATCCGCGCGATGTCACGCCCGGCGTCAACCTGCAGGTCGTGATCAGCGACGGGCTGTGGAGGCAGGAATTCGGAGCCGATCCAAACATCATCGGGAAAACGCTTCGCCTGGACAATGACCCGTATCAGGTCGTGGGCGTCATGCCGCGCGGTTTTCGCGATCAGGGCTCAACCAGCGACGAGCAGAAGGCGGATTTGTGGTTGGGAGCGGGCTTTTTTGGCGAGCCGTTTCCGCCTCCGCGGCGCGATTTCCGTCTGCGTCCAGCGGTCACCGCGCGCTTGAGTCCCGGTCTCTCGATTACGGCCGCGCAGCGGCGCCTCGATGCGCTGGTTGCATCGCTGAAAAAGCAATATCCGGCGGACTACCCAACCAAGGTTGCATGGACCGTGCACTTGATTCCGCTCGGCGACAGCGTGGTCGCCGGCGTTCACCAATCGCTCATTCTGCTGTTCGGCGCGGTCGGATTGGTCCTCCTGATCAGTTGCGTCAACGTCGCCAATCTTCTGCTCGCAAGGGCCAGCGCGCGCGGTCGTGAGGTCACGGTTCGTCTGGCCTTGGGAGCGCAGCAAACGCGCCTCATCCGAGCGCTTCTGACCGAGGTTCTACTGCTTTTCCTGGTTGGCGGAATCGCCGGTTTTGCCATCCTCTTCGCCGCTCAGCGTTTCCTGCTGCGACTTGTCCCCGAGAGTCTCCCGCACCTCAACGACATCGGAGTGGGTTGGGGCGTGCTGGGATTTGCGGTGGCGGTTTCCGTCGCAGCCGGAACGATCTGCGGGCTTGCTCCCGCATGGCTCATGAGTCGTGTCGATCTGATCGGTACGCTTCGGCAGGACTCACGCGGCTCCCAGGGTTCCAGGGAACGGTCACGCGCCCGCCAGGTCCTGGTCATCAGCGAATTGGCGTTCTCCTTGGTGCTCATGGTCGCCGCGAGCCTTCTCCTGCGAAGTTTTTGGGACTTGTTCAACGTGCGGCCCGGTTTCAATCCGAGCCGCGTGATGGTCGTTCAGAGCTGGCTGCCTCGACCCAACGATTCCACGGCGGATAAATATCACACCGCCACGCAGGAATCGGTCTTGCTGCGCGAGATCCTTCGTCGCACCCGAAATCTGCCGGGCGTAGAAGAAGTGGCCATCGGCAACACGGGCGCTCTTCCGCTGGACCACAGCCGGGGCGATCTGGTGCCGCTGGCCTTGATCCGCGAAGGCTTCGGGACGAGCGTCAACGAGGCTCCCGTGATCGGGGGTGCCCTCGTTTCGCCCGAATACTTCCACCTGTTGGGCATGCCGCTCGAGCGCGGACGTACGTTCACTGACCAGGACCTCGAGCCTACGCCCCAGATTGCGGTCATCAATCAAGCCGCGGCTCGCACCTATTGGCCGGGCCAGGATCCGGTGGGCAGACGTGTCCACCTCGGTGTGACTGCGGACAGGTCTCCCAGCCCCGTCTGGACCACGATCGTCGGTGTGATTGGGGATGCTCACACGGAATCCCTGGCGGACGCGGTCGCTCCGCGGATCTACCTCAGCATGTATCAGCGGGCCTTCCAGGCCAGCGCGAACCAGCGGGGCCTCCAGGGCCTGGCCGTCTTTCTTCGCGGACAACTCGACCCCCGCGGCATCCCCGCACAAGTTCGCCAGCAGATTCAGTCCATCGACCCGGAACTGCCCGTTTTCGGTGCGGAGACCATGGATGACGTCCTCTCCGCCTCGCTCGCGGTCAGGCGATTCTCGATGGAAATGGTGGCGTTCTTTGCGGCCACGGCCTTACTGCTCGCCGGACTTGGCATCTACGGAACCATCTCCTTCGTGGTGAACGAACAAAGGCGTGAGTTCGCCATTCGCCTCGCGCTGGGGGTTCAACGAAGCGATATCCTCGCGATGGTCCTGCGCCGGGGACTCGGTCTGGCCGCCGCTGGCGCAGCAATAGGTGTGACCGGTGCGCTCATCGTCTCGCACCTCATGGCCGGACTACTCTACGGCGTGTCGCCTACCGATCTCCCCACCTTCGCTGGCGTCACCCTCGTACTGACAGCTGTCGCGCTTGCCGCCAGTTATTTCCCGGCGCTGCGCGCCATGCGCCTCGATCCAATCGCTGTACTCCACTCGGAATGACTTCTTGGCAGCGAGACCTTACAGGAGGAATGATGCGAGCGCTCTCTGTGGCAGTGCTGATCGGGCTGACGACGTCTCCCCTGGCGGCGCAGCAAGCGACATCTTCGGGTGCGCCGGTGGCCGACGCGGTTCGGACGATCATGAAGCACCTTTCGGTGAATCTGGTCGCGGCCGGTGACGACATGCCGGTATCCAAAATGGGATACCGGCCCACGCCCGCGCAGCTCAGCTTCGGCGGCATCCTGGTACATTCGGCGGAGTTCAACGAAACTGTCTGCTCATGGGTCTCCGGCACCAAGCCGCCCATGGAGCCCAAACCTGAGCCTAACGACACCACCGAGGCGGGATGGGCGACCTACGGACCCAAGGCGTCAGCGCACCTCAAGCGCTCATTCGAGTATTGCGCCAGCGTGCTCGCCAACCTTGATGATTCGAAGCTCGATGAGCAGGTGCCCTGGTTCGGTGGGCCGAACGCAAAGGCCTCGCGAGCCCGCGACCTGATCGTGCTCCCCATGGACTGGCAAGACCACTATGCCCAGCTTGCGATGTATCTCCGGATGAACGGGATCCTTCCGCCGTCCGCGAGGCCGAAACCGAAAACGTCATAGGGAGAACTCACGAGAGGGGCCCAGATCAGGGTCCGGCGCACAAAGTCGCAACCAACCCGGAGACGACCTGGCGGTCACTGGCCTCGGTTCTTCGCCACCCAGGGCGCAAGCGAGACGTACCAGATATTCTCGCTGCCGTTGGCCCACACCTGCATCTCCGCCAACGCGCGCTGCGCCTGATCCGGCGACCGCGGAAACGAGGCTGGCGGCACTGTGTTGGTGCTGAAGTAGAGGGTCACATGGTCGGGCCCGAGCCGCGCTTCGATATTGCTGCCTTGTTCGTTGACCTCATCGCCGAGGTCGACTGGAGCTCCCCAACCATCCTTTGTGCGAAAGACAATCCGGAGCCGGTTGGGATCGTGCCGCGCGGCGTTGTGTGAGCTGTACACGAGGAAACTCTCGTCGGGGGCGACCGCTGGATCCACATCATTTGTGGTATCACTCCCCACGCCGATGGAGACGGCGGAGAGATAGGTGCCCCCGCGGTACTGTGACCGGTACAGATGAAAGCTTCCCGCCGCGTTATCCGGCTTCATGAAATAGATGCTGCCGTCTGAGCTCACGCTCGGCGACCATGTGCTGCTGGTGGCGTTGATCGTCTCCGGCAACCGTTTGGGCTCGCCCCATACACTGCCCGTGCGATCCACACGCCAGAGGTTTCCGCCGCGCCCAGGATAGCTATGGCCACCCCAGTTGCCATCGATTGGTGGTCCGCTGCCGGCGGCTGGACGGTTGGAGGCAAAGACGAGAAACGAACCGTCCGGCGCCATGGACGTCTCTAAATCATTCCATCTTCCGGAGAAGGGCGCGATTGTGGGCGCCGACCAATGTCCATCCGCGAGCGTCGAAACCATGATCATGGAGCCGCTGGCGTTGCCCCGCGTGAAGAAAACCGCCTTCCCGTCCGGCGTGAATGCGGGAGAGAGATCGTCCGCCGGCCCCGATATCACGCCTGGGGCAAATAGTCTGGGGCTGTTGTCCGCTGCCTGGGCAAGGCACGCCGGGGAGGTTGTTGCCGCAAGTAGAACGAGCCCTGCGAGGTAACGCAGGAGCAGGGATTTCCGCATCTGCTCTCCAATGTCGTGTGAACGCGGCACTTGCCGGCCCGCCCCAGGCGGTGCGCGGATTCAAGAATCAGCCGAGAGAACGCGGCAGGGCAGCAGCGTCGTATCCCCACCCGAGGATGACATCCATGAGCACTCCAAAGGTTGCTACCGGGGTGGTGTCGCATGAGACAGGGACGGAATCGTGCGATACCGCCTGTCCCACCTGGGGTGGTCGCATGAGACAGGGGCGGTGTGACGGCGGCATCCGTCGGGGCCGGTCATGACCGCCCCTACCAGGGACGCACTCGTGCGATACCGTTAGCCCATGCCTATCCCACTCGGCGCTGCCCTCGTCTTCACCGAACCAGAAATCCGGCAACTGCTGACGCCAGCGGCCTGTATCGCGGCCGTCGAGCGCGCGTTTACCGAATACGCGCTTGGCAACGCCGAGCTCCCCGGCGTGATCCACCTCGACATCCCGGACGCTCAAGGCGAAATCCACATCAAGGCCGGTTACCTGCACGCCGCGCATTGGTACGCCGTGAAGTTCGCGTCCGGTTTTCCCGGCAACCCTGCACTCGGCCTCCCCACGAACGGCGGTATCGTCGTCGTGTTCGACGCCCGCACCGGTGCACTCGCCGCGATTCTCCTCGACAACGGATACATCACTGACCTGCGTACTGCTGCCGCGGGCGCCGTCGCGGCAAAACATCTCGCGCGCGAATCGATTGGTACGGTGGGTGTGATCGGCACGGGTGCGCAGGCGCGGTATCAGGTGCAGCTCCTCGCTGAGGTGCGCTCATTTCAGACTGTCAAAGTGTGGGGCCGGCGCGGTGACGCAGCCGCAGCGTGTGTCGCGGACATCGCCGCAACCGGCGTGCGTGCGGTGGTCGCGGGAACACTCGAGGAAGCAGTCACCGGTTCGGATATTGTCATCACAGTCACAGCCAGCCGGGCGCCACTCGTCCGCGCCGCGTGGCTGAAACCGGGCAGCCTCGTCATCGCCGTCGGCTCCGACGGCCCGGACAAACGCGAGCTGGAAGTCGATGTGCTCGCACTTGCCGATCTTGTCGTCGCCGACAGCCTCCCTCAATGCCGTCGCCTGGGCGAGATCCATCACGCACTGGACGCGGGGGTATTGCAGGAATCCCGCATCACCGAGCTGGGGCGCATCACCGCCGGCCAATCGCCAGGCCGCACGTCAGACAGCGACATCATCGTCTGCGATCTCACGGGCGTCGGAGTACAGGACGTCGCGGCCGCAGCGGTGGTGATGGAAGCAGTTCGACCCTTGTAGGAACCGGTTGCGACCGGCTGAATCACAACCACCGGGTCGCCACGATGGTTTTACCGGGCCGGTCATGACCGGCCCCTACCAGGGCGTTGTCCTTGACTCTCAGCCCGGTGCTGCCACAATTAGAGGTAGGGTAGCAGAAGGAGAGGCGACCCATGGACAAAGCACGGACTCACAGCGCCATCGTCTGGGCGCTGAGCGTACTCCTTACGTGCGCGTTCCTGCTGGCCGGGATCCCGAAGATCACCGGCAGCGCCCCACTCTGGCTCCAGGCCGCCGCGATGCGTGGCTTTCCCGCCTGGATCCGCGTCGTGGTGGGCGTAGTCGAAGTCGTGAGCGCGATCGCACTGCTTATCCCCGGCGTCGCGATCTATGCCGCGCTCGGACTCGCGCTCCTCATGGTCCCCGCCGCGATCACGCAACAGATGAGCGGCGAGCCCGGTGTGCTGATCCCGCTCGTCCTCCTGGTGCTTCTCTTGACCGTCGCATGGCGCCGCGATCCCGCCACGACCCGCGCGCTCTATCGCTCGATCACGGCCGGGTCGCATCCGGTACTCCGCGAAGGCGTCATCGCCGGCATCATCGGCGCCACCTGTGTCGCGGTCTGGTTCTTCTTCATTGACGTGCTGGGCGGCCGCGCTCTCTTCACACCCACTACGCTCGGACGGGCACTCGTCACAGTGGTCCATCCCGCGCCACTCGGCGAGGCGCCGATTCTGTACGTCGTCAGCTACACGGTATTCCACTACATCGCGTTCGCGTGCGTCGGCGTTGCCGCCGCCGCGACCGCCGCATGGGCGAGCGAGGAGCCCGCGGTGCTTCTGGGATTCGCGATGCTGTTCGCGGCCTTCGAGGTCGGTTTTTATGGATTCGTCGCGCTACTCCAGCACGCGAGTCCGCTCGGCACCCTCGCATGGTACCAAGTAATGATCGGCAACATCATCGCCGCGCTGGCCATGGGGATGTACATCTGGCGCGCCCACCCGCAACTCCACGACCAGTTCGTCCACGCGCTCGATCCGGGCTGAGGGCGGCCTGAGATAGTTCGGTGTGCTGGGCAGCATCCGTAGGGGCCGGTCATGACCGGCCCCTACCAGGGACATATCCTGCCCGCTACACTACCGTTGAGGCCGTTGCGCCACGGTCATTACCTCAACCGAGAGCGACACCGTGATATTGATCTGGAGCAAGGCTGCCCGTGCAGTCGCCGTAGCCGCGGTCTTGGTCCCGTCTGTCGCCGCGGTCGATGGCGCGCCGCCGCGCTACTTCCACATGAAAGCCGTGCAGGTCATCGACCAGGGCGGCTTCGCGAAGCCAACGCCCGCGATGGATCTCCTGATTCCTGCGGGCTGGACATTCAACAGCAAGGTGGAATGGGGCAACCGCGGATGCTTCACCGACCTCGCTGCCATCTCGTTTCACATGCAGAGCCCCGACGGCAAGATCGTCATCGAGGGCTATCCGTCGTTCAGCTGGCAATTCGTCGACAACCCGTCGGTGCAGCGCTACCTCGTCGCGGAAAACCAGCAAGGCCTCAAGGTCGGCCTCAAGGCCTGCCCGGTCAATCCGCCGGTGCCCGCGGCGACGGTGCTCACCAAGGTCGTCGTCCCGCATATTCGGCCCGGCAAAGAGATCGCCGCGATGGAAAAATCTCCCGATCTCGATCAATACATCAAGGATCGCACGGCTGATCTCCAGGCACAGGTCGCAAAGACCGGCCAGAACATCCAGCTCCAGGCTGACGCAGCCCGGGCTCGCCTCAAATACGATGTCGATGGCGCTCCCGTCGAAGAATGGATCACTGCCGTCAGCATGGCGCAGACGTCACCATCTGGCGATGGCCACGGCGGCCGCCGATTCGACAACCGCGCGATCATGCTGATGTCGATGCGCGCTCCAGCCGGCCAGCTCGAAGCGAATGAGCGACTCCTCACGGCCGTCCGCGGCAGTATCCACCTTGAGCCTGATTGGGCGCGCCAGTACCTGGCGGTCGTCGACAAGCTCAACACCGCCCAGCAACAACAGCGGGCCGCTCGCGATGAGATCCTCCGCCAGTTCCAGCAGCAGGAAATCGCGGCGATCCAGGGCGTGATGGCCAACAGCGAGCGCGGGGCTGATCAGGCCGTGGCGGGCGAGAGCCAGTTCCTCCGCGGGGTCGAGACGTACCGCGATCCGTCGACCGGCAAGCAGTATGAACTCGACAACAAGTACGGCCACGCCTGGATGAACAGCAACGGCACCGATGTCATCCTGAGCGATGACCCGAACATGAATCCGTCGTCCGTCGAAACCGGTAGCTGGACGCCGATGGAGCACGTCCAGGCGAGCCCGTGATCCGGTAGCTGCTTATTGCAGGTGGATCGCGATCGCGACGAGGAGCGACACGACACCGAACGCCGCCACCGCCAGTGTCAGCCGCGCAATCACGCGGATGTAGTCCTCGAAGCGGACGCTCGCCGCCGCGAGAATCGCCATCAGGCCGCCGTTTGTCGGGGTGACCAGCTCGCACAACCCGGCGCCGAACTGATACGCCAGGACTGTCACCTGGCGCGATAATCCGATCAGATCCGACACCGGTACCAGCACCGGCAACGTCAGCACGGCGTCTCCGCTCACACTCGGTACCGGCACGTGGACGATCGCCTGCACCGCCATCATGGCGATCGCCGACGCGCCTGCCGGCAGTGAGCCGAGGGGCGCCGCCAGACCGTGCACGACGGTGTCGATGATGTGCCCCTCGGTCATGACTACGGAGATCGACCGCGCGACGCCGATGAGGATTGCGGCGAACGTGATCGCCCGGAACCCTTCGGTGAATGCGTCCGCCGTCCCCGCGATGCCGAGTCCGCCTACGAGACCCGCAGCGACGCCCATTATGAAGAACAACCCCGCTTCCTGATCGAAGTCCCAGCCCTGGGTCATCACGCCCCACACGAACACCGCAAATGCGACCAGCACGATCGTGATGACCAGGCCCCCGCGCCCACGGCTGGCGCTTGCCAGTGCCGGCGCCGATGTCGCTGGATCCACTGCCTGGCGCGTCCGCCGCGCGTACCGGACCGTTCCGGCGATCCAGAGCGTGAGTGCCACGGCGAGCGTCACGAGCCGGAACAATGCGCCCGACCCCTGCGGCAGATGCGCAACTTTCTGCGCGATCAGCACCTGAAATGGATTGATCGGACTGAATGCCGATCCGATCGCCGCGGCGCCGACGCTCATCATCACCGCCGTCATCGCGTCGAAGCCCAGCCGCTGCGTCAGCACCAGCAGCGCGGGCACGAGCGCGATGATCTCCTCCTGCATGTTCTCGAGCGCGCCGCCGGCCGCGAACGCGAGCGACACCAGTGGAATCGCCAGGATGCCGAAGTTGCCGAGCCGGCGCACGAGCCAGTCGATGCCGTCGTGCAGCGCGCCGGTCTTGTCTACCACGCCGAACGCGCCGCCGACGATGAACACAAAGAAGACGACGGCGGCGGCATCGATCATCCCGCGGGGGATCGCGACCGCGGCGCCGAAGGCGCCGACCGGCTCCGGCGGGACAGAGTGGAATGTTCCGCTCACGACGACGGACCGGCCCGTTGCGGGGTCGTTGCGGCGGTCGTACTCGCCGGCCGGAATGATGTACGTGAGCGCCGCCGCGATCAGCACGCAGCCCACCAGCAGTGTGAGCGGGCTTGGCACGCGGATCATGCGCAGGGCGCGCATCACGCGAGCATCACGCGCGGCTTAGCGGCGATGAGCGAGGTCTGCCGCGCACGTGCCGCGGCGGACCTCGCATAGGCGAATGAGCGTCGTCCCAGGCCCTACGGCTTGCCGCCGGCTCCAGCGCCCATCCCAGCCGGGATTTGCACCGCCGTGTACCCCGCGGGCGGGTTGAACGCGTCGCTACTCGGCGACGACCGGTCGATCTTCGTCACTTCCATGGTCACGTCCGGCTTTCCTTCCTTCGTGCTCGTGAACTTCAGCACGCCGTTGCCAGGACCGACCGCATCGCGGATGGCTGCAAGACCGGGGGCAGGGTTCTGGCCTGCCATACTCGCAAACATTCCCGGGTTGAAGCCGACGCCTTTCGCAACGCAGATGTCGCCCTCTTCGGCCTTCCCGTTGTTCGTGCCGGTCCCGTGGATCACATCGCACGACACGCCGGCCACGGTCTCCGTGCGCCCGGTCTTGGTGAATGTGAACGTCGGTGTGTTCGCCGTGGTGGCGCCTTTGCCCATCATGTTCGTCATGCTCTCGGGGATCATGATGTACTTCTTCTGTCCATTCATGATCATCATGCGCGTGTGCGCGTCGTTATCGACCACGAACGCGCCGCTGCGCATCGGGTTCTCGGGATCGCTCATCTCCATCCGCATCTTGTTGCCTTTGCTCATCGTGACGAGCGTCATCGTCTTGCCATTCTCGGTGTGTATCTGATACGTCAGCGTGCCGTCGAATCCCTGCGCCGCGACACGTTGCACGCTCGCGACGGAAAGTCCCAGAACGCCAATGGACGCCATGCTCCACACGTTTCGCATACGGTACCCTCAGGCAAGACGGTCGGTTGAGCGGCTCGCATGTCGCCCCATTGGGGGCCGCGGTGTCCCGGAATCGATCGGATCCGGCGCGGTGAAGCATCGGTCCATTCGCGGGGTAACGCCAGAGGTGGGCTACCCGGCCTGCCGCGGCAAGCAATTTCGTCCCTGGTAGGGGCAGGTCATAACCCGCCCTCTGTTGCTAGAACAACGACGGGAGGACGTACCGGCCGCCCCCGGTCGTGGCGATCACGAGGTTCATGACCACGAACATCAGGTCGTAGTGCCACCCTTGATCTTCCTTACCCCAGAACCCGGTATGCCAGTCGACGACCTTCTTTTTGATCGCACCAAACATGATCAGGATGAGACCTAAAGCGGCGAGCTGTGCCAACACCCCCGTCAACACGCCGAGCCCACCGAGTACTTCGGCCGTCCCGACAAAACGGGTGAGCCCTGGGCCCACTCCATTCTGCTTCCCTTTGGCCACCGGGTCCTTCACCTGGCTCCAGCCGCTGGTAATGAACACGGCGGCGACCATACAGCGCATCAGGAGTAGCGCGATGTCGCTGTACTCGAGGAGTCTGGGGAATACAATCGTCACGGCCACAGAAACTACAATTGGCTAGCGGCCGTGTCCAGTTAGACTAGCCGGAGCGCACTTAACCGATGCCGGACAACAAGTCCAACCATTGACAGCAATCGGCGACCGGACAATATTCTCTGTCGCATTCCAATCATTTGCAGCTTGGCAACATCATGGCCGCTGACTGCGCTGTCGTCGAGTCAACTGATCAGGCCGCTACGCTGATGGACCCGGTCCGCCTACGGATACTCGCCCTCCTCAGGGAGCCGGAATCCGCAGCGGGCGTTGCCCGCGCACTCCAGCTCCCTCGCCAGCGCGTGGGCTACCACATCCGCGCCCTCCAGGGGGCGCAGCTCCTTCGTTCAGTCGGCGAGCGCCGCCGCGGTAACTGCGTCGAGCACCTCCTCCAGGCCACGGCCTCCTTCTACGTTGTAGGTCCTCGGGCGCTGGGCGCTGCCGGTGCCCTCAACGCCGACGCGGTGACGGTCCGCGATCGATTCTCCAGCGGCTACCTCATCGCAGCCGCCAGCCGGACGATCACTGCGGTTGGTGCACTGCGCGAGCGCGCCGCCGCCGCTGGCCGCCAGTTGCCGACGCTCACGCTCGAAGCCGGAATTCGTTTCGGCTCACCCGAAGATCAGCGCGCCTTCGCGGACGAGCTCATGGACTCCTTCGCCGCGCTCGTCGCCAAATACCACGATGACCAGGCCCCGCGCGGCCGCCGATTCCGCCTCGTGATCTCAGGCCATCCCGCTCTCCCCCCAGACAATGCGGCGGTCGCGCAGGAGCGGCCGCCGACATCTGTGGCAGCGAGTAGCCGAACACCTTACCGTACAGGTTCATAGCGGTGGGGGACGTTCGCGAACGGCCCCCGCTGCGTGGGCCACTGGCCTACCGATTCACGACGCACCGATATCCGCCATGCCGACGATAGGCACCGACGTGCAGGTGCAGGTGTTCTCGGATTCCTCGCCCGGCGAGCCACGCCTCCCGTTCGCTTACGAAGACTGGGAGCGCTGCGCGCGCGCCGAGATGCACCCGTCCGCATACGCGTATGTCGCGAATGGAGCTGGCGGTGAGGACACCATGCGCGCCAATCGCGAGGCGCTCTACCGGCACCGCATCTGGCCCCGCGTCGCGCTCGATGTCGGTGATCGCGATCTCGGTACGACGGTTCTCGGCACTCGGTCGCCGGCCCCGTTCTTTCTCGCGCCCGTTGGCGTGCAAGGGATCATCCACCCGCAGGGCGAGCGCGCCACCGCGCGCGCGGCTGCCGCGATGCGCGTGCCGTTCACACTGAGCACGGTCTCGTCGGTGACGCTCGAGGAAGTCGCGAGCATCATGGGGGACGCTCCGCGATGGTTTCAACTTTACGCGGGCCGCAGCCACGAAGTCATCAGCAGCATGATCCGCCGAGCGGAAGGCGCTGGCTACTCCGCGCTGGTGCTCACGCTCGACACGACGATGCTCGGATGGCGTGAAGCCGATCTCACCAATGCGTTTCTCCCGTTCCTCAACGGCGACGGCATCGCGAATTACCTCTCGGACCCGGCCTTCCTCGCCCGCCTCGCGAAGCCACCGGAAGAGGATCCAAAGGCCGCCATCGCGGAATGGCTGCGTATCTTCGTGAACCCCTCATTCGGATGGAGCGACGTGGATCGCATCCGCGGGATCACGAAGCTGCCGTTCCTCCTCAAGGGCATCATGCACCCGGCCGATGCGGAGCTTGCGATCCAGCACGGCGCCGATGGCATCATCGTCTCCAACCACGGTGGCCGTCAGGTCGATGGCGCGGTTGGTGCAGCTGATGCGCTCCCCGTCATCGTCGACGCCGTCCGCGGTCGCGTCCCCGTCCTTATGGACAGCGGCATCCGCCGCGGTGCTGATGTCCTCAAGGCCATCGCACTCGGCGCATCCGCCGTGATGATCGGCCGGCCGTACGCATTCGGTCTCGCTGCCGCAGGCGAGGCCGGCGTCCGGCACGTCATCCGCAACCTGCAGGCAGACACCGATCTGGAGATGGGTCTCTCTGGTCTGCGATCGATCAGCGAGATCGGCCCCTCTCTGCTCTCGAGCAGGATACAGTCATGACCGCCCCGCAGCCGGCATCGCCGGCACCCCGGATCTCCTCACCGGCCATCGCGTCGTCCGAGTCACTCAACCCCACGCTCAACGATGCGCAGATCGAGCGCATCGCGAAGCATGGCCACAGACGCCAGATCCGCGAAGGCGATGTGCTGATTCACCCGGGCGACCAGACCACGCGGCTCTTCATCGTGATCGATGGCGAGCTGACGGTGTTCCGGTCCAGGGATGTGGCCGGTGCTGCCGCCAACAGCGACGAGGCGAGAGAGCCCGAAGTGGTCATCATATTCGGGCCGGGCCAGTTCAATGGGGAAGTCGGCATCCTCTCGGGACGCCGCGGCTTCGTCGAGATCCGCGCCACCCAGCCCGGCGAAGTGATCGAGCTCGAACGCGACCAGCTCCTCGTCCTCGTGCAAACGGACAGCGAGCTGAGTGAGATCATGATGCGCGCGTTCATCCTCCGGCGAGTCGAGATGATCTCGCACCGCTTCGGCGATGTCGTGCTGGTCGGCTCGAGCCATACGTCAGAGACGCTCCGCATCAAGGAGTTCCTCACCCGCAACGGTCATCCGTTCACGTCGATCGATCTGGACGAGCACGCGGATGTCCAGGATGTCCTCGACCGATTCCACGTCACGGTTGCCGACACGCCGGTCGTCATCTGCCGCGGCGAATCGGTCCTCCGCAATCCGACGAACCAGGAAATCGCCGACTGCCTCGGCTTCAACGACGCCATCGACGAGACGCAGGTGCGTGACTTGCTCGTCATCGGGGCGGGACCAGCTGGTCTCGCCGCGGCAGTCTACGCGGCTTCCGAAGGCCTCGACGTCCTCGTCGTCGAACCGAACTCACCCGGCGGCCAGGCCGGTTCGACATCCAAGATCGAGAACTACCTCGGTTTCCCCGCGGGCATCTCGGGCCAGGAACTCGCGGGCCGCGCCTACGCGCAAGCCCAGAAGTTCGGCGCGGACATTCTGATCGCGCAGGGCGCGACGCGGCTGCTGTGCGACCGCACGCCCTACGTGGTCGAGACGGACGCCGGCACTCGCGTCTCAGCCCGCGTCGTCGTCGTCGCCACGGGCGCGGAATACCGGCGACTGCCACTGGATAGTCTCAAGCGGCTGGACGGATTCGGTGTCTACTACAGCGCGACGGCAGTCGAAGCGCAACTGTGCCGCGACAACGAGGTCATCATCGTCGGTGGCGGCAACTCCGCCGGCCAGGCCGCCGTCTACCTCGCGCGGACGGCCGCGCATGTCCACGTTCTCGTCCGGTCGGAGAGCCTCGCCGCGAGCATGTCGCGCTACCTCATCCGCCGGATCGAGGAGACGCCCAACATCACACTCCACACTCGCACGGAAATCGTCGCACTCGATGGCAAGGATCGTCTCGAACACGTGCAGTGGCGCGACCTGCGCACCGGCGAGACGGCGGGTCACGACATCGGCAGTGTCTTCGTGATGACCGGCGCCAATCCCAACACCGCCTGGCTCAACGGATGCATCGCGCTCGACGAGCACGGATTCATCAAGACCGGGCCCGCGCTGTCGGTCGAAGACCTCCGCCAGGCGCGCTGGCCGCAGGGCCGCGCGCCGTTTCTCCTCGAGACGAGTCTCCAGGGCGTCTTTGCCACCGGCGATGTCCGCTCCGGCAGCGTCAAACGCGTCGCCTCAGCGGTCGGCGACGGATCGATCGCCGTGAGTTTCGTCCACCAGGTCCTCGCGCAGCAGGGCGCGGTGGCGGGACGCGGCTAGCTACTGTGCCTAGCTACCGCGCCTAGCTGCGCGCTTTGAGCGACGCCATATCGATCACGAACCGGTACTTCACGTCGCTCTTGAGCACCCGCTCGTACGCCTCGTTGATCTGTTGAATCGGTATCCGCTCAATGTCGGATACGATCCCGTGCTCGGCACAGTAGTCGAGCATCTCCTGCGTCTGCGCGATGCCGCCGATCCCCGACCCGGCCAGCGACCGCCGATTCCCGATCACCGAGAACGCCTTCACCGGCGCCGGATGCTCGGGCGCGCCAACCAGCACCATGGTGCCGTTCCGGCGAAGAAGCCGGAGATAGACGTTGAGATCGTGATCCGCCGACACAGTGTCGATCAGAAAGTGGAAGCTGCCCTCGAGTGCCTTGAGGGCCTCGGGATCGCGCGTCAGCACGACTTCATCGGCACCAAGCCGCCGCGCGTCCACTTCCTTACCTAGCGATGTCGTGAATTGGGTCACGTGCGCCCCGAACGCGTGGGCGAACTTGAGGGCCATGTGGCCAAGGCCGCCCAATCCGATCACGCCGACGCGCTGCCCGGGCTGCACGTCCCAGTGCTTCAGCGGGGAATAGGTCGTGATACCCGCACAGAGCAGGGGCGCGACGGCCGCGAGATCGAGCTTCGGGCTGATGCGGAGTACGAACGCCTCGTCCACGACGATATGGTCAGAATAGCCGCCGTACGTCGCCGTCCCATCGTGAGAGCGGCCGTTGTACGTGAAGACGGTCATGCCGCGCTCGCAGTACTGCTCTTCTCCGTCGCGGCAGCTCCCGCACTCCCGGCAGGAATCCACCATGCACCCGACGCCAGCCAGGTCGCCCACTTTGAATTTCTTTACCGCCGCCCCCACACGCCTCACCCGGCCCGCAATCTCATGGCCCGGCACCATCGGGTAGATCGACCCGCCCCACTCGTCCCGTGCCTGATGGATGTCGGAATGGCAAACGCCCGAGAACAGGATCTCGATCTCGACATCCTTCGGGCCGGGCTCCCTCCGCTCGAACTCGAAAGGACCCAGACGGCTCTTGGCGCTCTCAGTGGCGTACCCAACGGCGTGGCTCACTATGGCATCTCGTGTGGCAAAGGTGTGTGACCGGCCGCTGGCCGGATTCGCGGCGTCCGCGCGCCGAATCTTTCGGCTGGGCCGCCCGTAGTAACGTAAACTCGGGATGGGCCCCTTCTCCTGGAGAGCATCGCGTGCGGCGTCGCTTCCTGGCACTGATTTGTGGGACTCTGATTCCGCTGGCTCACTCTGCTGGTCAATCGTCAGGCCAATCAGCTGACTCGGCGCCACTGCTCCACACCGGAATCACCGGGGTCAAGCACGTGACGGGCCTGGCGGATCCGACGTTCGTCCTCAAGCTGCGACCTGTCCAGCACGTCGTGCTCGATGCGGTCGCCGGCCCGATCGCTGCCGCGCACATCGATTCGCTCCTCCACGGCACGCCGGTCTCGCGCGCCGATCTGGTCACGCTCGGCATCCTCCGCCCGCACGGAAACGAGTACGCGATCGCGTACCTCGTGCTCACGGCGGACGACCAGCGTGCGATCTACGCCGCGTCCGAGATGTACGGCCCATCGCTCGCTCACGCGTACGAATCGCACCGCGCCGATTTCGATAGGCTGCTCGCTCACTACCGCCGGCCAGCGCTCCGCGCGGAGCTCGCGTTCGCGATCGTCGCGGGAATGTCGATGAACTGGGATGGGCTCAAGCTCACGACGGAGCTCGGTTACCGCGTGGCTCCAGTCCGCTACCCGAATGGCGATGCATATCTGTTTCACTCGAACCAGCCCGGTGCCAACAATCCGGCCCTCGGGATCTACTCGGAGAGCCACAGCCTGCCGGGCGCACGGATGACGTTCACGACGTTCGGCGACGGTCCGTCGATCCCGCGGACACATGGAATTCCCGATGTGTTCGACGGCCCGGCCGAAGATGGGCTCGAGTCGCTGAAGAACGACCCCGCGACGTACGGAGCCGTCCAGGGCGAGTTGCTCGCCTACATCGAGGACGCCGCGACCGATGCGGGCGCCGTGATGGCCGCGCTGGCCGAAACGCCGCTCACCGTGCCGGCACTGCGCGCGCGCGTGGTCCTTCCGGACACGCGCTTCGGTGCGTCCCTGCGCCTCCTCGAAGCACTTGGCTACATCCGTCGGTCCGGGGACACGTACGAGGTGGCGGTTCCCGTGCTCACGCCGCGCGACAAGCCGATGCTTGATTCGACCCTCGCGCTCAGCCGGCGCATCATGACCGAGTGGCTCGCCGCCAACCACAGCGCCATGGAACACGACCTTGCGGGCCTCTCGTCCGTACGAGACGGCCTTCCCTTCGCGGCTCCGTTCAGCGAAGTGTGGCACTACGTCTTCGGACTCGCGGCAAAATCACTGGCCGCCGACGGATTCTTTGCCGACCCGCGAGCGCCAAGCCATCGCGACACGGGCTACGTCCCACTCGTCTGGGCAACGTCGCTGTATCACCTCTAGCCGTACCGCCGAGCTCTTCTCCGGTCTACGGCTGTCTCGCCCGCATGGATGTGTCTTGCGGCTGGGTGCTCCCGTCACCATGAACGGTCCCCGCAGGCCGTGGGCTCTGCATCAGGTTCATCAGGGAAGCGATCCGGTCGGGGGAGCCCGTGATGATCGCGGGCGGCAGGTGGCGATACTGCACAATGTCTTTGTAGATGACATCCGGGCGGGCGTCATTGAGAGCAAGGCCCGCGAGGTATTGCAGGCGCAGGTTGCTGTCCCGGTTGATGTCCGCATCACGTAACCAGGGGCGCAGGTCAGCATCCTGGCCGCCATAGGTGGAGAGCAGATCAATCGCGGATGTGAACCCGACGTCGCGGAGCGATTGTGCGACGCGTGAGTACGGCGCGCTATCCAGCCGAGCCTGGAGCTGATCCACGTTGATGCTGGTGGGCCCCTTCTGGCCAAGAAGGAAAACGTCGTAACCTTTCCCCTTGACGGCGTTGGCCCACACGGTGCCGCCGGGAAAGACCGAGAAAAAGGTGGCCATTTCGCTCTTGACGGTCTGCTCGTCGCTTTCGTAGAGCGGCACCCACTGCGTGACGACCCCACCGGGATTCAGGTGTGCCTTGACCATTTCGAAATACTCTTTCGAATAGAGCGTGGCACTGCCTTTGACCCAGGGCCGGATCGGATCGGTCGTAATGATATCGAACGTTTCAGGAGTGGTCAGGACGAAGTGGCGAGCGTCGTCATAGATGATTTGCGTGCGCGAGTCGTGTAGCACGTCGTAGTTCTGCGCCTTGAAGTATTTCGTGGCCGCCGGTGGAACGAGTGGCTCCATCTCGCAGATGACGATGCGCCGAATGCCGGGGTAGGGGACGAAGCTTCCGGCGGTGACACCCGCGCCGAAGCCGACGACGAGCACGGATCGCGGATCGGGATGGATCAGTGCGGGGAGGTGTCCGAGCGAGCGTTGCAGGCGCATGTCGGGGGATGACGTGCTGGCTTCGCTGTTGCCACTGACGCTGAACTGGGTTTCGCCGCCGGCAGCGATGGAAATGGCGATCGAGGAATTGAGCCCTTCTCCGACGTAGAGAACCCGGCCGCGGTTGTAGTTCAGGATGAAACGACGCCCATACGCGAGCAGCGCGGGAGGGACCGCCGGCACGCTGGCCGCGAGAGCGCCCGCGGCAACCATCGCACCCGCGAGCAGGAGGACGCGGGTGCTGGAGCGCGCCGCCCAGACGAGCGGCGCGAGAACGACCAGGGCGCCCGCGCCGGATATCACGATGAGCACGCGCTCACTCTGCTGCGTGCCGATCCACGGGATCAACAGGATGCTGAAGGCCAGGGAGCCCACGATGGCGCCACTCGTGTTGGCGGCGTAGATGTTGCCCGCGAGACGCGCCGGGTCATCACCCGGAGTAGCGGCGGCGGCAAGAGCGAGAGGAAAGCTTGCGCCCCACAGCAACGTCGCGGGCAGGATGGCCCAGATGACCCGCACGAGATCGATCTGGAACGTGAGCCAGGGGCCCGGGGAGAGCGGCGGATTGATCGGCCAGTAGGGAATCGACCTGGCCAGCATGAACGCCGTCCACGCGATGGCGGTGGTGAGAAGCAGTTGGCTATAGCCCAGCGCGGCGCGCGATCGGACGGTCCGCGACAGGAAGGATCCGGCGGCGCTGCCGATGCCCAATCCGCCAAGGAATACCGCCAGGATGATGGATAGCGTGTAGATAGTGGCGCCGAGCACGAGGCCGAGCAGGCGGGTCCAGACGACTTCGGCACCGAGCGCGGAGGCACCAGAGAGCGCGATTGTGAGGTAGACTGGCCACAGGCCTGGCGCGGGAATCGTGTCTGGCGCGCTCGCGGCAGTGTCACGGGCATGCGAGGCATCGTCAGCCGGCTGGGCGGGCGTGTAGCGCGCCAGACTCCAACTGATGCACGCCACGGCCGCGTTGAGCAGCACGGCAACGGAGGTGGCTGCAGTCATGTTGAAAACGCGCAGCAGGTAGAATCCGGCGAGCAGACACCCGAACACGGCGCCGGCCGTGTTTGCGCCGTAGAGGAGGCCGAGCCAGGACACGCCGCGAGGGGTCGTGGGTACCCAGCGTGCGACGGCGGGGAGCGAGGCGCCCATGAGCAGTGTGGGCGGCAGGAGACAGACGGCGCACAGGGCGGCGCGCAGCAGAATCGCGGGCATGCCGTGGCCGAAGGCCGCAACGTACGTCCGATCGATGAGCGGCATGCAGATCCTGACCCACAGGGCGCAGATGCCGATTCCGAGCTCGATGAGCGCGTACACGCGAAGCGGGTGGTACTGGCGCCGCGCGAGAGCTCGCGGCAGCGCGAAACTGCCGAGGCAGAGACCGCCCATGAAAGTCGCCAGCAAGACGCCGAGTGAAATGGCCGTCGAGCCGATGACGAACTGCAGCATCTGGTACCAGACAATTTCGTAGATGAGCGCGGCGCATCCGCTGGCCGCAAACAGGATCAGAAGCGGGGGCAGATAGCGTGACGCGTCGAAGGCCGCTGGATCTCGAGCGTCCGTTGCTGCCGCGATTGTCAACTGTGTCGTCGCCTTGTTGCCGCTTCCGATTGGGCCATCGTGGTAGTGCCCCGGCGGTACATCTCAGTGTATTGGCGGATCTCATCAGCGCCGAATACGCCGAGTTGGGTGAAGATCTCCGCCGCGAACTCTATGGCGCCGAGCCCCGAGGCGGATATCACGCCATCGTCGGTGACTGCCAGCTCATCGACGTATGCCCCGTCCTGGCCCGATTCCGGCGCATGCTGCTGGAGATACGCGCGGCTGTTGCTCGTATGCCGTCGTCCGCGAAACAATCCGGCGCGCGCCGCGGCAATGGTAGCGCCACAGATCGCCGCGACCGGCACGCGTGCCGCGCGCATGCGCCCCAATACGGGATCCAGCGCGTCCTCCGGATATCCGGCCTCCCAGACATCGCCGCCAGGAAGGATGAGTAACTCGGTGTCCTCCGGCGAGAGATCGGCCAGGGCCAGATCGGGGACGATCCGTAATCCGCCCATCGAGATCACCGGCCGGAGATCGTAGCCCGCGGTCTTAACAGTCCTACCGCCCCACCGGCGGAGTCCCGTGAGCGCAAACGCGGGCTCCCAATCCGCGAATCCGTCGAACACGAGCATCGCAACAGCACTCGCAACAGCACTCGCCACTGGAACGCTCCTCGTTACTCTGTCCTCCGGCTCCTATCTCGGACCTGTCAGTCGCCCTTCACCCACGCGCGCACCCGGTCGAGCCCAGTCGGCGCTTGTGGGTCAATGATGCGCACTTTGACGCTCGCCATGAACGCGCCGCCCGTGATCCTGATGAGCGGAGCGTCTGGTGACGGCATGCTCTTGGAGCGGCGTTTGACGCTGAACTCGCCAAGGAACGGCGTCCCATCACACTCGACGCGCAGGTTGTGGGGCACTGTGATCTCGATGTTCCCCAGGAACGCACGGACCTGGATCTCCGACGTGCCCGCGCCAAGCTGGATGTCCCTGAGGTCGAGCTTGACCTCTCCCATGATCGCCAGCGCGCGGAAAAGCCGAGGTAGCAACCAGCCACCATTGCGCGTGGTGTTCGATAGGCACGCCATCACGCCCTGGCGATCGGGGACCGACTCGGGCGGCACCAGCACGGGGCCACTGAGATAGGGAATAACCGGCCCAGCCGGTACCGACCCAGGGGGAAGCGGAACGCTCATCGGCAGAAGGGAAGAAAGGGCAGGGGAACTGCTTACCTAGAGATATGTGGAGTAATGATCCCAACGACTAGACACCAGTCAGGGGCACGAACAGTACGGGCGCCCATGTCAGGTCTGTTCCAACCAGGCGGACGCGGGCGATGGTACCATCGCTCTCCGATCCCCCGGGACGGTTGACTGTCAGCCCAGTCGGCTGCGGGTGGCCATTCGTCCCCTTCTCCCAATCCAAGTTATACAGACCATACGTTTCCGTCTATCCCGTAACCATCTATAGGACAGATGGTTACCCATTCAATATCAAGCTCCTTTCCAAGACAACGCAAATTGCGTATGATTTCAGGCCGGACTAGCACGCACTTACGGGGCAGTCGGCGGTTACGTGAAGCGGCCGCTAGTCTTACCGGGCCGGTCATAACCGACCCCTACCAAGGCAATATCCGTGTGCGAAAATGAGAAAGTATGTCTCCCAGATTCAATCCAGTCATTACAAGGCAGCTGTTGTGTAACTGATTGTCGGGTAATAATGTACACAACTATGCATGAAGCGTCTGCATTGTGCGTAACGCGATATGCGTCTGACTGATCCGTTCTGGTATGGAGGCACGATAGGCTCACTGATCGGCCGCGACCAAGACGTCGCGGCTGCGGTCGACGCGCTCACCAATTCGGGCCGCCTCCTACTAGCGGGGTCGCGTCACTTCGGCAAATCCTCGGTTCTGTCCGCTGCCTGCGACGAGGTCGCCGCCCGAGGCGTGGCCGTCCTCCGCTACGACGCCGAAGCTCACGAATCCATCGAAGCCCTCGCCCGCGAGATGGCCTCCGGCGCCACCCGCACGTTCGCCGCGTCCCTCGACCACGCCGGCGACATCGCCCGCCGATTCTTCGCCCCTCTCCGCGCTAGCGCGTCCTACGATTTCACCAGCCAGCACCTCACCATCGAGTTCGAACTCTCCACTGCCCAACGCCAACGCCCCGTCGTCCTGCTCACCGCTGTCCTCAACGGCATCGAGCAGCTCGCCGCGACACACGGCCGCCCCACCGCGGTCGTACTGGATGAGTTCCACGAGATCGTCACCGACGGCGGCGAGCACGCAGCCCAGGAGATCCGCTCCACGATTGGCTCCCACCGCTACACTGGGTATGTCTTCGCAAGCTCACGTGTACGCCTCCTCTTGGCGCCGCCGCTCGCGCAGCTCGGTGCGCTCCGCACGCTCGGCCCCATCCCACGCCACGACTTCCGGTCGTTCATTCGCCGGGGCCTGTCATCCGCGGGTGCACCCGTCGACGATGCGGCGATCGAGCGGATTCTCGATGCCGCCGAGGATGTGCCACTCAACGTTCAGTGGCTCGCGAGTGGGTGCTGGGAGGACATCCGGCTTGGAAACACGCAGTCACTGAACGCGGCCGCCGTCGACGCCACGCTCGACCGCATCATCGGCGAGTACTACCCGCACTACATGCAGATCTGGGCCACGCTCACCAGCGCCCAGCGCCGCACACTCAAGGCGATCGCGAACGAACCCTCCGGCGATTTCCGGCTGACGGAAGTCGCGGCGGCCTGCGGCCTCGCACCATCCACGATGCAGCGCACGCTCGCCGCTCTCGAGGAACGCAGCCTCATCCGCTATGCCGCGCCGGACTCCGGCGCGGAACGGGGATCGCAATGGCGGCTGGGTGACCCGTTCTTCGCACGCTGGCGCGCGCGCGCGCAGGCTTCAAACTGACCCAAGGCAGCACATGACGACACCTCCTCTCACTCAACGCGACGCGCAGGTGCTGATCGCCGGCGCGGGGCCCACGGGCCTCGTGCTTGCGTTGCTCCTCGCCCGCCAGGGCGTCCGCGTGCGCATCGTCGATCCGGTGGCCCAGCCAGGCACCACGTCACGAGCACTCGCGGTGCAGGCGCGCACCCTCGAGTTCTACCAGCAGCTCGGCATCGCCGACCTCGTGGTGGAACGCGGCCGGCAATTCAACGCGGTCAATCTCTGGGTCGCGGGCCGGAAGGCCGCACACGTCGCCTTTGGTGCGATCGGCGAGGGAATGAGCCCGTTCCCGTATCTCACCATCTTCCCGCAGGACGAACATGAGCGCCTGCTGATCGAACAGTTGGCCGCGCTTGGCGTCGAGGTCGAGCGCGGCACGGCCGTCGCCAGCTTCATCCACGCCGGTGTTCGGGTGCGTGTACAGCTGGCACGCCAGGACGGGTCAGCGGAGTCCTGCGACGTCATGTTCCTCGCGGGCTGCGACGGCGCCCACTCCAAAGTGCGCGAGACCATTGGCGCGACATTTCTCGGCGGCACCTACGCCCACATCTTCTATGTCGCCGATGTGGACGCCACCGGCGAGGTCACGGATGGCGATCTCCACGTCGAACTCGACGACACGGATTTCCTCGTGGTGTTCCCGATGAAAGGCGCGGGACGCGTGCGACTCGTGGGTGCCGTGCGAGCCGATGCCGCGACGCAGCAGTCGCCGCTCACCTGGGCGGACGTCGGCCAGGGTGTCGTGACCCGTATGGGCCTCACGGTCGGCAAGGTCCACTGGTTCTCTACGTACCGCGTCCATCATCGTGTCGCGAACCACTTCCAGCGCGGACAAGTCTTCCTGCTCGGCGACGCCGCGCACGTGCACAGTCCGGTGGGCGGCCAGGGCATGAATACCGGAATCGGCGATGCGGTGAATCTCGCGTGGAAGCTGACCGCGTTCATTCAGGGGCAGGCCGATATGCGGCTCCTCGCGACGTATGAGCCCGAGCGAATCGCGTTTGCCCGGCAGTTGGTGCAGACCACTGACCGCGCGTTCGAGTTCGTCACCGACAACGGCAGGCTCGCCCGGTGGTTGCGCCTCAAAGTCGCGCCACGCCTTCTTCCTCCGCTGGTTTCCTTTCGCGCGTTCCGGCGCTTCATGTTCCGCACGGTATCGCAGATCGGGATCCGCTATCGCTCGAGTTGGCTGAGTGCCGGCCACGCGGGACAGGTGCATGGCGGCGACCGGCTGCCGTGGGTGCCGCTCGGGGATGACGCGACGGCCGCCCCGGGACATCCCGGACCCGGCAACTTCGCGCCTCTTGCATCGCGCGCGTGGCAGATCCACGTCTACGGCGACGCCTCGCCTGAGCTGGCCCGAGTCTGCGCCGCGCGCGGCCTGGCGCTCCAGGCGTTCTCCTGGCAGCCCGCGATGCGCGCGGCCGGTCTCGCGCGAGGCGCCTCGTACCTCGTGCGGCCCGACGGGTACGTCGCCCTCGCCGACGGTGCCGCCAGTCCCGATACGCTGGAGCGATTCCTCGATGGCCGGAATCTCCTCCGGCCACCGGCGCCAGAGTAGGAACTCGCCTGAGCGCCTGCTGCTGGAAGCAGTCTCGTAAGACCCGAGGCCAGATAATGGGTCTCCTGGTGGCTGGCCTGCGCGTGGGGGCGGGTGCACATTGGATCTCTCCAATGTCCGAGCGCACGGCGTGACGTCACCCGACCCGCGCGAGCAGCTACAGGCCGCGCTCGGCGCGCAGCTCACCATCGAGCGGATCCTCGGACGTGGCGGGATGGCCACGGTGTACCTCGCCCACGATCCCAAGCACAACCGGCCGGTTGCTCTCAAGGTCCTTCACCCGGAGCTCTCCGCGACGCTCGGTCCCGAGCGGTTCCGGCGCGAGATCGCCCTCGCGGCCAAGCTCCAGCACCCGCACATCCTCGGCGTCTACGATTCCGGCGAAACGCCCACCGGCCAGCTCTGGTTCACGATGCCGTACGTGGAAGGCGAAAGCCTCCGCGACCGGCTCCGGCGCGAACACCAGCTCTCAGTCGAAGACGCGCTGCGCATCGCCCGCGACATCGGCGACGCACTGGACTTCGCCCATCGCGCCGGATTTGTGCATCGCGACATCAAGCCCGAGAACATCCTCTTCTCGGGCGATCACGCGCTCCTCGCGGACTTCGGCGTCGCCCGCTCGATTGATGCGATCACGCCGCCGGGCGACACGCGCCACCCCAGTGTCGAGACGCTGACGCACTCGGGGTTCGCGGTGGGTACGCCGGCGTATATGAGTCCCGAACAGGCGAGCGGCGACCGCACGCTGGATGCGCGGACCGATGAATACGCCCTCGCCGTGGTTGTCTACGAGATGCTCGCCGGCGAGACACCGTTCGTGGCGAGCACCCCGCAGGCGATGATCGCCAAGATGATGGCGAGTGCCGCACCATCTGTCCGGATCGTGCGGCGGGATGTCTCGCGCGGCGTCGATACCGCGATCCGCAAGGCACTCGCCGCGACGCCCGCCGCCCGGTATCCAAGCGCCGGGGCGTTCGTGACGGCACTCGAAACCGGCGTCGCGCAGGACGGGCAGGAGCCACGCGTCCCGCTCCGATGGCTCGCCGCAGCTGTGCTGGCGATCGTGCTGCTCGCCGGTGGTGGATACTTCTGGTATGCACGAAGTACTGCTGCCCCTGGCCCCGTGATGCTGGCCGTGCTGCCGTTCGACAATGTCGGCGACTCCGCCAATGCGTACTTCGCCGAGGGCATCACGGACGAGATCCGCAGCAAACTCACGGGTCTCCCCGGTTTGCAGGTGATCGCGAGTGGCAGCTCAAACGACTACCGGCACACCACGAAATCTCCCAAGGAAATCGGGCGCGAGCTGGGCGTGCATTACCTGCTCGTGGGACGGGTTCGATGGGATCGCCACTCCGGAGCCGACGGCACGCCGCGCGTGCGGGTAGACCCCGAGCTGGTCCAAGTTGACGGGGTACGGATCCCCACCGCCCGGTGGCAACAGTCGATGGACGCACCACTGGTCGATGTGTTCAAGGTACAGACCGACATCGCGACGGCCGTCGCCGAACAACTGCGTCTCACGCTGGGCGCGGGCGAGCGCGCGACTCTCGCGCAGCGGCCCACGCTGAATATGGATGCGTACGACGCGTTCCTCCGTGGCGACGCGTACGATGAGGCGGGCACCGGCGCCAACTCTCAGCGCGCGGCGATCGCCGCCTATCAAGAAGCGGTGCACCTCGACCCGGGGTTTGCACAAGCCTGGGCCAACCTGGCCCGCGCGCACGTCAACGTTTATGGGACCGGCGGCGCATCCGCCGCCGAAGGCGATTCAGCGTTGACCGACGCGCGGCGTGCGCTGGCGATCTCTCCGGATCTCGCGGATGCACATGGCGCCATGAGTTACTACTACTCCGTGGTCGAACGCGACTTCGCCAAGGCCCAGGCCGAAGCCCGGCCTGGCCGCGCGGGAACAAATCCACGCCTGCTCGATCTCGTTGGCTATGCAGAGGAACGCCTGGGGCAATGGGATTCCGCGGTCGCGAACCTCCAGACCGCCGTACAACTCGATCCGAGAGAGCCCGAGACGTCGGCCGATCTGGGCTTCGCTCTTGTCAACCTGCGCCGCTACACCGGCGCGAAGATCGCGCTGGACCACGCACTCGCCCTCACCCCCGGCGACCTCACAGCCATCGAATGGCGAGTGATGGCGTCGCTCGGTGAGGGCGACCTGGCCGGCGCGCAGCGGGTGCTCCACACCGTGCCCGCAACGGTGGACCAGACGTCACTCGTCACCGCCATCGCGCCGGAGCGCGGACAGGAGTGGATGCTCGACGATGCCCAGCGGCGGCTTCTGCTCACGCTACACCCGTCAGACTTCGATGATGACCGTGCAACATGGGCGCTCACGCTCGCGGAAGCCTACGCCACGCTGGGAGACGCGCCACGGTCCCGTGCCTATGCCGACACCGCGGTGGCCGCAGACAAAGCGGTGATTCTGAGAACACCCGCCCGTGCGGAACCCTACAGCGATCTGGGCATCGCGTATGCCTACGTCGGCCGGCCTGCGGATGCGGCAAGCGCGGGAGAACACGCCGTCGCGTTGCTGCCGCTCTCCCGCGATGCGCGTGTGGGAGTCGTGTACCTGCACCAGCTCGCGCGCATCTATACGATGACGAAACAGCCAGAGCGGGCGATCGATGTGCTCGATACCCTAGTGAGCCATCCCGGCTACCTCTCGCCAAGCTGGATCCGTATCGATCCGGAGTTCGCGCCGCTCCGCGGCAACCCGCGCTTTGACCGCCTCGTTAGCACCCATCGGGCCGATTCAGCCGGGCAGTCCTCACTGCGGCATGGGAGACGCCTCCCAGGACCAACCTTCGCTGCCGAAGAAGGGCATCCCCGCCATCTGCGGCCGCTCGAGATCAGTGGCGAGGAGCGCGACGCCCACGATGCCGTGATACAGGCTGTCCGGATGCGGGGGCGGGTCGGCGGCGGCGACGCGCGCGGCGCGGGCCGCGAGTGCAGTGGCACGCCGGTACCACGCAGCGTCGCCGGTTGCACGGTACCGCGCGAGCAACGCATAGGCCAAACCCGCCAACCCGCAGCAGATGTTGGTGATCGAGTCGGACGCGTGTTCCCAGGTGCTCCAGGCCGCGCGGCCAGCTAAGTCATCGAACACCGCGTCGCCGGTGAGGTGAGCGGCCAATGTCCAGAGGTGCACGAGTCCTGCGGTTCCATTGCACCAGCCAGCCAGATATGTCCGGTATTCGGGCGAACGCGGATCGAGCGTGTGCGGCCATCGCATCCCACGGCCCCACGGCTGTCCGTACGACGCCAGCTCTCGAAGCCGCCGGATTGCGTCCGTGGACAACGGCCGTCGCGTAACCGCGGACCAGCGGAGCGTCGCGAACAGCAGCCCGGTCCAGCCATGAGCGGCGCCCATTGTGGAGAAACCCGGTGCATCAGGCATCGCCGGTAGCGACGCAGCGGCTTCCTCGATAGCCGCCAAGGCCGCCGTGCCGTGCTCGGCCAGCCGTTGTCGCGCGTACTCGTGGATCGGAGCCAAGGCCTCGAGCAGCAGCGCGCTCGCGATCAGCACACCCGTGTGACCGAGCATCAGATCGAGGTTCACACCACGGGCGGGAACGGGTGATGCGCCGATGAACGCGTCCACGGATTCGGCCAGCGTCTGACGATCGCCTGCGGCATTGGCGATCAGCGCGCGAACGCAGTGGATACCGGCGATCGTGTGATACGGCGTACTGGCGCAATGGACCGCATTCGTGAGTCCTCGCGCTACATCCGCGAACGCGTCGGGTGCATCCGCTACCGCCGCCGCGCGCGATGCCCACAGGTCTGCCAGGGCGAGAAGCTCTGCATCGCCGCGCGCGAGCGCGAGACGGTAGAGCGTGTACGCAAGTCCAGCGGCGCCGTGCATCACCGACGCTGTCGGCGCGTGCGGCATGGGCGGTAGCGCACCAGGGTTCGCATCGGCAACGCCGTATCCCGCTCGCGTGAGCAAGGTGCCGAGCAGCATGCGTTGCGCGTCGTCGGGTGCGTACGGCGGGTGGCGATTCAAGTCCGCGTGGCCAACGAGCCTCTGATCATTGTCCGCACTCGCCGTGACACTCAGGACTTGCCGGAGACTGGACGCGAACGCAGCAATCGACGGGAACCGGCCGGCAGGTTTCTTGCTCAGCGCTCTCGCCAGCACCGCCTCGACCTCCGGCCACGGCTCGATGCCACGGGCGGCAAATGACAGCATGGAGCCATCGCAGATCGCCGAGAGAAACGCCTGCCGCTCGAGCTGAAAATCCTGATAGTGCTCGCCCGTGAACAGGAGATACAGCAGTGCGGCGAGCGCGAACTGTTCTCCCGCTTCGGACGCGGGCGGCAGGGACTCTCTGTCGAGCAGGGCACGCGCGAGCTCCGGCTCATAATAGAACGGCACGCCTGCCCGGGGCACGCTGGCGCTGTCCGTGCCGATCCATCTCGCGAGCGCGAAGTCGAGCAAGGAGATGCGGTTGTCGCGATCGACCAGGATGTTCCGCGGATGGATGTCGCCGTGCACGACGCCGCGCTCGTGCAGCCGGGCGTAGACGTCGAGCACGGCAACCGCGAGTCCGAGCAGCGCCGCGCGCCGCTGATCGGAGGGCAGCGCCCGGTATTCCGTGGCAACTACATCGACGGGCGAACCCGCGCACCAATCCAGGACGAGATACGGCGACTCGCCGATCGTCCCGCGCCCCCGCAGTCGTGGCCCGACTGCACCATCGAGCTGGTCCAGCACGGCCGCCTCGTGATCAAACCACTGTGCGAAGTTGGACTCAGGGGGACAACGCGACGCTTTGAGCGCATACCATCCGAGCGCGTCGTCAGTGACCTGATACACCTCCGTGTCAGTGAGTGCGTACACGGGTCGCACGACCTTCCAGTCATCCACGCGTGAGCCGGGCGCGAGCCGCGGCTCGGCGCCGGCATCCGTCTTATCTGCGTCGGAGACGAGTAGCTGGTCGTCCACGAGCCGAGTGATGAGTGGCCACGCGTCCGCGAGAACCGATTCAGGGTCGGCACCGGCAGTGCGGCTGTACTCGACCACCGCATCCGCGATCGTGCGTGGCGTGCGGAAATGCGAGAGCAGCGCGGCGGTGGGGGCATCGACGACGCGCGAGGGCTCACGTGCGTGCGCTCGCGTGAGGACGAAATCGGTCGGCGCGTGCGCGAACTGTGCGCGAGTCGCAGCAGGGAGCGACTCGACCGACGTCAAATCGATCTCAGGCGGGAGAACGAGACGGCCGGCGAGAATCACATCGCGCCTGCCTGCCACATCGTATCAGCGGGTGCCCAAGTCCGTGGGTCGATCCGCAGCGCAGCGGCGCGGCGGAGCGCGAAGCGTACCGGGTCGGTGCGATCCGGCGTCTCGGGATTGGTGGCTCGGGCCGCGACGAGAGCGGCCGCGAGTTGTGTGGTCAGCCAGCTCCGCCAGCTCTCGTTGGCTGCGTGCACTGGTGGGTCAGCGGCCCACGAGATCATGCCGTCTGCCGTGACGCCGGCGGTAAATGGAACGCCGTGTGCCGGCGCTCCGGCCAGCGCATCCGTCAATGCGGCTGCGGCTGCGTAGAGATGATCTCGATGGCGGAAGTAGATGACCAGCTTGTCGGGGCGAAGAAGGCCGTAGGGGCCGGCCCCCGCCTTGAACGCGAGCGCGTGGTGTGCGGTTGCGGCAGCGACGGTGGCGGCGAACACCTCGCGGATCGCGGCGGGAGCGGGGCTCACGTAAAGCTTGCACGTCCCGCGGGTGCCATCAGTGGATTCCCAGCGCTCCGCGGCGGACCAGCACAACCACTCACCGTCCACGCCCGATGCGGTGCAGGTCCAGTCGCGATCGAGAGCGGCCGCGACACCGGGCGCCGCGAGCCCCAGCCGTGCGAAGTCAGTCGCCGGTCCTGTGGCCGCCGCACTGGCCGGTGCCAGGGGCAGGCTGTTGTATCGGTACAGGCGTTCGGCGAGGACGGCGACATCGCTGATCGGGAGCAGCGCGGCGTACCGAAGGGCGTCGATCGAGAGCCGCGCGATGCGCCCGCGCGGGGGGGAGTCGTCCGTGCCGCCATCGTATCCGTCGAGTCCCATGGAGCCGATCGCGTCCGGTCCCGACCGGAAATGGCCGCCCGATTCGATCTCCAGGATGCCGTCGAGTACGAGCCCGGTGATCGTGTTCCAGGCACCCGTTGCTAGTAGCCGCCGCGCGTACCCCGGAATGGGACCCGGCGTCCGGAGAGTCAGGAGCAGGAGCGCACTTTCGCGATCGACAGCCTTGGCGGTTGCGGCAGCGGCCTGGCGATCGACACGAAGGATGACCCCGTAGAAGGAGGGATCGCGCGTCAGGCCGGCGAGACGCAATTGCAGCCCGGGCTCGAGCCGGTCGTACACGACCAGCTCAAGCGCCGGGTTAAATCGATACGTCGCCGAATCCAGAGCCGGCATGCGTGCGGAGGAGTGAGGGGATCCCGGACTGCGGGCCAGGATCCCGCTGCAGGCGTGCCGTCTGCGCTACGCCAGAATGCAGGGCGAACAACTACGCGGTGACCAACTCCTCGTCGTTGGCCGGTTCGGCGGCGACGGCATCCCGGATTTGCTGAAGGACGAAATCCAGCTCCGCCTTCTTGGGCTGTGACTTACCTGGGCCGGGCGGCGCGCATGTGGTGCCACCGTGGTGGCACTCACTGGGCACGTTCGGCGGCGCGCACGTCGTTCCACCCTTCCGGCAGACGGTGACGTCCGGAATGCAGGTGTGCCCGCCCTGACGGCATTCGCTGACCGCGGGTGGTGGTGACTGCTTGTTGATGATCGCGCCGTCCGGGGAATCCCCTGTCACGCGAATTACCAGCTCGCTGATCTGGAACGGCATAGGAAGCTCCTGGGGTGTGTGAGCCCGACGTGTGGGTGCATCACGGGGGTGCACCAGTAGTAGGCGGCCGTGGGGCACGAATATCAGCCGCGATGGGCGAGGCCGCAACCACAGCCCCGCGAATTGGCGCATCAGTACCAGATATTTTCACTTTGCCCCTTGCGCGCTAACACGAATGGCCCTTTTTTGGTGGGCGTTGTGTGATGGGCGTCACAGTTGTGTGCGGTGCGCGGAGAGGGACGCACCGTGGGGGTATCAAACGAGCTAAGTGATACACCTATATCGGGTTCGCTGCGGTCGCGGCTCTTGAACGACCGTCCGGGCGGGGCGGATTTCGCGATCGGCGGACGGGCCAGGTTGTCTGGAAAGATGGGCCGGTGGGCTCAGGTGGCCAGAAAATACAGTATGGCGCACTCAAGCATACCGTTGTACGTTAGGCGCGTCGAAGCCAGGTGATTAAGCGTTGCCTGTGAGCTCCGCAGTGGTAAGGCGCTTCGACGTGCAGTACCGGATCGGTCTACACTGAGGTAGGCCGACGCTTTAAGGATTCCGGCGAGATCGCTCGCCCTTCGGGGCTGCGACAAAGGCAAAACCGGCGAAAGCCGGCGACGCAAAGCTACGAGGCTACCGTCTGCGAGACCTCATCGCGCAGACCACGCTAGTCGGGCCGCCGAACAGACGTTCGAGGGGAGAGATCTTCATGCTGCAATCGCACCGGTTAGCCCGGACGGCGCGCGCGAGCGCCATCCATCTGGCGCACACGTCGGTCGCCGCCAGTTCGGCGGCACTCGTTGCCGCCACGCTCCTGCTGGTCACGCTGGTCACAGCGTGTAGTGAATCGACCGCTCCAGTGAGCGCGGCGCGTCCGATCGCTGGCGCGAGCGCCGGCCTGATTCGCGTGGCCTCGAACGGCCAGGCGACTGCCGCCGGTACGGCGCGCGATCCCATGACGATCGAACAGGCCGTCGCCGTCGCCCCGGCCGGTGCCACCATCGAACTGGCCGCCGGCACCTACCAGACGGGCGGCCTCGTGGTCACCCGCCCGGTCACGCTTCGCGCTGCCGCCGGCGCCAAGGTGATCCTCAGCGGCGGTATGCCGATCCCCGGTGGCCAGTGGCAGGCGATGGGTAGCACGTGGCGTACGCCGTGGAGCAACACTGGCGTTCCCACCGCACCGGGGATGGAAAAGGCTGCCGCCGTGACACTGGCGGCGCCGAAGACCACTGCCGCAGTCGCGGAGGAGGTCAAGAACGAGCACACGTTGCTCGTGGAGGCGATGGGCGGCGCCGAAGCGCTGGCGGCAAACCAGCACATGGCGTTCGTCGACGGCCGAGCGTTGCAGCGCGTGTTCAATGTGGGCGACGTCAAACCCGGCACGTTCTACGCTGACACGGTGGCCCGATACCTGTACATCGGCGAGAACCCGGGTGGCCACGAAGTCGCGCTGTCGGCCCAGGCGGTCGGTGTGCTGCTCACGACGGGCAACACCCGCGTCACCGGCATGACCCTCGAGAACTTCTCGCAGATCGGACTCCGCATCCAGGGCGCCAACACGCAGGTCGATCACAACACGCTCGAGTACAACGGCCTGGACGGCCTCATGGTCAACGCGGCGTCCAACGCTCTCGTCCAGGACAACGTCGTCAAGTTCAACGGGCAGGCGGGCATCGTCGGCAACTCCGCCAATGCCGTCACCGTGGAAGACAACAACATCAGCAACAACAACA
>Ga0182024_10001398_pt1 | contig 62318 bp, 55 predicted proteins | sample P32metaG_FD_120480 | JGI IMG/M metagenome (GOLD analysis project Ga0182024, IMG submission 120480) | Permafrost microbial communities from Stordalen Mire, Sweden - P3-2 metaG (Illumina Assembly) | ecosystem: Environmental > Terrestrial > Soil > Wetlands > Permafrost | place: Sweden: Stordalen...
CCCAAGACCCAAGACCCAAGACCCAAGACCCAAGACCCAAGACCCAAGACCCAAGACCCAAGACCCAAGACCCAGGTTCATACCCTCAACTGTGACCTGGGCCGCCCTCCGCGTGTTTTAATTTTCCGAAACGTAGCACTCCCCACAACGTCCCGAGTTATTCAATCTGCGTCGCCCCGGGGATCTCTCAACACGTGTTGCCAGTTTAAAACACGTTTCTGTAATATTTCTGCGCACTGCTGCGTAATTACTCCAGAGGAGTTTAGGAATGTCCGGATTTGTAAAGGGTCTCGGGATCGGTGTGCTCATTCTTGTGATTCTTGTGGTGGTCGGCATCAGCGCGACTATCGGATGGCGGCCCTTCATCGGGCCAAAAAAGCGGGCTCTGACGGATCGCAAGTTTGAAGCGACACCGGAACGGCTGAAACGCGGGACCTACATCGCAGAGCATGTCGCTGGTTGTACGTATTGTCATACTCCGCAGGAAAATGGTCCGAATGGTCCTGAAGTTGTGCCGTCGAAAAAGGGTAGTGGCCAGGTTTTTCCTATTCCAGGTTTACCGGGAACCGTAGTGGCGCCGAATATTACGCCGGATCCCGAAACCGGCGTCGGTAACCTTACAGATGATGAATTGGCGCGCGCGATTCGCGAAGGCATCAGCCACGACGGCCAGACGCTTTTTCCCGTGATGCCGTATGCGCATTACCGGCGGATGTCTGACGAAGATCTGGCGTCGGTGATTGTTTACCTCAGGGCGCTGCCGCCGATAAGCAATCCGCTGCCGCGCTCTGACATTCATTTCCCGGTGAAGTACCTGGTCCGCGGCGTTCCCCAACCGGTAACAGAAACAGTGCAGGCTGATCTTTCCACTCCGGTCAGCCGTGGAGAATATCTGGTGAATTTGGCGATATGCTCAGATTGCCATACACCTCTCAAGCGGGGCCGGCCGGATGCGGCCATGAAATTTGCCGGTGGGCAGAGTTTTGATCCGTCGGGAAAGCTGGTCAGTCCCAACATTACGCCGGATGCAACGGGGATTGGGAACTACACTGAGGAAATGTTTGTGAAGGCGATGAGGACAGGCTACGTAGGCAAGCGGCAACTGAACACGCTGATGCCCTGGCAGTTCTACGGCGGACAAAGTGATGAAGATCTAAAGGCTATGTACGCGCACCTGAGAACTTTGCCACCGATTGTCCACCGTGTGGACAATACCAAGCCGCCAACTGCGTGCAAGAAATGTGGCGGGACACACGGAGCGGGAGACTCCAACTAACTGGCGGGTTCAGTAAATGATGGGGAGTTTGTAGAGGTCTGCTGCGCTTTCGTCCGTTACGCGCAGCACGATTAGGGTACGATCGTCATGTGGAGTGGATTCTGCGCCGCTGTAATCGTCGGTGGCGGCGAGAATTCTGTTGGCGATGGACAGAGAAGTTTCCTCCGCGTTGACGCCTGCAAGAAGCGCGTGAAGTCGTTCGGCCCCGAACTCCTCGCGTTCGCTATCCTCGGATTCCAAAATACCGTCGGAGGCGCACACCACTACATCTCCGGGCAGCAGGTCGACGGTAACCTCTTCGTATTCACTTTCGGCAAATAAGCCGAGCGGAACGCCAGCTACGTTAATTTCGGTGGTCTCGCCGTTGCGTACGAGCAAGGGATAAGGCTCGCCGCCATTGGCCAGTGTGAGACGACGCGCGGGCGCATCGTAAATTCCGAAGAGCAAAGCGATGAACTTTGCTTCCAGGCGCGCGCCGAACATGCGGCGGTTTAAAACCGAGAGCAGTTTCCCGGCTCCCAGAGTATGGTCGGTGACAACTTCGCGAAGAGTCCCAATGGCTAGTGAGCCGTACAAAGCCGCGGCAGTTCCTTTGCCGGAGACATCACCCAGCGCGAATGCCAGGCGGCCTTCGCCGTAGGGGTGAAAATCGTAAAAATCGCCGCCTAATTCACGGGCGGGGGCGTAAGCCGCGGCGAGATCAAGGCCAGGAATTTCTCTCGCGCCTTTCGGCAAGAGCTGGCGCTGAATTTCGCGCGCCATATTTAAATCGTTTAACAGACGCGCTTCATTCTCCCGTGCATCCTGATAAAGGCGTGCGTTTTCGAGAGCGATGGCGACGTAGGTGCCCATGGTGTCGAGCATACGCTCGTGCTCAAGTGTGAATGCTTGCGGCACGGTGCTCTCGAGGTCGAGCACGCCAATCAGACGATCCTGCAGGAGCAGCGGGATGACCAATTCCGAGCGAACTTCCGCGTCGGTATCAAATTGCACGTATCGCGAATCCTTTCGTACGTCGCCGATGCGCATGGGACGGCGTTCTCCGGCGGCCGTGCCAGTAATTCCCTGGTTCAAGCGCAGGCGCAACCGCGCGGGAATGGCGTCGTCGTAATGCATGGCGAAGACACTTTCGAGCATCTGGCGGGTCTCGTTCCAAAGCATCACGGTGAAAACGTGGTAATTCACGATGCGTTTTACGTGTTGGGCGATGCGCCTTAGCAGTTCCTCCCGGTCCAGGATGGAGGTTAATTCACGACTGACTTCGTAGAGTAAGGCCAGGCCCTCGGCCTGGTCCGGAGTGTCGCCGATGAGATTCTGGGCGAACGGATCGATATCACCGAGGGGAAAAAGAGGAGCGAGCTTGGGGGAATCATCCATGACCTGGCTGAATTAGATGTAACACAGGGACGGAAGTTTACAAAAATTGTTTTTATTACGAGGATTTGAAATGGGGATTTGGAGCTGGGCACGAGGAAAAGCCCGATTGGGAGAGTTGGGCCGGACCTTCGAGAGCTTATTTCACTTCCCAGGTATCGCCAGCGCGAAGGAGTTTTGCTAAATCGCCCGGGCCCCGCTTAGCGATCACATCATTTATCTGCTGATTCATTACGTCTTCGTAGCGCGGCACGTCTTCCCACGAACGTAGCACGCCAATCGGAGTCGGGAAGCCCGGACGCTTTTCCATTTGGGAGAGTTGGAAGGCGTAGGCGGCTTCGAGATGGTGCGCATCATGGACAAGCAAATCCTTTTCGGTGACGCCATCGCCGAGTTGCACGACTTCCATATCCAGGCCATTCATGCGGATGCCCTTATCGCGATTCTTGCCGAACACCAGCGGCTTCCCATGTTCGAGTTGAACGACGTGTTCACTGCGGGCCTCACGCTCGGTAAGCGAGAACCACGCGCCATCGTTAAAAATGTTGCAGTTCTGCAGAATCTCCACGAATGCAGAGCCCTTGTGAGCAGCGGCGTGCTTCAGAGTTTCTTTGAGGTGGCCCTGGAAAACGTCGACCGAGCGGGCCACAAAAGTGGCTTCCGCACCGATGGCTAGCGACAGCGGATTGAAGGGACGGTCCAGTGACCCAAACGGGGTAGACTTGCTCTTTTTATTCAGCTCGGAGGTCGGCGAATACTGGCCCTTGGTCAACCCGTAAATTCGATTATTGAAGAGCAGCACCTTGATGCCGACGTTGCGCCGCAACATATGAATGGTGTGATTTCCGCCGATGGAGAGCGCGTCGCCGTCGCCGGTGGCAAGCCAAACTTCCAAATCCGGACGCAGCGCTTTGATACCGGTGGCCACCGCGGGCGCGCGGCCGTGGATGGTATGAAAACCAAAGGTGTTCATGTAATAGGGGAAACGGCTGGAACAACCGATTCCGCTAACGACCACGAAATTCTCGCGCGGGATTCCGAGCTCAGGGAATACTGATTGCACCGCGGATAAGATGGCGTAATCTCCGCAGCCCGGACACCAGCGCACTTCCTGATCGGTCTGAAAATCTTTTTTGGTGAGCGGGGTGATGGGCGGCAGCGTTGTTGTGCTCATGCGAAATTCTCCTGGCTGCCGATCATCTCTTCAATTTTTTGTTCCAGCTCAGCCTGCTTGAAGGGGCGGCCTTGAATCTTGTTGAGTCCCACCGCGTCGACTAGGTATTTAGCGCGCAGGACCCACAGTAACTGGCCCATGTTGAGTTCCGGCACCAGCACGCGCTTATATCTTGCGATTACTTCACCCAAGTTGGGCGCTAATGGATTCAAATAGCGCAAGTGTACATGGCCGATTTTGTGACCCTTTTCGCGCTGCGCCCGAACCGCCGCGGTAATCGCTCCGTGAGTGGAGCCCCAGGCGACGATCAGAAGGTCGCCTTCAGGGTCGCCTGCGGGCACGATTTCGGGAATATCCTGCGCGATGCCGGCAACTTTCGCGGCGCGAATGCGCACCATATTTTCGTGGTTCAAAGGCTCGTAGTTAATATTGCCGGTGATATCCTGTTTTTCCAGTCCGCCGATACGGTGTTCCAAGCCACGTGTTCCAGGGACGGCCCACGGCCGCGCCAATGTTTGCGGATCGCGTTTGTAGGGCAAAAAGCCTTCGGCGGTTTTTGCGAATTCCACTTTGAAATCGGGGATGGCGCTGAGTTCGGGAACATGCCAAGGTTCGGCGCCATTGGCCAGGTATCCATCCGAAAGAAGGATGACTGGCACCATGTATTTCACCGCGATGCGACAGGCTTCCAGCGCAACCCAGAAGCAATCTGCTGGAGTGGAAGCCGCGATTACGGGAATGGGAGCTTCGGAATTTCGTCCGAACAGTGCTTGCAACAAATCTGCTTGTTCCGTTTTTGTAGGCAGACCAGTGGATGGGCCGCCGCGTTGAATGTTGCAAATCACCAGGGGCAACTCGATGGCTACGGCAAGACCCAGCGCCTCAGTCTTAAGCGACATTCCTGGACCCGAAGTGGTGGTAATGGCCAGGGCTCCAGCGTATGAAGCGCCGATCGCGGAAGTGATGGCCGCAATTTCATCTTCGGCCTGGAAAGTCATTACACCGAAATCCTTGTACTGAGAAAGCTCGTGCAGAATGTCCGAGGCCGGAGTGATGGGATAGCTTCCTTGAAACAGGCGCAGCCCGGATTTTTGAGAAGCGGTTACCAGCCCAAGCGCGAGCGCCTGATTACCACTCAGGTTGCGGTACAGGCCCGGCGATAACTGCGCGCGAGGAATTTCATAACTGATCTGAAACGCTTCGGTAGCTTCGCAGTAGGAGTAGCCGGCTTTCATCGCCAGCTTGTTGGCTTCTGTCAGTAGTGGCTTACCTTTGAATTTGTCTTCGATCCAACGAACCGTGGAATCCATGGAGCGGTTGTACAGCCAGTAGCACATTCCGAGGGCGAAGAAATTCTTGCAGCGATCCATGGACTTGGCATCGAGTCCCAGATGTTCCAGCGCGCGGCGGGTGAGGCGCTCAAGTTCTACGGAGAAAAGGCGGAACTTATCGAGCGAATGGTTTTCCAGCGGATTCACGGTCATTTGCGCCTTGCGCAGATCGCTTTCCGTGAAGCTGTCACTGTTTACAATCAAGATGCCGTTGGGTTTTAAGTCCGCGACGTTCACTTTCAACGCCGCTGGATTCATGGCGATCAGTACGTCAACGGCGTCGCCGGGAGTCGACAGTTCGTCGGACGAAAAATGCAATTGGAAGCCGCTTACGCCGGGAAGCGTTCCCGCGGGGGCGCGGATCTCAGCGGGATAGTCAGGAAATGTGCGTATGTCGTTGCCGTAGAGGGCGACGGTGTTGGTGAATTGACTGCCGGTAATCTGCATGCCATCGCCGGAATCGCCCGCAAAACGAATTACCGCGCTGTCGATAACTTCTGGTTTGGTCTTTGAGGGCGGCAGTGTAGTTAAGGTGGACATGATCGCTGACTTCCTTGGGCCCTAGGACGCATAACCGCGCGTGTGCTGTGCGCGGGACTCCAGCAACAAGATAAGGGTGACAGGAAAAGAATATCACAGCGGGGCGTGTGTCGCAGAACGCACAGCTCTGGCGAGACCGCAAACGCAAATAAGTGTAAAAACTGTGAAGCAAATGAAAAATGTCATTCGGGCAGAGGATAATAATTTTGCGCTGCGCCACATCGAAACGGTCTCAATGATCGCCTCATTTTTGTTTGGCATTTATTCTACCTATTTCGCTTGACGTTCGCTTTCTTTTCGCCTAAGTTAGTCACAAAGCCTGTCACTGCGCGAAAAAAGGCAGGCATCCGATCGGAGGCTCAAAGTGGCCCTGACCAAGCGCCAAAAGGAAGTGCTGGATTATTTGGTTTCGTTTGAAACGAAACACGGTTACGCGCCCAGCTTTGAAGAAATTGGCAAAGGCTTGAAGTTAACTTCATTAGCGACCGTCCATAAGCACATCACCACACTGGAAAAGAAAGGTTTCATTCGCCGAGGCTATAACCAGAGCCGTTCTATAGAAATTCTGCAACTTCCGAAAACGGTAAAAGATCAAGTCATGGAGCGGAGGATTCAGGAATTGCCGCTGGTTGGACGCATCGCGGCAGGCCGGCCCCTTGAGGCGGTGGAGGAGCGCGAAACTTTATCGCTCGGCGACTTCGCGCGCGGTGGGAATTCTTTTGTTCTGCAGGTTAAAGGCACCTCGATGATTGAAGACCACATCATGGATGGTGATTATGTGGTGTGCGAGCAGACACAAGTGGCCAATGCGGGGGATATCGTCGTGGCACTAATCGGAGAGGATGAGGCCACTTTGAAACGTTTCTACCGCGAAGGACCCGGCAAGATTCGCTTGCAACCTGCCAATTCCGAAATGGGCCCGATCATCGTGGCGGCCAACGAGGTGAAGATCCAGGGTCGCGTGATTGGTGTGCTCAGAAAATACTAGGGTTGCATTTCGTTAGCAGCTGAAAGTGTTTTTCGCCAGCATAATAGTTGTGTTCTTCCATAGCTCCCACATCGCAACTTTTGTAGCCTTATCGGTATAGAACATTGTGGTACCAGTGCGTGCCTCCGCGCTTCCATTGCATCGGAGGTGGGCTAGACTATTCCTGTATGTTTTATGCCCACGAGGACGCTTCTTTTGAGTAACTTCGAATTGAAGAATTCAAGAAAGCCCGTCAAGAGCGTCTGCGCCCTGGGACTGCTGCTGGCACTTCTTTTGCCACTCCGGTGCGCGGCCTACGCCGTTCTTTCGCATGAAGCGATCATCGATACTGTTTGGGACACCAACCTGAAGCCGCTTCTATTGAAACGGTTTCCGCAAAGCACGCCCGACGAGCTGCGCAAGGCTCACGGATATGCTTATGGCGGGGCCATCATTCAGGACATGGGTTATTACCCACACGGCACGCATTTTTTTAGTGACCTCACTCATTACATACGCAGCGCCGATTTTATCCTGGCGATGATCCGCAACTCCAAAGATCTGAACGATTACGCTTTCGCGTTGGGTGCGATGGCGCACTATGCCGCGGATACCGATGGCCATAGCATTGGAACGAACCACGCGGTACCGATTCTATATCCCAAGCTGAAAAAGAAATTTGGGAATGTGGTTACGTACGAAGAAGATCCGCTGGCGCACATCAAAACTGAATTTGGTTTTGATGTTCTGGAAGTGGCACAGAACCGCTACGCCCCCGACAGCTATCACGATTTCATCGGATTTCAAGTGGCAGTACCATTGTTGGAGCAGGCTTTTCTGGAAACCTACGGACTTGAGTTGAAAACGGTACTTCCAAACGAGGAAAAGACGTTAAATTCCTATCGTCACGCGGTGAGCCAGCAACTTCCCAAGGCCACCAAAATCGCGTGGAGCCTGAAACAAAAAGACATCCAAAAAGACATGCCGGGCATCACCAAGAGGAAGTTTCTGTACAACCTGAAGCGTGCCAGTTATGAAAAAGAATGGGGCAAGGACTACGAACAGCCGACTGCCGGCGAGAAATTTATTGCCTTCCTGACTAAACTGATACCTAAGATCGGACCGCTGCGAGTCCTTCAGTTCCGCGCTCCGACGCCGCAAACAGAAAAAATGTTTGAAGACAGTTTCAACGCCACGCTGGATCGCTACCACAAATTGTTGGCCCAAGTTGGTAGTGGTCATCTGGAGCTGGTCAACGATAACTTTGACACCGGAGGAAGCATTGTACCGGGCAAGTACCGCATGACGGATGATACCTATGCGAAACTTTTGGACAAGCTGTCCGATCAGAAGTTTGCTGAGGCTTCCCCGGACGTGCGAGCAAATATTTTGGCGTTTTATAGCGACCCTAACGCACCCTTCGCCACGAAACGCGATCCTAAGGCGTGGGAGAAGGTCCAGGTTGAGCTTGCTCAGTTGAAAGCAGCGCCTCCCCCAGCTCCGGTAGTGGCGGAATCCGCTAATTCCAAAGACTGATTTTGCGCTGTGTCAGCTTGCCCTCCGGCGTTAGCTTTCGCTCGCATAAATTATTTCTTTACGGCGAATTCAAAATTCCGCGTCGCTTCCTCGCGTCCAGTCGATGAAACAATGTAGAATTTCGCGCATGCTTCTCTCAGCAGTGCCTGTCGAATGAAAAGTAGCCGGCCCATCAGAAAACTGCTCGCGGCCAACCGGAGCGAGATCGCCATCCGAATTTTTCGCGCGGCCAATGAGCTTGGTCTCCGCACCGTGGCGATTTATTCGCAGGAAGACCGATTGGCGTTGCACCGCTTTAAAGCCGATGAGGCGTATCTGATCGGTTCTGGCAAAGGCCCGGTGGAGGCGTATCTCGATATCGCGGGCATCGTGGCACTGGCGAAGGAAAAAGAAGTCGACGCGATACATCCTGGCTATGGATTTCTTTCTGAAAATCCTGAGTTAGCACGCGCTTGCGAAAAAGCCGGAATTAAATTTGTGGGACCTACGCCGGATCTCTTGGAGTTGTTGGGAGACAAAACGGCGGCGCGCCGCCTGGCTGCTTCGGCGGGCGTTGCGGTGCTGCCTGGCACCGCTGAGCCCGTAAAAACAAGCGCCGCGGCGCACAAAGCTGCAGAGGAGATCGGTTACCCGGTGATGGTCAAAGCCGCGATGGGTGGCGGCGGGCGGGGCATGCGCGTCGTTCAAGACGCGGGGGAACTGGATCGTTTATTGGAAGAAGCCCAGGGGGAAGCGCGATCGGCCTTTGGCGATGGCTCGGTATTTTTGGAGAAATATCTTGCACGCGCCCGGCACCTGGAAGTGCAAATTCTTGGCGATGAACACGGCGATCTGTTGCATTTGTACGAGCGCGATTGCTCGGTGCAGCGCCGCCATCAAAAAGTAGTGGAAGTCGCTCCTGCGGCAAATTTACCGGCGAGGGTGCGCAGCGAATTGTGCCAAGCCGCGGTGCAATTGGCTCGCAAAGCGGGCTATAAAAATGCCGGAACGGTCGAATTTCTTTACGATGTGGACGCAGCGAAATTTTATTTCATTGAAGTAAATCCGCGCATTCAAGTGGAGCACACGGTCACGGAGATGGTTACCGGGATCGACCTGGTGCGCTCGCAGATTCTCGTGGCGCAGGGGCATCATTTGCATGAAGCGCCGCTTTCGCTGCCAGCCCAGGAAAAAATTCCACTTTATGGCACCGCGCTGCAATGCCGTGTCACCACCGAAGATCCCTCTAATAATTTTTCTCCAGACTACGGAAAAATTTCTACGTACCGTTCGCCCGCGGGCTTTGGCATTCGCCTGGATGGCGGGACGGCTTATGCGGGCGCGATTCTTGCTGCTTATTACGATTCTTTGTTGGTCAAAGTGACAGCATGGGGCGCAAACCTACCGGAAGCGTGTCAGCGCATGGACCGCGCTTTGCGCGAGTTTAGGATTCGCGGAGTGAAAACGAACATTCCGTTCGTGGAAAATGTCGTCAATCATCCCAAGTTTCGCGCTGGGGATGTCACCACCTCATTTCTTGACGATTCGCCGGAGTTGTTTCGTTTTCGCACACGCGGTGATCGGGCCACAAAACTTTTGTCTTATCTGGGTGACGTTATTCTGAATGGGAATCCGGAGGTGAAAGGGAAGAAGGTTCCCGAGTCGCGTGAGAGTGCTGTTGTTCCGGCTACGCCAGCAACGGATGTTCCGGCGGGAACACGGCAATTGCTGCACAAACTTGGACCAGAAAAATTCGCGGCCTGGGCAAAAAAAGAGAAGCGCCTTTTAATTACGGATACGACCTTTCGGGATGCTCATCAATCGCTGATGGCTACACGTGTGCGCACACACGACTTGCTCGCCACAGCCGGGGCTGTCGCGCGACGGCTGCCGAATCTATTCAGCCTGGAAATGTGGGGCGGCGCCACGTTTGATACGTCGTTGCGTTTTTTGCATGAAGATCCGTGGCAACGGCTGCGAGATCTGCGGATTCGTGTGCCGAATATTTGTTTTCAAATGCTGCTCCGCGGGGCGAATGCCGTCGGTTATGCTTCTTATCCCGACAACGTGATTGAGGAATTTGTGCGCGAGGCGCACGCTCAAGGGATCGACATTTTTCGAATTTTTGATTCGCTTAATTCCATCGACAACATGCGCGTTTCGATCGATGCGGTACTGGAAAGCGGCGCGGTTTGCGAACCGGCGATTTGCTATACGGGAGACATACTTGATAGCGCGCGGCCGAAATATTCACTGAAGTATTACGTAAGCCTGGCGAAGCAGCTCGAAAAGCTCGGCGCACATTTTCTGGCTATTAAAGATATGGCCGGATTGTGCAAGCCATACGCTGCTTACGAGTTAGTCAAAACGCTGCGACAAGAGATTGGCATACCGGTTCACTTCCACACGCACGACACCAGCGGCTTGAACGCCGCCAGCATCTTGAAGGCTGCCGAAGCTGGAGTCGACGTAGCCGATGCCGCGGTGGCCTCCATGAGCGGCGGCACCAGCCAGCCAAATCTGAATGCCATCGTGGAATCGCTGCGCCACACACCGCGCGATACGCAGCTCGACATCGAAACCTTGAACGAGTGCTCCGATTATTGGGAGACGGTGCGTAGCTTTTACGGGCCTTTTGATTCGGGACCGAAGTCGGGCTCGGCTCGTTTGTATCAGCACGAGATTCCCGGCGGGCAATACACCAATCTTCGGGAGCAAGCAACCTCCATGGGTTTGGGGCATCGCTGGCGCGAAGCCGAAAAAATGTACGCGGAAGTGAATCAGCTGTTTGGAGACATCGTTAAAGTGACGCCATCAAGCAAAGTGGTTGGCGACATGGCGCTTTTCTTGATGGCCAACGAGCTGGGTCCCGCCGATATTCTGGCGTTAGATGAGAAGCACGATGTCGCACTGCCGAATTCGGTGGTGGAAATGCTTTCCGGAGTGCTGGGTGTTCCGCCGGGCGGTTGGCCGGAAAAATTGCAGAAAATTATTTTGCGTGGACAAGCTCCCGTGCGCGGCAGGCCGGGTGCGAGCATGGACTCTGTGGATTTAAATAAAGAACAGAAAGCGTTGGAGAAGAAGCTAAATCATTCCGTTCGGCGGGATGACCTCTTAAGCTACCTGCTGTATCCGGACGTGTTCACGAAGTACGACAAGTTCCGGCAGACATATGGGGACGTGAGCGTTCTGCCGACTTATGCGTTTTTTTACGGCTTGCGATCGGGAGAAGAAATCACCGTTGAAATCGAGGCCGGAAAATCGCTGATCATCAGGTTCCTGACCGCCAGCGAACCGCATCCTGACGGCACGCGCACGTTATTTTTCGAATTAAATGGGCAGCCGCGGGAAGTGAATGTACGCGACCGGGCGTTGCGCGTTGTGGAAAGATCGCACCCTAAAGCAGATCCCGCCGATCAGGGGCAGGTTGCGGCTCCGACCGCTGGGGTCATCAGTGGGATTGCTGTGAAGGCCAATCAAGCGGTAGAGCGCGGAGCGAAATTACTCACGCTGGAAGCCATGAAGATGCAATCCAATATTTATGCACCTATATCAGGGCGAATCTCCAAGCTGCTGGTGTCCCCCGGGCAGAATGTGGAAGCCAAGGACCTACTGGTCACAATTACTCCATGACCTTTCGCAAACACGAAAAATTTCCTTCCAAAGTTTTGAAAAATGAGCGGGATCTTGTCGTTTATCTGCCGCCCGGCTACGAGGAGCAACTGTCGCGACGCTTTCCGGTGTTGTATTTGCACGACGGACAGAATCTATTTGACGGTTCGACGGCGTTTGTTCTGGGCATGGACTGGCGCGTGGGCGAAACCGCGGATCACATGATCGGAACGGGCGCAGTGCAGCCCCTGATTATCGTGGGCATTTACAATCTTGGCGAGCAACGGATTCGTGAGTACACGCCGACGCGGGTGCCCAAGCTCGGCGGCGGGCGCGCCGATCGTTATGGCAAATTTCTGATCGACGAAGTGAAACCTTTCATCGATCGTGAATACCGCACGCGTGGCGATTCGGCCAATACTGGATTGGGAGGCTCATCACTGGGCGGGCTCGTGTCGCTTTATGTTGGTTTAAAATTCCCGCAAATATATGGGCGCTTGGCGGCGCTTTCGCCTTCGGTGTGGTGGAACCAGCGGGTGATGCATCGCTTCGCCGCCACCGTGCAAGTTGAGCCTCGTCCACATATCTGGCTGGACATCGGCACTCGCGAAGGGCCGCAGATTCTCCGTGACGTTGAAAATTTTCGCGATGTGCTAGTGAGAAAAGGCTGGCAACTTGATCGCGATCTGCACTACGAACGAGTGGAAGGCGCGGAACATAACGAAGCGGCGTGGTCGCAGCGCGTCGGCCCAGTGTTGCAATTTCTGTTTCCGGTGGGGAATAAAAACGTATAATCCGCGCGTTGCGTGGCTTAATGAATTTCGAATTTGTGAGCTATCATCCGCGGTTAGGAATTTCCAGACAAACGCTTCAGGGGATTCATGACGGATCAGAAGCCACTGACGATTCTGTGCGTAACCTCCTACGAAAAAGGGCAGGAGTTTATCCGCACCTGCAAAGCCATGGGTCGTCGCGTTTTGCTTCTCACCGTGGAGAAATTAAAAGATGGCGACTGGCCCCGGGACTGCCTCGACGGCATTTTTACCATGTCCGAAGATCTTCCGCTGCAGGGCTTGATCTATTCGGTGAGCTACATCGCGAGGTCGCAGCGCATCGATCGCATTGTGGCGCTGGATGAATTCGATATGGAGAATGTCTCCGCGCTGCGAGAGCATTTACGCATCCCCGGCATGGGGCTGACTACGGTCCGTTATTTTCGAGACAAACTTTCCATGCGCGCGCGGGCCAAAGAAGCAGGGATCCGGGTTCCCGAATTTGTGGCGGTGCTGAATTACGATGACCTGCGCGAATACATGGCGCGTGTGCCGGCGCCGTGGCTGTTGAAGCCGCGCTCGCAAGCCTCCGGCATCGGCATGAAGAAGATCCATTCGCCAGACGAGCTTTGGCCATGGCTTGATCAGCTTGGCGATCAGCAATCTTTCTATTTGCTGGAACACTTTGTTCCCGGCACCGTGTACCACGTGGATAGCATCGCGTCAGAGCGCGAGGTGGTTTTCGCGGAGGCCCATAAATACGGCACGCCACCATTGACCACCTCTCACCAGGGCGGTGTGTTCACCACCAGTACGCTGCCGCCAGATGCGCCGGAATGCCCGGAGCTTCTTTCGCTGAATCGAAAAGTTCTCGCCGAATTGGGCTTCGTTCGTGGTGTGACGCATGCGGAATTTCTGAGAGCCGATTCCGACGGCAAGTTCTACTTTATTGAAGTGGCCGCGCGGGTGGGTGGGGCATTCATCAGCGATGTGATCGAAGCGGCTACGGGCATTAATTTATGGCGTGAATGGGCGCGGTTGGAAGTTAGCGCAGGCAAGGAGCCTTACCAGCTTCCGGCTCACAAGCGTGAATACGCGGCGGTGATTCTGTCGCTGGCGCGGCAGGAACATCCAGATACCTCTACTTACAACGATCCGGAAATCGTGCAGCATATTTCAAAATATCACCACGCCGGATTGATTTTAAAGGCTGCCAACTCCGCCCGCCTTCAGGAGTTAATCGCGTCCTATGCGGGGCGTTTTCAGCAGGATTTTCTTGCGACGCAGCCGGTCCCTGATAAACCAAGTTTCTGAAGTGGGCCTCGCCGGCGCGCAGCAATAATCTGGGGCGCGTGAAACTTGAAATTTAATTAATTCGAGATTTTGGGTGACAAACCCGCAGCATTTTATGCTATCTTTGCGCCCCCTGTCCTCTGGTCCAGTAACTGTAACGCACGAGCGGACCACGCACCGTTTGCAAGTGCACATCCCAAGGCATAGAGTTTGCTTTACCCGGCTGGACATCTTGTTGTTTTGGGGGTTGTCCCTTGGGAGGATCGATGTGGAGTAACAAGAAACCGGAAACGCCGCAGGCTGCGGAACCGGAGCCAAGAAAATTCAATTTCAATGAGCCGCCGAAGCCTGCTCCGGCGACTTGGGAGGGGACAACCAACATGGCAACAGGTAATGATGCAATTCGTCCGCTGGGAAATACCGGAGATCGCACGGGAACGGGAGCGCGACTGGGCTCCAGTTTGCACGTTAAGGGCGAGATTTCCGGCAATGAAGATCTGCTGATCGACGGCACGGTCGAAGGACTGATCACGTTGGATGAGCGGAAGCTGACTGTCGGCGCTAGCGCCAAAGTTACCGCGGATATCATCGCCCGCGAAGTTGTGGTCTACGGCACGGTGAAGGGCAATCTCCGCGCTAAAGATCGCATCGAGATCAAGAAGGACGGGTCCGTGAACGGCGACCTGACCACCGCGCGGATCATGATCGAAGACGGCGCCTATTTTAAGGGTTCCGTGGAAATCGATCGCTCGTCCGATAAAGAATCTTCCGGTGCCAACGCGTTTTCACGCGTTCCGGCGACCGCGAAGACCATTTAACTCTTTCCAAATTTATTTTCAACGCGACGGCGGCAAGATCAACTTCTTGCCGCCGTTTGTTTTGATCGCCGATAAGATATCGAAAGCGCCTTGGCAAGTGCGTGGTACGTCGACAGCGCTAGAGCCGTCAAGAGGCTTAGTTATTAATTAGATACATACCTCATATACGCCATATTGATAGTGCGTCCCATATCGGTGGCGTTTGACGCCGTGTTTGTGGGAGCAATTTCTTGGGAATATTCGTTCAGGGCGTATCGAGCACTATCTTCATTATTGTACTAACTGGAATTTGTGCTGGATGTGGTGGGGGCGCAACGGGCGTCGTTCAACAGCTACCGGCTGAAGATTTTCCTGTTGCCATCAGCTCCAGTTCCGTGACTATTTCGCAAGGCGGCGTCAGCGCGCCGGTAAACTTTTCGATTATTCCTCAAAACGGTTTTAGCGGTAATGTTCAGGTAACGTTTACAGGTTTGCCTGCGGGCATCAGTTCCAATCCGGTCAGTCCTTTTACGATTACTTCCGGGGTCGATACGACGGTTAACTTTGGAGCCTCCGCAACTGCCTCGACGGGGAGTTTCGTGTGGTCCGCGCAGGCCGTCAGCGGGGCGCTTTCTCATTCAGCTAGCCTGACCCTGGCGATTCAGGCTTTCACAGTTGCTGCGCTCCCCCGCACGAACTTCGTTCGAACCGACTCGACGCCGTTGGCGGATAATCCACCAGGCGAAGCCCAGCATCGCCGCATCGTCTACGACCCGGCACACAAATATGTATTCATTGCCAACGCAGCCATGAATCGGTTGGAAGTGGTTTCTGCGGTGGATCAAAGCCGCGTCGCGCGTATAGCAATTCCGCGGGTAACCAGCGCCGACTTGTCCGCCGATGGCACTACCGTTTGGGCGGGTACGGGAACAAACAAAATCGTTGCAGTGGACACTTCGGTGCTGCAGTTGAAAGCCCGCTACGAACTGGCGGGAATTTCTACGGCCCCCGGTGCTGCATTCGATCGCCCCGTGGAAGTTCTCTCTCTTGCTACGGGCAAATGTTTCGTTCGGCTTCGTCAATCGAATTCAGTTGAAGCGCTGCTCGCACTTTGGGATCCAGCCTCGAATGTGATGAGTGATCTTACGCCGGCCGCTTCCGTGCTATTTCAAAACGGTGTGGGGCCAATGGCGCGAAGTGGAGATCAATCTACGGTGATTGTGGCTGCCAATGATTCCAGCGGAAATGTCGCTGTATTTGCCCCTAATGGAGTGGTGAGCGCAGGTCCGCGGTCACTAGGTGCCGGCTCAATAAGTTGGGTGGCAGCCAATTCCAGTGGCAGCCGATTCGCTGCGGTATTCACATCAAGTGGTGCGACTCAACTGGTGCTACTGGATGCCGCTCTTAATCAACTCGGGGCTTATACTTCGCCCGAAATTGAAGGCGTCACATTTTCCAGGGGTGACAATTTTCTATATGTGGCAGAATCCCCAGCCGGCTTATCTGTTGTCACCGTGTTGGATGGGCACGATTTACTTCCGCTGGGACAGGTGCCCGGTGCGGCGATTCGAGGTCTCGCGGCACAGATTGCCGCCAATTAGTTTCTAACTTTTTCCGTTGGCCTTCATCCAAATTAGCGAGCATTTCTTTGTTTATTCGGTTTCCGGAGTGGCACATGCAGACTCGCAAACTCGGTGATTCCGACCTGAATATGACTCGCGTGGGTTTTGGGGCATGGGCCATCGGCGGAGGCGGCTGGGAATTTGGCTGGGGAAATCAGGAAGATAACGATTCCATTGCCGCTATCAAACGAGCCCTTGAACTGGGCGTCAACTGGATTGACACGGCTGCCGTGTACGGTACCGGGCATTCGGAAGAGGTTGTTGCGAAGGCTCTCGAAGGATGGAAGGGAAAGCAGCCGTACATTTTTACCAAATGTTCGATGGTTTGGGATGAGCAGCGCAAAGTTCGCACTGAGTACAGCGCGGATTCCATCCGCCGCGAATGCGAAGCCAGCTTGCGCAGATTGCAGGTCGGCGCGATCGATCTTTATCAGATGCATTGGCCGCCGGCGGATAACGGTCCAGGGCTGGAAGAAGCGTGGCAAACGATGGCTACACTGCAGAAGGAAGGGAAAGTTCGCTGGATCGGGGTTTCCAATTTCAACGTCGCGCAATTGAAACGCGCCGAAAAAATCGCGCCGGTCACTTCGCTGCAGCCTCCTTATTCGCTGATTCGCCGCCAGATTGAGGCTGAAATTCTTCCATATTGCGAAAAGCAAGGAATTGGAGTGATTTCCTATTCTCCGATGGCGTCCGGTTTATTAACCGGAGCCATGACTCGTGAGCGGGCAGCTGCATTGCCCGCGAATGACTTCAGGAGCCGCGCTGCTGAATTCAAGGAGCCCCGACTGTCCAAAAATATCGAACTGGTGGAGAGACTGCGGCAAGTGGGGCAGCGTCTTGGGCGCTCTCCGGGCGAAATTGCAATCGCGTGGGTATTGCGACATCCGGCGATCACCGGTGCGATTGTCGGGGCCCGGAACGCGAAGCAGGTCGGAGGCGTAGTGGGCGCCGCTGAGCTAACGCTGACCGACCAGGACATCGCTGAAATCGAAGGCGCTGCTGCGATAGCCACCGCTCGGTAAATGTTCCTGCGGTGCTCACAACTTTTGGATTCCCTAAAATGAGCGTCTTGCGGAGTACTAGATGGATTTAGGCCTAAAAGGAAAGATTGCTGTCGTAAGCGGTTCTACTGCGGGTATTGGGTTTGCCATTGCCAATACTTTGGCTGCCGAAGGCGCTCAGGTGATTGTCAATGGGCGGACGCAAGCGCGGGTGGATTCGGCGATCGAGAAGATTCGTAAAGTCTCGTCGAAGGCCGCTGTTCGGGGTGTGGCTGGCGATCTAGGGTCCGCTGATGGGGTACAGGCGTTCACGAAACAAGTTCCTGAGGCAGACATTCTCATCAACAATCTGGGAATTTTTGAGCCGAAGCCCTTCGCGGAAATTCCTGACGCGGATTGGCAGCGATTCTTCGAGGTGAACGTGATGAGCGGCGTGCGGCTCAGCCGTCATTATCTGCCGGGTATGCTACGCAAAAAATGGGGGCGCATAATTTTTATTTCCAGCGAATCGGGACAGCAGATTCCAGCGGAGATGATTCATTACGGGATGACCAAGACGGCGCAAATTGCTGTGGCTCGAGGTCTCGCGGAATCTGTGGCGGGCTCGCAAATCACCGTGAATTCCGTGTTAGTGGGGCCTACTGCTTCGGAGGGCGTGGGCACTTTCGTAGCGGATTTGGCCAAGCAGCAGGGAATTTCGAGCGCGGAATTTGAACAGAAATTTTTCGAGAGCGCGCGACCGAGTTCGCTGTTGAAACGTTTTGAGACACCGGAGGAAGTTGCCGCCGTGGTGGCTTTTGTTGCCAGCGCGCAATCTGCCACTATTAATGGCGCAGCCGTGCGAGCCGATGGCGGAGTGGTCCGCAGCATATTTTAGTTCACGGCCGATCGTTCTCAAACGGCATCAGGCGCGGAGGTAGTCTGGGCGCCAGTTTTTGATCAGCTGTTTGATGGCCTTGCGATCTTTCATTTTTTCGTCGAGTACTTTTCGCGCCAGCCCTGGCAATTCCGCATCGCTCGCGAATCTGAGCGAGACGAGCTGGCCGGGTTCGAACTCAACAATGCGCGCCTGCAAATCCGGCGGAAGCAATCGCTCGCAACGCAGACGTTCTTCCAGGCGTATGACGCGGTCCTGCACGGACAACGCGAACATCCTGGCGCACAGGAAACCTACCAACAGGGCGACGGAGGTTAACACCCAAATTGCTCCGTTGATCGACCAGAGTAAACTCTTCCATCGGTAGATTGACGAAACGATATTAATCAACAGCACTGGCAGCACAAAAAAATGAAACGCCGGCACAGTCTTTGCGTGGTTCGCAAAATTCTGCTCGCTCATCGGATTGCCTCCTCAAACGAATAAATTGGTTCAACGTCTACGGGAATATCGGAAACCCTGCCAAGAGCGGCTTGCAATTCGGCCGGCAACACGGCGTACTTAGTAAACCATGCTTCGGAGCGCGTGCGGTCGCCGGTAGCTTCCTGCTCAAGAAGTTCTTTGGCCAGTGCTGCGATAGCGGCTGGCATCTTTTCCACGACGACGGCATATTTTCCGGTCGCGGCGTCGAAGGTAATGGCGCCTTGCTGCGACAAATAGTTGAATTCCATCATCTCCGCGCGTCCGTGGGGTTCGGCAATTCCGAAACGAATGGTACGTAAATTTCCCGCCACGTAGGAAATGTAGTCTTCTTCAAGTTTTTCTTTGCTGATTACACCATGCGCTTGCAACCATTGCAGTCCGAACATACCTACCACATCTGCTTTGGCTTCTTCCAGGCCTGAAAAACTGCCGCCAATAGCTTCGCGAATTTCACGCTGGCCTTGCGGCGTCCTCGAGTAATTCGGTCCAAGCTCGTGACTGATTTCATGCATCAAGGTTGAGGCCAGATATCCTTCGCCGGAAGCCTTGGCGGCCTGATCCTCGCGCATCAAACGCTTGGCTAGCGGGAGAATGATCTCATTCACGCGGGCGTCCATGAAGTTTTTGAAAAAGATCTTTTTGCTGCCTTTGGCGGCGTGTACTCGCGCATCGTTGGGCAGGTTGTCGGCCACGGCTTGGTATCCATGAAGCAAATCGCCAGTACGAAAGGGAGTATCCATGACTTCCATGGGAGTTAAATGGCCGCGTTTGGAGGGTAAATCTGCTTTGTCTAGCGGCAAGGCTTCTTGCAAGTCCGGCACGTATTTTTGATACACCTCAAGTTTCTTGCTTTCTTGCTCGTTGCGGATCAGTACCGCGGCGCCGTAAGAGGTTTTTACGCCCAGCAAATTGTCGAGGTAGGTTTCGTAGGGCGCGAGGATCAAATCAAATTTCGGATTGTTCAAGTCCAACCACGCTAGATCGCTTTGATAATAATCATCGGTCAATAATGCGTCGGCGCGCAGCCGCAAAAACCTTGTAAATCCAGGATCATCGCTCAGGGTCGCGGCTTCACGCAGCGCTGCGGCAGCAGGTTTTAGGAATTCTGCAAATTCGACATGGTAGGGGATGGCAACCAAAGCATCGCCCTTGCGTCGTATCACAGTGAAATCGTTATAAATCGCGGCTTTTTGCTCGGGGTGCTGCTGTGCGTATTTTTCGATGTCGTCTCTGGTCAATCCTGGTGGATACAACGCGCGACCAGGGGGAGCAGGGTCGGTTCCGACAAAGGGCTTCATCTCGTCGACGAGATCGTAGCGGCTGCCATTGATCTTCAGAAAGTGACGCAGCTCCAGGTCCTGCGGATTCGTGCTTCCGGCGAGCGACAGATAGAGCTTCAAACCGTCGGGGTCGCTCTGACGCCAATAAATTTGTTCAATATAATTCGCGGCGCCTACTAATTTATGAACGAGTTGAATTTCTCGTGGGCTGAGGCCTTCCTGGTGAAAAGGCATTTGGATGGGTTTAAATTTGGCAAGGCGGGCGTCCAGATCCGGGGCTACGTTCAGATTCGGAATTGATGAGCTTTGGTTACTCGAAGATGTTTGTGCGGCGAGCGGACCAACAAGGAAAAGGAGTGCCAGGCACAGCATAGGATTCGTTAACTGTTTCGAAAGAAGCGAGACCACAATACTAATCCGGGTCAGCATGGGTTCCGATTGTAGCAAATTAAGTTTTTGCCCTGACACCGCGTGGAACGAAATATCGCTCCAGAGCCGTCAGTGATGCCGGATTTAATGAAACGGAATCGTAATTTTGTACATCAAATCCGGCATTGAGAGATTCATTTTTATCGGGAGAAAAATGATGGCTAAGGCTACTTGGGGTGGAAAGACTATCGCGGACAGCAATTCTACAGTGGTGGTGGAAGGGAATCAGTACTTCCCGCCGGAAGCCGTGGAGAAGCAGTTTCTCAAGCCCAGCGATCACACCAGCGTTTGTCCCTGGAAAGGGACGGCGCACTACTATCACGTGGAAGTCGACGGGCTGAAAAATGCGAACGCCGCCTGGTATTATCCCGAGCCGAAACCGGCCGCTGCTGATATTAAGAATCGCATTGCCTTCTGGAATGGTGTGAAGGTGCAAAAGTGACTGACCGTTTTGGCAACTTACTGTTTAATTTAGAACCTGGAGCCGGAGGAACTAAGTGCCCAGAAGATTTGGCTGCGCTCGCGAGTAGCCGTGTTCCTCGGCCCACAATGAAAGTGGAATAGCGGCCAGGTCGTCCACGAGCGGCAAGGCGTTTCCGTCCTTGGTGAGGTCGATGGTTCGCAAATAAAATTTGCAGGTCTCGCAAGCTTCTACGCGAATGTAAGGAAATTGTTCGGCGATGTAGACTGGTAGTTTGGTTTCCGTTTCTTCCCCGCACGTCGCGCAAAAAATCCGCCGGAATTCCCACTCGCGCAAGCAGAACGAACACAGCAGAAATCTTTTGCCACCGTCTCCTTCGGGTCGAAGCACTCCCAACAGCGGCCGCGCGCCGCACCATGGACAAAGCGAGGGAAAGCCGGAGGTTTCATCCTCGGCGCGATCGGCACCGAGATGTTCTGCATAAGGTTGGAGAAAAGCGCGCGGGTGGAAATGATCGAACGCCGCGTTCGGCCCGTCGTCCCGACCGCAGGTAGCCCAGTAGTCTTGCAGAACCTTGGCCCAAGTCTCAGGCGATTCAGTGGAAAGCTGTCTCGCAGATTCGGCCAGCGTAACTGGAGCATTTGCGGCAACGAGCTTCAGAAACTCCTGAAAGTGGAGGAGAAGTCCTTCGATTTTCAATTCCTGCCGCAACGCCGGGAGATTTTTATCGACTGCTGGACTTTTGCCGCCAGATAGCGTTCGAGTGTACAGACTCTTCTGAAATTCCGCGATTTTCTTGTAGAAAGTTAGAACTTCCTTCGTGAAAGGATGCAGAGCAGCTAATCGTTCAGCCCGGCGAATGCGTCCGTCGTAATCGCTGGCAACATGTTTCGCCGCCATTATCTGCGGCTGGCGGACCCAACTACGCGTTCCCACCACAGGCGGTGATGGCGTTTGGCAAATGCCTGGGAAACATCTCCGCGAATCATGGATTTGAATGCGCCGCGCTCGGCGAAAACGCTCATGTAAATGTGAATCATGAAGAGCCCGATGGTCAACAACGCTGCGGAAGGATGAACGAGCACTGCCAAATAGCGGAGGGCTCGAGCGTTCCAGGGTATATATTCCGGGATCCACAGGATCACGCCCGACAAGAGCAACAGGACGCCGCAAAATACGAAGCCCCAGAACAATAATTTTTGACCCATGTTGTAGCGGCCCGCCGGAGGCATTTCGTCGTCTTCGTTGCGGACGTAATGGTTCATGGAATTCCACCACGCTTTGTCTTCTTCGGTGGTGTGCATCTGCGAAGCCCAGGTGATGAACATCCAGATGAGGCTGAAGGCGAAAACCAACCCTACCCATGGATGCAACATGCGCGAAATTTGCGTGCCACCGAACACCACCAGGATCCAGAGCAGCCAGGGTGACCAAATTCCCAAGCCAGTGAACATCAGATACAAATAGGCGAAGCCGTTGATCCAGTGCATCAGGCGTTCGCGAAAGCTGTAACGCACGATGTGGCCGTTCGGCAGTATTGCATCGGCTGGCGCATCTGCTCGATTGTTCATCGCAAACGCTCTCTCGTTGTAGTTACTGGTGGTTCGGCGACCGGACGTTCTTTGACCGGAGGTGGTCCGGCGACCGGCGGCATGCTCTGATTTTCCGTGGGATTGTCGGGATCATCTTTCGGACCAAAGCGAATGTAGTGCACGAAAAGTCCAATCAGGCCGCCGACCATCGCGACGTTGCCTAGCCATTTCAGTGGATGCTTCCACAATTTTACCGACCAGGGGATGTGCGGGTCGGACGGCAAGCCACCATACGCCTCCGTCTGAGTCATATCGTGGAGCACGTATATCACACCAGTACCGCCGACTCCCGGTGGATCGTACACGCCTGCGTGCGGAAAATTGGAATGTTCCTGCAATTGCTTGGCGCGTGCATTGGCGAGGTAGCGCATGTCGTCCTTGGTGCCAAAGTGCAAGCATCCGGTGGGGCAAGCCTTGATGCAGGCAGGCTCCAGGCCTTCGGTAACGCGGTCGGCGCACAAAGTGCATTTATAAACACGCTTGGTTTCTTTGTTAAATTTCGGAATGTTGAAGGGGCAGCCGGTGATGCAGTAACCGCAGCCGATGCATTTGTCCTGCTGAAAATCGACGATGCCGTTGGTGTACTGCACGATGGCGCCGTCGGAGGGACATGCCTCGAGGCAGCCCGGGTCGGCGCAGTGCATGCATTGATTTTTGCGCATCAGCCACATGAGGGAACCGTCTTCGCGCTCGTGCTCGTTGAATAAAATCAGGTTCCAGTAATTCCAGCGCGTCTCCGGCATGGTTTGGTAGGTGTTGTCGAAGATTGTTTCGCCGAAGGGCAGGTCATTCCACTCCATGCAGGCGACTTCGCAGGCTTTGCAACCGATGCAGGTGGTGGTATCGATTAATTTGCAGACTTGCGGTTCGCGCTGGGTGCCCTCGCCGGGTACCGCTCCGGCGTGAGCCGAAATTTTTTGGATTCGCAAAGTCGCCTGACTCATGAGCGCTCCTAGGCCTTCTCTACCTTAACTAGGAAGCCCTTGAATTCAGGTGTGTAGGCATTGGGATCAAAGACCGTAGGCGTGAGTAGATTCGCCAGCGTCCTGGCGTCCTTGCCTTCGTCCTCGGCAATACCCCGATAGCCTTGATGAATGGGGAGACCGATCGAGTAGACCTTCTTGCCATCAATCATCAGTGGCTTGATGCGCTTGGTGACCATCGCTTTGGCAATGTAACTTCCACGGATGCTCGAGACCTTTATTTTTTCGCCGCCGGTGAAGCCCATTTCGTTGGCCATCTCCACCGAAATCTCAATGAACGGCTCCGGCATGAGCTGCACGTTCATGGGATTGTTTTTGGTCCAGTAATGATAAAGCTCGGTGAGTCGGTAGGTTGTGCAGACAACCGTGTAACCGTCCTTGGGCGTGCCGTATTTGTCGTCCGGAGTTTTGAAACGCTTGACCACCGGATTGTGCGTCTGCTGCGGATGGAAAGGATTGTCAATCGGACTTTCAATCGGTTCGTAGTGCTCGGGGAACGGTCCATCGGCAAAGGCCGCGAGCGGCCCAAAGATTCGCCCTACGCCCTCCGGATTCATGATGAACGGGCCCATGTGATCTTTCGGCTTGGAGTCGATCTTGAAGTCCACGACGTCGTTACCAACCCATTTTTGCTGTTCTTCGTTCCACCAGACTTGTTTTCGCGTTGGATCCCAGGGCTTGCCGTCGACGTCACACGACGCGCGATTGTAGAGGACGCGGCGATTCGCAGGCCAGGACCAGCCCCATCCCGGATGCAAACCCAGACCCGAAGGATCGGAAGGATCGCGTCGCGCCGTCTGATTCCCCGCTTCGGTGAACGAGCCGGAGTAAATCCAGTTGCCGCAGGACGTCGTACCGTCGTCTTTCAACCACGCAAAGCCAGGAAGCTGCTGGCCAGCCTTGATTTGCTGCTTCGTCGCGGGATCCTCGAGATCCGCGAGCGCCTTGCCGTTGACTTCCTTCAATACCTCGACCAGCGGCGGACTCGAGGGGTTGCTGTAATTCCACGTAACGTGCAGGATGGGATCGGGGAACTTGCCGCCTTCCTTCTGGTACAGCTCGCGGATCTTCAAGAAAATTTGCGCCACGATGGCCTGGTCCAGCCGGGCATCTCCGGGCGACGGCAAGGCCGTATTCTTCCATAGCAACCAGCGCGCGGAATTCGTGAACGAGCCATCCTTCTCCGCAAATCCCGCGCAAGGCAAGCGGTACACGGTCGTTTGAATCTGTTTCATTTCGTCCTGGGTGATGCCCGGCGATCTCCAAAACTCACTGGTCTCGTCGGGATAAATCTCGCCGACTACCAGCCAGTCCGCTTTTTTCAGCGCGTCGATGTTTTTCTTTGAGTTGGGACCAATCGCGACGCCGTTCATCCCAAAGGCAATCATGCCTTTCACGGTGCCGTTGTACATGTCGTCCCACAGCTGCACCCACGAATAGTTGCGATCCACTTTCGGCAGATAATCGAAGGCCCAGCCGTTTTGTTTAGTGGCCGCGTCGCCATAGAGGGCTTTCAGGTAGCTGACAGCGAATTTCGGCGTGTTGCTATAGTAGTTGAACGAATCCCACGGAGCGGGCTTCGAGGGTGTCGGGGTAATGCGTTTCATCCAGGCGTCGAAGGAAGCGTCCGCGGGCGTCGGAACTTTCAGATAGCCGGGCAAATTGTCGAAAAGGCCGGCCATGTCTGTGGCACCCTGAATGTTGGAGTGCCCGCGCAGCGCGTTGACGCCACCTCCAGCGCGACCGACGTTGCCCATGATCAATTGAAGAATCGCTGCGGCGCGTATGATTTGCGTGCCAAATGAGTGTTGCGTCCATCCCACGGCATAAATTATGGTGGAGGCCTTTTTCATGTCGCCGTCTTTGCGAATTGAAGTATAGAGGTCGGCGGCCTTGAGAAATTGTTCTTTGGGAATCCCTGTGATGCGCTCGACCATCTCCGGCGTATAGCGCGAGTAATGTTTCTTCAGGAGTTGAAACACGCAATTCGGATTCTGCAGGGACAGATCAAAATCAACCTTCTCGGGCAACGGCGGAGATGGCGGCGCACCGGCGCTCGGCGGGTGCGCGGCGGCCCCCAGCGCGTAATTGGTGACCGCATCCTTCGGCGCTCCGGTTCCGCTGCCTTGATAATTCCATGTGGCCTTGTTATAGGTCTGCGTTGTGGCGTCGAACCCGGAGAAAAGGCCATCGAGCTCCGCCGGCAACTTAAAATCTTTTTGGACGATGAAGGCCGCGTTCGTGTAGTTGACCAGATATTCTTTGGCGATGCGGTTGTTCTCAATGGCATAGCGAATCACGCCGCCGAGGAACGCGATGTCTGACCCAGCGCGAATCTGGCAGTAGAGATCCGCCACCGCAGCCGTCCGCGTGAACCGCGGATCGACTACGATCATTTTCGCGTTGCGGGTGCGTTTCGCTTCAACGGGCCACTTGAATCCACAGGGATGATTCTCGGCCGGATTACCGCCCATGATGAGCATCATGTCGGTATTCTTCATGTCGACCCAACCGTTGGTCATCGCCCCGCGTCCGAATGTTGGTCCCAAACTTGAGACCGTGGGGCCGTGTCAAACCCTGGCCTGATTTTCTAAATGCACGACCCCCAGTGCGTGCATCGCTTTTACCACCAGATAGTTAAACTCGTTGGTATCGGTACAACCGCCGATCCATGCCACCGATTCCAGCCGGTTTACCGTGTGTCCCGCCGCATCTTTCTCGATGAACGTGTCGTCCCGGGTCTTTTTTACGCGCGCTGCGATTTCGTTGATCGCATCGTCCCATGAAATGTCCTGCCAGTCAGTGCCACCAGGGCGGCGCACTTGGGGCTTCAGCAGACGCCGGTCGTTCATGATCTCTTGCTGCAGTGAGGAACCCTTTGGGCAGAGAGTGCCGCGATTGGTCGGATGATCGGGGTCACCCTCGACGTGCACCACCTGTGCGGTGACATTTTTTGCGCGGTCTCCAATCGTGTAGATGATGGTGCCGCATCCGACCGCACAGTAGGGGCAAGTTGAGCGCGTCTCGCTGGCTCTGGCGATCTTCAACTCGCGAAGCTCCGCGTAGGCGGGCTGCAAATCAAATCCAAAAACCGCAGCGGCCACACCACCAGCGGTTGTTAATTTTAGGAAATCACGACGGGTAGGCTGCACCGGCACATCCCTTAGCAGTTTTAGCAGAACCATTTGTGTTACAAGTCTTTAATAGAACGATGCTGCACCAGAGTCAAGTAAACAATTACAATTCTTGAGATGCAGCTGGGCGCCTAACGGACGCATACCTAAAATTCTCAGGACAAGCTACAATGCCAGCATTGACGCGGCTGACATGCCTACCATGCAGCCGGTAATCTTTTGCATCCTGTGCGCGTATCAATATACACACGCAATACACACGCAACTATCGCAGAGTTGTATGCGTATCGACTGAATACGCGGTTTGTTGGCTAAGGAGCTTCGGCGCGGATGGCCACGCAACCACAATCCATTAAACCCGACCTGAGCAGTTTGCGTATCGGCGACGCTCACCGAAAGGCTGGCGCAGGTGCCGGTAAGCGCTTTGTGATCATTGTGTTGGTGATCCTCCCTCTGGCGGCAATCGCGGCGGCTGCGTACGCTCTTCGGAGTCAAAAACCCGTGGTTCAAGTGATGACGGCGGCCAAAGCGGAGGCGGGCGGGCGGCAATCGCTGCTCAATGCCAGCGGCTACGTTACACCTCGGCGGCGGGCTACCATTGCCGCCAAAATTACGGGCCGGGTGACTGGCGTATTTTTCGATGAAGGCACGCACGTTCGTCAGGGGCAGCTGCTGGCTACCCTGGACGATTCTGACGTCAAGCGCGCGCTGGAATCGGCCACGGCTGACCGCGAGTCCGCGCAGGCGGCGATCGCAGATTACGTCGTGCAATTAAAGAACGCCAAAATTCAGCTGGGCCGCGCGGAACAACTGCAGAAGGCCGGAGTACAAACGCAGGAAAATCTGGACAACGCGTCCATGGCCGCCGACAGTCTCAACGCGAAGATCGCCCTCGCTAAACAGCAAGTGATCGGCGCCGATGCACGTATTCGGGAAGCTCAGCAGGCGGTGGACAATACCGTGATTCGCGCGCCATTCGACGGGATTGTAGTTTCGAAAGATGCACAGGTCGGGGAAATGGTTTCACCGATTTCGGCGGGTGGCGGGTTTACGCGCACCGGGATCGCGACCATCGTGGATATGAATTCGAATGAGATCGAAGTGGATGTAAATGAATCGTACATCGCGCGAGTGTTGCCCAACCAGCCTGTGACAGCAACGCTAGATGCTTATCCGGAGTGGCAAATTCCTTCTAAAGTGCGCACCGTAATCCCCACGGCAGATCGCCAGAAGGCGACAGTGAAAGTACGCATCTCATTTCTGAAACTCGACCCGAAAATTCTCCCGGACATGGGCGTGAAGGTAGCATTCCTGTCGGAGGAGCAGCCTAAGGCCAAAGGGCCTGAGCCGCTGACTTACGTTCCAAAAAGTGCGGTGCGCGGCGACGCCGGAACTTCATTTGTGTATCTGGTGCATGACGGCAAAGTCGAGCACCGCGCGGTTCGGGTGGGTCTCGATCGCGGTACCGATGTCGCGATAATGGCTGGTGTGATGCCGGGCGATTCTTTAGTGGTTACGGGGCCGGCGACTTTGCACGACGGCGATAAAGTTGAAATCAAACAGTAGGAGCTAATTATGATTCGCGTTGATGGACGGTCCGACTCTCCCAGCCTCATCCGCGTGCGCGGTCTGAATAAGACGTATCGGCGCGGAGGCGAAAATATTCAGGTTTTGCAGGGGCTGAATCTTGACGTGGACCAGGCTGATTTTGTGGCGTTCATGGGCCCGAGTGGATCGGGTAAGACGACGCTGCTCAATTTACTCGGTGGCTTGGACGTCCCATCCGCGGGCAGCATCACCGTGGCGGGCGACGAAGTGACGCACATGTCTGCGAGCAAACTGACGCAATGGCGCGCACGCCACGTGGGATTTATTTTTCAGATGTACAACTTGATCCCGGTGCTCACCGCGTTTCAGAACGTGGAGTTGCCGCTGCTACTGACCAAGCTTTCTAAATCCGAGCGCCGCAAACACGTGGAGACCGCGCTTGGCGTCGTGGGTCTGTCCGACCGCATGAACCATTTCCCCCGACAGCTATCCGGGGGACAGGAGCAACGCGTCACGATTGCGCGGGCCATTGTTTCGGACCCGACGTTTCTGCTGTGCGACGAACCAACCGGAGATCTGGATCGCAAAAACGCCGACGAAATCATGGCGCTCATCGAAGAGTTGGTGGGCAAGTATCATAAGACGGTGCTGATGGTGACGCACGATCCCCTGGTCGCGGCTCGCGCACATACGACACTACATCTCGATAAGGGGGTCTTGGTGGAAGGGGCGCGCAAGGGCGTGCTGGTGGGAGGTGTGGCGTGAAATTTAACCGGTTTATATTTGCAAATTTGTTTCGCAAGAAGATTCGCCTGATTTTAACGATCGGGTCTTTCGCCGTGGCGCTGTTCTTGTTTACGTTCTTAGCTGTGGTGAAAAGTGCGTTTAGCCGCGGTACAGAGCTCGCCGGGGCTGATCGCCTGGTGGTGATCAACCGTGCAGGACTGATCAACGTGATACCGCTGTCTTATCGCGACAAGATTTTACAGATTAAGGGCGTCAAAGCGGTCACGCATAACAATTGGTTCGGCGGGGTTTATCAGGACGAAAAGAATTTTTTCCCGCAGTTCGTCATCGACCCGGAAAATCAGCGCGAGGTCATGACTGAAATGCGCGTTCCTGATGATGAGTGGAATAGCTTTATGAAAGATCGCCAGGGAGCCATTGCAGGAGCTTCCCTCGCAAAGCGCTTCGGCTGGAAAGTGGGCGATCGTATTCCCATAATAAACGCGCTTTATGGACCTACTAAAACCTGGGACTTCGTGCTGGATGGCATTTATCAAAACGATCATCCGGGCGGAGACGAGAGCCAGTTCTGGCTACAGTGGAAATATTTCGACGAGACGGTGCCGGCGGTGATCAAGAGCCAGGTTGGCTGGTACGTGGTGAAACTGGATTCCCCGGATGATGCGGTTGCAGTTGCCGCGGCTATTGATAAGGGCTTTGCCAATTCGTCGACAGAAACGAAAACGGAAACCGAATCGGCGTTCGCCGCTGGATTTGCGAAGCAATTGGGGAATATTGAATTGTTGATATTGACGATTGGTGCCGTGGTGTTCTTCACGCTGTTGCTGGTTACCGGGAACACTATGGCCATCTCCGTTCGCGAGCGTGTAGGCGAGCTGGCGGTGCTGAAGGCGATCGGTTACCCCGACCGCTACGTACTGTTCTTTGTTCTGTCGGAGGCGTTGGTCATTGCGCTGATCGGCGGGTTGATTGGACTGGGGCTCGCGGTGCTGGCGATTCCGGTTGTGGGCGCAGCATTGAGAGGGCTGCTTCCACCTTTACTTTTATCTGTCGGTGTCTTGTCGATGGGTCTGGCTTTCGCTGTTTTTGTCGGGGTTGCCAGCGGCTTGCTGCCTGGCATCGGAGCCATGCGCCTGCGTGTGGTGGATGCGTTGAGGAGAGTCTAACTTGGCCATTCCGGTCATTTACAATTTTCGTAGTGTGAAGGCTCGGTGGACGTCAGCAATTGTCGCGGTTCTTGGTATCGCAGGAACCGTTGGCGTGTTCGTGGCGATGCTTTCACTGGCGCGGGGATTCAAGGCTACGCTGGTATCTTCCGGGTCCCGCGACAACGCCATGGTTATGCGCGCGGGCGCAACATCTGAAATGACCGGCGGTGTGGGAATCGATGCTGTCAAAATATTGCAAGACGCTCCGGGCATAGCGCGAGGGTCGGAGGGCCCACTGTTGACGCCGGAAGTCGTGTTGGTAGCTCCTATTCCGCTGATTTCCACGGGTACTGACGCAAATGTTCAGATACGCGGCGTTTCGAAGAATGTCTTAGAAATTCGCAACAAAGTAAAAATTGTCGAAGGACGGATGTTTCAGCCCGGCCTCAATGAGGTGGTGGTTGGAAAAAATGCTAACAAATCGTACACAGGTCTAACACTCGGAAATACCATCAGTCTTGGCAATGTTCGATGGCTGGTGGTGGGCATTTTCGACGCGGGAGGGAGCGCTTTTGATTCCGAAGTGTGGGCCGATGCACATTTGCTTGGCCCGGCCTATAACCGCCCGGATACATTTTTCCAATCGGTGACGGTGCATCTGGTTTCTCCCGACTCGCTGCAACAATTTAAAGACGCGGTAACCACCGATCCGCGACTGAACGTGGACGTCACGCGCGAGATCGATTATTACTCGAAGCAATCCACTCGCCTGACCACTTTGATTACCGTTCTGGGTGGCTTGATTGCCGCCATTATGGCCATTGGCGCAGTTTTCGGCGCGCTCAATACAATGTACTCGGCGGTAGCCGAACGTGGGCGCGAAATCGCCACGATGCGTGCTCTTGGTTTTGGTGGGCCGTCGGTGGTGTTTTCATTCGTGATCGAGGTGCTGTTAATTGCCTTCGTGGGCGGACTCATTGGGTGCCTGGTGGTCCTGCCGCTCAATGGGTTGACTACCGGAGCAATGAATTTGCAAACTTTTTCGCATCTTGCGTTTGCATTTAAGATCACGCCGGAATTACTAGTGAAGGGAATTATTTTTGCATTGGTGATGGGATTTGTCGGCGGCCTTTTGCCGGCCGTGCGCGCAGCCACTCGTCCTGTAGCGCAAGCATTGCGCGAGCTATAGATAATTCCTCGCGAAGCCGGAGTCTTCTTTTTTCGGTCGCCGCGAGCCGCGATCATTTAGCTGAAACCAGTCGGTCACTCGCCGTTCCAGTTCGATGGGCGCAACACCGATAGCGCCACAATGATCTGCTCCAGGAACCTCCCAAAGAACAACATTACGATTTGCGGCAGCTATTTTTCTGGAATGCCGTATTGGAATATTGCGATCCAGCAGGCCGTGAATCAGAAAAATTGGCACCTTTGTCGATTCCACAGCTTTTTCAGGGGACCCAAGATCGAAATTTAACTGGTAACGCCATTTCGCGTAGACAAACGTACATTCCACTATGGGTCTAAGAATTGTCCTGCCCAGCCAGGGACCGGTATGAAAGAATTGTCCGATGCGGTCGTAGGCTATTTCACGAAAAGTTGAAAAAGGTGATTCGGCTGCGACGGCGCAAAACCGCGATTCGGACTGGAGCGACTGCAATAATCCGGCCGCACCCATTGATTCGGCAAATCCGTATATGCATGCAGGGTGTTCGTTCAAATCAAGCCAGTCGAGCCAGCGGTGGAGATCGTCTGACTCGCGTATGCCGTAGGTGGCAATGTTCCCGTCACTGATGCCGTGGGCACGAGCGTCCGGCATCAGCACATCGTATCCGTGTCGCAGAAAAAATTGCGCGTAGACCACCATGCCAGCGCGATTGTCGCTCAGCCCGTGAGACAGAATGACAGCATTGCCAAAATTGTTTCTCGGTTGTAAGTTCCATGCGCGCAACATTACTCCGTCAATCGCAGGAATGCTGATATCGATCAAATTAGCAGCGTTCGAATTCGCCATTTCTGTGGCCTTACGCTGATCGGCTGCATGGAGTGGCCGTCGGCCTGGATGTAGGGTAGCCTCAGCTAGAAATATCCCGGCGACAATAGCCAGTGTGAAAACGGCTGTAACACAAATGAAGGCAAATTTTGCGGTTCGCATCTAACAGAAGATACGAAGTTTCCGGTAAGTTAGTTCCTTAGTCTCATGGTTTGGTTTGGCCGGTGAGGAGTTGAAAATGAAAGAATTGCAGCGGTGGCCTGCGCTTCCTCTGGCGGAGTGGAAAGATACCTACGCTACGTTACACATGTGGACGCAGGTCGTAGGAAAAATTCGTTTGGCGCTGAGTCCACCGATCAATCATTTCTGGGGAACTACGTTTTACGTGACGGCTCGCGGGCTGACGACGTCGGCGATGCCGTACCGCAATGGGACGGTTGAAATTATTTTTGATTTGATCGCTCATAGCTTGGAAATCGTGACGAGCGTGGGCGAAACGAGGTCGTTCCGCCTGGTGCCACGCACGGTAGCGGAATTTTATTTTGAGTTGATATCAGCGCTGCACTCCCTGGGTATCGACGCGAAAGTCTGGACCATGCCTGTGGAAGTGCCGCGACCGGTGCGATTTAATCTGGATGAAACTCACTCGTCTTACGACAGTGAGTACGCGCACCGCTTCTGGCAAATATTGGTTAGCGTAAGCACCGTGCTTTGGGAGTTCCGCTCACGATTCATTGGCAAGGCGAGCCCGGTACATTTTTTCTGGGGCAGTTTTGACCTGGCGGCGACACGATTTTCCGGCAAGCGCGCTCCCGAACGGCCTGGAGCGGATTTCATAACTAAAGAAGCTTACTCACATGAAGTGATCAGCCACGGCTTTTGGCCTGGCGACGGCGAAGTGGTGAAAGATGCCGCGTTTTATGCTTATGCTGCACCCGAGCCTGCCGGTTTCAGGGACCAGCGGGTGATGCCTTCGAGAGCTTTCTATAGCGGCGAGAAAAGCGAATTTTTCCTTATGTATGAGGATGTGCGGCAGGCTCATTCGCCCGAACAAGCTTTACTGGAATTTTGTCAAAGTACTTACGAGGCCGGCGCAAATCTCGCCCACTGGGATCGCGCAAATCTGGAACGGCCGGCGGCAAGTACCCACGCATGATTCGTAATTGAACTACGATCCAGTCGGCAGACATTTCTTACCTCCAAAATGCTAATTTGATTTTCCGGCAGACTTGTCCAGCGAAATGATTTGGTCTTGTGGGATTTCGATACGATCCATGCGTCCTCGCCTTCCGGGTTTCAATTACATGCTCTACAGGCTAGGGTGCGTCGTGGAAGTGGGTGTTGGCGATACAGAGGATTGCGTACTAGCGCGTGGAGAATAAGTTATTTTCTAAATCGACTCCAGAAAGGTTCGGGTCTAGGAACCCTTGGGCACAATGGTTTCAGCGGATGGCATCTGTTTAGTCACGCCAGCTGTACCACCGGAGGCTGCGTTGTTGACTGCACCGGCTGTAGGTGACGTCGGTTGCAACGCAACTTGCGCATTAAGAGAATCACTGTTGGCGTTGGAATCGGCAGCGACTGGAGGATAAGATTTTCCCGATGACGAGGACGAGATGTCTGTCTCAGTCATCGCTACCGCCGGTGTGGAACGATAACGCACTATCAGCAAAGTCAAGTCGTCGGCTTGATGCGCGCCTTTCGCGAAATTCTCCACTGACTCCAGAATCGATTTCTGTAATTTATCCAGCGCGCAATCGGATTGGCCGGTCAAGACTTCGCGCAAGCGTGGCACTCCGTACAAGTCCTCGCTGGGATCCATGGCTTCGGTGACACCGTCGCTAAACAATATCAACGTGTCACCCGGCTCGAGCTTAACGCGGGCGGTGACGTATTCCGCCTCTTGCACCAAGCCGACGGGATAAGAGCCTTCTGTAAATGGCTCCTCAGCGACTCCACGACGAATGAGGAACGGCGACGGATGGCCAGCATTGATGTAGTCCATCTCGCCATCTTCATCGAGGATGCCAAAAAACATTGTGGCGTAGCGGCCAACTTCAGAATGGCTGCAGAGAAATCGATTCACGTGATTGAACACCCGTGCGGGATCGGTGCCCAAGGTCATTCCCGAGAGCGCTCCCTGCAACATGGTGGTTAGCAAGGCTGCGCCCAATCCTTTTCCTGAAACGTCGGCGATTAAAAAAGCGGTGCGCTTATCGCTAAGAGGAAATACGTCGAAGTAATCGCCTCCTACGGACAGGCAAGGGAAGTTGATGCCCGATACCGCCAGATGCGGAAATTCGCGAAAATCGCGCGGAAGCAAGGCTTGCTGAATGTCCCGCGCGATATTGATTTCTTGCTCCATGCGCTGGCGTTCGCGTTCGCGTTCGACAAGACGTGCGTTATCCAGAATGCTGGCGGCGTCGGCCGCGAGCGCGTCCAGGATCTGCCGGTCCAGTTTTGAAAACGCGGCAGGGCGGCGAGAATCCATGTACAACACGCCCAGAAAGTCGCCGCGCTTGACATTGATCATCGACTCCTGAGTATTGGCCCGCAAGTTGGCATACAAAGGAATTACCACGACGGCGCGTAGTCTTTGCGCCACGATGCTTTGCGCCGCCGCTAAATCCATGTCGGTCTGTGCCAGATCTTCGGTGATAACCGGTGAGTGTTGTTTCAAGGCCAACTGAATGGCGGTCTGGCTTGGCGTAAGGCTTTCGGGAGGCAGGCGCAAGCCGCCACTCCTGCGTGCGAGCCGCACCTTTAAATTTGCGGGATTATCGCCCTCCAGCAGCAAGCCCCGATCGGCGTCGGTAACCGAGACGGCGTGATCGAGCATCGTGCCTAACACGGAATCGAGAGGCAGCTGCGAGTGCAGGAGCGTCGTAGCTTCCAACAACATATTCAATTTGCGCAGCCCGCCGCTCCCGGTAGGCTCGGAAGCGGTGATGTGCTCAATACGAGTCAGCAAGTGAGGAATAGATTCGTCTTCGGTGCCGGTGGAATTGCGAAAAACTATTTCGTAAGAGTCTTCAAGGCCGAAACTAATGGTGTCGCCATTTTGCAGTTCGCGGCTTTCGACTTTTTCGCCGTTAACAAACAAACCTCGACGCTGGCCGCGATCTTCCAGATAAAAGCGATTAGCTTCGGTGACGATGGCGGCACAATTCCGCGAGATACGCCGGTCCGAGAGCTGCAAATGATTGCCGGTCTCGGCGCCACGTCCAATGTGAAATGGCGTCTGGGTAATACGCGCGAACCTTCGCGCGCCGTCAGGCGACACTACTTCCAGGACGGGTTCCCCAGGCAGAGCAACGGAATCAGGCATGCTGGCTCCAGTGCTGAGATTGTAGCATGCAGATGCAAATGGCTAGCCGGGCCGTGCCATAAATCGCCACGGTCTACTGAACGAATTCAGTGCTGGCGCTTTCAACGGTACAAGCAGGGAGTCTGGGTTGGTTTCCTTATGCGCTTTTTCTCGTTCGCAAATGTCTGGTGGAGTCGCCTATGCGGTTTCTTGCTTGGCCACTTTTGTTTGCAAAACTTTGTTTCAAAGCGGTCATCAAATCGACGACGGGGGCAAGACGCGCTGCTTTTTCCGGTTTAGGGGCCGCCGTGCCCTTTTCCTTGCTTTCAATCAGCTCCTTGACGCGTTCCTGGTATTCGTCATGGTATTTTTCAGGACGAAATGGAGCAATCAAGCCTTTTGCAAATTGCTCCGCGAGTTCAATTTCTGGCTTCTTCAAGCTAGTTGCGTTATTTTTACCATAGCCGGCGACGTCATGAATTTCATTTGGATAATAAAGGGTGTGCAGCGTGAGGCCGCCCCGATAGGGCCGGAGAATCACCGTGCGTTCGCGCTGATGCATGGTAACTTGCGCCAAGGCAGCGACTTTCATTTCTTCCATGGTCTCGAGCAGCAGTGTGTATCCGCGGCGCCCAGCTTCTTCCGGAACGGAAAAATAAGAAGTTTCAAAAAAAATGGGATCCACATCGCTGAGCTTCACGAATTGCAAAATCTCCATGGATGAAGAGGATGCGGGCTGGAGTTTTTTCAACTCTTCGCGATCCACGATCACCATTTTGTCGTCGTCAACTTCGTAACCCATAACAATTTCGTCCCGCGAAACGACTCGTTTGTCGTACGGACAATAAAGCTGTTGCAGCACGCGATGGCCGCATTCACGATGCACCTCATGAAAGCTGATATGCGAATAACGTGCGGCAGCAAATAACTTTATCGGCACTGAGACCAGTCCAAACGATATGCTGCCCTTCCAAACCGATGCGGCCATTACACCCTCCTGAGTAACAAATGTGTTAGTCGTAACTTATCCCTTCGATTCACCGCCCGCAATCGGGTTTTTATTTGACACGCGGATGGCAACTACCGAAACTATGTAGCGGGGGGCCGATTGTGTCGGATGCCAACGGAAACGCGAGACAGGCAAGCCTGTCGGGGCAGGCAAGCCTGCAAGGACAAGCAGGTCCAGCCGAGTCTCCGCGAAGGCTGACCACCCACCAAAAAGCGGTATTGATCCAAGTATTGCTGGCGTTTCCGGACGAGGCTGTCACTGTGCGTTACTCGCCTTGTTCGAGTGACTCCCTCAATTACGCCGAAGATTTTTCTACTATATTTAAGGCTATAAACTGGACGGTGGTTTCGTCTGAATACGCCGGAAACCTGCCCCACAGTTCCAATGGCCTTACTATCGTGGTACGGGATGAAAAAATGCCGCCCAGCGCCGAAGCGCTCCGCGATGCACTGCGCATATACGGAATTGAAGCCCAGCTCGCGAGTGATCCGTCGAATTTATGTGGGCTGAGTAACTTCGCGCTGGTGGTCACAAGTCCTTAGGCTCGCCTACTTTTCACCGTGTGTCTCCGGTTTTACCTCTTTTTCTACCGCGGAAATCTCCACTCGTTCGCGCTTGATGTCCAGTCGCAGCCTGGCAAATATACTCATATAAATATTTGCCACCCATACCAGAGCAAAAAGGGAAATTAAATAGCCGCGCCACCCTGGCAGAAGCAATTTAAAGTGGGTAATCACCAGAAAAATTGCCGTCACATAGTGGCTAAAGCAGTATTCGCAGGTGAACAGATAAAAAAACTTACGTTCATAAATCGTGCGGCAAGTTTTGCTGTTACGGACGCACCAATCGCGAGTCTCGCGGAAAATTTCTTCGTGCGTGATGGTCCAGGCGATCGAGGAAATTGGAATCGCGAGTATGGCCAGTGTCAGTAATTGTTGTCCGAGGGTTGGGATCATAAGCACTTTGCCAATATGGAGCAAAACACGGAGATATGTCGCACGGCTATCAGATTGTTACTGTAAAGCGTCCGAACCGGCTCTCGAGTTTAGGGGATATTACCTGAGAACATGCCGGGCCGGCGGCACATCTGTGCAGTTTACTTCGACTCCGTAGCACCTGCGCCTGCGTGTTCAGGAACTTCAGGAACCAGATCAATTTGCTGAAAAATGCTGACCTGCAGGACGGTTTGAGCCAGGGTAATGGCCAATTTATCATCGCCGATGATGTTGAATCTGGCTGCCGCTTTGATCGGATCGCCAGAAAACTTCCATAATCCGACGATGATCTTGACATTGGGCACGTTGGAGCGCACCCGCTTGTACAAATCGCGAGCGTGAAGAAGCGCGAACGGCGGGAGCGCGGAGATACACACAATGTCGGGAGCAGCTTCTTTCACTTGAGACAACATTTCCGCAGTTGTTCCGATGGAGACGGCCTGGGCCCGGTACCCGGCGCGTTCAAGAAGCTGGCTGAGCATGATTCCGACGATCTCGTCGGCTTCGTCGCGAGCCGGTATACAGACCACGCTTGTGACGTGGCTGGGAGGTGGCACGCGGATCTTAGGGTCTGAAAGAGCGGCCAAGTCAGAATGCGCTTTTCCCATCTCGGCGGTGGCCGGTTCTCTCGATTTGTCGCCTAACTCGTCAAGCAATTCCTTGGTGCTTTTACAGATGAACTGTTCGGTGATCTCGTCGAGGTCGTCGTGATGACGGTCCTGCTCCGCGAGCGCCAAGGCTGGTATCAGTACTGAGTCGTAAAGATCCTCCAGCGAATTTGTTTTTAAATACTCTTCCAAAACCTGTTTCGCCTCAACTTGATCGGAAGCCAGCAAGCGCTGATAGTAATGAGCCTCCGGCAATAAGACGGGTTGATCTCCCAACATAATATTAAGGAAATGCAAGGCTGGGACGTGCCGGCCCAGAACAACCAGGCAGACGGTTAGGGGCGTTGACAACAATAACCCGATGGGGCCCCAGATCAGTGTCCAAAAAATCGCGGCAAACAAAATGGCGAATGAAGATATTCCGGTGTGCGCACCATAAATCAAAGGCTCGAGAAAATTGCCCACCAACATTTCCACGATTAAGTACAAGCCGATAGTGGCAACTGGGCCCGTCCAGGTAGGAAAGATTGCCAGCGAAAGCAAGATGGGCAAAACAGCTGATAACGGTGAGCCGACATAGGGGAGAAAGCGCAGCAGAGCGGCTACTACCCCCCATAACATGGAATTGGGTATGCCGATGAAATATAGGCCCAGTCCGATGACTACACCGAAGCAAGCATTGATGACCAACTGTAAAAGCAGGTAGCGGCTGACACGTGATCCGGCATCATCCAAGGCCTGGGTCATCAAATTCAGATGCCCGAGGCCTACCAAGCCAATAAAACGGTTTCTCAAATCTTCGCGTCCGGCGAGCATGAAAATCGTCAGCACCAGAACGATCACTGCGCTTCCCAAAGGGGTGATGACGCTATTAAGGGACTCCATTGGGTTGGAGGCTGGCTGGAATACTTGTACGGGGACCGCTTTGGGTTGTTGCTGGGTGTTCTTGCCGCCTGATGAATTCTTCGGGAGCGTCCCGGGTTCGTTCGGCACCGGCGGGTTATCCGTGATTTCTTTGCCCAGTTCCTTCATCGCGTCGGCGGCCTTATCCAGCCGGCGATTTTTGGGGTTATGAATGGCGTCGATTTTTTCTTTTATGTTGGTCTTATAACTGGGTAGTTGGTTGGTGACGTCGATCAACTGGTTGCCCACCGTCCACCCCATGACGCCGAGTCCGGAGACCGTAATTCCCACCACCAGAAAAATCGCAAGAAAACGCGGAATACGAATGCGCTCCAACACGCTCACCAGCGGGGCCAATACAAAGGTGAACAGCACCGCGAGCGCTAGCGGGACCAACATTACCCGAGCGAAGTAAAGAGCGGTAATGACGACGACTGCGGCAACTAATGTCAGGATCCGGGAAATGTCTTTCGCTGGAGAAGTGCGGGCCACTACGGAGTCACCTAGTATTCAGGGTACAAGAATTTTTGCGATTTTGGTGCGAGTAACTGCGACTGTCGTATGAGCGACATCACCCATTACGCAGAAGCCCGGGACCACTTAAGATTTGGTATCGCTATCGGACATTCCGAAGGCGGAGAGGCTCAATTGCAGAGGCTTGCGCGCGAGTAATTGGGCGGCCGGCAGGCCGTAGAAAGATTTCTTTTCCTCTGGAGGGCATTTTTCTATTTCTGAGCTAGCACACTGGCCGAGGAAGCCGTCGTCTTCGTTCATGGCTGCCAAGTCTGCCATCTCCTCATAGAAGCCGAGCATAAATCTCCTCATTGAAAGGCGCACAGAAACGCTGCCTAAGCATACACGACCTAGCGCTGGCTAAGAATATTATTGGGATTCCCAGTCGATTTAGGGAATCCGGAAATAACAATTCAGTACCGCGAAGGTTCAAGCAATCTACGCTTTTTACCGGATGGCCCCCGAGCCCGCTACGGAATACGATTCGCGACGTTAACGAATCAGGGCTGTTAATCCAGCTTGGTTCAGTGTGACCAGCTTCCGGAACGAAAAGGAGAAATCATGGACGAGAATTATCAACAGGACTCAGGACAAAAGTATGGCGATTCGAGCGGAACCGGATCAAGCGGCACGGCTTCCGGCACCGCTGCGAGATTAAAGGAGCAGATTTCGGACAAGGCTGCCGATGTCAAGGAACGCGTAACCGACTTTGGGCGTAAGACTGCCGATAAAATCGACGCGTCACGCGGACCCGCGGCGGATTCGTTGAATCGGACGGCTTCGGCGATTCATGCCCAGTCTGACCGTGTTGCAAGCGCGGCACATGCCACGTCGGACCGAGTCGCAAGCGCAGCGCATGCTACGGCCGACAAGCTTCAGGCGACAGCAGACTACGTTCGCGATCACGATTTCAAAGAGATGGCCAACGACGTAACCGATTTGGTAAAGCGTTACCCAGGCCAATCCCTGGCAGCGGCCGCGATCCTAGGTTTTCTACTGGCTCGCGTGATGCGCAGCGGTGATTAAGGCCCCCAACTGAGGAAGCCCATATGACCACTCAAAACGGCAGAAGTGTGCCTGAAGTTCTTCAAGACATCGTCGGCAATATTCAGGAGATTATTCGCTCCGAATTTCGCCTGGCGAAGGCCGAGGTGCGGGAGGAAGCCACCAAGGCTGGGCCGCCGTTAAAAATGATTGTCGTCGGGGCTGCCATTGGATTTTACGCTCTGGGTTTCCTGATCTTCACCTTAGTAATGGGTCTCGCTACGATGATGGCTACTTGGCTGGCGGCGCTCATCGTGGGAGCGGTCCTAGGGCTTATCGCGCTGATGCTTATCACCACGGCGTCAAAGCGGCTTAAACACGTTAACAAAGTTCCTGAACGAACAATCGAAACCATGAAGGAGAACGTGCAATGGGCGAAAAACCAGATCAAATAGAGCGGCACATTCAGCACCAACGGAGCGAACTGGAAGACAACATCAGCGAGCTTGAAGAAAAGGTTAAAGGTGCTTTCGATTGGCGTACCCAATTCGCGGAGCGACCGGCTCTTATGCTAGGAGCTGCGTTTATCGGGGGTGCGGTGGTTTCCGCACTATTGCCGAGCACGTCCAGCATAAGTTCGAAGGTCTCTTCATTGCGCCGTATGTCGTCGAACGACCCGTGGACCCCTTATACCAACCGCGAGACACCTTACACGAACCGGGAGACCGCACCACTGGCGGAATCGCACCCTGGTTCTTCCTACTCGGGCGGTTATTCCGCTTCGAAGACCAATGAAACATGGGAAAACTTGAAGAATGCCGCTATTGGCATGGCTACGGCGCGCATCAGCGAGTTCATAGAAGAGCTCGTGCCGGGCTTCTCCGAGCATTACAAGAAAGCCGCGAGCGGGAGCCCAGCCACCCCATTTAGTTCAATGCCCAGTAGTGGTGGGCCCGCAAGTGGCGGCAGCGGCGAAAAAAACTGGCAAAAACCTAATGGTGGCGGGTCGGATTACGCGTCGCATTCGTAGAACGAACGCTACAGACCGGCTCTCTTCCGCGGCTTTTTTATTTTGGAGTAACAGATTTAGATCACGGGCGTACTCGAATCGAACATGTTGATACTACAAAATGTGCCAAGCCCTACATCGTTTACCTGATGGCACCCGAGACACATTCCACTTACTGTCCCACCATCTCTAGGGCGCCCTGTAAAAGGGTCGTCAAGAAGTTATTCTAAGGAGACAGGAGATGGACTTGCTTTGGACAATAGCAGTTATACTCGTGATTCTGTGGCTGCTCGGTCTGGTCACCTCATACACCTTGGGTGGCTTCATCCACATTCTGCTCGTCTTGGCGATCATCGTTATATTGATCCGCGTTATCCAAGGACGGAGACCGGTTTAGAATCTCGCGCCAGATCTTATTTCTCGACTGGCTGAACCAAGCGTGAGTTTATTTTTGGTTTTTTCTGCTATTGAAGTTACAAGTGCGCACCTATCTGAATCGCTAGACGGGTGCGCACTTGTTCGAACTTTTCAAGATTTGGCGTGACCCACCAACATAGGAGCCAGTATGACCGACGGAACTAAGGCAGACGATAAGAGCAGCGGATTACTGATAGGGGTGGCGGAGACCATCGGTTCAACATTAGGGAGCCTGGCCGCCAGGGCCGGGGCCGCCCAAAAGTCCTTGGGCGAAACTACCAGCGAGGTGGTTCGCAAAGTTACCTCGGCGAAACGGAAAGTTTCTGCGAAGAAAACCAAAAAAGCGCCTGCCAAGAAAAGTTCCAAGAAGCGGACTGCCAAGTCAAGTCGACCCGGCAAGCGCGCCTCGGCCTCGAAGGCGAAGCGTTCCCGCCGCCGTTAATTCCGCTAGGCTCCTATATAACCGAACGCCTTACCGCGGCGATGTTTTACTCATACCGCAGCGCGATGACCGGACTGACGTGTGTCGCGCGTCTTGCTGGCTCACCCAGGTTTTATAACGCAGGACAAAAGTTGGCGGCGCCCCCGGTTCGTAATCCGCCGCTTGGGCGGCGCGGCCGAGCACCGGTTTCATTCCAAAAAACTCAAGAATATTCGGGGTAATTGCCGAGCCTTGGAAGCGCTCGGTGCCTTCTCCGGAGGTGTAAAGACTGTCTTCTTGAGCATTCGCGATGGCATCTTCAAATACGTGGTTCTGGCTGACGTAATCAAGGAATTCAGGACCGGTAAACGACACCCGCCCGCCGGGGTTGCTATCGCCCAGATTGTGGATCTCTACGGACATTAGTCGCTGTGGGTTTTTGTACGGAAAGGCTCCAACAGCACATTGTCGATCACGTCAAAAATCGCCGTGGAAGCCCAACTCCAAGAGCCAATGTCAGGATGGCGGTGGCCGAAAAGGCGCGGTTTTTCCATAGCGTGCGAGCGCCGAATCGCAGATCCGAACCCAATGACTCCAGCATGATAGTTTTCCTCGCAAACGGCGACGGGCTGCGTTGACTATCTGTGAGACGAATAGCCAGGAAAAAGGTTGGTACGAGCAAACCCCATCTGTCTCATAAACGGGTAGAGACACCAGGAAGTTCCCGGTGAGCAGGTTTTAGCTGGAAAAAGCCGCTAGCGCGCGCTGCTAGTAGACATGCGGCGGGTTACGTAATCGTCGATATATGCGTCGAACAGCTCATTAATCCGCTGGGTGACTCGGCCTGGGGAACCCGCGATTTTGTGACCGGCGATCTCTCCGACTCCAATCACATTACGGTTCGTCGATGAAATAAAAACTTCGTCAGCAGAATATAAATCTTCTGGGTGCAGGGACTGCGCTGCGACGGATACGCCGGCTTCGGGAGCAATCTCCATCAAGATTCCGCGTGTCACACCTTCAAGGCATCCGGAGCTGAGCGGAGGTGTCAGCACCTTGCCATTTTTCACGGCGAAAATATTGGCCGACGTACACTCCGACACTTCGCTGCGCTCGTTCAACAGCACGACCTCGTCAAAGCCTTCCTTGGCAGCTTCCGCCACCGCCCAAACGTTACTCAACCAGGAAGTGCTTTTGATTCCCGAGAGCGGGGCCGCCGCGTGCCGGCCGTGGGCACGCAGTCCCAAGCGGGCACTGTCGGAATACTGAGGAAGCCCGGCCGAACAAATCAGCAGATCTACTTGGGGGCGCGGTTCGTCGCTTTGCCAGAACCCCACGCTGTTATAAACAAGATAAATTCTGGCGCAGCCCTCGGTTACCTTGTTAGCGCGGATTACTTCATGAAGATGCATGCGCACTTTGGCTGGTGCGTAGGGCATTGGCAGTTTGATAATCTCGGCATGTTTGTCCAGCCGCCGCCAGTGCCGTTCGTACGCGAAAGCCTCGCCGCGCGCAATTCGCAGGGTCGTGAAAATACCCCAGCCGCAGATAAGCCCCGCCTGACCCATGGAAAGCCGCGACTTCTCTATAGTTAACAGGCTTTCGTTGTGGAAGATGTGGCGATGAATCAAGGGATCCTCGTGGTGAGACCAGTAATGTTCATTGTAACCGATAAAATGATGCTAGTTTCGAGTTGCCGTTTCTCGAAACGCAGGAACACGCCGAATTTACGGGCCAACTTAAAAGATAAGCTATTTTGACGACGAGGGATCGCAGGCCTCAGGAACCGACAGGACCTGCCCGGTGTAGATGCGGTTTGCATCGCGAATCACGGGGTTAGCTTTTGCAATGCAGCCCCAGAATCCGCCGAAGCCCAGCTTTTTTTGCGCTATTTTCCACAAGCTGTCGCCTTTGCGCACCGTCACTGCGGAATCAGACGGAGCCGTCGGGGCAATAGGGGCGGTTCCCGCAACGTTGATCGCCGTGCCGGGAACAATGTGCTGAGGATTGACGATACCAGGATTAATGGCCGCCAACTCGTGCCAGCGGTGGCCGTCGCCCAAGTTAATTTGCGCCAGCTTCCACAAGGAATCGCCATACTTCACGATGACGCTGCGTGGCCCAGCCGCATTCGAAAACGCTGGAGCAGTCGGTGCCGGTTGTGCAGTCGGCCGGAACGCAACGAAGTCAACTTCCGGCATTGAACTCAGTTCCACGTTGGCGAACACTGGAGCGATTGGTGCTTCATGTGGTGCGAGCACGAGCATGTTCGGTTTTGAAACAGCAAACTTTGCCTTCGCCGCAACTGTTCCCGCGCTGGGAAATGTCCTGGCGGCTGGTGCGCGGTTCGTTGTTGGTGCTGGCACGTTTGGTTTTGGCACCACGGACAGCGTGTTCAACTTCAGCGTGTTTAACTCGACATTTGGGAACACCGGGGCTGTGGGCGTCTCGTGTGGCGTCGACACCATCGCGCTGGGCCTCGATACCGCGAATTCCGGCTTTGCAGATGCTAACTCGGCATTCGCAACAGGCAGATGGTATTCCGCGAGCTCTCCCGTTTGCGTGTGATTCAACTCTTTCATTGCCCGGTACATGCGAGCCACGTCCCCGAGCGGCAGATGTTCCAACGTTTGCGCATCTAGAGTGGTGGCAGCCTCGGCTCCCGGAACTGCGGCGTCCCGCTTCTTGGCGTCCAACATCTCCTGATCTTCGCGTGTAAGAATTCGCGCGCGCTTTAGATCCTCTTCGGTGTACACGTGCTTTTTATGCGTGGTTTGATGCTGCTTGTGAGCTTGAGCCTGACGCGCGGCCTCGGCCACGTCCTGGGCCCAGACCGGCGCTCCAGCGGCAATCGCGCACGCGGCGAAGAAAATGGCTCCGGCGTGCAGACGCTGCCTGGAACGATCCCAGGCGGTGACGTTAAATTCCGGCAATCTTTGGTTGTTGTCTTCGTATTTTTTCATGGCATACCCCAAGAATTAAGCTTGAGGCCAGTTTATCGAAGGCCGGACGGCATCAAAAAATCGATTCGCGAGAGTGTTCTGTTCGATATGGGAACTTTCGACACCAAGATTCCGCGTTTGGACGTAATGGCTGCAGAGCTTTTAACAATTCGCGTTCCGTACCATAACGGTACCGCGAGACAGGGCGGCGCGTTTCCCCTGGCTGCACAGGGAGCGAACTTGACGTAACATGTCTCCGCCCAAGTTACTTTCACGAGGTCAGGAATGAAGGACGAAGTAGACGTGAACGGCGAACCGCTGTTACGCAAGACTTCGCAGCCGAAAGCATGCGAAGAACACACGGTAACCAGCCCGGAGCTCCCTGCGCGCAGGAAATTTATCCAAGCGAGTCTACTGGCCGGGGCCTCAGCAGCGGTGCTGTCTCCGCGGCCTTCGCGTGCGTCCTCCAACGTTTCGCCTGCGCGTCAAGCCAAGAGTTCTGCCGGATCGTTCGAACTTGAGGAAATTACCGTTAGCGAACTGCAAGAGGGCTTGAACTCCGGGCGCTTCACCGCGCATTCCATCACCGAAAAATATCTCGCGCGCATTGAGGCCATCGATAAACATGGGCCAGCCATCAACAGCGTCATCGAACTAAATCCCGATGCCCTCAGCATCGCCAAAGGCCTCGATAAGGAACGCAAACAGAAACATCTTCGCGGACCGCTGCACGGCATCCCCCTGCTGATCAAAGACAACATCGATACCTCCGACCGCATGATGACCACTGCGGGTTCACTGGCAATGGTGGGCTCCAAGCCGCCAAGGGATTCCACGGTGGCGCAAAAGCTGCGCGAAGCTGGTGCGGTTATTCTGGGCAAGACCAATCTCAGTGAGTGGGCCAACATCCGTTCGAACCAATCCACCAGCGGCTGGAGCGGCCGTGGCGGGCAAACAAAAAATCCCTATGTGCTAGACCGCAATCCTTGCGGCTCGAGCTCCGGATCTGGAGCGGGTGTCTCCGCAAATTTGTGCGCTATCGCCATCGGAACCGAGACCGACGGCTCCATCGTGTGTCCAGCGTCGGCCAATGGCGTGGTTGGATTAAAGCCCACCGTGGGTCTGTGGAGCAGGACCGGAATCATTCCCATTTCGCACAGCCAGGACACAGCGGGTCCGCTATGCCGCACCGTGCGCGACGCGACCATTTTGCTTGGTGCGCTCACAGGCGTTGATGAAGAAGACAGCGCCACATCTGAAAGCCGTGGAAAATCTTACGCGGACTACACGCAATTTTTAGTGGCCGACGGGTTACGTGGAGCGCGCATCGGTGTTGTGCGCGGAACGTTTGGTTTTAACGCCGCAGTCGACGCGCTGATGGGAACCGCGCTCGAAGTGCTTAAAGCGCAGGGCGCGATACTCGTTGATCCCGCGGAGATTGAAACGCGCGGAAAGTTTGACGATTCAGAATCTACGGTCTTTATGTATGAATTAAAAGCCGACCTGAATGCCTACCTGGCGCGCCTCGGCCCGCGCGCGCCGGTGCACACGCTGCAAGAGGTTATCGAATTCAACGAAAATCATCGCGAGCAGGAGATGCCCTATTTCGGGCAGGAGCTTTTCCTGAAATCCCAGTTGAAAGGCCCGCTGACTAGCCAGGAATATCTCGACGCATTAAAGAAAAATCACCAGCTGGCCCGCACCGAAGGAATCGATGCGGTGATGGACAAGCATAAATTGGACGCGCTGGTGGCACCAACAGGTGGGCCCGCCTGGCTCACGGACTTGGTGGCCGGTGATCACTTTGGGGGCGGAAGTTCCAGCTTCGCTGCGGTGGCTGGCTATCCGAATATCAACGTACCTGCGGGCGAGGTTTTTGGCTTGCCTGTGGGCATTTCATTTTTCGGACGCGCGTGGAGCGAGCCAGTGCTTATACGGATTGCTTATGCTTACGAGCAAGCCAGCAAATTAAGGAAGGCTCCACAATTTCTGCCCACGCTTGGGCCCAAACCTTAAGCACACACTATAATTTAATGAACTGAGTGTAAGGCGCGTTTTATGCTAGCCCGCCTGAGCGCGCGAGCTTCAGCGCTTCGATGGCTGCGCCCCGCGCGCCGGCAGTGTCGCCATTGGGCATAATAAAAATGGGGATGTCCGCCTGCTCCTCGCGTTGGGTTGGCATGCCGGCATGAATCTCCTCGATGAACCAGCTCTGAAACTCGGGAGTCGTTTCTATCGCGCCGCCGCCGACGATCAGCGCGTCCGGATCAAAGGTATTCACCATTTCATCGAAGAAAAGGCCTAAGGCGTGGGCCTGCACGCGGAAAATTTCCCGGCACATTGGATCGCCTTTATCCGCCAGGCCGCGTACCATCTTGGCTGCTCGATTTAAATTCTCTGATTTTGCCAACTCATGCGCGGGATATTTCGGCAGGAAATAGGGCAGAAAATCTCTCTCGATGGCGGTCAGCGAACATACCGACTCCAGGCATCCGATGCGTCCGCAATTGCACTTGGGCTTCATTCCTGGGATTCCGGCAATGCCCTGGTAGGGAATTAAGACGTGGCCCAACTCGCCGCCGAATCCTTTCCTGCCCTTGATTACATTGCCATCCAGAATCACTCCGCCGCCGAGGCCTGTTCCGATCACTACTGTGACCGAAGTTTCTTTTCCGGTAGCGCCGAAAATATTGAAATGCCCCCACAACGCGCCAGCGTTTCCATCATTCAGATAGCTGACAGGTTTTCCGAGCCGGACCGCTAAGCCTTCGCGAATATCGTATTCCGCCCAATTGGCGTGCACAAAATTCGTGGAGCCTTTGGCGCTAAGTTTTCCCGCGGCGCTCGCTGGGCCAGGCGTATCCAGTCCCACCGCTACAATCTCTGACATTTGCACCCCAGCCCGGTCCGCGGCTATTTGTAGGCCGTCTTCAATCTGCTTCAGGCACACCTCCGGCCCCTGCTTCGCGAGGGAAGGGTGCTCGCACAATCCTTCAATCAAAAACTTTTCTTCGCGGTTCACCAGCGTGTAGTTAACAGCGGTTCCACCCAGATCCACTCCGGCTACGACTTCCACGTTTTTCTCCTCCGCTTTCCTTATGCGACTGCCAAGGACGAACATTAACTTCCTGAGTGAGGCCTTATACTGGCGCTCGCCCGAGAAAAGGCCATGAAACCGTGCGCCACATTGTGCTCCAGCGGCCTGCTGGACAGCAGCATTTTTTTTCGGACGAAAGCTTCAGGATTCCTGTACCAATTGCCGGTGGGATATGAGAAAGGCTTACTCATGAAACGGAGGGCAAATGGGGATTCTAGAGGTTGCAAAACCAGTCGCAATTATCTGCACGAAAGACCGCGCTCGCGCCGCGGTCTTTTATCGCGATACGCTGGGGCTCAGAATGAAATCAGAAGACGATTACGCTGCTGTTTTTGACGTTGGAGGAATTGATTTGCGTGTCTCTACAGTTCCGGATTTCAGGCCGCATGAACACACCGTGCTCGGGTTCAGCGTTTCTGACGTGGTCGCGGTCGTAAACGCTCTGCGTGAAAAAGGTGTGACCTTTAACATCTATAAAGGTTTCAATCAGGACGAACTAGGTATCTGGTCTCTACCGAATTCGGCACTGCGCGTAGCCTGGTTCAATGATCCCGATGGCAACGTGTTAAGTGTGACGAACGCCTAAGTCCATGTAACTCAGTGGCGTCCTATACATTCCTTTGACAATACCCGGCGCGTACTCTAAGATTTATGTTTGTCTCTACAGGGAAAGGTGTGACCGTTTCAATGAGGACGTACGTAGCCAAGGGTGAGGAAGCCGAGGCCCTAAAAGTAGGTGCTAACTGGTTTGTAATTGATGCGACGGATATGGTTCTGGGGCGGCTGGCCACCAAAGTGGCTCGCATTTTAATTGGCAAGGATAATCCGAGTTTTACCCCTTATCTGGATTCCGGGGACCACGTGGTGGTCATCAACGCGGACAAAATCCGCATGACCGGAAACAAGGTCGAACAAAAGGTTTATTACTCGCACAGCGGTTATCCAGGCGGACTGAAAGAAGTTCCGGCCAAGCGTTTGCGGGTGGCTAAAGCCGATTGGATGGTGCGCGAAGCGGTGCTGGGCATGTTGCCGAAAAATAAATTGCGAGCGCGCCGCGCCAAGAAATTGCGCGTATACCGCGATGCCGCCGGTTTAGCGCGCCACGCAGGACAAAAGCCGCAGGCGATGGCAAGTTAGTTTTTGAAATGTAAGGGTTCGGGGATTGTTGTTCTGGTGGGTGTAACAACCTGCGGTATTCCAGTCTCCAGGGTTTTTCCATCGGGATTTTCAAGGCACACGCACTAAGTGTCTCCGAATGGTTTTCACCGATTTTCACGCTCGAGTTTTTGTTTTGGAGTTTAGGAGGAACGTTGAGTTCTACTGGTTCGCCCCTCATGGGCAAGCAAACTTGGATTCTGGGTACAGGTCGCCGTAAGGAATCTGTTGCGCGAGTTTTTCTGCGGGCCGGTTCTGGCAAGTTCAAAGTGAATGGCAGAACAGCGGAAGAATATTTTCCAAACGTAGCGTGGAAGCATGATGCCACTGAACCGCTGAAGTTCACGAACCTGCACGATCAGGTGGATGTAGTCATCACCGCCAAGGGCGGTGGAGTTGGCGGGCAAGCCGGAGCGGTCCGGATGGGCTTGGCACGCGCCATTTCCGTGTTCAATCCGGAATTGCGTCCGGCGCTGCGCAAGAATGGATTTCTGACTCGCGATTCGCGCATGAAGGAACGCAAGAAGTACGGCCAGAAGGGCGCACGCAAGCGCTTCCAGTTCACCAAGCGCTAGGCGATGCCGGATTCCGCGGTCTTAAGGCCGCAGGAATTCGCGAGCTGTTTTTAAGTTTTGCTGAGTAGGGAATTTAGAGTTACTCAGCTTCGAGCTCCGGCGGTTTCGCGCAAGTGGGTCCGCCGAGATCACGGCCGGCATGGAGCCGGCAAAAAGGCTGTTCTTTCGCGAGAGGATTTTCGCTCGCGAGCGCAAACAGCAATCCTTAAAGGAGGAAACTTGGCAGTAGAAATTACTATGAAAGAGTTGCTGGAGGCTGGAGTTCACTTCGGCCACCAGACACGACGCTGGAATCCGAAGATGAAGGAGTACATTTTCGGGGAACGCAACGGCATCCACATTATCGATCTTCAAAAGACGCTGAAAATGTTCCGCGAGGCAAGCCGCTTCGTAGGTGAACTTTCGGCGCAAGGCAGGAACGTTCTTTTTGTGGGCACCAAGCGCCAAGCCCAGGAAGCAGTCGCCGAAGAAGCCAGGCGCTGCGGCGCATTTTTCGTGAACCACCGCTGGCTGGGTGGCACGCTGACCAACTGGTCGACGTTGCAGAAGTCCATCAAGCGTCTGAAGCTGCTGAAGGCCATGACCGAAGATGGCCGCATGAATGAGCTTTCCAAGAAAGAAAAAGCGCGTCTCGAGCGCGAAATGAAGCACCTTTTTCAGAATCTCGAAGGTATCGAAAATATGGCGCAATTGCCTGACGCCATGTTCGTGATCGATTCCAACGCCGAAGAAATTGCGGTAAAGGAAGCACGCCGCATGGGCGTACCGGTGGTTGCGGTAGTAGACACCAATTGCGACCCTGATGTGGTGGACTGGATTATTCCAGGTAACGACGACGCGTTGCGCGCCATTCGCCTGTTTACTTCGAAAATTTCCGAATCCGTGCTGGAAGGCCACAACGCCTACCAGCAATCGCAAGTGGCGGAGCAAAAAGCCACCGCGGATCAGGCCCTGGTCGATGGCGTCGAATATGTAGACACTAGCGCGTACGAGCAGTACGAAAAGCAGGAAGGCGACTTTGTGGAAGGCGTTGTTGAGACGCCCATCGATGCTCCTGCAGAGCCTGCGGAAGCTGCCGAAGCGACCGTTCCCCCCGACGCAGCCGAAGCACATCGCTGACGGATAGTCCCGGCGAAGCATGGAGGTAATTCTCAGGCCGGTGCAAACTGGCGCAGGAGATACCTGTATCACCATCCGGATCATCAAATAATAGTGAGAAGAGAGCGCGAATGAGCACACAGCCAACACCGAACAGCACCAATATTCCCGCGCAACTGGTGAAAGAGTTGCGTGAGCGCACTAATGCGGGCTTTGCCGATTGCCGCGCAGCTTTAATCGAGGCGGGTGGCGACATCGAGAAAGCCATCAGCGTTTTGCGTAAGAAAGGACAGGCTGCTGCGGCAAAAAAAGCGCAACGCGAAGCCAGCGAGGGTTTGGTGGGCAGCTACATCCACGCGGGCGGCAAGATTGGTGTGCTCGTGGAAATTAACTGTGAGTCCGATTTCGTCGCTCGCACTCCGATTTTTCAACAACTTTGCCATGACATCGCCATGCACATCGCGGCGCTTGATCCCCGCTATGTGCGGCGCGAAGAAGTCACGCCCGAAATGCTGGAGAAAGAGCGCGAAATCTATAGCGCTCAGGCCCGCGCAACCGGGAAGCCCGATGCCGTAATCGAAAAAATCGTGAACGGCAAAATGGAAAAGTTTTACGAAGAGAATTGCCTGTACGAGCAGCACTACATCAAAGACGAGAGCGTGACGATCAGCGAGATGATCAACCAAGCCATCGTCAAGCTCGGCGAGAACATGGCCATTCGCCGCTTTGTACGCTTTAAGGTCGGCGAAGTGAGCGGCGCCACCTCTTCCGGTTCCGACAACGGCACCTCGCCGGTTTCCGCATAACCTCCAACAACACAAAAAGTACTTAAAAGCTCCCCGACGAAGATTCAGGGCGCTTTTTTTTGATTCCGCTGCCGTGCGGCGACTAAGATAGTTTGTTACAATTTCGAAGCTTTCTGCGCGCTCACCGGAGATCCATGCCAGCAAAGATCGTGAAATCCAAAACCGCCGCCCGCCTACCCGCCACAGCAAAGCGCGTAGGAGCGTTGCCCGGTAATCATGTTCAACCCATCTACAAACGCATTTTGCTGAAGCTTTCCGGAGAATCGTTTCAGGGGCCGCAGGGCTTCGGAATTCACGGCGAAACCATCCAGGCTATAGCGCGAGAGTTAAAGGATGTGCACGCTTTGGGCGTTGAAACGGCGATCATGGTCGGTGGGGGAAATATTTTTCGCGGCGCGCGGCAAAAAGGATTCGAAATCGACCGCGCTACCGGTGACTTTATGGGCATGCTCGCCACAGTCATCAATGCACTAGCTTTACAGGATGCCCTGGAAAAAGAGGGCGTGCATACCCGGGTACAAAGCGCCATCGAGATGCACCAGGTTTCCGAGCCTTTCATCCGCCGCCGGGCAATTCGTCACCTCGAAAAAGGACGCACGGTGATTTTCGCTGCTGGCATCGGTAACCCGTACTTCTCTACAGACACAGCGGCCGCACTGCGGGCCATGGAAATCAAAGCCGACGTGATTCTAAAAGCCACGCGCGTGGACGGTATATATGACGCCGATCCCGAATTGGTTAAGGAAGCGAAATTGTATTCCGAAGTGACTTATCGCGACTTGCTACACAAGAATTTAAAAGTAATGGATGCCACGGCCATTTCTCTGTGCATGGACAATGGCATGCCTATTGTGGTGTTTAATATGAATCGCCACGGAAACATTCAGCGTGTGCTATTAGGGGAACGCGTTGGGTCAACGGTGATACCCGCGTAGAATCTGGCTGCAACATTGAAGATTCTGACTTGGCGGATGTTTAAGCAGCAGCGGGAATCAGAATAAAAACTAATATTGATTCACCTTAGCATTCTCATGAGGTGTATATGACCACGATTTCAAACACAAAAGAAGCTCTAGCCGCGGCCAAAACTCGCATGGAAAAAGCGGTCGAGGATTTTCGCAAAGAGTTAGGTACGTTGCGCACCGGCCGCGCCAACGCATCTCTGCTCGATAGCATCCGCGTGGATTATCACGGTTCGCCCATGCCCGTAAATCAACTCGGCGCGCTGACCGTGCCGGAGGCCAGCATGATTGTCATTGCGCCATGGGATCCGACTGTGGTGCCCTTGATCGACAAAGCCATCCGTACCTCAGACCTGGGCCTCAATCCCACGAATGACGGTAAAGTCGTCCGCGTTCCGATTCCGGCGCTCACCGAAGAGCGCCGCAAAGATCTCGTGAAACAACTACACAAGATCCTTGAGAATCACCGTACGGCTCTGAGGAACGTACGCCGCGACTTGAAAGAAGCGGTCGAAAAATTGGAAAAGGACAAGAAAATCAGCGAAGACGAAAAAAAGCGCGGGCTCGATGAACTCGAAAAAATCTCTCACGCGGAAACCAAAAAGATGGAAGATCTGTCGGCTACCAAAGAGAGAGAGATTTTGCAGGTGAAATAAATTCTGCCTGTAGTTAGCTGGAAGGTCTCGCAGGACATGTTCCTCCCAACCGCACTTGTCGATAAGTTCTGAAAATGGACTCCGCGTAGTATTTTCTTCACTCACGTGAGCGGTCACGCCCTAAGGGTTAATCGGCCCGAAAGTCTTTTTTACTGTGGGCTTGGCATCCCCCGTGGACGTGGCCCGCTCCAAAGTGAAATCTTGCGCTTCATCGTTTTGCACCGCATGCATGAAAGCTTTGTAATCCATAACCCGTGAAGCCGGCACTTCCCTCAACAGAAAATGAACGTGACGGGAAGCGGTCACGATCGCATTTCCTGCAGAATCCGGCCCCTGCATGGCGTATTTTGACGCAAAGGTGGCGTAGTCGCGCTCCACAGAGGTTCCCGTAGGCGAATGAGCGGTCGTTCCGGGAGGCAATTGCAGTGTGGCGTGGGTATCCACATCGAGCGGCGTGCCGAGATCGATCGCTGAGGCCGCCGCCCCTGTGACCGCATTGGCTGTCGCATCCGGTAAGCCTAGTTGCGGAAGCAACGCGGGGATGCGCACCGGCTTCTTAGACCAATCCACAAACTTGGGCATAACAATTTCATAATCCACAGAAAATGGCTGCCGGGTATTCGACGGATCCGATGCATCCACGTTCGACACTTGTCCACGAAATCCGTCGGAGATAGAGAGAAGCTGGGCCAGATCTTGCCATCTCTCTTTTGCCGTTTGATGAAACGCCACGCGCAACAATAATTCATTGTCGCCGCGTAGCGAGTAGTGGACCTTGGCGCTCAGCTTGCCGTCCGCCGCCAGGACCGCATTTACATTCACCTGCTGTGAGGCCTCGAACGGTAGATCCACTGGCACCGTCAACCACCGTGACAACGAAGCGTTGTCTTTTTCATCGGGCAAAAGCAAAAAAGCAGGTTTGCCACGCAAATTGGCGCCGATCATTCGAAAGGGCGCAACCTCCATGCTGGGGTCCAGCCAAAACCCTGGTCCCTCTCGGCCCGTCCCAGTCCACAACAGCACATGTGTGAACATGGTGGGACGCGGAAGCATTTTTTCCGCCGCATCCGGCGCGCCTGCCAGAGCCACAATCGCGGGCATCTTTGCGGCACGGATAAGCGCCGAGAACAAAATCATTTTGTCTTCCGGCGTTGCGTAACCAGACGACAGAATTTCCGCTGGCGCACGTGGGCGAAAACCATTTGAGTCCAGCGGCAGCTCCACCGTGGCAATTTTTTGCGACACAAAATCGTAAATGGCTTCGATTTTTTCTTCGGCTTTTTCGGCAGACTTGGTCAAATCGTTCGATTTCGCGATCACCTCAGGCGCAATATTTTCTGTGGCTTCAAGTCTCTCCGCCAGCCGCGCCGAAAGTTGCGTCCAGGAGGTAAATGTAGTGAGCGCCACGTCTGGTTCCGCGGAAACATCTTGTGAGCTCTTCGCTTTGTTTTCCAGCGAATCCCAGCGATATTCCCATTTGCGAATCACCCGCGATTCCGATGCCTCGCCGGTCTTCCCTTCGTAGCTAGCCGGGGTGGCCGGATTCACTCGTAGTCGCACAGCCCGCGATGAGGGCAGGTCTAGTTCAAATCGCTCCTGCGTTACGATCGCGTCCTTCGCAAAGGTATGGAATAAATAAAAATCTGGTGCGAGCGGTGCGTGCGTCGTGGTGGTAACCACACGATATTCCAGAATGTCGGTGGGCTGCAGTCCGAGAATTCGAATCGTCTCGCGGCGAATATCCTGATAAACGCCGGTTTCCGCTACGATGGGATTCGGTTGATCGGTCACGGCACTGGGCAAAATATCAGCGGTCCCGCCGCTGGCATGCGTGATGCGAGCCAGCGGAATTTCTACCGTTTCGAACGCCCGATTGTAGTCAAAATTCAGGCGCGCGAATTGTCGTGTCCCTAGTTCCGTATTGATGCGCACTCGCGCGTGCACTTCCTTGCGGCTTGCGCCGTCAGCTTCAAAGCGGATGCGTGTTTCCAGCAGTTCGATTTGTGCGGGAGTTTGTGCGGCGGCAATCGCCGGTTTCTGATTGTTTTTTTGATCGGGGTTTTGACGGGCGTTTTGAGGAGGGGATTGATCGGAAGTAGCTGGTGACTTGCTCGGCGGGTCTGCTTGCTGGTGTGCAGATAGAATCGGCGAGGTGGCTGCTAGCATAAGTAATACAGCCAGGCCGTATCTCGGTCTCGTCGAACTGAATGATTGATTCACAAACACACTTCGCAGTTTAGGTGCTCTCGGGAAAAGACGCAAAGATGAAGGTTTGCGTGGGTGTCGAAGTTTGTGTAACCGCCAATGAAATTTATGCGCGGCGAAAAACCTTTTCATCAGCAAGTCCGTCTCAAGTGCATGGTGCAGGTGCGTGCTATAGACTGGATGCCAGGAGACCAAATTAATGCCTCGTGTTTTTGAGATTCTCGCAGTTCTATGTGCGCTTTTTAGCCTGTCTGTTGCGAGGGTTGTTGCCAAGGAGAACGAGGAAGGGACTAAAGCTGCGCTCGTCAAAATCGCTGGTGAAGGTCTGGTCGAATCGCATGCCTTCGAATATCTGACACAATTGAGCGACGACATCGGTGCCCGGGTCACCGGGTCGCCGGAATCTCAAAAAGCTGTCGACTGGGGCCTCAGCAAAATGCGCGCCATGGGTCTCGAAAATGTTCACGCTGAAAAATTCCAGATCTGGCGAGGATGGACGCGTGGCACAGCGCAGGCCGAATTAACTGCTCCCATCCATCGCCGGCTCAATGTCGATGCCATGGGCTGGACGGGGTCGACACCCGGCGGCGGCGCTGAAGGTGAACTGGTTGCGGCCAACGTTTTTAATCTGGATGAAGAGACGAACGATCCTGCCAAATTCAGCGGAAAAATCATCTTGATGCTTGCCCGGGGCGAACCAAAAAAAGACCAAGATGGGTTGCTGCTTTTTACGGAGTTCAGTGATTTCGTGAAACTGGCCGCTAAAAGCGGAGCAGTTGCGGTCTTTGGCGGCCAAGGTGGATTCAAAAGCGAGGGCATGAACCTCACCCACACTGGCATTCTTGGGTTTTCGGCGGATTTCAACATACCGGTGCTCTCGCTTACCACCGAGGATCAGAACCAACTGGAGCGGTTTTTGGACAGCGGCAAAAAAGTTCGCGTGCGCCTGAATGTCCACAACACGTTCAGCAACGGACCAGTCGAAAGTGCGAACGCCGTGGGAGAAATTCGTGGCCGCGAGCGCCCGGAGGAAATTCTGGTTGTTGGCGCACATCTGGATTCATGGGATTTGTCTGAAGGCGCTACCGATAATGGTATGGGTTCGGTCAGCGTGCTTGCCGCTGCGGAGGCCATTCTGCGGTCCGGCCAGCGCCCGCGCCGCACGATCCGTTTCGTTTTGTTTAATGGCGAAGAACAAGGCTTGTTGGGCTCCTACGCCTACGTAAAACAGCATCAGGCGGAAATGGCCAACCATCTAGGGGATTTAGTGCTCGATGAAGGTCAAGGGCCGGTCAAGGAATTTCAACTCGGTGGCCGCGACGACCTGGTCGTCGATTTTCAGAACTTTGCCGACTCTGTGTCAAATATTCGCAGTATCAGGGTAAGCGACAAAGTTGAGTTCGGAACGGACACTGGACCTTTTATCATGGCCGGCTTGCCGGGCATTAACATGAATCAGGATTCTCCCGAGTACAAATACACCCATCATTCGGCGGCCGACGCCTTGGAAGAAGTGAAACCAGATGTCCTGGCGCAGGATGCCACTATCATGGCCATGACCGCTTTTTGGATTGCGGACCGCCCCCAACGATTCGCCAAACCTTGGCCCGCAAACAAAACCGCTGCAATGTTGCGCGCGCAACACCAGTTCGAATTTCTCAGGGCCTCTGGCTTATGGCCATTCGGCGACCAGGGCGCCGACGATACTAAGGAGAAACGCCCGCAGCCCGAATAACGCTTCAATTTGCCCGGTATTCTGAAGGCGACTGCTCGCTACAGGATTTCTCACACGTTCCCTACAGGAAATCGCGGTATTGGCGAACTCCCACACTTGTTATCATGGCTGCACAGAATCAGAGATATTCCTGAGGGGGAATATGCGAGTCCAGGCATTTATTTTTAATTGGCCAGGCAAAAAACAGCACGCCGCGATTTTAGAAAAGTTGTTCAGACCCCATTGTGAGACCACGGTAATCAATTCTGACGATAGCCTCAGAGTCCGTCACCCTCATTGGCAACACATTGGCAACGACGCGTATTTTACCGATCAGTGGAACGCTGCTCTGGATCGCTTTGATGCCGATGTCTTTGTCCACATTCAGGCCGATGTCTGGCCGGAGAAAGTTCCCCTAGTGCTATCTGAAGCGGTGCGTTACATCCGGGATTTTGGCGTGGGGGTGTACGCCCCCAACGTGGATTTCAATGCCCATGTCTACCGCCGGGAGACGCTCGCGAAATTGGACAACGGTGTTTACGAAGTTCCTGCCACGGACTGCTGCCTCTGGGTCATTTCGTCTGAGGTGATCCGCAATACACCCCGAGTGAATGCAAGCACCAACAAACTAGGTTGGGGCATTGAATATATGGTGGGAGCGGTGACGCGCCAACGGGGCTTGCGGCTGGTTCGGGATTATCGCTTTACCGCAGGGCACCCAAAGTTCAGCGGTTACGGCCACGAGCAAGCCAACCGGGAATGGGCGGAGTTGAAAAATAGCTTGGAGCCTACCCTGAGAGCGGAGATGGAATCCGTTGAAAAAGAACGCGAAAACCTGATCATGAAAAACGTGTCACGAAATCCACTGGATCGGGTCATGAACGGCGTAAAAAATCGGGCCAGTCGCCAAGCTGTAATACTCCAACGTCGGATGATGGCGGAATGGTAGCAAGTAATTGGCGCCAAGTGTTACCGCCCGTAAACGGTTGCCAATGCAATACTTAGCCCCAACGGTTAGACTAGCTTTGACGCTATAATTCGCGAACAAAAATGTCCTTAGAGACCTTGGCTACCGCAAGCAAGGTCAGCGCCAAAGTTCGGGTTTTACGCTTATTTCCACATGCCTATTTCGAAGATAAATTTGACACTGCACGTTTTCTTCCTTATACTTCGTTGTTTGTCGGGGTAGTTCTTTACCTGACGGGGGCGACCGCCGAGTACGTAGCGGTCGTAGTTGGAAGGAATTCTTCAGTCCCGGAACATTGCACGACGGAATGGGACAGAAGAGCGGCCGGAATGGGACGCCAGTCCCGCAAAGCCGAGTAAGCCTCTCCGAATCGAAGCCAGGAGCGATCGTCCGCCTCTTGGAGTGCGCACGGAGTTTCTTGCTGGTATCTCCGGATTCGCAGTAGACCTTTCAGCATTGGACTGCGCTCTCGCGCATTTTTGTGTGCGCGCCTTGCGAGAGCCGCGGAAAATTGTGCGCGCCATTGAGGGAAATAACTGTGCCGACGTTTTCGCAACTAGTACGTATGGGCCGTGAGCAGGTCCAGGTTAAAACCAAGTCTCCTGCGTTGATGGGCTGCCCGGAGAAGCGCGGCGTTTGCATTCGTGTGTACACGCAAACTCCCAAAAAGCCAAACTCCGCTCTTCGCAAAGTTGCGCGTGTGCGTCTGACTAATTCAATCGAAGTCACCACCTACATTCCCGGTGTTGGCCACAATTTGCAGGAGCACTCCATCGTTCTGGTGCGCGGTGGCCGCGTGAAGGATTTGCCGGGAGTGCGTTATCACATCGTGCGCGGCACGCTGGACGCCGCTGGCGTCGAAAATCGCAAGCAGGGCCGCTCGAAATACGGCGCCAAGCGTCCGAAGGCCGGGCAGACCAAGTAGCGAAACCCGACAGGAAATTCGCAGCAAGATTCGGAAGTTTTTGAATTTGCAATTTTTTGAAGGAGCTATACACAGCAATGCCACGCAAAGGACTAGTTACTCGCCGAGCCCAAGCAAGCGACCCGGTTTATGACAGCCAGCTGGTGGATAAATTTATCTGCTCGATGATGTGGGAAGGCAAGAAATCGACGGCGCAGCGCGCATTTTACGGCGCGATGGAGCAGGTGGCCAAGAAAACCAACGACGATGCGCTGAAGATTTTTAATAAAGCGGTCGAGAACGTGAAGCCCTTGCTGGAAGTGAAAACGCGGCGCGTCGGTGGCGCGAACTACCAGGTTCCTGTGGAAGTAAATCCTTTCCGCCGGCAGTCACTAGCCATTCGCTGGTTGCTGCAGTATTCGCGGGAACGCTCGGGCAAAACCATGATCGACAAATTGGCTGATGAGTTGATTGACGCTTCGAACGCTCGCGGCGGCGCCATGAAGAAAAAAGAAGATGTGCATCGCATGGCCGAAGCCAACAAGGCTTTTGCGCACTATCGCTGGTAACAGCGCCAGGCATTTGAATGAAGGTTGAATCGTGACGGTAAAAGACTTAACGCAACAGGAATCGACGAAGCAAGGAACGGCAAAACCGGGCTCCGGGAAACAAGTATCTGCAAAGCATACTGAACAAGGACACATGGGCAGGGCATTCAAACTCGAAGATACGCGCAACATCGGAATCATGGCGCATATCGACGCCGGAAAAACCACGTCGACGGAACGCATCCTTTTCTATACCGGCGTGACCTACAAAATCGGCTCCGTAGACGAAGGCACCGCTACGATGGACTGGATGGAGCAGGAGCGCGAGCGCGGCATCACCATCACCAGCGCTGCCACCACTGCATCGTGGGATCGCAATGGCAAGAAATATCGCATAAACATTATTGATACGCCTGGCCACGTGGACTTTACCGTGGAAGTTGAGCGCTCTTTGCGAGTGCTGGACGGCGCAGTTTGCGTATTTGACTCCGTTGCCGGCGTGCAGCCGCAGTCGGAAACGGTTTGGCGCCAGGCCGACAAATACCGTGTGCCGCGCATCTGCTTTGTGAACAAGATGGACCGTATGGGCGCGGATTTCGATCACGTCATCCGCACCATTCGCGCGCGCCTCGGAGCCCACCCGGTACCGATTCAATTTCCATTGGGCCGCGAAGATAATTTCATCGGCATCATCGATTTCCTGGAACAAAAAGTTATTGTTTGGCTGGAAGAGACTCTGGGTGCCAAGTTCGAAGAATTCCCGGTAGAAAAATTGTGGGATAAGGTTTTCGTCGATTCGCGGCCTGATGTAGCCGCGGCGTTGAAGGGTTCTGCCATAGATAAGGCTTTCTACGACGAGCATCGCAACAAGGTCGTCGAATACGTCGCCGAACATGACGACGAAGTGATCGACAAGTACCTCACGGAAGGCACGCTATCGATCGAGGAAATGCGTAAGTCCATCCGCAAATCCACGCTGGCGTTGAAAATCGTTCCGGTGCTGGCTGGCTCGGCGTTTAAGAATAAAGGTATTCAACCCTTGCTGGATGCGGTGGTTGATTTTCTGCCATCGCCCGTGGATGTGCCACCGCTGGAAGGCACCAATCCACAAACCGATGAAGTGGAACTGCGCCGCGCTTCCGATGATGCTCCGTTTTCCGCGCTGGCATTCAAAATTATGTCCGACCCGTTCGTCGGGCACGTCACGTATATCCGCGTCTATTCCGGAGTTTTGAAATCCGGCAGCTACGTCTATAACTCCGGCAAAGGCACACGCGAGCGCATCAGCCGGTTGCTACAAATGCATGCCAATAAGCGTGAGGAAATCGATACCGTCTACGCCGGTGATATATGTGCCTGCGTGGGCTTGAAGAGTGTCAATACGGGCGACACCCTTTGCGATGAAAACAGGCCTGTGGTTCTCGAGTCCATCGATTTCCCCGCCCCGGTTATCTCCGTCGCTATCGAACCCAAGACCAAAGCCGATCAGGACAAGCTTGGTGTGGCTATGCAGCGGCTCGCACAGGAAGATCCTACCTTCCGCGTTTCCACTGAGCCTGACACCGGCCAGACTTTAATCTCCGGCATGGGTGAGTTGCATTTGGAAATCATCGTGGACCGCATGCTTCGCGAATACAACGTGCAAGCCAATGTCGGCCGCCCGCAAGTCGCCTATCGCGAAACGATTCGAAAAAAGGCTACTGCAGAAGGAAAGTACATCAAGCAGACCGGCGGCCGGGGTCAATACGGCCATTGCGAGATCGAACTCCATCCGATTCCGAGCTCCAGCCACGAAAACATGAAAGAAATGTCCACAGACGAACTTGACGCGCTTGCCAAACAGGTTGTAGGCGGGCCGGCGGGCAAGTGGAAGTTCGACAAGGAGCATCGGTTCCTTTTTATCGACAAAATTATTGGCGGTTCCATCCCACGCGAATTTATCGCTCCCATCGAAGCGGGCATTCGCGAAGCGCTGGATAACGGCATTCTGGCAGGCTTCACCATGGTGGACGTGGCCGTGGTTCTCATCGACGGCAGCTACCACGACGTTGACAGCTCAGAAATGGCTTTCAAAATTGCGGGCTCAATGGCGTTCAAGGAAGCTTGCCACAAGGCTTCACCCGTTCTGCTCGAGCCCATCATGAAGGTGGAAGTGGTCGTTCCGGAAGAATATATGGCCGCTGTTTACGGCGATTTAAATGCGCGTCGCTCGGCCATTCAAGGTTCCGAGAATCGTTCTGGCAGTAACGTTATCCGTGCGGAAGTGCCACTGGCGCAAATGTTTGGTTACGCGACGGATTTGCGCAGCCGTACACAGGGGCGCGCGAATTTCACCATGCACTTTTCGCATTACGCCGAGGCGCCCAATTCGATTGCGCAGGAAATTATCGACAAGAACAAGGGCAAGAGCACTCGCGGGTAACGCGGACGAACAGTTTTGCATTCGTAGTGGTAGCAAAAACGACTTTGATTTGAGGAGCTGAGGAACAGATGGCGAAGGAGAAATTCGAACGTAATAAGCCGCACGTGAATATTGGGACCATTGGTCACATTGATCACGGCAAAACAACTTTGACGGCGGCCATCACCAAGGTGCTGTCGAAGCACAATCCC
>Ga0182024_10001399_pt1 | contig 62301 bp, 50 predicted proteins | sample P32metaG_FD_120480 | JGI IMG/M metagenome (GOLD analysis project Ga0182024, IMG submission 120480) | Permafrost microbial communities from Stordalen Mire, Sweden - P3-2 metaG (Illumina Assembly) | ecosystem: Environmental > Terrestrial > Soil > Wetlands > Permafrost | place: Sweden: Stordalen...
ATACGGTGCGAATAATTCCTTGTCTTTGTATGGATCCTGAAACTGGTTCTATATAACCGGATAACAAATTCAATATGGTTGTTTTGCCGCAGCCGGAAGGGCCCACCAATACCACAACCTCATCGGGATTGACTACCAGGTTCAGATCATTCAGAACGGATACTGCTCCGTAGCTATGCGAAACCCTTTCCAGTACAAGCCGGCTGGCAGAACTTTTATCTTTCATAGCCCCAGCGAACATTAGGTAGTTTTGTTAATCGAGCGAGAAGGCGATCAATGCCCATTCCCAGCAAACCAATAATGATCATATAACAAACAGCGGAATCCAACCTCAAGCCATTCCGTGCCTCCCAGATGCCATAACCCATTCCATCCTGGCAACCTACCATTTCTGCCGCAACAATAACCACCCAGGCAATGCCATAACTGACACGCAGCGCCGTAATCACCTGCGGCAACACTGCAGGGAAGGTCACCTTGGTCAACAACTCAATCCCTTTATAACTGTAATCCTGCGCTACGCGAAAATAAATACTGGGAATGGTAGCTACTGCAGCCATTGTTGCCAACGCGAGTGGGAAAAAAGTAGCCATAAATATAAGGAAGATGGCCGGCTTGTCTCCGATATGGAACCAGAGGATGGCGAATGGTATCCATGCAAGCGGCGAGAGAAACCGGAAGAAATTTAACATAGGTACAAAGGCTTGCCTTGCACGAAAGTGCTGCCCAAGCCATAAACCAACAGGAATCCCCAGGGCTGCTGAGATCACAAAACCTACAGCAACCCTCCATAATGAAGCTATGATGTCGTTGATCAGTCGTCCTGCCAATATCTCTTCCCGAAAACTCTTCAATACGGCTCGCGGGGATGGCAACGCATAGGCAGGAAACAGATTTGTATAAGAGATAAAATACCATATCAGTAAGAAACCAAGAAGCACGATAACAGGTAATATAAAACGGGCTGCATTCCTGCCCTTCCCCACCGGCGCTGATGCAGTTTGTGCAGATTCAGCCTGGCTTTCCGGCGATTTAGTTTTTATCATTTTTCCAATTTTCTGTACGATTAACGCCATGTTAGAAGCGAATTGAAAGTAGGAAGAATACCTCATATGATAAAACCAAACGGGTAGGCCCAATTGTTAACCTTAAACAATTGTGAAGCAAGGGATTACACGTTAAACCCGCCCTAACGGTACCGGATAAACGCAATCAGGCTTCATGGATGCTTGCGGGAAAACTCCGAACAAATCGCTGCACAACTGCCCTCGAACAAGGATCATTCAAATATCAAACCCCCTGATTAAGAGGGGGTTTTAGTTGTGAATTCGGGTGGTTGCGAAGGGAGGGTTCGAACCTCCGACCTTCGGGTTATGAGCCCGACGAGCTACCGCTGCTCTACTTCGCGATTTGGACGGCAAATTTACGACCGCTTCAGGTAGGATCCAAAGTTATTTTGAAGTAAAGATTGGTTTTGAGCAGAGAAAGGGAAGGGTTGATGGCTTAGCCCTTTCGGGCCGGAATCAGATCATTTCGCGTTCGAGGACAGGATTTTTCGACAACCGCTTTGCAGCAAATTCCTTAGCGGCCCGGATAAAGTGAACAAAGATCGGCTGAGGATTCTCTACGGTGCTTTTTAATTCGGGGTGATATTGCACGCCGATAAAAAACGGATGATCGGGTATTTCTATGATCTCAACCAATCCGCTTTCCGGATTTTTTCCGCTGGCGATCATCCCCCCCTGCTCGAATTGCTGAAGGTATTCGTTGTTGAATTCATAGCGATGCCGGTGTCTTTCTGTAATCATGGATTTGCCATAGATCTGGCTTGCCAGAGAACCATCACTAATTGCACAGGGATAAGTTCCGAGGCGCATTGTACCACCCTTTACAGTAATTTTTTTTTGATGTTCCATCAAGTCAATTACCGGTATAGGTGTATCCGGATGCATTTCTGTTGAATGTGCCTCGGCGAGACCCAGCACATTCCGGGCAAATTCAATAACGGCCATTTGCATGCCCAAACAAATACCAAAAAAAGGTAGTTTTTTTTCTCTTGCGTATTTCACGGCCGTGATCTTACCTTCCATGCCGCGATGGCCAAAGCCGGGAGCCACCAGGAGACCGTCCACATTCCCCAGTTTTTCAGAAACATTTTCAGCCGTAATGGATTCACTGTGCACATTCATGATCTGCACCTTGCATTCATTCATAGCCCCCGCATGTACAAAAGATTCCAGGATGGATTTATAGGCATCTTGCAATTCAATATATTTACCAATCAGTCCAATGGTTACTTTAGACTTCGGATGTTTCAGCTTCTCCAGAAACATTTTCCATCGGCTGAGTTCAGCCTCCTGATAATGAGTAATATTTAGCTTTTTCAAACAGATGAGGTCAAGTTTTTCCTTCATCATAGTGATCGGGACCTCATAAATGGTGGCCGCATCCGCAGCCTCTATCACGGCTTCAATTTTGACATTACAAAACAGGGCGATTTTTTTCCGGATCTCTTGTGAAAGCGGTTCTTCGGTACGACAGACGATAACATCCGGATTCACACCTTCCTGGCTAAGCAGTTTCACACTATGTTGCGTGGGTTTTGTTTTTAGTTCCTTGGCTGCCTTAAGATAGGGAATCAGGGTAAGGTGGATAATCACACAATCTTCCTCCGCCATCTCCCATTGAAGCTGCCGGACAGCTTCAATAAAGGGTAAAGATTCAATGTCGCCAACCGTGCCGCCCAGTTCCGTAATGATAACATCAAAATCATTTCGCTGGCCCAGCAACAACATCCTTCTTTTTATTTCATCCGTGATATGAGGAACCACCTGAACGGTTTTTCCAAGATAAGCGCCCTCTCTTTCTTTATTAATGACCGTTTGATAAATCTTTCCTGTGGTCACATTATTTGCCTGAGATGTAAAAATATTGAGGAACCGCTCATAATGACCCAGGTCAAGATCCGTTTCGGCACCGTCTTCAGTTACAAAACATTCTCCGTGTTCATAAGGGTTTAACGTGCCCGGATCAACATTAATATAAGGATCAAATTTTTGAATGGTCACCCGAAGCCCCCGGGCCTGTAATAACTTGGCTAAGGAAGCTGCAATTATTCCCTTTCCCAATGAAGATGTAACGCCTCCCGTAACAAAAATAAATTTGGCCATAATCTATTATTAAGACAGCTGCAAACCCAATAAATAAATTGATATGACCTGTTGAATGACGGATGGAAAACAGTATCCAGAAGGTCATGCAAACCTACACCAATTTTTTGATTCGTGAAAAAGCTTACGCACACATTGTGGATAAATGGAGGGAGAAATGCAGGCGGACAGGAACGGGACCTATTTTAATACGTTCACGAAGAAATACTCCGGGTTCGATTTAAAATTCAAGGCTGATTTGGAGATATTTACTGCGCCTTTACTCATTCTGACGAGCGCATTTTCAGGCAGGATATTTTCGTTCTGCCTTATTTTGTAAACGTGAAATAAAATTACAATCAGGATCTCGGCGGCTAAAATGACGCCACTCTGGTTCTTTTTCATGGGTTTGGGATCTTAACAATTCATTGCTGCACACTATAACGGCTCTCTGTATATAAACGGTAAAGTTCCATCAATATTTCATGAAATGCAAGTCCCCGGACAACAAACCATCCACATAACGTAAGTTATTGATAATCAGGTCTCCCTACCATGTGCTATTTTGTCATAACTGGCTACCAGCCCCTTGATCAGGGAAGAACTGAATCCCCGGTGTTCCATCTCATTTAGGCCGGCAATTGTGCATCCTTTTGGCGTGGTCACTTTGTCAATCTCCTGCTCAGGGTGGGTTTGTTTCTTCAGCAGCAATTCTGCAGCTCCTTTTACGGTCTGCGCTGCAATCTGGCTTGCCGTAGCCGCATCAAACCCAATCTCAATTCCCCCCTGGATATTTGCCCTGATATATCGCATAGCAAAAGCAGTACCGCAGGCGCCAAGCACGGTTGCCGCATCCATCAGCTTTTCATCAATTTTTACCGTACTTCCAAGCTGGTTAAAAATATCCGAAACTTCCTGGAACTGCTCGGGACTTACATCTTTTGTTGCCAGGCAGGTCATGCTTTCTCTGATCGAGATCGCAGTATTAGGCATAGCCCGCACAATCGGGATATCGTGGCTTGTCAGGTCTGACAGCTGCTGTATCCCTACTCCGGTAACAACAGATACCAATACGTGTTTGCCCTTTTTAAAACTTCCTTTCAGTTTTGTAAGTACATCGTCAACCTGAAATGGCTTTACAGCCAGGATAATCAGGCCGGCATAATTCAATGCATCAGCATTATTGCTGCTTACCATTACGCCCTTTCTTTCCAAAGCGTGAAGCTGATCAATAGAGCGACGTGTAATGAGAATATGCCCTGGCGTAATAAAGCCACTTTGAATTAAACCTTCTGTTATGGCCATCCCCAGGTTTCCACCCCCGATGATTCCGATTTTGCTTATCATAAATAGTGTTAGTAATGGTTATTGGCTAAAAGGTAATTTTTTACGTAATCGGAAATACCCTCCTCCAGGGTACAGAATGGTTCTCCGTAACCTGCATTCCTGAGCTTTTCCATTTCCGCCTCTGTAAAATACTGATACTTATCCCGGATATCCTGCGGCATGTCAATATATTTTATGTGTGGTGGCTTTTCAAGCCCAGCAAATACAGCTTTCGCAAGATCCTCAAAGCTTCTGGCCTTCCCAGTTCCCAGATTGTATAATCCACTAGGGATTTTCAACAACTGGAAATTTTCTAAAAGCCAATAGCACACCTGAAGTATATCCTTCACATAAATGAAATCCCGCAATTGCTGGCCGTCCTTGAAGTCTGACCGGTGGGATTTGAACAGTTTTACCTCACTATTATTTTTAATCTGCAGAAAAGAATGCCAGACGACGCTGGCCATTCTGCCCTTATGATACTCGTTGGGACCATATACATTAAAAAATTTAAGTCCCGCCCAAAAAGGCGGCTGACTCTGTTCCCGGATTGCCCATTTATCAAATTCGTTTTTAGAAATGCCATAGGCATTCAGGGGCCTTAATATAAATGGAATTACATGATCGTCCCGGTAACCGAATTCCCCCGCACCATAGGTAGCCGCTGATGATGCATATACAAGAGGAATACCCTTCACCATACAATAATCCCAGACTCTCTGGGAATATTCCACATTCAGTCGTTCATGCACGGCATAATCAAACTCCGTGGTGTCCGTTCTGGCACCGATATGAAATACAAAATCGATCTTTGGTTTCTTTGTTGAAAGCCAATCAAAAAAATCGTCCCGTTCGATCTTGACCCAGGATTCTTTTTCCTTCAGATTGGACATCTTATCCAGGCGGTTGAATTCGTCTACCAGGATGAGTTGTTCAAAACCTTGTGTATTCAGGTATCCTGCCAGACAACTACCGATAAATCCGGCGGCTCCGGTAATGACAATACGCGAATTTTCCGTCATGCCTCAACGATTGATTCCATTTCTTTTTCAATGGCCGTGTCGTACCTGTTTTTCCATTGGCGGATAGTACCCCATTCCTCGCCATCGACATGCAAGGCTGAAGAAGTAACCACACCCAGTTCTTCCTGGGGGAAATCACCGAGCTCCTTTCTCAATGCAACGAGTTTTTCTTTTTTTACGCTGACTACAACACGGCTCTGCGATTCCCCAAACCAATAAGCATCGCGCCGGATATTTTTACTTGTGGAAACGGCAAATCCCAAGTCGCGTTGAAATCCGCATTCGGCAAGCGTTATAAACAATCCGCCTTCAGCCACATCATGGGCCGATTCGATCAGGCCTTTTTGTATGCAATGGGAAATTTTTCCCTGCAGGGTATATTCTTCTTCCAAATCAAAATGCGGGGCCGGACTATATTCAACTCCGTGGATGGCATATAAATAGGCAGAGGAATTTATATCGCTGCTGCACTGGCCTACTAACAAAATCACATCTCCGGGCTGCTTAAAAAACAGGGTCATTTTTTCGCTGACATCTGCCAGGAGTCCGACCATTCCAATTGTCGGTGTAGGATAGACCGCGCCTTCAGCATTCTGGTTATAAAAACTCACATTTCCTCCTGTTACCGGCGTATCAAACCTCCGGCAGGCCACCCCCATACCTTTTACAGCATGAACGAATTGGTAATAAACTTCCGGCTCATAAGGATTGCCAAAATTGAGGCAGTTGGTGACTCCGAGCGGCGATCCCCCGGAACAAACAATATTACGCGCGGCTTCTGCAACAGCGATCATGGTTCCTTTGTAAGGATCCGCAAGCACGTAGCGACTGTTGCAGTCGGTGGTCATAACAATCGCTTTGGAAGTTCCTTTAACAAGCACGATAGCCGCATCGGAAGGTTCATTAGTTGAACAGTTTGCTGCGCCTACGGTGCTGTCATATTGTACGCTGACCCACCGTTTAGAAGAAATGGATGGCAAACCGATGAGAATTTCTGCAACGGCACGCAGATTGTCTGCCACCGGTATACTGTCTGGATTAAATGACCTGATCTTACTGAAGTAAGCGGGTTCACTAAACTCCCGGCTATATTGCGGGGCGCCGCCACCCAATACCAGTTCATCAGCCGGAATGCAGGCTTCCAACTGGCCATTCAGGAAAAAGCGCAGCAACTTATCCTCTGTAACCTCTCCGATGCTTGCACAGGGCAGATCCCATTTTTCAAATATATCCTGCACTTTTCTTTCTTTTCCTTTTTCTATAACCATCAGCATTCTTTCCTGGCTTTCACTCAGCAATAATTCCCATGCTTTCATTCCGGCCTGCCTCGTGGGCACTTTATCCAGGTCTATACGCATACCCACCTCTCCTTTTGCGCTCATTTCCGCCGTGGAACAGATGATGCCGGCAGCTCCCATATCCTGCATCCCAACTACCGCACCGGTTGCGATAACTTCAAGACAAGCTTCAAGTAATTTTTTTTCCTGAAACGGATCACCCACCTGAACAGCTGGCAGCTCTTCTGCGCTTTCTGCGGTAATATTTGCAGACGCAAAAGAAGCGCCGCCAATGCCGTCCTTGCCGGTTGCGCTTCCTACAAAGAACACAGGATTACCCGCGCCCAGGGCGGTTGCAGAAACTGTTTGTCCTTTTTTCACGATGCCAACGCTCATGGCATTTACCAATGGATTGGTATGATAACATTCGTCAAAATAAATCTCTCCGCCGACAGTCGGAACGCCAAAACAATTTCCGTAGTGGCCAATGCCATGCACAACGCCCGCAAGCAAATGCTGGGTTTTAGGATCCGATAGTTTTCCAAAACGGAGGGAATTCAATGAAGCAATGGGACGTGCACCCATAGTAAAGATGTCCCGGTGAATTCCTCCCACGCCTGTGGCTGCACCTTGAAAAGGTTCAATGGCAGAAGGATGATTGTGGGATTCAATCTTAAACACAACCCCGAGGCCATCCCCGATATCCATTACACCCGCGTTCTCCTCACCTGCCTTTACTAACATTTTTTCCCCTTCGCGGGGAAGTGTTTTCAGCCACCTGATAGAGTTCTTGTAGCTGCAATGCTCGCTCCACATGGCACTAAAAGCGCAGAGCTCCGTAAAATTGGGAGAGCGTCCCAGTTTCTTTCGGATCAAATCAAATTCTTCAGGCGTCAGGCGGAGTTGCTCAGCGGTTCTAACAGTAATTTCCATATTCGTTTGGGAAAATGCAAAATTACGAAGCACTCGTTAATCTATTCTATAATTTTGCATTCGTATGAAGATTGCTTTCATCCACCCCAAACGTGCATTCCTTCCGGAATTAGCAGCCTATCAAACCTTTTTCCTTTCAAAAAATATTCAGGTCAGTGTCTGCAATTACGGCGAAGAAGCGGTATCCGGCGCCGACGTATATTGGTATATCATGGGAATATATCCAGGGGCCAGGGCAGAAAAAAAAATGATCATTCATGAATACTCTTCAGCTTCGGTTCCACCTTACCGTAAGCTAAAAGATTTTCTGAAAAGCAGATTGAATCCACGACCTGATTACCGTCTATACCTCAACGAATATGTCAGGCAGGAGATTCGCCCCAGAGACGAAACGCCTTTTGGTTACCGCGATATGGGAATCAGCGACGATTTTGTCCCAACACCTGTTACAGAAAAGGAATTTGATTTCATTTATACCGGTTCTTTATCGCCTGAAAGAGAAATAGACAAATTGCTTCGCATTTTTCAGCAGGGCGCAATGAAAAACCGGTCCATTCTGTTGTTGGGAAATAAGGAATCGCGTCTGATGAGTGCCTGCAGCCAGTTCCCCAATATTATTTTTAAGGGGCCGGTATCCCGGAAGGAAGTTCCCGGCTTCTTATCGAAGGCGCGTTTTGCCATCAATTATATTCCAGACAGGGAGCCATTCAATTCCCAAGCCTCCACCAAATTTCTTGAATATGCAGCAATGCAAATCCCGATCATCAGCACTAGCTATTACTGGATCTCACAGTTTCAGGAAAGATTTGGAGGCGAATATTTTTTGGTCAGAGAAGACCTTTCCAACTTAAGCTGGGGCAGGGTAACTACGTTCAATTACACATTTCCCAACCTCGATTCCTGGCACTGGGAGCATCAACTCCGGTCATCCGGCATATTGGAATACTTGCAGGCAGCTTTTCCGGAAGTTTCATTTTAAGGGTCTGTCAGGATCCGGTCATATTCCCTAAGGATTTTTTGAACGTCAAATTTTTCGATCACCAGTTCCCTGCCTTTTTTGCCCATTACAGATCGCTCCGCAGCACTCAGTTGCATCATGGTTTCCATTTTCCTTGCGAGGTCTCCGGCGTCATTCACCACGCATAAGAAACCGTTTACTCCATCTTCAACTACATCTTTGCAACCCCTGTTCAGGGTAGTGATGATGGGAATTTCCATGGATGCCGCTTCCATCAGGCAGCGTGGAATGCCTTCAGGATAAAAAGAAGGAAATACCAGGCAATCGGCCTGCCGTAAAAATGGCCTGACATCCTTCGCAAATCCGCTGTAATGAATGAATCCTTTTTTCTGCCAGTGGCGGATTTCCTGCCTGGAAATTGAATCCGGATGATGTTCTTCGAAAAAACCAATCAGTTCAAAGCGGATGTCCTGATATTTTTTCTTTAACAATCTGGCTGCTTCCACATAGATCCTGACGCCCTTACTTTTCAACAGGCGCGTGCTCATGAGAAACTGAAAAGCTTTGGACCTTGCTACGGGCCTGAACTGCACGGGCGAAAAATGAGTCGGATTGATTCCCTCTCCGGGCAATATTTTTACTTTCCCAGTGCTAACCAATTTCCGTTGAATGAAAATTTCCGCATCCTCTTTATTCAAAAACCAAACCTCCCGGGTTCGTTTCAGCGCCCTTTTATATAAATAGGATACCGTTTTATTCAACCAGTTCCGCCGCGCAAAAGCATAACCAAGTCCGGTCACCACTGCTACAGATTCAATGCCGCAGGCCACTGCTGCCAGGGAACCATAAATATTGGGTTTGATCACATAGTGGAAAATAAAATCAGGCTTTTGCTCGCGGTAGATTTTTTTCAGTGCCCGGTATAACCGGTAATCCTGAAATGGGTTCTCTGAACGGTTATTGAATTGAATATTTACAAAAGCGCATCCCGCTTTGATCAATTCATCTGCAAATTCATCCGACGGCGCGATGACCAGCACATCAAAACGAGGCACGAGGTGGTGGATCAAATCCAGGCGGAAATTAAATACTGACCAGGCACTATTTGCCACGAGCGCAATCTTTTTCTTCTGCCGGACAGGCTGATTTTCGGACATCAGGAGATATTAAATTCAAATTTATAGATTTGGGGGATCAAAATCAGGTAAACCTTTCCGATGCTTACATACTTTCTCTTTATTTTTTACCTGGTTACAGGAACCGTTATGCTTCACCTGATTGTAAAAAGGAAAGTGTTTCCCTTTTCCATTTTTCATACATCCGCTGCAGTATTGTTCAAAGTATTGCTGGGTTGCTTGTATGGTTATATTTTCCTTCATTATTATGGGGGTGACGATACCTGGGATTATTTTAATGAATCGAAGGCAGATACTGATATTCTGATAAAACATCCGGTGCAGTTCTTCCAGGAGTTCCTTCCCTCTTTTTCTATGAAAATCACCCATGGTCATGTGCGGGATGCCGTGATTTTCTACATCGTACACTTTGAAAAATGGTTTATGGTGAAATCGCTTGCCATCCTGAACCTGTTCAGCGGCAAACATTATTATATTGACCTTTTATTCTTCGACCTGCTGACCATCGCCGGCTCTTTTCTGCTTTTCAAGTTGCTTGTTTCGCGGTTTCCGAAAAGAGCAGGATTATATTATCTGCTGGTCTTTTTTATACCCTCAGTCAGCTTCTGGTGCAGCGGGATCCGGGCGGAATCCTTATTGCTCTTATTTATCACGCTGGCCCTTTATAACGGAAAGGCCTATGCGCAAAGACCCGGATGGAAAAGCGCCGCCGGCATCATCCTGGCGCTTACCGGATTCCTGCTGCTTAGGATACAATACCTGGCCCTTTTCCTGCCTGCCTTCCTCGCTTATTTACTCAGCATCAGAAAAAAGCGGGCAGGTCCGCAATATTTCAGCAGAATCTATCTCATCGGGCTGCTGATCTTTATCGGGAGCCTGTTTCTCCCCCCTGATTATTCTCTCGCGCGCCCTATCATTCATTCCCAGCAGGCTTTTTTTGAGTTGCACGGCAACACGAGGTACCGGCTTGACAGTCTGAAGTCACAGCCACTTTCCTTTTTGAAATTACTGCCTCAGGCGGTAGCCAACAGCAGCCTTCGCCCTTATCCCTGGGAAGGGAAGGGCCTGCTGCAATCCCTTTCTTCCATTGAAAGTTTGTTTCTTTTCGCGGCTCTCTTATTTTTTCTTCTGAGTGACCGGAAAAAACAAATGAAGCCCGATCCCCTGCTTTGGTTATTTCTTTTTTTTGGGATCATATTGCTGATTGCAATCGGTTATACCGTCCCATTTCCCGGTGCTATTGTCCGTTACCGATGTATTCCCCTTCTTTTTATTTTCCTCTACCTGTTTTCTGTTGACGGCCTTTTGCATCAAAAATTAAACGCCATCCTGTTTCGAAATACATTAAATAAAACAGTAATGTAGTAATTTCTATAAATTTTTATTGAAAAAACAGCAACAAAGGGTTGGTTTTTAGCGAAAAATTGCAATCAATTTAGGAATATGCATTCAAAATCGTTTTTTTTTTCGTTCTTATGAATATTCTCTTACATTCGTTGCCAAAAATATTTAAATGGAATCATTAAGAGTTAAAGCCATTAATGATCTGTCGACTCAAACCTATCAGCCAGAACTAGACGGATCAGCAAGAATCACTAATTTTTTCGGGGAAAATGTGTTCAACCTGAAAACTGCCCGGGCGTTCCTGAGTGACGAAGCATATAAAAGCCTTTCCGGATCAGTGAAAGGCGGAAAGCGGATTGACCGTTCTGTTGCCAATCAAATTGCAGCAGGGCTCCTGCAATGGGCTGAAGGAAAAGGCGTAACTCACTACACACATTGGTTCCAACCACTGACCGGATCCTCTGCCGAAAAACATGATTCTTTTTTTACGATCAAGGGAGATGGTACCACTATAGAACAATTTGACGGGGACGCCCTCATTCAGCAGGAACCCGATGCCTCATCTTTCCCCAGCGGTGGATTGCGGGCAACATTTGAAGCCCGGGGTTATACAGCCTGGGATCCTTCTTCCCCACCCTTCATCATGGAGATCGAATCCGGTAAGACCCTTTGTATTCCTACGATTTTTGTGTCTTATACCGGGGAGACGCTCGACTATAAAGCGCCTTTGTTGAAATCACTTGAGTCGATGAACAAAGCAGCAGTTGAAGTATGTAATTATTTTGATAAGAATGTTTCGAGGGTAAACGCTACCCTCGGCTGGGAACAGGAATACTTTGTAGTGGATGAAGCGCTTTACAATGCACGGCCGGACCTGGTAATGAGCGGAAGAACAGTATTTGGTCACGCACCTGCCAAAGGCCAGCAGTTGGAAGATCATTATTTTGGTTCCATCCCTGAAAGAATATATGCATTCATGCGGGATTATGAAGAAGAAGCCTACAAACTGGGAATACCGCTAAAAACCCGTCACAATGAAGTTGCTCCATCACAATTTGAATGCGCTCCGATCTTTGAAGAAGTGAGCCTTGCGGTGGACCATAACTTGCTGCTGATGGATCTTATGGATCGCGTGGCTCGAAGGCATAAACTCCGGGCGCTTTTGCATGAAAAACCGTTTGCAGGTATTAATGGAAACGGAAAGCATAATAACTGGAGCATGGCTACAGATACCGGCGTAAATCTGCTGGCTCCCGGAAAAACTCCGAAGACCAACCTCATGTTCCTAACCTTTTTTGTAAACACGATCAAGGCAGTTCATGATTACGCAGATGTATTGCGTGCGTCCATTGCTTCTTCAGGAAATGATCACCGTCTCGGGGCAAATGAAGCACCACCAGCTATCATTTCCGTATTCATCGGACAATACCTTACCAAGGTGCTGGAAGATATCAAGCAGCGCGTAGGAAATAAATTCGATGAACAGGATGAAGCCATTCTCAAGCTTGACCTGCACCGGAGCATTCCGGAATTGTTACTGGATAATACGGATCGTAACCGCACATCACCCTTTGCATTTACAGGGAATAAGTTTGAATTCAGGGCCGTCGGTTCTTCCGCCAATTGTGCGAATGCTATGACCACGCTTAATACGATCATGGCAGAGACCCTGAAGAAATTCAAGAAGGAAGTGGATGCCCTGGTGGAAAAAGGAGAGAAAAAAGAAATCGCCATCATGCATGTGATCCGCGAATATATTGTGAGCAGTGAAAAGGTTTTGTTTGAAGGAAACAATTACAGCGAGGAATGGGAGAAAGAAGCCGCAAAAAGAGGATTGCCAAATGTCAAAACAACTCCGCTCGCGCTCGATTCTTTGTTAACTGAAAAAGCAAAACATCTTTTCGAAGGCAATAATGTTTTGAATCATGTTGAGCTCGAGGCCCGCCATGAAATTGAACTGGAAAAGTATGTGAAGAAAGTTCAGATTGAAGCCCGCATTATGGGTGAACTCTGTACCAGTCATATCCTTCCACCCGCTATAAAATATCAGAACACGCTGATTGAAAATATACGGGGATTGAAAGAGATTGGGCTGAAGGAAAGCGCGTATATAAATCAAAAGCAGATCCTGGAAAAGATTTCTGAACATATTGCGCAGATAAGTGATCAGGTTAGCAAGATGATTGAAGCAAGGAAAAAGGCGAATGCAATTAAGGATACCCGAGAAAAAGCTATAGCCTATTGCGACGACGTGAAAGAGCCCTATTTTGACAAGATCAGATACAATGCAGATAAACTGGAACTTCTGATAGATGACAGCGAATGGCTGTTGCCAAAATATCGGGAAATTCTGTTCCTGCGTTGATAAAAGCGAAAACTATTTTCTGAAGGCTTCCCTGCGGGGAAGCTTTTTTTATTGCCTATAGCAACCATAAGAGCACTCACAAAAAAAAGTAACAAATTATACACATTACAAAAAAAAATATATAGACTACCATGTTATTTATTTCACAATAGTTAATACTTTAGCAAAATCCTAATATATATCGTTAATTCAGAATATGAGTTTGTGAAAGTAGTTTGAAGCCTTATCCTCTCTATCCTTCTCTTTTGAAAAAGCCATAGTTTAACGATTGCTGGTCCATGTTCACAAACCGGTAGCATCCTGGTCAGATGATTACCAATTTTATCAATTCATTATTAAATCTAACTGCAATGGTTAAAAATTTCACAGTGCTTCTTATTGCTATGGGCTCCTTTGTTTTCTCGCATGGCCAGGATTCCACAAAGGCAGCAGCATCCTCACCCGCTCCAGTGGATTCAACAAAAAAAACACCTCCTCCGGTTACCATTACGGGATCCGTTGATGGGTATTACCGGTTCAGCTTACCCAATCCCCAATCAGGGAATAACAATTACACAAGCTTTACAAATTCTAAAAATTCCTTTGAATTGGGAATGGCTTCGATAAGGGCTGATCATAGTTTTGGCACGGTAAGCGCCACAGTGGACCTGGGATTTGGCAGAAGGGCCGAGGAATTTTCTTATAATGAGGCCGGTCATCCTTCACTTTTTGCCGTAAAGCAGGCTTACTTAAGCTGGCAGGCGTCTTCCAAAATTAAATTTACGCTGGGTAAATGGGGAACACATATAGGATACGAAGTACTGGACGCTTATGCCAACAGGAACTATAGCATGGATTATATGTTTTCTTACGGTCCGTTCTTCCATACCGGCCTGAAAGCCGATGTCACTTTGAGCGGTACCACAGCGTTTATGGTGGGTATAGCAAATCCTACCGATTTTTCAACTACAACAGCCTCCACCAAGGTAGCCCTGGCGCAATTCAGTACGGGAACCAAGGATGCAAAATGGAAGTTTTTCCTTAATTACCAGGGATACTTCGGCGTAAACAAGGATACGGTAATAGCTCCCGGTCCCTATATTTTGTTCAAGAGCCTAAACCAGTTTGACCTGGTAATCAACGGTACGTTGAGCAGTAAATTCGGGATTGGGTTCAACGGAACGATTCAATCTGTGAATTCCACTACGCTTAATAAAACGTCAAGCTGGGGAGGCGCCGCAGTTTACCTCAATTTCGACCCGACATCAATATTTGGTCTGACCCTGAGGGGCGAATATTTCAGCGATAAGGACGGGATCAAGATCAATCCGAATGATTTCGCAACGAACTCAGGTGAAACGCCAGGACTGAATGTATTTGACCTGACACTTTCAGCCATTTGCAAAGCCGGAAGCAATCTTACGATCATTCCTGAAATACGGATTGACAACGGTTCAAAAGACTTTTTCACCAAATCAGATGGAACAACTACTAAGAGCACATTCAGTGGTTTACTGGCGGCAGTTTATCATTTTTAGATATTTCGAAGCATAGCCTTATCCTTATAACGCGACTAATTCATAAACAATCTTTAAACCAAATCAAACAACATGCAGCTAAAAACATTTGACAAAGGCAAAGTCCTTTTTTCACGGATTGCTATGCTTGGCATATGCTTATTCCTTCTGTTCTTTTCAACTCCGGTGTCTGCACAGGATCCGGGCGGCACAAAAACAGGGACACTCGGTGATGTCGACACGATGGCAGTTAAAATTCTTGATACGGTTTCCAAAGCCAAAGACAGCACTGTTGCTGCTACAAGCGCCCACGTGAGTAAATTGGCGGCTGCAGTACAAACAATAGGTGATGCAGATGGCCACAATAAGATTGCCATCAATATAATGTGGACCCTGATCACTGGTTTCCTGGTTATGTTTATGCAGGCCGGATTTGCAATGGTTGAAACCGGGTTCACGCAGAAGAAGAATGTCGCCCATACGATGGCAATGAATTTCATGGTTTACGGATTAGGAGTTCTTGGATTCTGGATTTGCGGCTTTGCCTTTATGTTTGGCGGAGCCTTAAACGTTGCAAGTCTCGGTGGTGCTGCGGGGGTAACGAGCCATGAATTTATCATTCATATTTTTGGTCACGATTTTGGTTTATGGGGAAATGCTGGTTATTTTCTAAATAGCAATGTTTATGATGTAGGGATTTTTACCCTGTTCCTTTTCCAGCTTGTATTCATGGATACTACGGCAACTATACCTACAGGTGCTATGGCTGAAAGATGGAAATTCAAATCCTTCGTCATTTACGGTTTTTTCATTTCGATGTTCGTTTATCCTTTATTCGGAAATTGGGTCTGGGGGGGCGGATGGTTGTCGCAACTTGGGGTCAACTTCGGGTTAGGCCACGGTCATGTAGATTTCGCCGGGTCCTCTGTCGTGCATGAAGTTGGAGGCGTTGCTGCGCTGGCAGGAGCAATGGTTATTGGACCCAGGATCAATAAATATGGAAAGGACGGAAGTGTCCACACAATACCAGCTCATAATATTCCTATGGCTATAATCGGGACATTTATTCTGGCTTTCGGATGGTTTGGATTCAATCCCGGGTCCACCCTTTCCGGTACTGATCTTCGGATAGGCGTTATTGCGGTAAATACCATGCTTGCGAGCGCCTCAGGAGCGTTCTTTGCTATGCTTTATGTTTGGGTAAAATACGGCAAACCAGATCCGGGCATGCTCGCCAATGGAATGCTGGCCGGCCTGGTTGCCATTACAGCGCCCTGCGCTTTTGTTAATGCGACCGGAGCTGTCTTTATCGGGGCCGTAGCCGGTGTCCTGGTAGTTGTGGTTTATAATTTCGTTGACAAAAAGCTAAAAATCGATGACCCGGTTGGAGCGTTTGCTGTTCATGGTGCAAACGGTTTCTGGGGAGTTCTTTCTTTGGGTCTTTTTGCAGACGGGAAATATGGAGATGGCTGGAACGGCGTAGCAGGAACTGTAAAAGGGCTATTCTACGGAGATGGAAAACAATTCGTAGCAGAATTTATTGGAGGTACCACTTGTTTCGTCTTTGTATTTGTAGTGATGTATATCTTTTTCAAAATCATGAAGGGCACTAAGATCGGTCTTCGCTCTTCCGACGCCGATCAAATAGCAGGATTAGATGTTCCTGAAATGGGTGTTCATGGCTATGTAGATTAAGTAGTATGGGAAGCTTTTTCTAATCGTTTGATGATACCCCGGGTCATTCCGGGGTATTTTTTTGCCAATTAGTTGGTATGGATTGATTCTTAATTAAATACATCAATAAACTGATACGAATATGATTTAATAATTATGTGAATAATTTTGTATTATTTTTCCTGGCCTTAAGTTTGAATTCAACTATTCTAATTATATTTACATAATCAATTGATTATTATTATATTATAATAATTTTTAATATGCAGGTCAGCCAGAAAGTAAAAAAATATAACTCAATATTTACTCCGCTGAGGGATCTTCTGAACGACAGTCGTACCACAGGTGTTCTTTTAATAGGCTGTACGATCATTTCCATTACCATTACCAATTCATCCGACAGTGGATGGTTAAGCCACTTTTGGAACACCCAATGGCAAACAGCTACTTTTCCGGGTTTAAACCTGCCGTCATCCCCTATTTCATGGATCAATAATTTCGGGATGTCCTTCTTTTTTGTGCTGGCTGCAACGGAAATAAAAAGAGAATTGTTATCCGGTGAACTTTCTTCTTTCAAAAAAGCGGTTTTACCTTTTGGTGCTGCCTTTGGCGGTATGCTTGTGCCAGCGCTTATATTTACGGCTTTTAATTTAAATTCGGGTTATTCACACGGATGGGGAATACCCACCGCAACAGATATCGCTTTCTCATTGGCTGCTGGCTCCCTGCTTGGAAAGAGATTTCCGGTAGGTCTTAAAATCTTATTGATGGCAATCGCCATCATTGATGATCTGGGGGCCATCATAGTGATCGCTGTTTTTTATGGTGGTCAGATTCACTGGCTGTTCCTACTTGCCAGTGCAATTATTTATGGAGTCCTCCTTGCCTGCAACCGTTTCAAATTAAAGTTTGGATCAATCCAGATTATATTGGGAATTTGTTTATGGTATGCCATGCTGCAGGCAGGCATAGAAGCCAGCATAACCGGAGTGCTTTTCGCTTTTGCGATGCCTATAAAGGCGCTGGCGGGCATTGAAAAAGCAATACATAAATACGTCAACTTTCTGATATTGCCGCTCTTTGCCCTGGCTAATACTGCTATACTGTTACCATCACATATTCTTGAATCCATTAATACCCCTGTGGGAATGGGTATCATATTCGGACTTGTTATTGGTAAACCGCTCGGTATTTACCTGGCCTGCCGCATTCTTGTCGGAACAAAAATCGCTCACCTGCCATCGAATGTTAAATGGAAACAGGTATTTGGCATGGGAACGCTTGCAGGTATTGGTTTTACGATGTCCATTTTTACAACAATGCTTGCGTTCTCAGAAACAAGCTTGAGGGATATTGCGAAGATTTCCATCCTGACTGGTGTCGTCGTATCCGTGGTGTTGAGTTATTTGTATTTCCGCTTAATCGCAGTAAAGGCGATCAACCCGATGATTACTCAATCCGAAACACAGCCGGAAGTTCAACTCAATTTATCCTGATATATAAGATATCTTACTTATAAAAAAACGTCTCGCTGGTTGCGGGACGTTTTTCTATTAATTCCTTATTCTATTTTAAATGTAGTTAGCTACGGACCGAACTCCTTTGTTTCTCTCTCCACCACATAAATCCAGTTAATCCCCCTATCCATGCAATTGAACCAACCAATATTTTTACTATATCCATGTAAGCCGGATTAACCTGCCAATGTCCCAGGATCGAAGCGATATTGACAAACAGCAAATGATGCATTGATTGAAACTTTATAATGCAAAGCTTACATCAAAATTTCATTAAAACAAGCACACGCAAGGGTTTGAAGCTGTTTAAAACAAATTATAAAATAATACAATATGTATAAAGCGACGGATTCTTTTCTCTTAGAAAAATGGAATGAGGAAATACTTGAAAGGATTTCGAATTCTTGGGTAATTATCCGATGTTTTCTGCCGGAATTTTAGCAAAAGAAGTGGAGATTGTTTTTTCCGGAAAAATAAAAAAAACTTAGATGCTTCCTCAAACCCTAACCAATAAGTGTGCTCAGAACAAGTAACTGCACATTTTCTACTTAAGAAAATTTCAGGACAATACATCTACACTTGTTCTATATTCCTCTTACCCCTTGTTCTATATTACTAGTATACTTATTCGCTGACAGTCCGGAGTAAGTCCGGTAAATACCGGACTTACTCCGGACTGTCATAGGTTTAATACTATATTTGAATAGGACAAGCTTAGGTAAAGGGCTTCTTCAATTATTCAGTTCGTAAGGCAACGCAGGCACCCATGGGGTTCACCGGAAGAATATGGAACCTCATCCACTACGTGATCGGCAATGAGTTTTTTATGCGCTCCGCTACTGGTAAGGTCAGGCAGACCAAAGCATCCAAAGCAAGGGCCGCTAAGTTCGGCCGGGCCTCCGGGATTGGCAAAGACGATTCGGGGACAGTAGTTTACTGGCATCCCCAATCTAATCTTTCTGCCGGGCGGGAGGCGTCAGGAGTCCTGTTTCATTTTTTCTTTCACCCACTTTAGAACAATGGAAAGCTGCTCCTCAGGATTTAAATTGGAATTATCTAATTCAATCGCGTCGGCCGCTTTCCTCAATGGGCTTATCTCCCGATGGGAATCAATATAGTCCCGCAACTCAAGGTTAGTTTTTACTTCCTCGATACTGATATTCGGATTCTTTTCGAATAACTCCTTGAACCTTCGTTCTACGCGGACCTTAATATCAGCGGTCATGAATATTTTTAGTTCCGCGTCTGGAAATACTACAGTCCCAATGTCCCTTCCATCCATGATAATTCCTTTACCCGAACCCAGTTGCTGCTGTTGCTTCACTGCAAATACTCTGACCGCGGCAATGGCGGCCACATCACTGACTTTTTCAGCAATAATCAGGTCCCGGATAAGATACTCCACATTTTCCCCATTAAGCCAGGTGGCGCTATCATCCGTTTTCGGATTCAATATGAATTCAATTACGATTTCTTCAAGTGCCACGGAAACCGAAGCCGGATTGGTCCAGTCAACATGATTACGCAAAAAATAAAGGGTAATGGCCCGGTACATGGCTCCGCTATCAATATACCGGTACCGCAACTTCTGGGCAAGCTGTTTGGCAAGCGTGCTCTTTCCGCAGGAAGACCATCCGTCGATCGTTATGATGATTTTTTTTTCCGTCATGATTGCAAATCCCGCCTGCAAATAAAAGAATTGCCACGAAACGCGGAAATTTTCCGCGCTCCGTGGCAATTATATAATTTAAATCCCTTTCTAAACTTCGGAAGCTTCTTTTTCTTTTTCCTTAAAGGTGAATCTGATCTTCCCCTGCTCTTTATCGAGATCGGCGATCATGGAATCACCATTCTTGATGCTCATGTTCAGTATCTCTTCAGCCAGGGGGTCTTCCAGGTATTTCTGGATGGCCCGGTGAAGGGGCCTGGCACCAAACTGCTGATCATATCCCTTATCTGCCAGGAAGCTCTTGGCATCTGGCGTAAGTTCCAGTGTGAAGCCCAGTTGTACAAGCCTCTTCATGACACCCTTCATCAATATGTCGATGATATTAAAAATATGTTCCCTGTTCAGCGAATTGAAAATAACGATATCATCCACGCGATTTAGAAATTCCGGACTGAAAGTGCGTTTCAATGCTTTTTCAATTACGGCTTTATTGTTCTCGTCAACATTGGCCGTTCTTGCCGATGTAGCGAAACCTACTCCGTCACCAAAATCCTTCAGCTGTCTTGCCCCGATATTGGAAGTCATGATGATCAGGGTATTCTTAAAATCAACCTTCCTCCCCAAACCGTCTGTCAGCTGACCATCATCAAGCACCTGAAGCAATATATTATAGATATCCGGGTGCGCCTTTTCTATTTCATCCAGCAGGATAACAGAATAAGGTTTTCTTCTGACTTTTTCCGTAAGCTGCCCTCCTTCTTCATATCCAACGTATCCGGGAGGCGCTCCGATGAGCCGGCTCACTGTAAATTTTTCCATGTATTCGCTCATGTCAATCCTGACTAATGAATCTTCAGAATCAAACATGTAACGTGCGAGTGCCCTTGCGAGTTCGGTCTTCCCGACGCCGGTTGGGCCCAGAAAAATAAAGGTTCCAACAGGCTTCCTGGGATCTTTCAATCCTACGCGGTTGCGCTGGATGGCTTTCACCACTTTTTGGATGGCTTCAGTTTGACCCACAACCATATCCGCCATGTCAACGGACATATTTTTCAGCTTTTCACTTTCGGCCTGAACCATTCGTTTTACAGGTATGCCAGTCATCATACTCACTACTTCTGCAATGTTATCTTCATCGATCGGATACCGCCTGTGTTTGCTTTCTTCTTCCCATTCCGCCTTTGCTTTTTCGAGTTCTTCCTGCAGGCGCTTTTCTGCGTCGCGCAATGAAGCAGCCTCTTCGAACTTCTGGCTTTTCACCACCTTATTCTTTTCATTCTTGACGTCTTCAATTTTCTTTTCGAATTCGACAATATTTTGTGGAACATTAATATTTTTCAGGTGCACCCTTGCGCCAACTTCGTCCAGAACGTCTATGGCCTTGTCTGGCAATAAACGGTCAGTCATATACCGGTCACTAAGTTTTACGCAGGCTTCAATAGCTTCGTCGGAATAAGTGACGTTGTGATAATCTTCGTATTTGGACTTAATATTAACCAGGATCTGGATGGTTTCATCCACGGTGGGCGGATCGATCATCACTTTCTGAAAACGACGGTCAAGTGCCCCATCTTTTTCAATATACATTCTGTATTCATCCAGCGTGGAAGCTCCGATACATTGCAGTTCACCTCTGGCCAGGGCCGGTTTGAAAATATTGGAAGCATCCAGTGAACCTGAAGCGCCGCCCGCTCCAACGATGGTGTGGATCTCGTCGATGAACAAAATTACATCCCGGTTTTTTTCCAATTCATTCATGATCGCTTTCATGCGTTCTTCGAATTGTCCGCGATACTTCGTTCCTGCTACCAGCGCAGCCAGATCAAGGGATATCACCCGCTTGTCGAACAACACACGGGAAACCTTACGCTGTACAATACGAAGAGCCAATCCCTCTACGATGGCCGTCTTACCAACGCCGGGTTCTCCAATCAGGATCGGATTATTTTTTTTACGCCTTGAAAGGATCTGGGACACGCGCTCAATTTCTTCTTCCCGGCCAATGATAGGATCCAGGGAATTCATCTCCGCCAGGCGCGTAATATCCCGTCCGAAATTATCAAGTACCGGTGTTTTACTTTTCGCATTGCCGGCCGGACGTGCCTTTTGCTGGGCATACTTTTTTTCGTCATCAAAATCATCATCATTCTCTTCAGCGTATTCGCTGCGGGTATCATTACTCTTAACAACACCCAGTTCATTTCTGAATAAATCGTAATCCACGTCGAATTGATTTAAGATTTGGGTTGCGATGTTTTCCTTATTCTTGAGAATGGACAGCATGAGATGTTCTGTTTCGACGGTCGGACTCTTCAATGCTTTCGCTTCAAGAACAGTAACGCGGATCACTTTTTCTGCCTGTTTAGTCAGCGGCAGGCTGTTGATATTGGCAATATTCTTACCCGTTTTATCTTTTACTGCAAGTTCCACTTCCTTACGAAGTTCATAAAGATCCACATTGAAGCTTTTCAGGATCCGGACGGCAGTGTTGTCGCCTTCCCTGATCAGTCCCAGAAGCAAATGTTCTGTACCGATAAAGTCGTTTCCCAACCTTAAGGCTTCTTCCCTGCTGAACGATATAATCTCTTTAACCTGGGCCGAAAAATTATTATCCATTTTTAACTAATTGTGCTTAATACAATAATAACGAATATTTTTGATTCCTGTTTTCCATTGGTTATTAACGTCTGTTAACAAGGTCAGGTGTTTATGAATGTCAAAATTAGTACCAACCGGATATTCCATGCCATTACCATCCAGGAACCTGAACTTGCTGCTAATATGACAGAGGAACTCCGTGAGAAACTCAAGATCTTCCTGAAAAAGGACTTGAAAAACCTCATCGTCATAATGAAAGACATTCAAAAGATTGATTCTGCTGCTGCCAAAGAACTTCTCGATATCAGGAACCACTTTTACGATAACCGGGCTTCCTTTGTGTTATGTGAGCCTCAGCCGGCCGTGAAAAAAATTTTTGACCAGGATGAACAATTCGAGACGGTCCTGATCGCGCCATCCCTTAGTGAGGCCTCAGATCTGGTCCATCTGGAAGAAATAGAAAGAGAAATGACGGATTAACATTTATTCATTCAAGCCTTCCGGATACAATGGAAACGATCGAATCCCATTCCTATTACTATTTGTATTATTTTTCCTGCCGGGCAGCGCTTCCTTATGGATGCCACGCCTGATCATACCTTAAAATCTGTTTGTGCTGGCGGTAACTATTCTTGGCAACAATTCTGCAATCCCTGCTTTTGACCGGCATCCGACATCGCAGGTGATCACCATGGATGACCAGCTTTTTCTAATGGATTGCGGTGAGGGAACCCAGATGCAGATGAGTAAATACAAGATCCGGAGGAGCCGGATCAACCATATTTTCATATCCCACCTGCATGGAGATCACTATTTTGGGCTGATTGGACTGATTACAAGCATGGGACTGCTGGGCCGCAACCAGGAACTGAACCTCTATGCGCCTGCTGCCCTGAAAGAAATTTTTGACCTGCAATTGAAAGTTGCAGATACCCAACTGGCATTCAGCCTCAAATTTCATCCCCTTCAACAGGAAGGTCTGGTTGTGAAGAGTTCCCGTTTCGAAGTGAGTTGCTTCCGGGTTTTCCATCGGATCGAATGCTGGGGCTTTATATTCCGGCAGATCAAACCCCTGAGAAAGCTGAATCCCGTCAAGGCGCATGAATATGAAATTCCGGCTTCTTTTTTTGATCGTTTGAAATGGGGCGAAGATTACCATACGCGCAGTGGAGAAGTGATTGAAAACGCATGGGTGACGGAAGAAGCGCCCAAACCTAAGTCTTATGCCTATTCGGCAGACACTGCCTATAATCTGGAAATTGCCTCAAAAGTTAAAGCAGTGGATCTTTTGTATCACGAAGCCACATATCTGAAGGACCTGGAGGAAAGAGCCAATAAACGATTTCATTGCACCAGTGTGCAGGCGGCGGACATTGCAAGGCAAGCCGGCGTTCATAAGTTGCTGATTGGCCATTTCAGTTCCAAGTATGAAAAACTGGATGATTTTGAACGGGAAGCCCAGCCAATTTTTCCCAACACGGAAATAGCAGTGGAAGGTGTCACTTACCTTGTTTAAATGCTTTTGTAGTAGCCAAAGTACTAGAATTTGCGTTGAATCAAATAGGCAGATAACTCCCTTAATGGCTTTTTTCTTTCCGGTGAAACTTTAACGTCGTTGAGATGAGAAATTGCAAATTCCAAATACCGCTCCTGCGCCTTTTGCGCTGCATCGCCAACGCCACAGGCAGCGAATAGATCAATCATTTTACTGACCTTATCCATGGCGTTTTTATCCAGAAGCTGAATGATTTCCTTTTTCTGTTGCGGATTAGCAGACTCGAGGGCCTTGACGAGAAGGAATGTTTTTTTGTTCTGAATAATATCGCCACCGGATTGCTTGCCGAATTTTTCCGGATCGCCAAATGCATCAAGCCAGTCGTCCTGAACCTGGTAAGCGAGACCTAGATTTTTTCCGAACGCATACAAATTTTGCTGATCAGCAATATCTGCACCGCCAACAATAGCACCCATCTGAAGGCTGACGGCCAGAAGCACTGCTGTTTTCAGCTCGATCATATGCAAGTAATCTGTTAAAGTCACGGATTCGCATTTTTCAAAATCCATATCCAGTTGCTGCCCCTCGCAGACCTGCTTGCCGGTTTGGTTTAATAAGCGGATTAGGTTTTGGCCGATCCGCGGATCGGTTTCATTGAGGTAATCGTATGCCTGTAACAGCATTACATCGCCGGCAAGGAGGGCCGAGGATTCATTGTATTTTGAATGAACCGTCGGACTACCGCGCCGCATGGGCGCCTTATCCATGATATCGTCATGGATCAGTGTGAAATTGTGGAATAGCTCAATGGAGGAAGCTATTTTCCATGCGTCCGTTTGAATTTCAGAAAACAATTCATTGCCCATCAGGCTCAGCACGGGCCTTAATCTTTTACCTCCAATGCCCAGCATGTGGGCAGCGGCATCGTAGAGACCCGATGGCTGGTCAGGGAAAGGCCTGGTATTAAAATGCAATAAAAAAGCCTGTGATAATTCCTGGAATGTTTTCATGGTTCCGCTGCTGTAGATTAGGATTTGTAAGATGAAGATGGCGTAAGCACCCATTCGTAATCCAGCTGGCGCTTGGCCAGGTTGGCTGAAACGATTTTGATCCTTACTTTGTCACCCATGCGGAAGCGCCGCCCGCTGCGGCGCCCGACAAGCGCATAGTCGCCTTCTATGAGCCGGAAATCATCGTATTCCATGAGGCTGTTGATACTTACCAGTCCCTCGCATTTTTGCTCAACGGTTTCAACCCAGAAACCAAATGCAGCAACGCCACTGATCACGCCGTCGAACTCATCGCCCACAAAATCCTTCATGTATTCAACCTGTTTATATTTGTTTGCAGCACGCTCACTATCCATTGCAGCCCTTTCCCTTTCGCTGCAGTGCTTACATTGTTCGCCGAGTTTTTTGTGCATCAGGATCTCCTGATCCAGCAATTCCTGAAGTATGCGGTGGGTCAGCACGTCCGGATAGCGACGGATCGGAGAAGTAAAATGACAATAATTGGTAAACCCAAGTCCATAATGGCCAATATTCTCCGTGGCATAAATAGCCTTGGCCATAGTCCGGATACCAAGCTGCTCAAGTACATGCTGTTCTGGTTTACCCTGAACATCCTGCAGCATGAGATTAAACGAAGCGGCAATGCCTTCGGGCGATTTTGTATCGAAATGATGTCCGTATTTCTTGGCGAACTCAATGAAGGGAAGGAGTTTTTCTTTGTCAGGTGTATCATGCACGCGAAAAGGAAACGGGACCGGCTTTTTTTTCATCTTGATTTTGGAGACATGGGTCGCAACGGTGCGGTTGGCCAGCAGCATGAACTCCTCGATAAGCTGATGAGAAGCTTTGCTCTCTTTTACTGTGATACCAACCGGCTTGCCTTTTTCATCGAGCTTGAAACGAACCTCAACAGAAGAGAAATTAATCGCGCCTTTCTTGATCCGCTGTCTGCGAAAACGCTGGGCAAGATCATGAAGTACCAGGATCTCTTTTGCATGTTCTCCCTGTTTTTTTTCAATGATATCCTGCACATCTTCATACGAAAAACGACGGTCAGAATGGATCACCGTTCTTCCCAGCCAGTAATCCTTAACCTCGCCTTTGGCAGTGATCGAGAAGATCGCAGAAAATGTTAGTTTATCTTCATTTGGTCTCAGCGAACAAAGTTCATTGGAAATTCTTTCCGGCAGCATAGGATTTACCCGGTCCGGCAGGTAGACGGAAGTTGCACGTTGATAGGCTTCCTGATCCAGCACGGATCCCGTTTCCACAAAGTGGCTGACATCAGCAATATGAACGCCTATTTCATACAAACCATTTTTAAGTATCGAGAATGAAATCGCATCATCAAAATCCCTGGCATCTACGGGATCAATGGTGAACGTAAGTGTTCTTCTGAAATCCTTTCTTTTGTTTATCTCCTCCTGCGAAATAAGTTCCGGTAGTGTGGACGAGGCCAGCAACACTTCCTCTGGAAACACGATTGGAAAACCATTTTCGAGCAGGATCTCTTTCATCACCCTGTCGTTCTCATCTGATTCATCCAATACCTGAATCACTTCGCCCAGTGGTTTTTTATTCTTTCCCCATTCGGTAATCCGCACAATTACCCTGTCCTTATCTTCCGCGCCTTTGAGTTTTGGGAGCGGTATATAAACATCGGGCATAGGGCGAGCAGTTTCTGCAATAAAAAAAGCAAAACCATCTCCCATTTCAATATGGCCCGGAAAATCAGTTTGTTTCCTCTCCACGACCGTTTTCACTTCTCCTTGTGCACGGCCGCTGCCCGCTTCCCCCCTGGTAATCTTAACGAGAACAGTATCTCCGTGCATGGCCGTATTAAAATCGTTCGGCCGCACCAGCACATCCTGTCCAAAAGCTTTTGAAATAACAAATCCCATTCCCGAACGTGTTACTTCAAGGGTTCCTTTATACAGTTGAGCGGAGGACTTTTTCTTTTTTTTATCTGCGTGTTTATGACCCATGGATAATTAAGCTTGATCAGGAAAATCCTGAATGAATGTAGTGATTAAGTGCATAAATTCCTTTTCTTCATGAAATAGGATGACCGGACGGATTGGTATCACAAAGAGTGGCAGTTCCTTCAATTGCTTTGCAAATTTGAGCAGCCTGACGGAATCCTTTTCGGTAGTCAGAATAATCCTATAGTCAGATTCAATCCGCTGAAACCGTTTCAGTATAGATTTCAGGTCATCGATCGTGAAAATATGGTGATCACCGAAAGCCATCTCGTCATATTCCTTAAAAAATTCTTCCAGGTGCTTTTTCAGAGGATCCGGGTTTGCGATCCCGGTCACCAGCAGGGCCTCGGTATCGCGCAGCGGTTTATATTTTTCTTTTGTGATAATCTGATAAGGTTCCCCATAGGAAATGGCAGAGAAAAAAATCTTTTGATGATCCGCCGGATCGATTTCCCGGATCAGATGATGCTTTTCCGCGAGGGAAAGATCGGGTGGACATTTAGTAATAACAATAATATCAGCCCGGAGGTAACTTTTTTTCTGGTCGCGCAGGTCTCCGGTAGGAAGAAACCAGTCACGCGTAAAGAGATTGTTCACATCCGTAAGCAGGATATTAAATCCGGCCTTTACATACCGGTGCTGGAACGCATCATCCAGAATGATTACTTCAGTATCGGGTCTGTCATGAAGCAGCTGTGGAATGGCCACGATCCTTTCCTCCCCTACCGCAACCGTAACATCAGGAAACTTATTGAAGAACTGCATGGGCTCATCCCCAATTTCCAGCGCATTTGTATCTTCTGTTGCCAGCGCATAACCCCGGGTTTTCCGTTTGTATCCCCGGCTCAAAACAGCTACTTTGAAATCAGGCTTCAGTTTTTCAAGGAGAAGTTCCACCATGGGAGATTTTCCTGTTCCCCCTACTACCAGGTTACCCACCCCTATCAGGGGAAGATTAAAGGAAGCGGATTGAATGATTTTTTTGTCGAACATCCAGTTCCTTATACAGACGACCAATCCGTAAATGAGGGAAAACGGAAGCAACAGGATTCTGACCGGTTTTAATAAGGGGTAATTCAGATTGATCATAACGGCCTGCAAAGATAAATTATTCCCGGGCACAGGCCGGAGGTGCCAAAAGCAGGCCAGTGAGCCGGTCGCCAACGCGGAGTGCCTCACGACGGACAGATTCTCTGGATATATTTCTTATGTAAGGAATCGAGCATATGGCCGGTATACGGGTCAGGGAAACAATATCTGATTCATAGTTCATGAACTGGTCATTGAAAACCCATCCGGAAACATCGAGTCCCCGGTGCCGGCAGGATTCCGCTGTGAGCAGGGAATGATTGATACTCCCAAGATAATTGCGGCTGACGAGGATTAGTTTTGCATCCAGTTTTTTAGCCAGGTCAATCATCAACTCCGAATCATTCAGCGGCACCAGCAATCCTCCTGCTCCCTCAATAATCAAAGGGCGATTTGTTTTCATTTGCTTAAACTGATCCAGGATGAGACCGCAGTCAATCCTTATATTTTCCTCACGGGCTGCAATATGCGGAGATGCAGGCAGGTTGAGCAGATAGGTTTCGGGATGAATGACCGTTTTAGGATTACCAATAAGCTGGCGAACAGTCAGGTTATCGGTTCCGTTTTCAAATCCTGCCTGCACGGGCTTCCAGTAATCAGCCTTCAACGCTTCGGTGAGAATTGCTGAAACAAAAGTTTTCCCGATACCCGTCCCGATGCCACTGACGAAAAAAGCCTGCATTATTTCTTATTGATAAAAATGGAGAAAAAGGTAGTCCCGTAATTCCTTTCCGTGGCAAAAAGCGGATAATTTTCGTAGTGATTCCTGGGCGTATGCTCAAGTACGAACCAACCGTCTTTTCTGAGTAAATGCCGCTTAACAATAATTTCAGGGATCTGATCAATCGTTTCCAGTGCATAAGGGGGTCCTGCAAAAATAAAATCAAATTTCCTTCTCGTTCGATTCAGAAATCTAAAAACGTCCTCTCGATAAGTTTTCAGATTTTCCAATCCCAGTTTATCCGCAGTTTCCCGGATAAAACTTGCCATAATGAGATTTTTTTCCACCACAGTCAGGTCAGAAGCTCCGCGGGAAGCCAGTTCAAAACTTATGCATCCGGTTCCACCAAATAGGTCCAGGGTTTTCATGCCTTCAATTTCCCGGTTGGATTGCAGAATATTGAACAAACCTTCTTTGGCCATGTCGGTGGTCGGGCGGGTTTGCGGCATCCTTGCGGGGGGAGTTATTTTCCGTCCCCCCAGTTCTCCGCCGATTATACGCATATCGTCATTTTCAGTAAGGAAGAAAAAAAATGATTTGGGTATTGCATTAACTCATCCGTGATCTTGATACTGTCTTCCATGGTGTCAAACCGAATATTTAGAAAATATTGCTCAAGGGCCTCATATAACGCAGATCTTTTTTCTATCATTCCGGCAAGTTCAAGGATCACTACTTCGCGGTTCATACCGAGTTGGTAACAGCAGTTTAAAAGGTTAAAAAGCACATCTTTCGAATCCTGATAGGGGAAATGCTGGATGAGTTGAAGCTGGCCGCTTTTGCAGATCATCACCTGCATCTGATCAGGGTAGAAAAAAATTTTCATAAAAGACGGTTCCTCTTTTGCCGTAAACATTTTATAGCACTTTAACTGGAGACTGTAAAAATGCCAGAAGCGCGCATTCGGAAATTTTTCCTGCATGAGGTAATGCAGCTTAACGGGGATGCGGTAAACATTGTGAAATTCATACCAGGGAATCTTTTCATCCAGCACCAGGTCCCTGCTCAAATCGCCATAGATCAGGTTGGTCACCGGCCTGGAACAGTCATCCGAGAAATATTTTTCGGGCACGAGATTGCTTTCAGGGAAATTATAGACCAGAAATACTTCACTGGCCGGGAACTGAGAAAGCACCTCATCCTGTTCAATGATATCCCGGACCACTTCATCGCAGGGGCCTGCTTTCTGTGGATTCCACTGAAAGGCTTTAATAACTACCGGCCGCATACCGCGCACATTGAGGAGCACGTAGGTAAGCGAGGATGCACCCACCTCGGCCAGAAGTCTGCATTGAACAGGATCCTCTGCGGCAGGGTCTTCATTATGTATGTCAAAATCAGGTCTGATTGGCATATAGCGGAGCGCAATAATACTACAATTCCGGCACTGATTTACCGGGCTGAACCGGGCCGATTTGAGCTGCGGGCGGTTTATTGCCATTCCCTCAGCAATTCCGTGGCAGTAGCTTTTACCCGGGCATCGTCATAGATCATATTAGGGAGCGTAAACAGGGTCCTCAGCAGGCTCAAAGCCTTATCATTTTCACCATTCCTGTGGTAGGCTCGTGCCAGCTCAAGGTAATTAAGAAGGAATGCCGGGTTCAGTGAACGGCTCTTTTCGAAATAATAAATAGACTGTTGTAAACTCGCTGGCGGAAGCCCGCCATAAATGATTTTAGCAATGGATCTTTCCGCCATGTTGAGATCACTAACTTCATAGTTCCATTTTCCCAGCACATGATATGGTTTAAAATTAGAAGGATCCAGGCGGATCGACGCTTCAGCATATAGTTTAATACCCCTGGCAAGCACTATCCTCTCCCTTGTTCCGGCAATCAGGGAAAGGCGGCCAAGCGCAAGCGCCATGACAAAATTGGCTTCTGAAGAATTTGGATTGCTGCGAAGCGCTGCCGAAGCGTAATTTCTAGCTGCAATAAAATATTCTTCCATTCTATCCTTGCCGTGCTGACGGGCGCCAATTCGGCTGGAAAGCTCACTGCATTTACATAAGGAGATCAGATTGATCGGCTCCTGCCGGAGGATTTCCGCATATTTGAGAAAAGCCTCATTCTCGTGCATCGCAGCTTCCTGCTGCCTGGCTTCTTTTAAGAGTTGATTAATGTCCTGCGAAAACAAAAAAGAAGAGTGCACAAAAAAAAGTAAAAAAGAAAGCATTCGAATCATACCTTAATCCTTGAATACCTGGTGCATAGTTACTCCCACTTTTCCGATAAAATTTTCTATTGGAGCCTGAAGCTTGTAAATGGTTATCCTGATTTCAGTTACGACCGGATATTGATTTTTTATTTTTAATATAATATCCTGGCAGATCTTCTCCAAAAGAAAAACAGGATTACTAATTTTTTGCTTCACGATGGCATATAAATTAACATAGCTGATGGTATCTTCTGTGGTTTCAAAACCGGATTCCATCTCCGGAAAAGATACATGAAGGTTTACTTCAAAAGTATTCATCACTTTCCGCTCCTCTTCATAAATACCATGTTGCGCATGAAATACCAGATCGATAAGGTCAATGGTTAGCATAACCTGAATTTAATTTGTTTTCGGTCTGAGTGCCAGGTATCTTTCCGCATCAAGTGCAGCCATGCAGCCGCTGCCGGCAGCTGTTACAGCCTGGCGGTATACACGGTCCTGCACATCGCCGGCGGCAAAAATGCCTTCGATATTGGTTCGGGAGGTTCCGGGAACTGTTTGAATGTAACCGGTTTCGTCCATGTGAAGCCAGCCTTTGAATATAGCTGAGTTGGGTTCATGACCGATGGCTACAAAAAAAGCTTTTACAGGTATGGTCTGTTCCGTTCCGCTTAGGTTATTTCTTACCCTGACCCCGTCCACATGAGCGTCTCCAACCACTTCCACGACCTGCGTATTCCAATACAATTTAATATTCGGTGCTTCCTTGACGCGCTGTTGCATGATCTGGGATGCACGCATGGCGTCCCGCCGGATAAACATATGTACCGTTGTACAAAGCTTGGAAAGATATAATGCTTCTTCTGCGGCAGTATCGCCGGCGCCGGTTATGGCAACTTCTCTACCCTTGAAAAAAAAACCGTCGCATACTGCGCAAGCGCTTACTCCATAGCCGTTCAGTCTTTGCTCGCTTTCGAGTCCCAGCCATTTTGCAGAAGCACCGGTTGCAATAATAACGCTATCCGCTTCAATCAGCTTTACATCGTCAATCCATACTTTAAAAGGCTGAATGGAAAAATCTACTTTGGTTGCGAGGCCAAAGCGGATATCGGCTCCCATGCGGACAGCCTGATTTTCAAATTCCACCATCATCTCAGGGCCCTGTACGCCGTTGGGATAGCCGGGATAATTTTCTACTTCGGTAGTAATGGTCAGCTGGCCACCTGGCTGAATACCTTGATAAAGCAGAGGCTTAAGATTGGCCCGCGCGGTATAGATAGCAGCTGAGTAGCCTGCAGGGCCAGACCCGATAATTAAACAATGAACTCTTTCTGTTGTTTTATTTTCCATAATAATGAATCCTCACCCTTTGGGTAAAGTTGACAAAAATAATTGTAAATGATGAATTCGAAGGTCGGGGAAATGACGTTGATTGCTACTGAAGAATACTCAATTGCGTAGCGTCAACTACCAGATCTGTTGAAGAAGGCTTGAGTTTTATAGAAATGTTTTCTCGCAGGATGAAAAGATCAGCAGGATTAAGAACAAATTAATACTGAGCCGGACCATTGAGCAAATGTACTCCGAATGAAAATAAAAAAGCTCCCGGAAGCCGGGAGCCTGATATTATTGCGAATAAGGATTATCCAAGATATGCCTTCAGCGCACTGCTGTAGCGTGCCTTCTGAAGCCTTTTGATAGCTCTTTCCTTGATCTGGCGGATCCTTTCCTTGGTGAGATCATATTTTTGACCGATCTGTTCAATGGTGACTCCGTTTTCCCCATCCAACCCGAAATAAGCATTCACAATCTCTGCTTCACGCGGGCTCAGGGATTTCAGTACCCGACGGATCTCTGCGCGAAGAGAATCTTTCATTACATCATCATCTGTATCATCTCCCCCTTCCAGCAGATCGCCCATGGCAACATCCTCCGCCTCATGAACTGGTGCATCCAGCGAACTGTGTCGCGTATTGCTCTGGAATATATTGTTGATCTCCGTTTCGCTCATTTCGAGCAATTCAGCGAGTTCTTCAGTACTTGGCTCGCGTTCATGCTCCTGTTCGAAAGCCATATAGGCTTTGTTGGCCTTATTGTAGGTGCCAATCTTATTCTGCGGAAGACGAACCAAGCGCCCCTGTTCGGCCAAAGCCTGCAGAATGGACTGCCTGATCCACCAAACGGCGTAGGAAATAAATTTAAAACCCTTGGTCTCATCAAAACGCTGGGCAGCTTTAATCAGACCGAGATTTCCTTCATTGATGAGGTCGCTCAGGGAAAGACCCTGATGCTGGTATTGTTTTGCTACGGAAACCACAAAACGGAGGTTTGACTGGGCAAGTTTGTCCAATGCCTTCTGATCACCCATCTTAATCCGCTGAGCCAGAATGGTCTCCTCTTCCGGAGTGATCATAGAGATCTTGGATATTTCCTGTAAATACTTTTCTACCGCCTGCGAGTCGCGGTTGGTAATCTGCGTTGCAATTTTAAGTTGCCTCATAATGTATAATAAATAAGAGTGACAAATGTCTTTGTCGGGTACAAATCAACCATATAACAATGGTAAGCGCGGAAAAGTTGAAAAGGGGTATGGTTAAAAACGAACACCGCGATATTCTAGCACAAAAGTAACACCCATTCGTGGAACTTCATAGCCTTTGCCAAGGTAAAAAAATAAAAACTTGGATAACTATATTTTTAGTTATATATTTGGTTAATAAACTAAAAATATAGTTATATAATATGCAGAGCTGCCGAGCCAAATCTATAAACAAGGACTTAAAAAATATACATTATGAACCCTGTCAAATCCCTTACGAAGGCCGAGGAGCAAGTTATGCACACGCTCTGGAAACTGGGAAAAGGTTTCCTGAAAGAGATCATTGAAGCCACTCCGGAGCCGAAACCGCACCCCAATACGATAGCGACTATTTTAAAGATCCTGGTTGAAAAAGGCTTTGTAGAGTTCAGCGTGCATGGTCGCAATAACCTGTATAAGCCCCTGGTCGGGAGGACCGAATATGGGAAGAAAACAGTGAACCAGCTTGTCAAAGGGTATTTTGAAGGTTCGGCAGCGCGTTTGGTCTCTCATTTTATCAGCGACCATAAACTTAGCGAGGCAGAACTGGAGCAGCTCCTTCAACAAATTCAGTCAGGCAAAAACATAAAGCCATGATGCTCCTGCTCTATTTGCTCAAGACCCTGATGATTTCGGGATTGCTGCTTGGGTATTACTGGCTCTTCCTGAGGAATAGACCTTGCCACCGCTTCAACCGCTATTTTCTGATGGCAATACCGGCAATCAGCCTTATTCTTCCCGGCCTCAGGTTAGCCATACCCTCTTTCTGGCCACAAAGTGCGGCCGTGAATCCTGTTCAGCTGTTGGGCGTTGCGAACGGCGGTTGGGAGGAGACAGTAACTATTTATGCCCGGCAAGGTTTCTGGAAAAGCATTCCTTGGGAATCTTTATGCCTAATCTCAGGATTACTGGTGTCGGTTTGCTTTTTGATCCGATTTTATCGTTCCCTGCTTTATCTCCGTTCTCTCCGCCGGAACAACCCCCATAGCGAACTGCAGGGGGCCCATATTTACTTTATCCGGGACAAGGGAACACCGTTTTCCTTCTTTACCAGTATTTTCTGGAATGAATCACAGGAATTGTGCAGCAGCACCAGCCAGCAAATATTGCGGCACGAATTGTATCATGTTCAGCATATACATTCCCTGGATATTGTGCTTTTGGAAATTACGAGGATATTTTGCTGGTTCAATCCCTTTCTTCATATAATCCGGCAGGAAGTGCAGGTTCTCCATGAGTTCCTTGCGGATGCTTACGCAGCTTCAGGCGGTGACCGGCTTTCTTATGCCGAGTTGCTGCTAGCCAATAGTATGAGGCCCGTGTCCTTTCAAATAGCACATCCATTTTTTCAAAACCATATAAAACGAAGAATAGCCATGATGATCCCAAATAAAAAAATCAACTCCGGTCTGTTGAGCAGGATAATGCTCTTTCCGGTGGTTGTACTGATCCTCGCTTTATTTGCATTCAGGTTCCAAAAGCAGGCAGATCTTCTGCTTCATCGCCCAGCCATGATCCGGGTGGTAGTGGATGCCGGCCACGGTGGCATTGACTATGGCGTTACTGTTAACGGAAGGACCGAAAAAGACATCAACCTGGCCATTGCAGGCAAAATCCGCCAATTGTCGAAGCAGTATAATGTAGACGTGATCATGACCCGCGAAAACGACGAACTTCCGGGATCTGTAAGCAATATCAGGGATGGCTTAATTTTCAGGACGGGGCTCGCAGTCAAGGAAAATGCTGATCTCTTCATCTCGATTCATACAGGTGGAGATAAAAGTGATGACGCACCAGAAGGATTCGATATTTATGTGCCAGAAAGTACGAGCACGGTATATCCGGGTTCCGTGAAATTAGGATCCAGCATTACGGAATTCATCCGCAAGGACTTCCCGATCGCATCCGAACTTAAGCAGCAGTCCAAGCCCGCTATCCTGATCCTTTCCCGTGCTACTGTGCCGGCAATACTTATCGAATGCGGGAACCTGTATAAAAAATCTGACTTCGATTTCATTACTGAAAATACAAACCAGGATAAAATTGCCAGGGATATTCTGGAAGGAATCCGGAAATATGCACTGAAGTCAACCGGTTTTGTTGATCCTTCATCTATGCCGCCGGATACTTTATCGAGTGAAAAACTTGAAAAGCTCGAGGCAAATAGTATTTCTTCTATTACGGTTGACAAGGCGAAAAATCGGATTTACGTGAAATTTAAGAATGGAAAAGAAGCAATTGTGATCGTGACAGAAGATATGAAGAAAGCCTGGGACACTTCAGGTGCTTTTAAAAAGGTGGAATTCGAAGCCGAATTTCCGGGAGGGGCTTCCGCCTGGCTTCAATTCCTAATCAAAAATCTTAAGTATCCGGAGAATGCGGCCATGCACGAGTTGGAAGGCGATGTTCCGGTTGAATTCATTGTTGAAAAAGACGGAAGGGTTACACATGTTCGTGCCCAAGGCGGACCTCAGGAACTCCGGGCTGAAGCTGAGCGCGTTGTCAGCGCTAGCGGAAAATGGATCCCCGCTAAGAATCATGGAAAGATCGTCAGATCTTATAAGATTCAGCCTATCGATTTCAGGTTAAAATCTTCATAAGGCTTTTCTAATACCCAATCTGATTATGTTCCGTAGATATCAGCAATTCCTTTTTTGCTGAAGCTTCTACCCTGCCTATTACGCGCGCATCAATACCGAACGACTTAATCAGGCTGATGAGCGCAGGGGCTGAAGAAGGGTCCGTGAATATTTCCAGGCGCTGACCCATATTAAAAACCTGGTACATCTCACGGTCATCCGCACCTGAAGATTGCTGAATAAGCTTAAAGACAAGTGGAGGATCAAACAAATGATCCTTGATCAGCTTCAGCGGCCGGGGTAAATATTTCAGGGATTTGGTCTGTCCGCCTCCACTGTTGTGAATCATTCCATGGATCTTGTCGAATTGTGTCTCCAGGATTGCTTTCAAAACAGGTGCGTAGGTTCGCGTCGGGCTGAGTAGCAATTTTCCGATGGTAATGGTTTCGTTATATTCCGTTTTTATCTCGTCGGTCAGTCTGTATGTGCCCGTGTATACGACTTCTTTTTCCAGCAAAGGATCAAAGGACTCCGGGTAAGTTTGTCCGTACATTTCATTCAGCATATCGTGGCGGGCGCTGGTAAGCCCATTGCTTCCGATGCCGCTATTGTATTTTGTTTCATAATGTGCTTTACCGCTGCTGGCCAAGCCGACGATAACATCACCTGCAGCAATCTTATCATTGGTTATGATCCGCGATGCGGGCCAGCGGGCAGTCATCGTACCATTCACGGCAATGGTCCTAACCAGGTCCCCCACATCCGCTGTTTCGCCGCCCAGGTACCGGATGTGTACACCACGGGTATTCATTTCATTGAAAAATGACTGCGTTCCGTCGATTATAGCTTCCAGCACTTCTCCGGGAATCATGGTTTTGTTCCGGTCAATCGTTGAAGAAAAAAGTAGGTTATCATGTATGCCGACGCAGAGCAGGTCATCGAGGTTCATGACGATTGCATCCTGTGCAATATCCCTCCACACGGAAAGATCGCCGGTTTCCTTCCAGTACAAATAAGCCAGTATGCTCTTGGTACCTGCACCATCGGCATGCATAATGTTCACCCAATCCTTGTCATTTCCGAGAAAATCGGAATAGATCTTACAAAAGGCAAAGGGATAAAGTCCTTTATTCAATGATGCTGTTGCCTGGTGAACTTCTTCTTTCTGAGCGGAGACGCCACGCCGGGAGTAAAGAGACATACAGAAAAACAGGCTTTGTTGTATCGCAAAGCTAATTCAAACGAGGAAGGCGTGACCGAAAAAGGAAAAATTTTAAGTCATACGGCGGGTTTTTATAATTTCGCAGCACATTTCACTTATGCGGGTCTACCGGAACACGGAAGCTTTACCTCTATTTCAACATGCCGTACTCACCATCGGAACCTTTGACGGCGTGCATACAGGGCACCAGCAGGTAATTACGCAAATGAAGAAAGAGGCTGCACAAATCGGCGGCGAGACCGTAATTATAACTTTCGATCCTCATCCGCGTACCGTGATTGATGCTGCCTCTGGTATACGACTCATTAACACGACGGAGGAAAAAAAAGAATTGCTATCGCTTAAGGGGATCGATAATCTCGTGATCATTCCATTTACTGAAAACTTTGCAAGATTAACGGCGGAAGAATATATCAGCGAGTTTCTGATCAGGTATGTTCATCCGCATACCATCATCATCGGGTATGACCATCATTTCGGTAAAGGCAGAACGGGCAATTATGATCTGCTGAAGAAATTTTCAGGGAGTTATCATTATGTCCTGAAGGAAATCCCAGCCCATGTACTAGATTCTATTTCCGTAAGTTCTACCCGTATCCGTGAGGCGATCGCTGTGGGGGACATGGAAACGGCAAATATCCTGCTGGGCTATACATTCTTTTTCAGCGGAACTGTAATAGAAGGAAATAAGCTGGGCAGAGCGATCGGTTATCCAACCGCAAATCTTGAGATAAAAGACAGCTTTAAGTTGATTCCGGGCGATGCTGTCTATGCCGTAGATGTAATTTCAGATGATGCACCGGATTACCTGTTAAAAGGTATGATGAACATTGGCTACCGTCCCACGGTGGGTAGTAGTAAAAGAATCATTGAAGTAAATATTTTCGATTTCGACCGGTTGATCTACGGCCATACCCTGAAAATTTTTGTAAAAAGATTTTTACGGAATGAACAGCGCTTTAGCGGCCTTGAAGAACTGAAGGAGCAGCTGGGAGAGGATAGGCGGAGAGCTGAGGTAATTTGAGAATTTGATAATTTGAAAATGGGAATATTAATGTGCATTTTTCCATTACCGAATTACTCTTCGTTGCCTCAAAATTGTATCCCTATTTTCAAATTATCAAATTATCAAATTATTTTCACTATCAGCTCCTTCATCAGCGAACCATCTTCAATCGCAGGACTGTTAACCCCAATGCTTTTTAAATTGTATTGATGTAGGAGCAGAAGAATGTTTTCGACTCCGGGCAGACCGTAGTTCATAGCGGCCAACAAATAATCCTTGACAAAATAGGGGCCTATTCCCAGCGCAGAAGCCACGGTCTTCTCGTCTTTCACGGTTAGTCCGAACAACATGTAAACCTTACTGAAAAAATTATAAAGTGCGGGAAGCAAGAGCTGAATCGGTGCTGCCTTGGGATTACTTTGAAAATACTGTACGATACGGAACGCTTTGGAAAGATCTTTTCTTGCAAGCGCGTCCTGCAATTCAAAGGCGTTATATTCCTTGCTTATTCCAACGTATTTTTCAATATCATCTTCATTGATCGTTTTTCGTTCCCCCAGGTTTATCGCCAGCTTGTCTATTTCATTATTGATCCGTGTAAGGTCGTTTCCTATATGGTCTATCAGCAGGCTAAGTGCCTTGGGGTTGATGAAAAATCCCTTGGATTGAATCAGTCCTTCAGTCCATTCCGGAAGCTGATTCTCATATATTTTTCGTGTTGTTAATAACTCCCCCTTTTCTTTCAGGAGTTTAGCCAGTTTACTCCGGCCATCCACTTTCTTGTCCTTATAAGAAACAACGAATATGGTGGATTCCAGGGGATGCTGAATGTAAGATTCCAGCTTCGTTATGTCCCGCATCTGCTGCGCTTCTTTTAATAACACCACCTGCAAATCGGAAAACATAGGATAACGCCTGCAGGCATTAAAAACGGCGGTCCATTCTGCGTCCTTTCCATAAAAAACCGATTGATTAAATGCTCTTTCGGATTCCGGAAGCAAGTTTGCCTCTGCAAAGTCCATTACCTGGTTAATAAAATAGGGTTCTTCGCCCTCCAGCCAGTAGATAGGCTTATATTTCTTTTTTTTCCAATCCTGTATTATCCGTTCGGCTGACAACTGATTTTTTTTTGTTTTGCACAAGTTATTCTATATAAAAAGAATAGTCATTTTGTGCACAATGATTACCTTTTATCGGGCTGAAGTTACTAATAGCTTAACCCGGAAAACGGGCTAAATGCCTGGAAATGCAGCTCTAGGAAGGGGAAAATGATTTTGGCACGATTTTAGACAAAGTCACCCCTGGAAACAGGCCTAAACCTCAGTTTCCCGTAAAAAAAAATAATTTAATAATTAAAAGAACAAACCATGAGTACTACTAATTATCCATCAGCGACTCCCCAGAGTCAGCCACCGAAAAAGGATTTTAAGAATCTGGTTATCGGTTTACTGGCTGCCGGCTTCCTGGGAACCTGGGGTTACCTGCTTTGGAATAACAACAAACAGGAACAGGTTCAGCAGAACCAGCAAACACAGATTGCTAAGGTAACAGATGAAAAAGGCACACTGCAGAAAAATTTTGACGATGCGTTAGTCCGCCTGGACTCACTCACCGGAACAAATAACAAGATGCAGGGACAGTTAACAGGCGCAAATTCTGATATCGCTAAAAAGAAAGCAGAAATCAGAAGCATTCTGGGAAAAAGTCATGCTACCCAGGCTGAATTGACCAGAGCAAAAGGTCTGATCAACGATCTGAATGGTAAAATTTCCGATCTTGAAAAACAGGTTGCAGATCTGACCACGCAGAATACACAGCTGACATCGGATAAGACGCAACTCACTTCAGACAAGGAAAAACTTACTTCCGATCTTCAAACAACCACTACAGCAAAAGAAGACCTCGAAAAGAAAGTGGACATCGCTTCTACTTTGAACGCGTCCAACATTGCAGTTACACCTGTTCATGACAGGAAGAATGGTAAAGAAAAAGTTACAACCACAGCAAAGCGTGTTGACAAATTGATCATCTCCTTTGATGTGAATAACCGTATAGCTCAAAATGGCCAGACAGATGTTTATGTTTGCATCACAGGCCCGGACGGCAAACCAATTTCAGTGCCTGCATTAGGATCTGGAACATTTGCCAGCCGCGACGAAGGAGACAAGATCTTTACAGCCAAGGTTCCTGTTGATATCGAAGCAGGCAAAACCAAATCCGTTCAGTTTGCGTGGAAACAAAATACTAATTTCATGCAAGGCAATTACAAGATTGAAATCTATCATAACGGATTCAAGATTGGCGAAGGTGTAAGAGAGTTGAAGAAAGGCGGATTATTTAGTTAAGGTTAAGGTTCTTTATATAATAAAAACCGGGAGCTCATCATTGAGTTTCCGGTTTTTTATTGGCATTTAATGTAATTCGGTCCAGATATTCACTCTGGAGTTTGGGATTTGGACCATTTCCAGCTTTACTTAATCCTGGATTTGCATACTCCGAATATAAGTGAAGCCCTTTTCAAAATATTCTTAGGTTTGCATACACCCGAACAAATAATTCAGCCTCATGAATATCATAAATGATTTCGCCGAAATTGCTGAGAGCTATATATCCGAAAGCAAGAATAATCCAGTCTATCCCTCAAGGGAATCTTTAAAAAAAATGCATGAACTCGTTGAACCGTTTCCTGAAAATCCGATGGATGCATCCGGGGTATTGTCCTTGTTAAATGCTAAAGGTTCCCGGGCTACAGTTAAATCTACCGGCGGCCGTTACTTTGGATTTGTTTGCGGAGGCAGCCTGCCGGCGGCCATGTCAGCTAAATTGCTGGCAACAGTTTGGGACCAGAATGCAGGTCTTTCTGTGATGTCGCCAATTGCTGCTTTGTTGGAAGAAATCAGCAGCGAATGGCTCTTGAATATTTTTGGATTGCCGGCGAACACGGCGGTCGGGTTTGTAACAGGCGCGACAATGGCAAATTTTACAGCTCTGGCGGCAGCCCGTCATTCATTATTAAAAAAGGCGGGTTGGGACGCTGAAGGCCAGGGATTGTTTAATGCCCCTGAAATTACCGTGATAACCGGAGATGAAGTGCATGTTAGTCTCTTAAAGGCCTTAAATCTGGTTGGATTTGGAAGGGAAAGAATTGTCAGGGTCCCGTCAGATAACCAGGGCAGGATCATAGCCGAAAAGATTCCGCAATTTAAAGGGCCAACCGTTCTCTGCCTGCAGGCAGGCAATGTAAATAGCGGGGCATTCGACCCCATAGAAGAAATTTGCAGAAATGTAAACAGAGAAAATACCTGGATCCATATCGATGGCGCTTTTGGTCTGTGGGCAGGCGTTTCCGAAAAATTAAGGCTACTCGTAAAGGGTATTGAACTGGCAGATTCCATAGGGACTGATGCTCATAAATGGCTCAATGTTCCTTATGATAGCGGATTGGTATTTGTAAAGGATAAACAAACTCTTTTGACTGCACTTTCAGCCTCGGCTGCCTACCTGCCGGAGATCAGCCAAAGGGAACCACTTCAATTGGTGCCGGATATGTCCAGGCAAGCTCGTGGAGTTCCCATTTGGGCCGCCTTGAAATCCCTGGGCAGAAAAGGCCTGAGTGATATGATCGAAAGCAATTGCAGGCACGCGCGGAAATTTGCAGATGGTCTTAAGAAGGCCGGCTTTGCCATCCTGAACGATGTGGTGATTAACCAGGTGCTCGTTAGTTTTGGCGATTCGGCCACCACGCTGGGTGTGATAAAAAGGATTCAGGAAGAAGGAACCTGCTGGTGCGGGGGAACAAACTGGCAGGGGAAAACAGCAATGCGCATCAGCGTTAGCTCCTGGGCAACCACAGACGAGGATGTAAACCTATCATTAGCCGCGATGCTGGGAGCTGCAGAAATAGAAATTAAGAATCAGGGACAACCCATCCTATACAAATGATAGGAAGAAAGTCCACGCCCAGATCACACCGGCATACAGAAGATCTATCAATTTAGCCCGAAGGGTAAGAAAACGGGAATTTTTACGTTAAATGTTTTCAATCCTACCCTGGCTTCCGAATTCAACCTTTACCTATAAAAATTACAGATGAGATTTTTTATCTTGTTTTTTGCTGTACTAGCCTGCTGCTCCCAATCTTTTGGGCAGAAACGCTGCCCACAGTATTCCCGTCTATACACATTTTATAAAGGCAATGAACCCAGGCTCTTTGCCGAACCGCTGGGCCGCCGTCCGGAATTTCCTTTTTTGCAAAAAATAAACGGTGTAACAAGCCCGACCCTTTTTATCAAAGCTATCCGCGATACGGTGAAACAACATAAGTATGCAAGGGAATTTAAAGCATTTGATCTTTTATTACGCAATTCCGGATTTACACATGGTTACAAAGATCTTCACTTGAAGAGTGTTACCAAAGTATATATCAATCCGGGCACCCGGGGCAATCTGGGGTTTTATGATAAGGAAAAGGATGTGATCAACTACGAATATGTTATTCTGAGTCCGGCCGGGGAAGGCCCCCATGGTACTTCGGCCTGGAAGCTAACAAATGCCTCCGGGTGTTTTCTTTACATTCTGCATACCTGCGGCAATGGGTTTTATCCCAATGGATCTACTGGTGGGAATGAAGGCGGAGCCTGCTGCAAAACAATTTCGGTGCAGCCGCAGATAAATGTTCCGGAACAAAAGAACGACTCCGTGAAAAGGCCGGTACGCCTAACCATGAATTATTATGAAGGCAAGATCACGCCATCCCGCGAGAAAAAGAAAAACTATGATACGCTTGTGCAACTCATCCGGCACAAGGATACCCTGGTTTATTTTAAAGATAGAAATATTGTCCCCTGGAAACTCGAAGTAAATGGCCGGCCAAAACAAATTCGTGTTTGCAAGGATACCAGCATCCATTTGAATATTCCGATCACAGCCGATATTGCAGGGCAGACAGACACCAGCATGCCGGTGAATTATCTGATTGCCGATACGGTTTACAGATCCGAAACCACTAAATTCGAAAAGACCTGTCACAGTAAATGGGAAATCACCATTGATGCAGGCAGGTCATTTAATTCCATACCAAGACTGAACGATCCTACCCAGCATACCCAAACCAACGGCGCCCAGCTTTTCGGAGAATTTGGAATTTCAAGGATTTTAAGTCATTGGTTTCAGCTTGGCATTTCCGCGTCTTATTTAATACTTTCCTACCAGGATGATATCCTTTATCCCGGAACGGTGCCGGGAACCTACAATACGGTCTATCTGGGTAAACCAATCATTCCTGTGAAGTTATTTGGAAAATTCACTTTATCCAGGAAGCCTACCGGTTTTCAGGCCAAGGTATCCCTGTCACTTGGCTATTCTATTCCGACAAACGGTAAAATAGTGGACAATGGCACCACGCTAACGACAAATCCCAATCTGAAAGGAGATTTCACTGCGGGATTTAAAATGGGTGTTGATTATTTCTTTTCCTGCAGATTCGGTGTGGGCTTTGCTTTTGAAGGACAGTATTTCAATAATAAGAGCGATCTGATAAATTACAGCATTTTCGCACTTCCCGTTACCGGAGGAATAAGATTAAGATTTTAGGATCTAAACATTTCCTTTTTTCAATTCTTCCTTTGCATGGTTGGCTGCCCTGGCGGCAAAAGCCATATATAATATAGATGGGCTTTGGGTTCCGGTACTGGTCATGCATGCGCCATCGGTAACAAAAACATTCTTGCAGTGATGTAACTGGTTCCATTCATTTAATAGGGAAGTCCTGGGGTCCCTTCCCATCCTGCAACCTCCCATTTCGTGGATATCCAGGCCCGGTGCCTGCTTTGTATCCACCGAATGAATATGGTCGCAGCCGGCTTTTTCCAGCATCTCCGCACTTTGCGTCAGAAAATCCTTAACCATTTTATCTGCATTGTCATCGTACCCGATAGAGGTTATCAGTTGAGGAATTCCCCATGGATCTTTTTGATCGGTACTTAAACGAACGTGGTTTGATTCCCTCGGCACGGTTTCGCCCTGCATGTACATACCCGCCATCCAGGGACCGGGTTCGGTAAGTAATTCCTTATATTTAGCACCAAGTCCGTCGGAAGCGTTACTAAAAGCTTCGGCCGAGCGTCTCGACCAAACAAATGTCAGGAAGCCACCCAGATAATCCGTATCCCTTTTATGCAAATTCCGGTAATTAGCAATAATTGGATTTGTCGGGTTACGGCCGTAGACGTACTTATCTTCGAATCCTTTAAATCTGCCAGAAACATTTCCCCGGTAATTGTGAAAAGCCATGAACTTTCCCAACAACCCGTTGTCATTTCCCAATCCATTTGGGAAACGGGATGAAGTTGAATTCAATAAAATCAAATTGGTATTTAAGCAGGCAGCATTCACAAAAATTACCCTTGCAAAATAATCGGTGGTTTTCTTGCTGATATCATCTATAATCCGCACGCCGGTCGCCTTTCCTTTTTTTTCGTCGTATATTATTGAGTGCACTACGGAATGAGGACGCACCGTAAGGTTCCCGGTTTTTTTTGCCCAGGGTAAGGTAGAAGAAACCGAACTGAAGTATCCTCCGTAAGGGCATCCGCGCGTGCATAGATCGCGGGCCTGGCACTGACCCCTTCCCTGTTGCAAATGAATCTCATTGGGCTTTGTTAAATGCGCCCAGCGACTATTCACCATAAAGCGGTCTTTGTAATTCGCGTGGATCTTCTGCTGGATCTCCTGTTCCACGCAGCTCATTTCAAAAGGAGGGAGGTATTCTCCGTCGGGCATCGCTTCCAGACCATCCTTACTGCCGCAAATGCCGGAGAATATTTCCACGTGAGAGTACCAGGGCGCAATATCCTTGTATCTGATCGGCCAGTCAACGGCATATCCATATCTGGCGGGAGCAGTAAATTCAAAATCACTCCAGCGCTGGCAGGCGCGACCCCACATAATGGATTTACCACCAACCTGGTAGCCTCGGATCCAATCAAACGGTTTTTCCTGCACATAAGGATGCTCTGCATCCTTTACAAAAAAATGATGCGTATCCTCGCCGAAAGCATAACACTTGCTTATGATCGGATTGTCTTTTTTTATTTCGAGCGTGTTTTCGCCGCGATGTTTGAAATCCCATGGGTCCTTGGTAGCGGTAGGATAGTCCTTGATATGTTCAACATTTCTTCCTCTCTCCAAAACCAGTGTTTTGAGTCCGAGATCGCACAATTCTTTTGCGGCCCAGCCACCGCTGATCCCTGATCCGATAACGATGGCATCAAAATTATGTTGGTCAACGGAGTTAGCACCAGGCATACAATCGTTTTACTGGAGAATGATGGCTGATCCTTATTCAGAGGAAAAAATCCTCAAACCATTTCTTTTTTATTAAAAAAGGAATAAGAAAGGCATTGATGCTCATAATAACGAAAATCCCTGTCAGGAGCCCTTTGAAGTCATGTACATAACGTGAATTTTGTGAGCTCTCCATGCCGCTGACCAGCCAGAGGACGATCAGGGTACCGGCAACCGTGATTACAAGGTAAATCAGATCACCACGGGCAGAAATTCTATGAATAAAAAAATAAAACAGGCCGATAAATACAAAGATCAGATTGATAACAAAGATGATACTGGACACATTGACAATTTCCGGGAGCGGAAAACCGGTGGATAAACGGAAAAAAATATTATAAAACAAACTGACGATCGTTGAAACTAAGCCGGTAAATAGTCCGGTCATCAAAGCTTTTGATAAGGGCGTCCGTTCTACGAAACTGTTCATTTATTTAAATTTTTGGTTATCAATCCGGGGTCAACCAATTTAATTGGTTTCAAAATGGACAAGCAAATTTAGGCAATCGGAAATAACCGAAAGCGAAAAATTGGAATTCAGTATGGCGATGGGCTTACGGAAGTCCAGCCGCCATCAATGACCAGGCTCTGACCGGTAATATGCTTTGCTTTATCTGAAACTAAAAATAAAGCGGCGTTTGCAATATCGGAAGCATAGGCAGGTCTGCCCATGGGAGTTATGGCCGACCAGGTTTTTTCATATTGATCATCTTCCATTGTTCTCTCGGTAAGCGTTGCGCCTGGCGCAATCGTGTTGACATTGATCTTTAAAGTCGAAAGTTCCACGACCAGGTTTTTTGCCAGCATTTCCAAAGCAGCCTTGCTCATGCCATATGCTGCCAGGTTTTTATGTGCCTGGTGGCCGGTAACGGAAGAAGTAAATAAAAGCGATCCGCCTGATCCCTGTTTTTTCATTTGATTTGCTGCTGCCTGGGCCAGGAAGAAAACGCCACCCAGATTAACCTGCAACACCCTGAAAAAAGACTCCGGCGGATAGGTTAAGAACTCTCCAAATAGGGTAATTCCGGCGTTGGCAATCACGATATCCAGCTTCCCGAATTCAGCAACTGCAGTGGAAACCATTTTTTGGATAAAGTTCAGATCACCGGCATCGCCCCCGAGGGCAATGCAAGGATGATTGTTTTCTTTGCGGATCTGGCTGACCGCATTTTCTGCGAGTGCAGTATCGAGATCATTCAGGATGACAATGGCGCCAGAATCTGCAAGCCGACGGGCGATTTCAAAACCAATGCCCTGCCCTGCTCCTGTTACGATTGCAACCTGACCAGCAAATATTGTATCTGACATAAAAATCAGATTTTAATTTTAGTGTGAATCTTTCAATACCTCACTCCCGCTACCGCCCTTCAAAAAATCAAGGTCAGCGCCGAGGTGGGCCTGTTCAACATGCTGGCGGAATAACCAGGTATAACCCCGGCCCGCCGCCTGCTGCATGGGTTTTATTTTTTTTCTTCTTTCCCCGATTTCTTCTTCAGAAATTTCGACGCACAATATTTTATTCTTCACGTCGAGCGTAATCGGATCACCGTTTCTAACGATCGCCAGATTTCCTCCGATAAAGGCTTCGGGCGAAACATGCAAAACCACGGTTCCAAATCCTGTACCGCTCATTCTCCCATCCGAAATTCTCACTATATCCATTATTCCTTTCAGAAGTAATTTCTTGGGTATGGACATATTCCCTACTTCCGGCATGCCGGGATATCCGCGCGGGCCTACATGCTTAAGCACGAGCACACTATTTTCATCCACATCAAGATCCGGGTCATCAATCCTTGCTTTGTAATCATCAATATTCTCAAATACTACGGCCTTTCCCGTATGCTTCAATAGGGATGCACTCGCAGCGGACGGTTTGATGACGGCGCCGTGCTCGCATAAATTACCTTTCAATACACAGATGCCTGCCATCTGATTAAAAGGTTGCTGAACGGTTGCGATCACTTCGCGATTGTAGCAATCGCTATTTTCATAATTTTCAGAAATGGGTTTCCCGCTAACAGTAATGGTATTGCCATTCAGAAATGAATGAAGCTCCTTCATTACGGCAGGAATCCCTCCTGCATAATACAGGTCTTCCATAAAATATTTGCCCGAAGGCTGAAGATTGGCTATCAACGGAATTCCTCTGGAATCTGTATCAAAATCGTCTATGCTCAACTTTACACCAATACGTCCGGCGATGGCCAGTAAATGGATTATAAAATTAGTTGATCCTCCGATCGCAGCATTCGTGATAATGGCATTTTCAAATGCCTCCCTGGAAAGTATATCGGATAACTTCAGGTTTTCCTTTACCATTTCGACAATCCGCATTCCGGAAAGATGTGCCAGGGTTTTTCTCCTGGAATCTGCCGCCGGAATGGCCGCGTTCTCTGCAAGTGAAAGTCCCAGTGCTTCCGTCATGGATGCCATCGTGGAAGCCGTGCCCATCACGGCGCAGTGCCCCCGGGAGCGCGCCATACAAGCTTCCGAAAATTCCATATCCTGCAGAGACATTTTTCCGGCTCTTTGAGCCTCAGCGAATCGCCAAACATCTGAAGTGCCGATATCAGTTCCCCTGAATTTACCCGTGAGCATCGCACCACCCGAAACAACAATCGACGGCAGGTCTACACTGCACGCTCCCATAATCAGTGCCGGTGTTGTTTTATCACAACCACAAAGCAGCACAACGCCGTCCATCGGATTTGCCCGGATGGATTCTTCAACGTCCATACTCACCAGGTTCCGGTAAAGCATGGCTGTTGGTTTAATCAGGGTTTCACCCAGGGACATGACCGGAAATTCAACAGGGAATCCGCCAGCTTCATAAATGCCATGCTTGACTGATTCCGCAAGTTCTCTGAAATGCGCATTGCATGGAGTCAGTTCAGACCAGGTGTTGCAGATGCCAATCACGGGCTTTCCTTTGAATTCATGTGAAGGAATGCCCTGGCTTTTCATCCAGGCACGATAAATAAAACCGTCTTTGCCTGTTCTGCCGAACCAATTACTGCTTCTTAGTTTCATTTGTTGAATTAAGTGAAAACAATTCCATTTTATCCGGAATGATCACAGATCGTATTATTAAATGAATATAGAATTGCGAAATAATAATAATCCTACCTTCATTCAGTAAATTTAGCCAAATGCGATTGATTAATACGCAATCAAACGAACGAAATAAATCATGCATCTCCGTACAAGTAAATTACTGATTCCGGTTCACGCTGGTTTTTATGTCCTCACTTGCTTTCTCCTGTTTTCCTGCAGTCATCCTGAAACAAAAACAGAAGACCTTAAGAAGCCGGACGACAATCGTTTTACGCCTGTGGTCCTTACGGCGCAGGGCGATTTTGATGAACCAATGAATTTTGAAGTACTGAAAGATGGAAGAGTTTACATCAATGAGCGTAAGGGCGCCCTTAAAGTATATGACCCGGTCAGCAAAACAGTCAGCCTCGTCGGAACCATTCCGGTAAACACAAAATATACCAGCGCCACAGGCGAGGTAACTGAAGCGGAAGAAGGTTTTATCGGGTTTACGGTTGATCCAAAGTTTAGCGAGAACCATTGGGCCTATTTATTTTATGCTCACCCCGTTTTGAAAAAAGATGTTCTCTCGCGCTGGCAGATTGTTGATGATAAATTGGTGGCGGGCTCTGAAAAAGTATTGCTGGAAATACCGACACAGCGTGAAGTGTGTTGTCATACCGGAGGCGGAATGACCTGGGATGCCGGCGGAAATCTTTATTTGACTGTCGGAAACAATACGGGCAACGTTGCTGAAAAATCTCAAACAGACGAGCGGCCCGGGCGCAGCAGCTGGGATGATCAGCGCGGATCAGGTAATACAAATGACTTACGGGGAAAAATTCTTCGCATCCATCCAGAACCGGACGGTACATATAGTATTCCTGACGGAAATCTTTTTCCTAAAGGATCGCCGAAAACCAGGCCGGAAATATATGTCATGGGAGACCGTAATCCCTGGCGTCCTTCGATTGACAGTAAAACCGGTTGGCTATACTGGGGTGAAGTGGGGCCCGATGCAAACGAAGACACAAAAACTACCAGGACGGGCATGGATGAATTTAATCAGGCACGAAAGCCTGGCAATTTCGGGTGGCCTTATTTTATTGGGAACAATGTAGGATATCCATTTTATGACTACAATACGGATATTGTATCCGCGCCTAAGGACCCAGCAAAGCCGATAAATAATTCGGTCAACAATACAGGCCAGAATGAATTGCCTCCCGCCGTACCTGCATTAATTTATTACCCATACGGGATTTCTGATAAATTTCCCGAAGTGGGCACGGGCTCGCGTTGCGCAGTAGGAGGCCCTATTTATCACCATTCCGATTTTAAAGATGCTGTACGGCCCTACCCTGCCTATTATGAGGATAAATGGCTGGTCGCAGATCTTTCCCGGGGCTGGATTATGGCCATTTCGATGAAGGAGAATGGCGACTACCAGTCAATGGAGCATTTTTTGCCTTCTTACCAGCCCATAGAACCGATCGATATGAAATTCGGGACTAACGGTGATCTGTATGTGCTGGAATATGGAAGCAACTGGTTTAGAAAAAGCGATAATGCAAAATTGGTTAGGATTGAATATAACGCCGGTAACCGCACCCCGGTTGTTCAGGCAACGGCGAGTGCCAGCGGAGGATCAGTTCCTTTTAAGGTCAACTTATCTGCCGCCGGAACTAAGGATTACGACGGAGATTCCCTAAAATACGAATGGAAAGTAACCTCTGCATCCGGAGGTTCGCTTCAGCAGTTTACTGAAGAAAATCCATCCTTAACGCTTACACAGCCGGGCGTATATACGGCAACACTTACCGTAACCGATCCTCAGGGAGCAAAGAACAGCAAATCTGTCAGCCTGGTTGCAGGCAATGAGCCTCCGCAGGTAAGTTTGAATATTCCGGGAAATAAAAGCTTTTTCTTTCCGGGCAAACCTTTTGGATATGACGTGGAAGTAAGTGATAAAGAAGACGGAAAAATTGATCCTGAACAGGTTGCTGTCAGTATCGATTATGCTTCAGAAGGTTTTGATTATGCGGAGGTAAATCAGGCGCAGCGCAGTGTGGACGCTTCCACAAGATTTGCCGTTGCCAGGGAAATGATTGGCAAGTACGATTGTCAGAATTGCCATCATGAAGATACTAAATCCGTAGGGCCCATGTTTACGGAATTAGCTGACAAATACAAATCAAAACAGTCATGGGCGCTGGATAGCTTACCGAAAAAAATAAGAGGCGGTGGTTCAGGCGTTTGGGGAACGGTGAATATGCCCGCCCATCCAGCCATCAGCTTAAACGATGCGCGGGTTATTGTCAATTATATGCTGAACATAAGGGATAAGAACATCCGCACACTTCCGTTAAAAGGTAGTTTCACCCAGAAAATTCCATCCGGTGACAATGGCAAGGGGACGGTTATTGTCCGTGCTGCCTATACCGATAAAGGCGCCCCCGCCGCCACGAACCTGACTACCGAAACCGTGGTTGTTTTACATAGTCCCAATCTCGAGCCTGCCTCGGCAGATACCATGAAAGGAGCTGAAATTAAAAAACAAATCATGTTTGTTGTTTCAGAAAATGTAATTCCGAAAGCCAATGGCTATATTGGATTTAAGAATATTGATTTAACCGGCATCAGGCAGCTTGAATTGAATGCCACCGCAAATCCATCCGAGGGATTTACCGGTGGAAGCATAGAAATAAGGCTCGATGGTGCGCAGGGGGAACTTTTGGGGCAGGCCGATGTAAAGCCGGTTAATCCATTCGCCGCCCTCATGAGTGCCGCCAATGCAACACAAAATGCAGGAGGAAAGACGGGGACAAATAAAGACAGTGCGCATGCCAAAAAACCCGCCGCTAAAAAATCGCCACGCAGGAGTGTGGCAGACCTTGATTTGGTTGCATTATTTGCTGGTCAGGCAATCAAGACGGATATCAAAGAGGTTGCGGGCAAACACGATCTGTATTTTGTATTCAAAAATGATAATGCCAAACCGGATCAGCCTCTTCTTTCATTTACGAATATTAAATTCGATGATGTTAAATCAAAATAATTAATGGGGATGTGCATTCCCTATGGAATTTATTTTGCTGAATAAAATCATAAACTAAAAATCATTGATCATGCATAACAGAAGAAGTTTTCTTAAAAACTCCGGTGCCTTCGCGCTTGGCAGTCTTTTCATTCCGGGCATGGCAGAAGCAGCATTTCTGAACAAAAGGGCTTCGCATGCAGTAGGCTTGCAATTGTTCACGTTGTTCGGATCCATTGACAAGGATGTGCCCGGCACCCTAAAACAAATTGCAGAGATCGGATATAAGGAAATAGAATCCGCCTTTAGCATGAAAGGAGGTTTTTATGGTTTAAATCCTAAGGAATTTGCGGCCCTTGCGAAAGACTCCGGATTGAATTGGATTTCGCATCACGTTTTAGGAGCGCCATTTAAGATGCCTCCGGGAGGAATTAGAATGCCCGGGGCAGATACGACCAAACGCGTCACGATGCCAAATATGGGGCATATGAATAATTTAAAGGAAGACCACCAGGCCATCATTGATCAGGCCGCAGAAGGGGGAATAAAATATCTTGTTTGCGCCACTATTCCTCTGAGTACGGCAGATGAGATTAAGCAGGCTGTTCCTATATTGAGTACTGCAGGTGAAGCAGCGAAAAAATCGGGAATTACCTTATGTTATCATAACCATGTTCATGAATTTGCAAATGTAGAGGGTATGATTCCTTACGATGTGCTGTTGGGCCAGATCAGCCCGGACATCCTCAAGTTTGAACTTGACCTCGGGTGGGCAACGGTTGCAGGCGCAGATCCCGTGGCATTATTTAATAAAAACCCTGGCCGTTTTCCGCTCTGGCATGTAAAGGATATAGATCCAGGGACCAAACAACCTGTGGAAGTCGGAAAAGGCATGGTTGATTTCAAAAGAATATTTCCGGCAGCGGGCACCGCGGGCATGAAGCATTTCTTTGTTGAACAGGATGGCGCGCCGCAGCCAATGGAGAATATCAAGGCAAGCTATATTGATATTACCGAGAAAATATTGGTGTAAAAATATAGGGAGATTCAGGAAACAGCCAATAAATTACCTAAGGCCATAGATGTTCTGGTTAGATTATCAAATGTAAGCTGCATGGCCGTTGATAGATCGGCTGGTTCATTGCCGACCGCCAATAACACATCAAAATATTTATTGAGCTCTTTGTTTTCTTTTAGCGGTACTTTACCAGCAAGGGCAATTACGGGAAGCCCTTTCTTTTTGGCCCTGAAAGCGACTCCGTATGGCCCTTTGCCCTGAAGCGTTTGTTCATCAATGCTCCCTTCGCCGGTTATTACGAGATCGGTTTTCGCTAAGGCTTCATCAAAACCGGTCATGTTAAGAAAATGATCAATTCCATTGACCAATTTTGCATTCAGAAAAGCATACAGACCGGCAGCAGCACCACCTGCGGTTCCCCCGTATTTAACAGAAGACATATCCTTGCCTGTTTGCTGAAAGGCTATCTCGCAAAATTTTGCAAGAGAAGCTTCCAGCTTTCCTACTGATTCCTTTGTAGCTCCTTTCTGCGGTCCAAAAATGGTTGCAGCTCCCTGTTCACCCAGCAGCGGATTGTCCACATCGCAAAGAACCGTTAGATCGCAATGCAATATTCGTTTATCAATTCCTGATGTATCTATCGCGACCAGGTCCGTCATGTTTTCAGGCCTGTCCGGCAAAACTTCATGATTTGCATTTAAAAAGCGAATTCCTAACGCGCGCAAAATTCCTGCGCCGCCATCCACAGTAGCTGATCCGCCCATACCCAGGATAATTTTACGAGTACCTTTCTCCAGTGCAAACCTGATCATCTCTCCAGCCCCGAAGCTGGTCGTGCGAAGAGGATTTAATTCACCTTGGGTCAGGAACTGCAAACCGACAGCGTCGGCCATTTCAATTATAGCAGTCTGGCCTTCATCAATCAGTCCGAAACTCGCCGTTATCTCTCTTCCCAGAGGATCATGCACCTGCACACTGATCCGCTTTCCCTTGTTTCTGTTAATGATCAGCTCTGCGGTTCCATTGCCGCCATCACCAATGGGGAAACACTCATATTCAAAATGAAGCGCGCTTTTTTTTAATCCCTGTAGGATCGCTTCGGCGGCATCCGTTGCGCTGAGACTATTTTTAAAAGCATTGGGAGCGATAAGTATCCGCATAATCCGGAAGGGGAAATAATATTCCCCTAAGGTATAATAACCATCGCTGATCTTTTATATTCGCTAACTTAAGTGTCCCAATTCTTAACCCAAAGCAACAGTCATGAAAAAGCTACTCGTTGGCGCCATTGTCGGCGGAATAATTATTTTCATTTGGCAGACCATTTCCTGGGCGGCTCTGAATCTGCACCGTGCAAGCCAGGAATACACCCCAAAACAAGATAGCATACTGAGCTATCTCAATTCCCAGTTTTCTGAAGAAGGAGCTTATCTTTTACCGAGTTATCCCAAAGGAACATCCCGGGAGGAAATGGAAAAACAAATGGACATGAACAAAGGAAAGCCATGGGTTCAAATCCAGTATCACAAAGCGCTCAATGTAAATATGGCTGCCAATATCATCAGGGGTTTGCTTGCAGACATCGTCATGGTCGCTTTTTTCTGCTGGATACTGCTAAGGCTTGCCTCGCCGGGATTCGGAGTTATATTTACCAGCAGTTTATTTACCGGGATCATTGTTTTTATCAACTCACCCTATACCATTCATATCTGGTACCCAAAAGCAGACATCTGGATTCATTTTCTTGACGCCATTGCAAGCTGGGCACTATGCGGAATATGGCTGGGCTGGTGGCTGGGCAGGAAAAAGCCTTAGTTATTCAATGTAATAAAACCACCGTCAATAGGATAATCCGTGCCCGTAATAAATGCAGATTCTTCGCTGCATAAATACAAAGCGAGATGCGCGATTTCGGTAGTTTCTGCCATGCGTCCGATAGGTTGGGACGCGGAGAGCTTTTCGAACATCTCTTTTTCTTTGCCAGGATAATTTTTGCCGATGAACCCATCTACAAATGGCGTATGTACACGGGCCGGCGAAATGGAATTGCAGCGGATTCCCTCGTGGATATAGTCCCTGGCCACCGACAGAGTCATTGCGTAAACTGCGCCCTTACTCATGGAATACGCAAACCGGTCAGCCAGCCCTACGTGATTGGCGACGGAGGCAATATTCAGGATTACGCCTTTCTTCATATTCTTCATTAAAGGGACGGCGGCAAACAGACAATTATAAACGCCCTTAACATTGATCTGGAAAATTTTGTCAAGTTCCTGCTCTGTGGTTTTTTCCACATTTCCTACATGGGAAATGCCTGCGCTATTTACAAGGATGTCCGGGGTTTTAATCAGTTGAAATATTTTCATCACCTCTCGCTGATCTGCTACGTCACCCAGGTGAACGGTGACCTCACCCCCACTCTCCGATATGGTATTCGCTGTCTTGTTTGCATTCTCACCGTTCAGGTCAATCAGGTGCACATGTGCTCCCTGGGCGGCAAACAATTCGGCTATCGCTTTGCCAATCCCGCTGCCTCCGCCCGTAACTACGGCATTTTTATTTTTCATTGTAAACATGCTGCTCTTTTAGATCCGCAATATATTACATAATTATAATCTGCTCTGCTTGGGAGAAGCCACTCCCGTTTATAATATCGCCCTCAGGGATGCGCGTCCTGTGTGCACGATTATTCCCTCACCAGGTTTGCGGCCCTCGTACTGGATGCTGAGTTCAAGATTATTTCCGAGTTTCTTGGTGAACTCCAGGTCCCATATATAGTTATTCCCGGGCAATAATCCGTCCAGCATAATATAGCTTACCGTACTGTTGGTGTTACCTGTGTAATGGATTGCACTATAGGTGAACTTAGCCTGCAGGGAAGTGCTGGATACCAGATTATATTTTGCATCTGTGTTGAGCGATCCGGAATAATAGGATTCACCACCATAGGCCGGATCATTTTTTTTTGCGTTATACTTATATCCGGCCGTTATACGAAGATTTGTCTTTTGTGTGTAACTCAGATCCGGTTCAACGGAAAACTGGTTTACGTTGTAATTGCTATTGTCAAAATTGGTACTGCTGTTGAAAAGAAAACTATTTCCCTGCTTCCACATGGAGGTAAGCAGAATCGATCTGGAAACATTCCATCTCGTACGGAGGTTCCACTCCTTGAGCGACTGCGTCTGGTATCCGTAAGTCAGGAGCGATTTGGTTGTATTCCGGCTATTGCTGATATCGAATCCCCATTTTGGATTCATTTTATTGAAAGAAAAAGAATTTACCAGAACGGAGGTTCGCGTAATAAGCGATGTATCATTTAGCGGCGCCTTAAATGGATTTAGCTGGATAAAACCGCTGGCCTGTTCTTTCTGATTCAATTGCAAAGAAGTGAGGAGGAACATATTCGATAAGAACTTTTTGAATCCTTTGGCCTTAGTTCCCAAAAGCATTCTCGGATTTAATGCAATGCTGTAATTGAACGTGCTATAGTTTGCCTTTACATAATCGTTCGTTGGTGTAAAAACCCTGATGAAAGTTGCCTGATCAGAATATTGCGCAATAACAAATTCATTGAGTTGCTGGATACCATCCTTGTTGAGATCGATCCAGGTATACTGCCCGGTTCCTGCAGGAACGGAAAGATAAGTATAGGCCTGTTTTTGTTCCTGGCCGGAACCGACTTCATATAATGCATTTCCCATGACAAGTCCCTTCCATTCATTTACCACGTACTCAGCTCTTGCCAGCAGGCTTTTGTCAGGGGTTTGGGTGGTGACTGCATTATTGATCACGTCGAGGCTCCGGTATGTGGCATTGATCCTCACTTGCTCGTGTTTGTTTTTAGTGAGATTTGCAAACACATTGATATTCTGACTTCGGTTGGCCTTTGCCAACTCTTTGCCGAAAGGATATGCATCTTCCCGGTAAAAATAGGTCACACCCCAATTATCCGCATTTTTTTGCGGGGATTTCAAATACGCCTGCAGGATCGAAAAAGAATAGCTGTCAAACGAAACCGAATCGCTGATCTTGTTTCGTTGTTCGTTGTGTTCCAAAGAATAATTAAAACCGACAGAATAGTTACTGAACTGCTTTAGTGTTTTGGAAATGTCGACTGTCGGACGCAGCAAATATCCGTTGCTGGTATCTCCCCGGTCCGTTGTCAGGCTTACCTGGTCGTTAAACTTCCATCCTGAAAGGTCGAGCGTCTGACCAATCATATTCCTGATTCCTTTAAAGGAAGAGCCCCGGTCGTATCCAGCAACTTCGTAGCGGATGTCGTTTGCTTTTTTATCCGCCAGTCTGAATGCAGCAGTATAAAAAGTTTCGTTGGCATTCGGTAACTGGAGCGGAAGCCCCCAGTCACGCAGAAATTCCACAGGGCGCAACCGTTCGATCGGCTGAAAACGAGCGTCCTCATATTCATAAGAAAACAGACTGCTGAGCGTAAGCCCTTTCGATGAGCTTTGAAACGGATGAAGGTTTTTCAACGTCATCTTCGTCGCATTGCCCACATCATTATCCTTGTCAATAGTGGACAAGGTATTCACGTCATACCTGCTGCGGGCGACATCTGCCGTGGCCGAAGTCTCCTTGCTGACTACATAATCAGCGCCAAGGGTAATGACCTGCTGCGTTTTTGGAGTGACCAGGAATTCTGCGGCCTCGAATTGTCCCTGCTTGCCCTTTGGACCAGGCGCTATCCACATATATGCATTCCCATTTATACCGTTGGGGTCAGGAACATAATCACCATTACCAACGCCCACATCCACAAAGGAAAGATTGTAGAGTGTATAGGCAGGATTATTTGAAAAAACATAAATCGAATCGTGCGTATATAATCCGTTCGCGGCCAGGAAAACGGTATCCATCTTGCGGTATAGGATTTTGCCGGGGCCTGCCGTGTCAATTGCAGCAACCGGATAGAAAGCCCGGCTGACGCTGTCTCCCAGCGCATTCAGAAAATCTTTCCTGCCCTGGTCCAGGGTCTGTGTGATGGGCGAATTGCGCGCATCACTGTTACTGAAAACACCCAGGCGCAGGCGCAGCTTTTTGCTGATCTGGGCCTCATCGTACAAATACAGGTTTGCGTTGAGAAAATACTGGAAAGAATATTCGAAATCGATTTGTATCCTGCTGTCTTTGGTGATCATTCGCTTAGGCGTGAACGTTAGTTCGGCGGTGTTATAATTGATCACATAGTCCTGGTCCTCGCCTCTCTGCAAGAGCTGACCGTCGATATAGACTTTTTCAGTTCCTGCAAGAACGATAAAATATAGTTCATTGTTTGCGCCTTGCAGGCGGTATGGCCCCTGGTTGCCTTCCTGCCCCTGGAATACATTCGTAGTGAATTTCCCTTTCGCCACCGCCCCGCTGATCAGGGTTTTGTTCGTGACCTGGTCGGAAATCTTATTTATGGTTTCGAAAGATCCGCCGCGCAAACGCTTATAAAAATTCAGGAAATAGTTCTGTGGCTGGCGCAGGTCAATATCACCCATGCTCAGGGCCCAGTTCTTTTTTTTGAACTGAAGATAAATCTGGTCAAAATCACTCAGCTGTGCAGTGCTGCCGTCTGGCTGGATGGGAATATTATTATCTGTAATGGCCGCAGCGATTTGAATACTGTCAGCCAGGTAACCACTGATCTGCAGGTTAAGGTTGGATGTTACCACCGCATCCTGGCTGTTGCCGAATGAGATGGCTCTTCCGAAACTTCCGTTATAGGTGATGTTGCCGAAATTGAAAAAATTTTCCGATCCGTATTTCCCGCCATTATTGTAAGTGGAAGGCTGAATGATGAATTTGTCCATCACCTTCTCATAATCCAGCCTTTGCACAACACCATTTAACTGGTAAGGAAAGCTGCGGTATTGTACAAAGATACTGTCGAGGTTTGGCTTTCTGATCCAGCTAAGCGTGGAGTGAACGTAATCTATGCTGTAGAGACTATCCGCTATGCCGGGGATGGAGAATGTTCCCGGAACGATGCTGAGAGAATCCAGTTTGACCGTGTTTGGTTTGACCAGGATAAAACGCTTATGAAGATTGGAGCTGATCTGAGGCTGTGTAGTATTGGGTCGGGCGCCAGGACGCTGTGCCAGGGCTACATTCAACAACCCACAGAAAATCAACCCTATAAGCAGCCCTTTTGTCAAAGAAAACGGTTTTTCTTAAAATGCGGAATCAAGGCTTTTATTGTGTCTCCGCAGTCTTCAGCTCGTTAAGCAATCCATTGGTATCGAGCGCTTCCGTGCCCATCATCAGGTTCCCATCCTCATCCCTTGGCCATTGATCCTTTGGCTTGTCCCAGTATAATTCGACACCATTTCCGTCCGGATCATTCAGGTAAATGGCTTCAGATACGCCATGGTCGGCCATTCCGGTAAGCGGGTAACCTGCTTTGAGCAGACGATTGAGAATAAAAGCAAGGTCTCTTCTCCGGGGGTAAACAATAGCTGAATGAAACAATCCGGCAGTGTGCTGAGGGGCGGGATCTGCATTTTTACTGTACCAGGTATTCAGTCCGATATGATGATGATAGCCGCCGGCAGAAAGAAATACAGCGCTGGAGCCGTACCACTCCGTAATCTCAAAACCGAGGAGGTCCTGGTAGAATTTCAGGGAACGCGGGATATCCGCCACTTTGAGGTGAACGTGCCCGATATGGGTTTGTGCAGGGACGATATAATCCAAAATGATCTTTTAGGCGTTCACTAGTTTATCCTGTACGTACATGTCTTCACGGAGTTGCTTCACACGTTCGTCAGACAAATATTCATCAAAGCTGCAGAGGCGGTCAATGGCACCGGAAGGAGTAAGTTCGATAACCCGGTTTGCGACAGTTTGCAAAAAAGTATGGTCATGGGAAGTCAGCATTACTACGCCCTTAAAATTACTCATACTTTCATTGAAAGCCTGGATAGATTCAAGGTCGAGATGGTTGGTTGGTTCGTCCAGTAAAACAACATTGGGATCCTGAAGCATCATGCGACTGATCATGCAACGAACTTTTTCACCTCCGCTCAGTACGGCCACTTTCTTCATCACTTCATCTCCGCTGAAAAGCATCTTTCCGAGAAATCCCCTCAGGAAGGGTTCATCCACATCCGTAACATGCGGTGGAACATATTGCCTGAGCCAGTCCATCAGGTTCAGGTTTTTGTCAGTAAAAAAGGCCGTGTTATCATTCGGCAGATAAGCTTTTGTAACCGTAGTGCCCCATTCAAATCGCCCTCTGTCCGCAGGTATTTTGCCTGTAACGAGTTCGTAAAAGCTGGTTAATGCTGAGGGGTTCTTACTTACCAGGGCAACTTTATCTCCCTTATTCAGACTAAAGCTGATATCAGAAAAGAATACGGTACCATCGTCAGCGGTCTTGCTCAGTTTTTCAATATTCAGGATCTGATTTCCCACTTCCCGCTGCTGTTTAAAGATGATTCCTGGATAGCGCCGGTTGGAAGGCTCGATTTCTTCTATAGTGAGTTTTTCCAGGGCCTTTTTCCGCGAAGTTGCCTGCTTTGATTTAGAAGCATTAGCCGAGAACCTGGCGATGAAGTCCAGGAGGGCCTGTCTTTTTTCTTCCGTCTTCTTATTCTTATCTCCCATCTGGCGCGCCATGAGCTGGGAAGATTCGTACCAGAAAGTGTAATTGCCGGTGTATGCCTTGATCTTCTGACGGTCGACATCCGCAACATGGGTGCAGACCGCATCAAGAAAGTGGCGGTCATGCGAAACCACAATCACGATATTTTCATAGTCAGCCAGGAAATTTTCGAGCCAGTTAATGGTTTCCACGTCGAGATCATTGGTCGGTTCATCGAGCAAAAGAATATCCGGATTGCCGAAGAGGGCCTGGGCAAGAAGCACGCGCACTTTCATTGCTCCGGAGAGATCTCTAACCAGGCTATTATGTAAAGACTCTTTTACCCCGAGATCGCTCAGTAAAGCTGCAGCATCGCTTTCGGCCGTATATCCGCCCATTTCTCCAAATTCGCCTTCCAGTTCCCCGGCACGGATGCCATCCGATTCGGTGAAATCAGCCTTGGCGTAGATGGCATCCCTTTCCTGCATGTTATCCCACATTTTTTTGTAGCCCATGAGGACGGTATTCAGCACAGTCTGGTCGTCGAACTCAAAGCGGTTCTGTTTCAAAACGGCCATCCTCAGGCCAGGAGAGATTTCAATGGTGCCTTTGTTCGGTTCAATTTCCCCCGAAAGGATTTTGAGAAAGGTTGATTTTCCGGCTCCATTCGCTCCGATCACCCCGTAACAGTTTCCCTTGGTGAAGGACACATTCACCTCATCAAACAACACGCGTTTTCCAAAGGAAAGGGTAATATTATTCGCTCTGATCATGCTTAACTTTTTGAAGCTGCAAAGGTACGTTGCCTGCCACATAAATTCAAGTAAAATGCGGGTCGTTGGGCCTATGCTTTTATTTGACGGCTGGTCTCCGGAAGATCAGGCTGCTGGCGGTTTGGGCGGTCCGGAATAAGCATATGCCCGATATTTCCAAATCCTGCAGAACCAAACACAACCCGGAAATGCAGTAGGAACTAAATTCCCGGGTGACTGGTAAGCAACCTTTTTCAAAATTGATCAGTCTTTTGATAAAAGGCTGAGGATGTACAGGACAACCGGTTTCATGCTGCTGGGGTTTTTGCTTTTGGCTTCGTGCAGAAAAAACAACGAAACAAAAGTTCCGCCGGAGGGAACTTATACCGGAACATTTACCCGTGTTGGGTTAATATTGTCGCAACCGGAATCAGTAAAAATTACATTTAACGGAAATAACTTCAATGGAGAGAGAAACGAGACTTCCCATATTTGTAACGGTACTTATGAGATTACGGGCGATTCTGTCGATTTTCACAACGCCTGTCTATTCACTGCTAATATAGACGAAAGCATGGTATTGGCCGGGAAATACAAGATCGTAATAGAAGGTGACAGCCTCTTCATCAGCCGAATGTATTTATCCTCCAGTTCATATTCGGACACTTACATGCTAAAGAAACAATAGGCCATTCTTCCCTTAGCTGAAAACCATTATTTTTGCGCAAATAGGACCGGTAGCTCAGTTGGATAGAGCAGCTGCCTTCTAAGCAGCAGGCCATTGGTTCGAATCCAATCCGGTTCACATTTGACGCTATGAAAAAGCGTCATTTTTGCTTTAAAACCTGCACCCAGAGCGGGTTCTCTGCAAAAAAGCAAATCAAACGAAATCAAATCTATTCAGGTCATTCGGACACCTATTCGTACACCTATTCGGACACCTATATTTATAGGTCACTCGAGTATATCTGACTTGCTGACAAAGTGAATGAAAGCGCTTTTTTATCACCTTAAAAAGCAGTGTTATGAATGTCAGGCAAAACTTGTCCATTCTTTTTTATCTAAGAGGAACCAAGGAAACTAAAGAAAGAAAAATCCCCATTGACCGCTTTGCGTACTATTCCATCTTCGCTTCCCTGATTATTTTCGATCGCTATTGCAAAATGTACGAAGAAAAACGCAGACACTGGGCGCTGATTGGTAAGACTCCCGAACCCTTATGG
>Ga0182024_10001400_pt1 | contig 62280 bp, 55 predicted proteins | sample P32metaG_FD_120480 | JGI IMG/M metagenome (GOLD analysis project Ga0182024, IMG submission 120480) | Permafrost microbial communities from Stordalen Mire, Sweden - P3-2 metaG (Illumina Assembly) | ecosystem: Environmental > Terrestrial > Soil > Wetlands > Permafrost | place: Sweden: Stordalen...
CGGTGGTGCCGGTGGTGCCGGTGGTGCCGGTGGTGCCGGTGGTGCCGGTGGTGCCGGTGGTGCCGGTGGTGCCGGTTGTCCCAGCAGACACCGTGTCAGCTCGCACCGTGGCGGAGATGCCCTTCGAGGCACCGGCTGGGGTTCCAGTGGTCGAGGGAGTGCCGTAACACCCAACCTGACCATGGCTCGCGCTGGATGCGAGTGCGACGCCGGATGCTGCCGGGCCGGCCGAGGCGATGAAGAAGCCCATGAGGCCGGCACCCGCGGCAACCAACGTGGTTGTGCACGCGCGTTTGAAGAAGGTACGCATTGTTTGTTCCTTTCGATTATTTGACTGGTTTGTTGTTCTGGTGTTCGTGCGACTCACGTCGCGCAAGTTCGAACAAGACCGCTAACCAGGAGGCGAAGACCTCAAATCGAAAAGAAATCGCGGAAGGATGCTCTGTTCGGGGGTTATTCCAGAGACCGTTGGGGCCTGCAGCTGCGGACTCAATGCCGGAGTGACCGACAGCACATTACCGCTGGAGGAAGACGACGATGAATCGCCAGCAGGTGAGCTGCCCGCTACGAGAGGGATTGCCTGAAATGGGGGGGTGGGAGGAGGGATTGGGCGCGGGAACCGGGGAAAGAAGCCGAGCATTGGGAGGTTCTCCGGCGTGCCACTCGGGGCCCGGAGTATGCGCGTGGCCGGTGTACTCGTATCTGGTGCTGCGTGGAGTGCTGCAGCCGTGGAAAGGAGTTGGGGCGCCGTGCTCGTCGCCACGGCGGGCGCTGAAACCGGTGTCGTTGCGGCCAGACCAGTAGAGGATTCGAGAGTCTGCGCAATCGGCCCGACCACGGGCGTCAGCGCGCGCAACGTGGACAAGGGAGTCACCTGCAACAACGAGCTGACCGGGGTGGCGGCGGCGCTCGGTCTGATGGTCGCGACAGCTGAGTCAACCTCTGTGTCAACGACAGCGGGTACCGAGGAGACCACAGGCTGCACACCGTTCGAAAGCGTGACGAATGGGGGAGTTCCGCCGGGTCCGAGCCGTGTGGACGCGCCGGCTGAGTGAGCGAACAGCACCGAGAGGGCGAGTACGCCGCAAAACGCAGCGACGAAACCGAGGACAAGCACGAACTGACTCACGCGCCTGCGGGATCGCGCTGGATCCTCGGCTTGGAGTTCGTGGATCTTGCCCACTGTGCGTTTCCTTTCGCGCCTGGACGTCCTGGTCGCTGGGGAATACGCCACATTGGGGCGTCAGTTCGGCGGCCCGGCCAACTCAGAGAGTTCCGTGACTTTGCGTCCCTCCCTTGCGAGAGGTTTGCCTTTTCGACTATGTGCACCCTACCAGCCCTGCATACCCGCCCAGACATGGTTGGCTCGCAAGCATTCGACTGGCGAAGGTTGATTGAATATGTGGCGCCAAGGCGGCGGGGAACGCTCAACACGATGCAGCAGTTCGGTGCTGTTCGGGGTCGCCGTAGTCACGGCGGTGTTCAACGCGCACGGCAGCCTCGCCACCTCCGCCGCAGTCACGAGCGGATACCGCCCGGCATTGGCCGTGTCGGCCGGCGCCTCGGCGCTCGGCGCGGTGGCTGCTGTGGGCATTCGGCGTGCCCGAGCCGCTGGCGCCGCCCAGGCAGTTGAGGCGGAACAGGAGGACGAGGTCATCCGGCGTTTGGCCCCGATTAGTAGAAGCTGAGTATGTCGCCCCATCGCATCGCGGTGAGCGAAGGATCAGCCAGGTCGTGATCGGCGTTCTCGATCCGAACACTTCGGGACTTTTCGGGGAAAGTCAGTGAGCGCCGGCCCCACAGCACATGCCATCGAACACGGAGGTGGAGGATGACCACGCGTGACACTCCATGGCGGGACGGCGCTCCTGCGGGGCGGACCTGTGCGCGCAGGTCACAGCTAAGGCGAGAGAGTTCTACAGCAGCGTGTTCGGCTGGACGATCCCGCTTGGGGCCGAAAACCGGTGGGTCTTCGTTAACGGAGCTAAATGGCCGGTCGTCGCCCACGGGACCGGTACCGATACGGCTGAGGAGTTGGGAGGCCCTACGTGGCCACGACGGTGCTGGCACCACTTCGACGGTCAGGCTGACACCCTTGCCGGGTCCACTGGATGAGTGTTCAATGACTTCATGGTGAAGAGAACAGCCGCTGGGAATCTCCAGCGCCCGTGGACAGCACTTGCCGCCGCCGGCACCGCTGCTCATCACGGCTTCGAGTTGTCCCAAGGCGTCGGGCTCGTCGGGCAACCCGAACTCGGCCTCTGGGGCGCGGGTGCACTCTGGGGAACCCAGATTCCAGTCTGGGTCGCACTGGCTTTGAGAGGGGGCCGACGCTGGGACAAGGTGCTGGCTGTCTGGTCCGGTGCAGCACTGGGAGGCGTCGTAGTGCATTTCCTCCTCTGGCCGTGGCGATACAACAAGATCGGGATACCCGTCCTGACGGAGGCGGAGGGCATCGCGCCCTCGAGGCTCCCTGCCTACAACGCGATCCTACGTGTCTGGTTCCTGGCGTCCGCGGTTTCGATTGTCGGCGAGATCTCCCCGCGTGACCGTAAGTGGGCCATCGTGGGCCTCGCCACCCTGCCACTGCTACGTCGGTCGGCGAAGCACCACTTCTCTTGGATAGTTCACGAGGCGGCCACAAATGCCGCGTGGTGGAACAGGGGCATCAAGACTGACGGTGCGATCGCCAGCTAGCCCATCGTGCTCGATTCCGGGTCACCTTCATGTGCCGGAAGGCGTCGTGCTCAAGGCGTTTAGGAATGACTTGATCGGCACGTCAGATAGTCGGGCCGCGGCGGATCGCGTCCTCGGCCTGACCAGCGACGGATTCAAGCGTGATGGTGTGCATATAGATTCAGACCTGTGGTCGACGACACCTCCCTACTGGGCGGGCACTTGGTTCGACGGATGGGATTCGGCGCAATGCAGCTCCCGGGGCCGGGTGTCTTCGGCCCTCCTCCCGACCGCAGCCAGGCCCTGGCAGTCCTTCGAAGGGCCGTCGACTCAGGGGTCAACCACATAGACACCGCGCAGTTCTATGGCCCTAACGTCGCCAACGAGCTCATTCATGAAGCGCTGTATCCCTATCCCCAGGATCTGATCCTGGTCTCCAAGGTGGGGGCGAGGCGAGACGACCGGGGCGGGTGGTTCGGCGCTCAGGCACCAGAAGACTTGCGCGCCGGCGTGGTGGCCAATCTCCAGAGCCTTGGTCTCGAACAAGTCCCCGTGGTGAACCTGCGCCGTCATCCTGAGAGCGACGTACCGTTCGACGAACAAGTCGACGCCATGGTCGAGTTGCTCAGGGAAGGGCACATTGGCGCCATCGGCCTCAGCAATGTCACCGCGGAGGAGTATGCGAAAGCCCGGTTCAAATGCGAGATCGCTTGTGTCCAGAATGCCTACAACATCGCCGACCGTAGTGACCAGGAGGTGTTCGACGCTTGTCGCGCCGATGGTGTTGCGTACGTTCCGTTCTTCCCCTTGGGTTCGGCCTTTCAAGCGGTGAATCCCGTTCTTGGGTCGCCGGCCGTGAAAGAGACAGCGCGAAACCTGCGGGCCACCTCGGCCCAAGTGGCATTGGCCTGGTTGTTGGCCCTGGCCCCGACGGTCCTGCTGATACCGGGGACGTCGTCGCTCGGGCACCTCGAGGAGAACCTGGCGGCTGGGCGCCTGGAGCTCGATGACGAAACGCTCGCCGCACTGGCAGCAGTCGAAGGTGACACGGGGTCGTTCTAGGTGCCGCGAGGTGTCGCACTCCTGGCTCTTCAGGGTTACCGCCTATTGGGAATCAGATTCGCCGGAACGAATGGCTCGCGAGGAGGGCTGCCGGGAGGAACCACTCGTTGATCGCGACGGCCGGCACGTCCTCCATGACGATCAAATAGGAGCGATTGGCGTCGGCCTTGCGAATGAGGGTGAGGAGCTGCTCATCGGAACTCATGGGACGACAACGCGCTTGGCTGAGCAGCGTTCGCCGGAAGCTGAGACCGTGTTCCACCAAAGCCCGGCCAAGAGGTGTGTTGGTGTTCTGGAGTTGTGCACAGATCGTTTCCGGCAGGCGATCACAGACAACGGAGGATTCTGCGTAGAGGTATGGCGTGCGCGTCACCCGACCCCGAAGCAGTGCAGCCCGGCGAAGCAACTCGTGGCTCTCGTCCAAATTGAACAGGTTGTCTGCGCCTGCGGCCACGATCTCATGGCGCGTGCGCTCTGCATCAACGGGCTCACCTGAGAGAGCCTCGAGGAGCTCGGTCACCATGCCGGTCGATTCGAGTAGGACCTCCCTCGGATCCCGATCAGATGGACTCGTCATCGGTCCAAGAGGGTGATCGTTGCGTGTCTCTCTGTGAGCCGGGAGTCCTTGAGTGTGCAGAGAACGCAATCGCTCACAGCGAAAGGATATGCCCCGGAGTGGCTCACCAAACCCGATGATCAGGGCCAGTTGGTCGGCTGACCGGTGTGGGGTGCATGACTGTTCAGACCGGTTCGGACATCACCTCGATGGCCTGACATGTGAGATCTTGGGTCGGACTATTGTCGACGGAGCCAGTCGTTGTGAACGATTGGGTCTGGCCAGGACCCAGCGACGACACCTGTGCGTCTGCCGTACCTTGGGCAGACGAGCCGCCCAGAATTGCAATTGTGATGTCGTAGTCATTTGCGGTGGACCCGGTGTTCGTCACCGCTCCGCTTATGGCAATGCCAGTGCCCGCACCGCCGGCATTGGTTGCCGGGTTGGATGGGTCGCTGGCGCACTGGGTGAACGTCACTTGAGCATTGGGATCGAGCGTCGATCCGGGACCGGAGTTGCCGGTGTTGCCGGTGTTGCCGGAGGTGCCGGAGTTGCCGGCGTTGCCGGAGTTGCCGGAGGTAGTAGCGGTTACGACCGTCGGCGGTGCAGTCGTCGGTGGTGCAGTCGTCGGTGCTCCGGTCGCGGATGCTCCAGTCGCGGATGGTCCAGTCGCGGATGGTCCAGTCGCGGATGGTGCAGTTGCGGATGGTGCAGTTGCGGGTGGTGGGGCCCCATGGAAGCTCGCTTGGTCATGGGACAAGTGGTTGTTCGTTCCGTTTCCGATCGTAGCGAGGAGAATGGCCAGAGCAATGAGCGCGAAGAGAAACGCTGGGAATCCGAGAAGGACCTTCCTACGGTGCCGACGCGGCGAAGAATCCGAGGGTGAGCGCAACTCCGACTCCTGCGTAGGAGGACCATCTACAGCTGCGCCAGTGGAGGGCATGTCCAGTTCCGCAGCGGCGTGGTGCAGGGCTCCGGCGCTTGTGAGCTCCGGTAGATGCCATTCTCCGTTCTGGTCCAGCGACCGAACAGGAGGCATTGAAGGGTTCGGACTCGATTCAGCCTGAATCGGTGCCTCCGTCTTGTGCGCCGGTGGGTCACCCGACAGCAGGAAGGACGTGTAGTCCGGGTGGAGTTCTGGCGCGTACCACTTTCCATCAGAGGCTTGCCACCAGCCTGGTTTGTGGGAAGCGTCGCGCATGTCCTGCCTGCCAGCGGAATGGGGCGTTCGGACTCGAACGCCCCGCCAATTGGTACCTGATGAATACCATGGATAACTCCCATTCTCAAACAGCGCCCGTCAGGCGGGTGGTGTGAAGCCTCCAGCTACTTGGGGGCGAACATGTATCCCAGGAGCGCCTGCTCACCGACTACTCGGGGTGATCGTGACAGATCGGCGGCCGGGACGATCCTGTTGGAGCTCGATCCTCCTGCCTGGATGTTCCGGAGCGTGATGAGATTTCACCTCGACTCCTAGCATGGACGTACGTCCCCCGCGGGACGTCATCAGTGAGAAGGATCCTTTCGATGCACTTTCGATTTCTGCCGTCCAGCCTTCCCGAGAGGGTTGCAACAGGCGCGTTCATCCTCCACTCCGGGTTGGACAAGTGGAACGGGCCATCCGCACAGGCAGAGGGAGTTCATGCCATGGCGGCCGGCGCCTTCCCGTTCCTGAAGTCGATGCCGCCCGAGCGGTTCCTCAAGGTGTTGGCTGCCGGCGAGGTGTTGACCGGCGCGCTTCTCCTCGCTCCTTTCGTCCCGAACGCGGTAGCTGGAGCGGCTCTCACCGGATTTTCGGGCTCTCTCCTCGCCATGTACGCCCGGACAGCTTCATTGCGGAAGCCGGGCAGCGTCTGGCCGTCCCCTGCAGGTATCGCCGTGAGCAAGGACGTGTGGATGCTGGGGATCGGCCTCGGGCTCCTTGCTGACGCACTCAGGCGAGGGGGCGGCGCGACGGCTGGTTCTTCCGACAGGGGATCTGATCCGCAATGGAATGAATAGGCTCGATCGCGGGTTTGAGGAATGGCTGGCAACGTCGCCACCGCTAGTGCTGACCGAGGAGAGGGAACCATGGCGAGCGCCTACGATTTCGAGGCGACTACTGCTGACGGGAGCCAGGTGTCACTGGCTGACTACGAGGGCAAGCTCGTCCTTTTTGTGAACGTCGCCAGCAAGTGCGGGCTGACGCCGCAGTATGAAGGGCTGGAATCGCTGTATCGAGACGACAAGGATCGCGGCCTCGAAATCCTTGCCTTCCCCTGCAACCAGTTCAAAGAACAAGAGCCCGGAAGCGATGACGAGATTCAAGCCTTCTGCAAGGCAACCTACGACGTGACCTTTCCGGTGTTCGCCAAAATAGATGTCAACGGGCCGACCGCCGACCCGTTGTATTCGTATCTGCGCGGGCAGGCCCCTGGCGACTTCGGTCCGCAGTACGGGGACTTCTACAAGGCCATATCGAACATCCGGCCCGACGCAGACGGCACCGACGAGGTCAAGTGGAACTTCACCAAGTTCCTGGTGGACCGCGACGGGACGGTGATCAAGCGCTACGAGCCGCCCGTGTCGCCCTCCGAAATCAAGGCAGATCTTGAGCAGTACCTCTAACCCGAATCGATGACTCGGATCCCTGTTTCGATCTTGGACCTGGCGCCGATCAGGCGGGGCGAGACCGCAAGTGACAGTTTCGCCGCCAGTGTGGTCCTCGCGCAGCGGGCGGAGGATCTCGGTTACCAGCGGATCTGGTACGCCGAGCACCACAACATCGCGGGCATTGCTTCGTCGGCGACGAGCGTTCTGATTGCCCACATCGGAGCGCAAACCCGGACGATCCGGCTGGGGGCGGGGGGCGTCATGCTCCCCAACCACGCGCCTCTGACGATCGCCGAGCAGTTCGGCACGCTGGCTGCGATGTACCCGGGGCGGATCGACCTGGGCCTCGGGAGGGCTCCAGGGTCGGATCAGAACACGATGTACGCGCTCCGGCGCGACCCGCGCTCGGCCGACAACTTCCCGCGGGATGTGGTCGAGCTGCAGGGCTACCTCAACGGAGAAAGTCGAGTGCGGGGCGTGGACGCCGTCCCCGGCAAGGGCTCCCGCGTCCCGCTCTACATCCTCGGATCGTCACTCTTCGGAGCCAAGCTGGCCGCGGCCCTCGGGCTGCCCTACGCGTTCGCCTCCCACTTCGCGCCGTCTGCGCTCCTTGAGGCGATCACCGCCTACCGGGACGAATTCCGACCCTCCGAGCAGCTGGACAGGCCGTATGTGATGGCGGGGGTGAATGTCCTCGCGGCAGACACGACCGACGCGGCTTGCGAGCAACTCCGAGAGATTCGCCGGATCCGAGCGGTCAGCCTTCACGGGCGACGGCTCGGTGTCGACGACCAGGATGTCACTGACGAGCAGGCTGACCAGTTGTTGGCCGCCGGCCTTTCGGTGCAAGTGGATCACATGCTCACCTACACGGCGGCCGGTACCCCACGTGAAGTGAGCGACTACCTCGACGACTTTCTCCGGCTGACGGGCGCCGACGAGTTGATCACGGTCCACCAAGTCCCCACGGCAGAAGGTCGACTGCGCTCTGTCACTTTGCTGGCCGAGGCGCTCGACACCGTGAGGGCGTGAAGATTCGGGAGGTCCGCCGGGTGACCCGCCCGGCGATGTGGTGGTCCAGCTGACCGCTCGGTTGGCCCAGGCGTCGAGTCCTGAGCGAGTCAGCGATGAGCGGCCGGGAGGTCACGCCGGCTGTTTGCTGTCAAGCTCAGTCCGCTGTTCGAGTGTTCCGTCGGCGTGTCGGGCGAAACGACCGGCATCGCGCGGCTGCACGGGATCATCGGTCGGCCAGGGCCACCCCCCAAACCCGGTGGTTTGGTAGTCGAGAAGCGCCTTCTCGATGCCAGCGCGATCGTTCATCACAAAGGGCCCGTACTGAGCGACCGGCTCACCGATGGGTCTCCCTTGCAACACGAGCACCTCGGCGCCAGCAGGCCCGGCGGTCACGGCGACCGGCTCGTCGGGGCGGACAACCACTCCAGTCGACTTGGTCACGGGCTGTTGCGCCACCGACACTGAGCCTTCGAACACATAGAGGGTCCGGATGGTGTCGGCCGAGACCGCCGGCGGGACCACCCACCGAGCGAGGGGTTCGAGGACGAGATGCCAGATGGCCAAATCGGAATCGGGGCGCGAGGCATAGGAGTCGGGTGGCGCAGCCAGAGGTTGATTGCCGTCGATCGCCCCGGCGATTACCGTCAGCTCGCCGCGCCGCCCTTCATCGTCGGCGAGTGCCAGGCGGGGGACCTCCTCGCTCCATTGCATAGTGAAGTAGGGATCGACCATCTTGTCCTCGGATGGCAGGTTGAGCCAGATTTGGAACAGCTCGGTGGTGTTCGGGCCCGTGCGGTCGAGGAGGGGAAACATCTCGCAATGCACGATGCCCGCCCCGGCGGTGAGCCACTGGACGTCGCCGCGTCCGAACCGAGCCGTGGCGCCGAGCGAGTCGGAATGGTCGATGAAGCCTTGACGGACGTATGTCACCGTCTCGAATCCCCGGTGGGGGTGTTGGGGAAAGCCCGGCACAATGCTGCCGTGGTACATGCTCCAACCGTCGGCTCCGGAGAAATCCATACCGAGATCGCGTGCCTCCAGCGGTGCCGCGGGTCCCATGTGCTCATTCGCTGGCGGGTAGCGGTCCAGGTGGTGAACGCAGAAGAGGAAGGGGTCTGCGGTACCCCATTGCCTGCCGAGGGGAACCGTCTGGAGAACCGGACTCTGCACCTGCGAGAGCCTAATGATGATCAGTCCTTCGCAATGCGGTGGGTGGGGCGACCAAGCCTCCCCCCGCAAATCGTGAAGCTGCGTGTCTCACTCTGTATCGGCCGGTGCGACGTCTTCGGACTCACCGCGGGCGGGTGCGTCGACGATCACGAATATTTGGTCGAGCGCGGTGATCTGGAGCAGACGCCTGACTGATGCGTTGGGATTGGCCAGGCAGAACTCGATCCCAGAGGCGCCCGCTCGCTTGTGGGCCGTCACGAAGACGGAAAGCCCCGTCGAGTCGAGGTAGATCAGGTCCGTGAGGTCGAGGACGAGGCGGCGAGGAGGACCCTCCGTGAACATAGTCGCGAGCAGCTCGCGCAACGGCGGCGCCGACGAGAGGTCGAGTTCACCGCTCAGGCTGACGAAGGACTCCTGGTCACGATGCTGAACAGTCAGGCCGAGGGTCGGAGTCCCCGTCGATTCGAGAGCGCTCCCACCGGCCGTATCTCGTATCGGTCCTCGCTGGGACTCGCCTGGCTCACTGTGCTCCATGTCATTCCTTCGATGGCTGCGTAGGACAATCGGAGCTCGGACCCATGCCTGCGGCCTCGAATCCATCTCTCGATCCCATGCGGGATCGGTGATGACAGTACCGCCGACCAGCGGACGATCGAAGTGGGGGGACCGTGGCAGTGGTCCAGACGCAACACGGCAGTCCAGAAAACGCCAATGCGTCGTGCTTCGTGGAAGCGGATGGATCGGCTAGGGGAGCAGCAGCGCGGAACGTTCGAGCACGGGCAGATGGGCTGCCTCTCCCGGAGGCGCAGCGAAAACCCAGAAGTGCAGGTTGCAGCCAACCTCGAGGACTCTGAGGACCGTCTCAAGAAGGTTGCTGAAGGGTCGGCAGCGGATGAATCGTGAGCGTTGATCACGCTCGATGGGTAACCATTTGAAAATCGGGGTACAACGAGGGTTATGGCACTTTCTGGTCGGGTTGCTCGTCCACTGCTCGCGTCAATCTTCGTCGTCGGGGGATGGGACGCGCTCTGGAATCCGGCGGGGAAGGACAAAAATACCGTAGGAGTAGGCGAACCCCTCACTGAGGAGGCCGGGCCCGAGGATCTCGATGCTGAGATGCTCGTGCGTGTCAACGGGGCGGTTCAGATCGGCGCCGGGGTCCTCTTGGCGATTGGAAAGTTCCGACGACTGGCCGCGCTGGCTCTGATCGGTTCGATCATCCCTACGACCTACGCCGGTCATCGGTTTTGGGAGGAGTCGGATCCCACCACTCGGAGCGAGCAAAAGATGCAATTCCTGAAGAACCTCGGTCTTCTGGGCGGACTCGTTCTGGCCGCCTTCGACACCGAAGGCGAGCCCTCGCTCGCGTGGCGAGCGAAGCGGCAGGCACGACAGCTCGAATCCGCCGTAGCCGCGGGCCGACAGACTGGCCATCGGAAGGCGCTCCGCGCTCGAAAGAGTCTGGCGCCGAGGGCAGTCCATGCATCGAAGGCCGGCAAGCAGGCCGTTCGACGAGGGCGCGGCGCCGGTCGCCACGCCGGGCAACGCCTCGCTGCCGCCGGTCTCGATCTTGCCGAGTGGGCGGCCCCCGACCCTGAAGTGGTCAGTCACGCCCACGAGGTGGTTGCCGACGCGGTCAAGGGTTCGGCTGAGACCGCTACCCACGCCGTCCAGCAGGCCGCTTCGTTCGTCTCGGACGCAGCTCGTCAAGCTCCTCACCCGAAGGTCGATGCAATCGTCCCGAACCTTGCTTCGGGTGCAGAACGCACGACGGAGGTCTTGTCGAAGCTGCGAGAGCATCTGTCGGCCGACTGAAACATCGAGAGTTATTGCGGTGTTCATGTGAGCCGGTAGTTCCCCGGGCGGGTGCGCGCGAACCGCTCAGGGGGGTGGTCGCTTCATTGCTGCCGCTACAGGTCGTCGAAGTACGGACGACGTTCAGTCGAAGATTTCCCGTTGACATGCGATAGGCACGCGTTAGCCTTGCCGTCATGCCAGGCAAGATTGACAGAGCGGCCGAAGCTGTTGGAGATGCTGTCGGTACCGCTGAAGCGGCCGCGGCGGCAGCTGGATCAAAGGTCCGTCGGGGTTTGAGCGATGCCGCGACGGCAGTTGCGTCTTCGAAGACAGCGGAACGCGTCGAAAAACAAGCGCGTCCCTTCAAAAAGGCAGCCGCCAAGAAGGCCAAGAGCATCAAGAAGACAATCAAGAAGCAGGCGACAGTCGCCAAGGGCAAGGCCACCGGGGCGAAGAAGGCGGCCAAGAAGCGGGTGAGCGTGGCGAAGAAGGTCGGCGCGAAGAAGGTCAACCTCGTCCAACGCAAGGCCACGGGAGCCAAGAAGACGGCCAAGAAGCAGGCCACCGTCGCCAAGAAGCGGGCGACCGTTGCCAAGAAGGCTGGCGCGAAGAAGGCCACCGGAGCCAAGAAGACCGTCAAGAAGCGGGCGACGACGGCCAAGAAGACCGTCAAGAAGCGGACCACGGTTGCAAAGAAGGCTGCCAAGAAGCGGAGCTGACGCATTTCGCCGTCTCGGGGCATCCGGCACGGCTCGGACAGCGTCCGACCGAGGCCTGGCGATCGACAATCACTCGGCCTTTGATTGGCGCGCGGTCGAGAACCGACGCCTTCGGTGCCGCGTGGAGGCAACCGCCACTGCGGCTCGACCAGTCGCCCCAATCCCAAACGGGATCATCCTCCGGCTCCAGTTGGGATGCTGCCCACGATGGAAGGCTCCCCCGGACTCGGAACTGGTCCCGAGACGACAACCCGTGCCGGGGATTCGAAAACCCGTGCCGGGGATTCGAAGTCGGGCCGAAAGCCTTCGGGCTCACCGCTCCTCTGGTCCCGTGCGGCACGCACGACACGGCGCCAGATAGCGTGAGCAGTCGTCGCACCGCATCCTGGGAGGGCACCGTGCAAACCGAAGCAGCTGTTCTGTGGGACCGTGAGGCGTGGAGCGTTGAGCCCATCGAGCTCGATCCCCCCAAAGAGGGCGAGGTCCTCATCAAGCTGGCGGCGTCGGGCATGTGCCACTCCGACGAGCACCTGCTCACCGGTGACATGCCCGTCCCCCTTCCTGTCATCGGCGGCCACGAGGGTGCGGGTGTGGTCGAGGAGGTGGGTCCCGGCGTGACCGGGCTCGTGCCGGGTGACCATGTGGTGCTCGGCTTCGTCCCCGCCTGCGGGAAGTGCCCTCCCTGCGCCACGGGCCACTCGAACCTGTGCGACGTCGGCGGCATCCTCATGACGGGCAAGCAGCTCGACGGCACCGTGCGCCACCACGCCCGGGGCCAGGACGTCTCCACCATGGTCTGTCTCGGTACCTTCGCTCCTTACACCGTGGTCAACCAGGCCTCGTGCGTGAAGATCCTCGACGACATCCCGCTCGACAAGGCCTGCCTCGTGGGGTGCGGCGTCACCACCGGCTGGGGCTCGTCGGTGTACGCGGCGGACGTGCGGCCCGGCGACAACGTCGCCGTGATCGGCATCGGGGGCATCGGGGCTTCCGCCGTGCAGGGCGCCCGTCTCGCCGGCGCCGAAATGATCTTCGCCATCGACCCCGTGCAGCTCAAGCGTGACCTGGCCCCCACCTTCGGCGCCACCCACACCGCGTCGTCCATCGAGGAGGCGTTCGGGCTCATTCACCAGGAGACCTGGGGTCACATGTGCGACAAGGTGATCTGTGCCATGGGTGTCGGTTCGGGGCCGATGATGGACTCCATCCTCAACCTGGCCGCCAAGCGGGGCAGGGTCGTGGTCACCAACATCCATCCGTTCAACGAGACGGCCGTCACCATGAACCTCATGTTGTTGACCATCTACGAGAAGCAGGTCGTGGGCAGCATCTTCGGCTCGGCCAACATCCACTCCGACATCCCTAAGCTGCTGAAGCTCTACCGCAACGGGCAGCTCGACCTGGACTCCATGATCACCAACACCTACAAGCTCGGCGACATCAACCAGGGTTACCAGGACATGCGGGACGGCAAGAACATTCGGGGCGTCCTCATCTACGACGACTGAGGGCTCCGCGCCACGGCGCGGGGAGCGTCAGGCCGTTGCGCCGTGGGTGCCCCAGATGTCGCTGCAGCGTTCGCAGACCTCTGCGGGCACCATGCCGGCGCGCATGAGGAGTGCGAAGGCCTTGCACCCGAGGCAGATGCCGAAGGCCGACTCCAGCAGCGCGGCGGCGGCCAGGAGGCCCAAGAACACCTCGGCGGCCGTCCAGAAGCCGAGGCCGGTGAGGATCAGCGCGGTCAGCGAGAACGCCACACCCATGGCCTGGGCGAACCGCTTGGGCGGGCCGGCGACGGGGCGCTCGGCGATCGGAAGGCGTGGCGTGACGACGCGCGTCACGAACTGGCCGAGCGGGCTGAGCGTCGGGCCCGTCAGCACCCGGGCCACGAAGCCGTAGGCGATCACAAGGGTCGCCCAGCGCAGGTCGAGGGTGATGGCGAGCACGCACATCAGGACGACGCCGGCCGCCACCAGGCGGGCCGAGACCTCGTTGACCGGGTTGGGGAATGAGAACAGGGCGCGCGCCCGCTTTGACGTGCTCGCTGAGGTGGTCTCGAGGGCCATGACCTGCTCCTTCCCGTTCCGTGGAACCCCGACCAGTTTAGTCGGGTTTCGCTCGGGAGGGACAGGTCGGGCTTCTCCGGGCCGGCTCAGGTCTCGGGCAGCGGGACCGGCTGGGGCGGGGGCGGCCCCACGTAGCGAGCGGCGGGGCGGATGAGCCGGTTGTGAGCGGCCTGCTCCATGACGTGGGTGCACCATCCGATGGTGCGTCCAGCCGCGAAGGTCGGGGTGAACATCTCACGCGGGATCCCGCAGGTGTGCATGACCACGCCGGCGTAGAACTCGACGTTGGTGTAGAGCTGGCGTCCCGGCTTGAGCTCGGCCAAGACGTCGACCGTCGTGCGCTCGACCGACTCGGAGAACTCGACCAGCGGGCCGCCCAGCCGCTCGGTGACCGTGCGCAGGAGGAGCGAGCGCGGATCGTCGGTCTTGTAGACGCGATGGCCGAAGCCCATGATGCGATCGCCGCTTTCGACGGCCGTGCGGATGTACGCCTCGGCCCGGTCGGGGGTGCCGATGGCGTCGAGCATGTCGAGGGCCCTGCTCGGCGCGCCCCCGTGGAGCGGTCCCGACAGCGCTCCGATGGCCGCCACAATGGCGGCACCGAGATCGGCGCCGGTCGACGTGACCACGCGAGCGGTGAATGTCGACGCGTTGAAGCCATGGTCGATGGTCAGGATCATGTACTGCTCAATGGCCCGGGCGTGCAGCGGGCTGGGTTCGGACCCCGTCAACATGTGGAGGTAGTTGGCGGCGAAGCCGAGGTCGTCACGTGGTTCCACCGGCTCCTGCCCCTGCCGCAGGCGGTGCGCCGCCGCCAAAATCGTCGGCACGACGGCGCAGAGCCCCAGCGCCTGGTCGTAGAGCTCGTCGGCACCGATGTCGTGGGTGGGACGCCAGCCGAGCTCGGCGCCCAAGAGCGAGACCGCGGTGCGCAACACGTCGAGTGGTGCGCCGCGCCCGCACACAGCAGGTAACACGGTGCTCAATCCGGGTGGGAGGGCACAGCGTCGTCGTACCTCCTCGCCGAAGGCGGCGGCGGATGCGGCATCGGGGAGCTCGCCGCGGAACAGAAGATGCCAGACATCCTCGAGCGAGCGCTTCTCGGCGAGCTCGACCGCGGAGTACTGCCGGTAGTGGAAGAAGCCCTCCTTGCCTCGGACATCGCCGATCGTCGTCTCGGCCACCACCACGCCTTCGAGGCCCGCCGGGACGTCTCCGCTCGCCTCGCCCGCGGGCCGGATGCGCGCCACCGCCATGAGGTCGCGCAGGGAGACGACGCCAACGCAGTGGTCACCTTCGACCACCGGCAGGTGCCGGTAGTGGTGTGAGGTCAGGCTGGCCCACGCCGCATCGGCCCGTTCGTCGGGACCGAGCGCGTCGGGACGGGAGGTCATCCAGAGGCGAACATGCTCCTCGTCGGGGTTGCCGTCGCCGGCCGCGGCACGGAGGAGGTCGCGCTCGGTGAGGATGCCGACGACCTTGCCGTCGTCGGTCACAACGACAGAGCCCGTGTCCGCCTGCTGCATCGCTCGGGCCGCCTCGGCCAGGGTGTCGTCCGCGGCGCACGTCACCGCGGGGGAGGTCATGAGATCACGCACGATGGTTTCCATGTATCCCACTATGACGCTCTTTCCCTGCGTCTGTAAACGTTGATCAAGTCAATGTAGAATCGGGGCATGGAGCGTATGCTCACCACCGAGGAGGCCGCCCGACGGCTCGGGGTGAAGGTGCCGACGCTCTACGCCTACGTCAGCCGGGGCCTGCTCGAATCCCACCCGGACCCGGTCCGGCGGGGGAGCCTCTTCGACCTCGACGAGATCGAGGCGCTGGCGGCACGCAGCCGGGGCGGGCGTCAGACGGCCACCCGTCTGGCCACCATCACGACCGCGGTGACGCAGATCGACCAGGACCTCGGCCCGATCTATCGCGGCCGGCCCGCCACCGACCTGGCGCCGGCGCACAGCTTCGAGGAGGTGGCCGAGCTCCTGTGGCAGTCCGAGGACGTCGGGGACTGGACCGCGCCCGATCTCGGTCCCTGCCCGTTGACCACCACGCTCGAGCGCATGCGTTGGGCGCTTGTCATGTGCGGGGCGACTGATCCGCTGCGTTCGGACCTGCGCCCGGTCGCGGTCGCCCGCGCCGCCCGCCGCACCGCCGCCGCGCTCACCGACGTCGTCGGCCCGAAGCCTCCTGGGGAAGACCCGGATGCTTCCATCGCGGCGCGCCTCACCGCGCGCCTTACCGCGTCCACCGCCGCGGTGCCGACGGACGCGGTCAACGCCGCCCTGGTCCTTCTGGCCGATCACGAGCTCGCCACCTCGACCATGGCCGTGCGTGTCGCCGCGTCGGTGCGATCCGACACGTACGACGCCCTCTTGGCCGGCCTGGCCACCTTGGCCGGCCCCTTGCACGGTGGCGCGAGCCAGCAGGCCTACGAGCTGCTGGTGGTGGCCGAACGTGACGGCGTGCCGCGCGCGTTGAACGACGTGCTCCGCGAGCGCGGTCGGCTTCCCGGTTTCGGCCACGCCGTCTACAAGAACGGGGACGCCCGATTCGACGCCCTGCTGATGCTGGCGGAGCCCTTGTTGAGTGAGGAGCGCCGTGCCCTCCTCCATGAGGTCATCGCCTTGGCCGCCGCCCACGACGTGCCGTTGGCGAACTGTGACCTCGCCCTGGCGGCGCTCAGCTGGGGCACCGACATGCCCCCTGACACCGGCCGCACGATCTTCGCCGTGGCGCGCATCGCGGGGTGGGCGGCCCACTACATGGAGGAACTGGCAGAGCGGCCGCTGCGCTTTCGGGCCCGCGCCGTCTACAGCGTCTGAGCGGGCAGGCTCGGCGTGCGGATCAGCCTGGGCCGATGACGATGGCCGACGGATGGCCGCCGAGGGACAGCGGGGCGCCCACCTTCCCGGTGGCCAACGTCACGGAGATCAGCGTGCCCGCCTGTTGCGTCACCCATGCCACAGAACCGTCCGCGCTCAAGGCGATCCCCTGCGCGACATCCGGGAGTGCCACCGGCGCGCCCAGCGTGAGGCCGACCACGGTCAGCGCGACGACCGCTGCGCCGCCGCAGACGTAAGCCGTGGCACCCGACGGCGCCACGGTGATGCCGGTCGGGTTGAACGGGAGCGCAATGGTGCCGCCGGCCTGCAGCGTCGCCGGGTTGATCGCGGTGAGGGTCCGGTTGCCGAAATTGCCTACCAGGACCTCCCCGGGCGCTGCGGCGACGGTCTGGGGCGTGGAACCGACCGGGATGGCCGCGCCCGGCTGCAAGGTGGCGACGTCGATCGGCGTCACCGAGTTGCTGCCGGAGTCGGCGACGAACGCGGTGGCCGCGCCCGAGGCTGCCACCGAGACGGCGATGGCCACCGGTTCGGTCCCGACCGCAATGGGTTTGCCCGCCCGCCAGGTGCCGAGGTCGACCGGCGTCACGCTGTTCGAATCGAGGTTCGCCACGAGCGCCACGCCCCTGCCACCGGTGCCGCCGGGTGCCACCGCCACCGCGTCCGGCTCGACGCCCACGCCGACCTCGTGCAGCACCCGGTGCGTCGCCGTGTCGATCCCGTGCAACTGGTCGTCGCCCAGCGTCACGACGAGCAGTTCTTTGCCACCGGACGCGTAGGCCAGTGCCGAGGGCAGGCTGCCGACGCTGACCTTGGCCTCTTCGTGCCGCCGGGCCAGGTTGACCGGTGTCACGTCCATGCCCGGCAGGGTCACGGAGGCGCCGGTGGTCACCCAGGCCACGTTGTGGGCCGACGTGCCGCCGACGGGTTGGGCGCAGGCCGCCAAGGCGGGGACGACGGCGACGAGCGCCAGAGGCAGGAACCAGGGGCGGCGGCCGGTCACGCTCAGCCCCGCGCGCAGGCCGCGCCCGCCGGGCGGTCGGATGCGCGCCATCCGGCCGTCTCGCCTTCGGGCCAGAAGTCGCCGGTGATGTCGTCCTGCACGTAGGGCACCGGCGCCGGCTCGCCGGCGGCCAGGGCCCGCAACGCGTCGAGCAGCGCATCGACGTCGTCGTCGGATGTGCCGAGCCCGCAGCTGGCCCGGACCGCACCAGGAATGCCGCTGCGATCGCCGCGCTGCACCGCCGCGCGCGCCTGGTCGACGCCGTCACGGCCGACGCCGAGCAGGCGGATGAGGTAGGGATGCGCGCAGAAGCAGCCGTGCCGGACGCCGATCCCGAACTCAGCGCTCAAACGGGCCGCCACCAGGGCGTGGTGCATCCCGTCCAGCGTGAAGGCCGCCACGGCGAGCCCGTCGTGCTGGCCGGGCTCGGACCACGGTCCGAGCACGTGCACACCCTCGATGGACCGCAAGCCCTCGTACAACCGTGTCGACAGCACGGCCTCGTGCGCCGTGATGGTCTCCCAGCCGATCCGCTCCAGCTCGTCCATGGCCTTCCCGAAGGCGACCGCGCCGACCACATTGGGCGAGCCTGCCTCCTCGCGCTCGGGCGGGTCCGTCCAGATCACCTCGTCGAGGTCGACCAGGTCGACGGCCCCACCGCCGGCGAGGAACGGATCGCCACGCTCGAAGACCTCCCGCGGGCCGATGAGCGCACCGGCGCCGAACGGCGCGTAGAGCTTGTGGCCGCTGAAGGCCACGAAGTCGGGGCCGACCGGCAGAGGACGATGGGGCGCCAGCTGCGCCGCATCGAGCATGACGGGGATGCCGCGCCCGTGCGCCTCGGCGCAGATCTCCTCCACCGGGGGCAGCCAGCCGGTGACGTTGGAGGCCCCCGTCAGTGCCAGCAGGGCCGGGCGGCGCCCGTCCTCGAGCACCCGCACGACGTCGGCGGTCTCGAAGGTGCCGGCGGTCCCGCACTCCACCCAGCGCCGCGTCGCCACCCGCGCCCAGGGGAGCAGGTTGGCGTGGTGCTCGACCACCGTCGTCGCCACCACGTCGTCGGGACCAAGCTCGAGCCGGTAGGCGAGCTGGTTGATGGCTTCCGTCGTGTTGCGCACCAGCACCACGACATCGTCACCGCCGGCCGGTCGCCGGGAAAAGTGGTGCACGCTGTCGCGGGCTTCCTCGTAGGCGGCCGTGGCGCGTCGTGACTTGTAGCCGGCGCCGCGGTGGACACTCGAGTACCACGGCAGGAATTCGTTGACCCGGTCGGCGACCGATTGCATCGCCGGGGTCGAGGCGGCGCAGTCGAGGTCCCGGTACGGGCGCTCCACGCCGTCCAGGCAGGGAACGGACATGTGGGCGCCGACCAGCGCGGCGACGGCTGCCTCCTTCTGCACGCCGTCACACTACGAAGTGCCGGCCTGCTGCGGTATCCGGCCCTCAGATCACTCCGAGGTCGTCTCCTGCCGTCGGGCCGTGAGCACGACGATGTCGTCGGAGCTCCGGGCGCCGGAGGTCATCGCATCAATGACGAAGTCCGCCATCCTGCTGGGCTCGTCGCTGGGAGAGGCGCGCAGTGAACTCTCGAGCAGGCTGAAGCGTTCGTCGAGGAGGCTGCCGCGCCGTTCGACCAGGCCGTCGGTGAACATCACCAGGCAGCCCAGGTCCAAGCGGAACTCGTGGTCCTTGTAGTCGCAGTGTTGCACGCCCAGCGGCGGCCCCGGCGGCACGGGAAGCTCCACGGCCTGCCCCGACTCGACCCGCACCGGCGAGGGGTGGCCCGCCGAGGAGAACGCGATGGACCCGGTCCTGATGTCGAGGACTCCGACGAGCGCGGTGGCCAGGCGCCCCTCGACTCCGGCCAGGGAGACGCGGTTGAGCCGCTGCAGGGCCTTGCCCGGCGCACGCTCTTCGAGCAGGAGCAGGCCGAGGGTGTGGCGCAGCCGGCTCATGATCCTCGCCGCCCCGAGGTCGTGGCCCTCCACGTCGCCGACGACGAGGGCGACGAGGTGCTCGTTGATGGGAACGACGTCGTACCAGTCGCCGCCGACCTCGACGCCGACGGCCGCCGGCCGGTAGCGGGCGGCCACGTCCCATCCGCTGATGGGCGGGATGGCGTCCGGCAGGAGATGCCGCTGCAGCTCGTGCGAAATCCGTCGTTCGCGGTCGTAGGCCCGGGCCCGGATCACGACGGAGCTGACCTGCTCGGCCAGCTGTTCGGCCAGTCCGAGATCCTTCTCGGAGAAGCGGCGACCCGATCCGGCCGAGACGAGGGTGACGGTTCCGAGGACCTGCTCGTCGCGCAGTCGGAGCGGCACCGTCACGTACGAGGTGAAGCCGAGCGTCTTGAGAATGGAGTAGTGCCGCTCGTCACGGCTCGTGGTCCGGAGGAACTCGTCGTCCATGTGGGCGCTCCACATCGACTTGCCGTTGCGGATGACCTCAATGGTCGGGTGGGTGCCGTCGGGGTCGGGGGGATACGAGGCGCGGAGCTCCTCGGTGAGCGCCCGCTTGGCCGGGTCCGCATGCCAGGCCGCCATCCGCCGCATCTGGCCGTCCTCGTCCGTGATGTCGATGAGGCAGAGGTCGGCCATCGCGGGCACCGAGACCTGGGCCAGGCGTTCCACCATCTCGCGGTAGTCGACGACCTCCGAGAGCACTTGGGTGGCCAGGAGCAGGAATTCGTTGTGGCGCCGGGCTTCGAGGAGCTCGTCGACCAGGTGCTCACGCTCGGTCGCCTGCGCCGATGCGTGCAACAGCGCTCCCAGGTGGTTGCCCACCGCCTCCATGAGCTCGACCACGGAAGGGTCACGCTCACGCGGGTGGCGGCTGAGCATCTTGACGATCCCGACACAGGCGCCGTGGTAGCGGACCGGGAAGGCAGAGGCGCTCTGCAACCCGTCCTGGACCAACGCGTCCGTCACGAAGCGCTGATCGGCCATGAGATCGGCAACCCACAAGGGTTCGCCGTGGTCGAGGACCCATTGGGGGAGACCCTCACGGCCGCTGGTCGGATCGCCCGCTTTCTCCAGCGCGAAGGCGGGCGCAACGCTCGGCGTGCGTGTCCACACGTGCCGGCAGACCAGCTCCTGGTTCGCCGCGAGTGCCCACAGCGTCGTCACGTCCCAGTCGAGGCGCCGGCCGAGCGTCGAGAGGAGGCGCTCGGCCGGAGGCTCCTCAATCGGCGCATCGGCGAGGATCTCGAGCAGTTCGCTCGTCAGCTCGGACCAGCGCTGCAGCTTTTTCTCGTCGCGGGGCCGGATGATGCCGACGACCACCGGACCGGCGATCGGGTGATCGAAGATGCTGATGACCAACTCGGTGCGGACGTCCGTGCCGTCGGCCCGCTTGATGTCGACGTCGAGCGGGCGGCCGACGAGGCCCGAGGCCTGCGAGCGCACGAACGCCGCGTAGTCCTCACCGACCGCGGCGGTCAGGGAGTCAGGCACGAGATCGAAGCCGGGCCGGCCGACCAGGGCGCCGCGCGGCCATCCCAGCAGATCCTCGGCCGCCTTGTTGACGTAGCGAATCGTGCCCCCCTCGTCGGTGGCGACGACGGCGTCGCGCAGCCCGTCGAGGACCACCCGTACGCCTTGGACAGGCCACGCCGGCTCGTTGCCCGCCTGCGCCTGCGCCCCGGCCGCGGCCACGGGCTCCGCTGCCGGGATCGGCCCGCCGGAGGGCTCGTCCGCGCCGGCGCCCTCCACGTTGGACCGTTCGCCGGACTTCGACTGTCGGCCGTCACCGTCACCGTCACCGTCACCGTCAACGGCGGACAACGGCATCGAGAACCACACCGTCTTGCCCGGCCGGCCGTGCCGCATCTCGATGCCCCACGCGTCGGCCAGCGCGCGCACAATGTGCAGGCCGCGCCCGTGCGGCGCGTCCGGGGCCTGCTGCGGGAGCGTCGGGAACCCGACGGCACCGTCGCTCACCTCGACCCGCACGCGGCCGCAGTCGGGAACGACGTCGACTGCCACCTCGAACTCGGTGGCCGCGTGTTGCACGGCGTTGGTCGCCAGTTCCGACAGCATCAGCACGAGCGCGTCGGCATCCTCCCCGGTGGCGGCAGGGGGCAGCTGGCCGAGCAGGAAACGGCGGGCCTGGCCCACCGACGTGCCGGTCGCCGGGAACCGGCGCGTGGCGACAGGCGTGAGCGTCTCGACGGTGCGCGTGTCGGCCGTGGGCTCTCCCCCCCGAAAATTGGGGCTTTTCATACCGGTTGCCGTATTTCTGCCCCGGTGCCGCAACCCCTAAACCAGCTGGGTGTCCGGGGGATTCGCCGTCCGTCTCCGTCGGGCACGATACCGACGCTACCCTGCTGGTTCGTGGAAGAGCGCTACGAATCTGAGTTGACCCGGGCTTCGGCCGTCCTCGACGGCGTCGACCGGGCGCTGGAGCGCCTGAGCGAGGGCACCTACGGCCGGTGCGAGACCTGCGGTGCGCCGGTCCTCGATGCCGATCTGGAGCGCGACCCCACTCGCCGCATGTGCGAGCAACACCTGACCCTGGCCTGATCGGCCGCGGCTTTCAGCCGGCGATGGTCAGCTTCTTGGCGGCGTCGAGGCGAGCGGCCACGTCGGGCCAGTTGACGACGTTCCACAGCGCGGCGAAGAAGTCGGCCTTGACGTTCTTGTACTGGAGGTAGAACGCGTGCTCCCAGGCGTCGAAGACGAGGAGCGGGACGGAGCCGTTGCCGACATTGCCCTGGTGGTCGTAGACCTGCTCCACGATGAGGCGGCCGGCGAGGGGCTCGTAGGCCAGCACACCCCAGCCCGAGCCCTGAATCGTCGAGGTGGCCTGGGTGAAGTGCGCCTTGAACTTGTCGAAGGAGCCGAAGTTCTCGTCGATGGCCGATCCGAGTGCGCCGTCGGGCTTGTCGCCCCCGTCGGGGCTCTGGTTCTTCCAGAAGATGGAGTGCAGCACGTGGCCGGAGATGTGGAAGGCGAGCGTCTTTTCCAGCCCGACGATGGCGCCGAAGTCGTCCTTGTCGCGGGCGGCGGCCAGCTTCTCGAGCGTCTGGTTGGCGCCGGCGACGTAGGCGGCGTGGTGCTTGTCGTGATGGAGCTCCATGATCTGCGCCGACACGTGCGGCTCCAGTGCGGCGTAGTCATACGGCAGGTCTGGGAGGGTGTACTCAGCCATGGCGGATCTCCTCGGTGCTGGTCGTCGTACTGCTGCGTGGTGGACCATACCCGAAGGGGGCCGGATCCCAACCGAAGAGCAAACGGCCAGACGAACTGGGCCCGGACCTGTCGCGGCGCGGCAGCGCGAGCTCCGGCGCAACCCGTTCCGGCGGTACGCTTGCAAGAGTGAGCACGGACCCCAAAGACCGTTGGCTCCATCTCGGTTCCTTCATCCGTGAGCAGCGGGGGACGGCCCGGCTGTCACTGCGGCGGCTGTCCGAGCTGGCCGGGATCTCCAATCCGTACCTCAGCCAGATCGAGCGCGGCCTGCGCCGGCCCTCGGCCGAGATCCTCCAGCAGATCGCCAAGGCGCTGCGCATCTCCGCCGAGACGCTCTATGTGCAGGCGGGGATCCTCGAACCCCCGTCCGGCTCGCCCGACCTGAGCCGGGCCATCATGGCCGACCAATCGATCAGCGAGGAGCAGAAGCAGGCCCTCGTGCGGATCTACCTCTCCTTCCGGCGCGAGTACGAGGACGAGCGGGGTGAGCAGGCCCCGGGCGCACCGGCGACAGCGCACGACAGCGGGTCCTCGGCGCCGCCGGTCCCGGTCGACCCCACCGGTCCCGCCGAGCATGTCTCCGCCTAACCGCCCGATCAAGCCTCCCAGGCCTGGCCGGAGCGACTTTCCCGGTCGCCGGTAGGCTCTGGGCGCCATGCGCCGGCTCGCCGTCCTTTCTCTCCACACGTCTCCTTTGGCCCAGCCCGGCACGGGCGACGGCGGCGGCATGAACGTGTACGTGCGGGAGCTGACCTCGGCACTGGCCCGCTCCGACGTGGCCTGTGACGTGTTCACCAGGGCCTGGTCGGCTGATCTGCCGCCCGTGGTCGACGTCGAGCCCGGCCTGCGGGTCCACCATATTCAGGCCGGACCGCTCGCCGTCCTGCCCAAGGAGTTCCTCCCCGCCCTCGTCGAGGAGTTCACGGCCGGGGTGCTGGACCGCATGGCCGGCGCCCCGGCGGCCGGCGAGCTGCCGTACACCTCGGTGCACGCCAACTACTGGCTCTCGGGGCTCTCGGGGCACGTGATCAAGCACGAGCTGAACCTGCCGCTGGTGTGCACGTTCCACACCCTCGACCGCGTCAAGGCGGAGTCGATGCCCGAAGAGGTGGAGGCCGACATGCCGCACCGCCGGGCCGAGGCCGAGGCGTCCATCATCGACTGCTCCGACGCCGTCCTGGCCTCGTGCACCGTCGAGGCCGAGCAGATCGCATCGCTCTACGGCGGCGAGCCGGGGCGCATCCGCATCGTGCCCCCCGGCGTGGACCACGCCTTCTTCGGTCCCGGCCACCGGCCGCAAGCCCGCCGGGCCCTCGGTCTGCCGCTCGATGGGCGGCTCCTCCTCTTCGTCGGCCGGATCCAACCGCTCAAGTGTGCCGACGCGGCGATCGAGACACTGGCCGAGCTGCGCCAGGGCGGGACCGAGCCCTACCGCCTCGTCGTGGTCGGTGGCCCGAGCGGCCCCCACGGGGAGAAGTCGCTGCAGAGCCTGCACGACGTGGCCGACGCCCGCGGGGTCCGCGAGCACGTCCACTTCGTGGCGCCCCAGCCGCACGAGTTGCTCTCGTCGTACTACCGGGCCGCCGATGTGTGCATCGTGCCCAGCCGGTCCGAGTCGTTCGGGCTGGTGGCGCTGGAGGCGGCCGCCTGCGGGACGCCGGTCGTCGCCTCGGCCGTCGGCGGGCTGACCACGCTCGTCGATCACGGGCACACCGGCTACCTGGTGGACGACGCTGACCCGGTGGCCTACGCCGCCGCTGTGCGCAAGGTCTTCGACGAGCCGCTGGCGGCCGAGCGGCTCTCCACTGCCTCGGTGCTGCGGGCTCGCCGGTATACCTGGCGGGCCGCCGCCCGCGCGTTGGTCGAGCTGCACGACGAGCTGGCCGCGGGCTGCCTCGTCGAGTGCGGCTGAGCGCGCCGCGCCGAGCCCACCGCCGAACCGTGCCGATCGTCGATCTTCCTGCTGAGGAGGAGATGGCGGCCGCCGTCGCCTGCATCGACGCCTGGGCCGAGCGTGAGCTGGCGGCGGACGGGCCCCTGGTGGCGGCCGAGCGCCAGGAGGTGACCGATCGCACGGCGTCGTTCCAGTGGTATCTCCGCTTCAAGGGCGACGAGAAGGACTTCATCACGGTGTGGTTCACGCTCAAGCAGCGCACGCTGTGGCACGAGGCGCAGTTCATGCCCGTACCGGAGGAGCACAAGGAAGAGGTCTTCGCCTACCTCCTGCGGCGCAACAGCCAGCTCTTCGGCATGTGGTTCGCCCTCGGGCCCGAGGACGCCGTGTACCTGGTGGGCCGGGTGCCGGCGCGCCTCATCGACGACGACGAGCTGGACCGCATCGCCGGGGCGTCGGTCGTCTACACCGACGACCACTTCCCGACAGCGATGACCCTGGCGCACCCGTCGACGTACCGCCGCCGCCCTCGCCGCTAACACCCGACCCGCGTACTCGGTATCGTCGGGTCCGTGTCCAACCTGCTCATCGTCGGTGGCGGGAAGATGGGGGGTGCCCTCCTGGGCGGGCTCCTCCGTTCCGGGTGGGCCGAGCTGGCGGATGTCGCGGTCGTGGAGCCGGCGGCCGAGCGTCGCGAGGAGCTCGCCGGGGCCTTTCCGGGGTTGCGCCTCCTCCATGCCCCCGAGGCCGGCGTGCTGCACGACGACGGCGGGCGCATCGCGGGTGCCGTCCTGGCCGTGAAGCCCGACGCGGCGGAAGGGGCCTGCCGGGCCCTCGGGGTCGCCGGGGTGACCCGCCTGCTCTCCGTTGTGGCCGGCGTGCCCTCGGCGCGCCTGGAAGCCGCGCTCGGCGGCGAGCCGGCGGTGGTGCGGGCGATGCCCAACACACCCGCCCTCGTCGGCGCCGGCGTGACCGCCATCTCGGGCGGGTCCTTCGCCACGGCGCAGGACCTGGCCTGGGCCGAGGACGTGCTGTCGGCCGTCGGGACCGTCGTGCGCCTGCCCGAGCGCCTGCAAGATGCGGTGACCGGGCTCTCGGGCTCGGGCCCCGCCTACTTCTTCCTGGTCGCCGAGGCGCTCATGGAGGCGGGCGTGCAGATGGGGCTCACGCGCGACGTGAGCCGGACACTCGTGGTCGAGACGATGCGCGGCTCCGCCGCCCTGCTGCAGGAGACGGGCCGGGACCCCGAGGCCCTGCGCGCCATGGTGACCTCGCCGGCGGGGACGACCGCCGCCGGTATCCGGACCCTGGAGTCCCGCGCCGTGCGCTCGGCCTTCATGGAGGCGGTCGCAGCCGCCACCGAACGATCGCGCAACCTGCAGCGCTGAGCGCAGAACCATGACGAGTGAGCCCCCGCGCACCGTCTTCTTCCTCTCTGACTTCGGCACCGAGGACGAGTTCGCCGGCGTCGTGCACGCGGTCATTGCGGCGGGCGCCCCGGGCACGACCGTCATCGACCTGACGCACCACATCCCGCCCTTCGACGTCCGGGCGGGGAGCCACACCTTGGTGCGCGCCGTGCCGTACCTCGGAGCCGGTGTGGTCCTCGGCGTCGTGGACCCCGGGGTCGGCACGGAGCGTCGGGGCATCGGCCTGGAGGTCGCGCAACCTTCTGGCGCGTCCTTGTGGTTCGTCGGGCCGGACAACGGACTGCTTCTGGCCGCGGCCGAGGCTGCGGCCGAGGCGCCGGTCGCCCGCGTGGTGGAACTGGCGCGCCGCCCGGCGCCGCCCGACCGGGGCTCGACGTTCGACGGACGCGATCTGTTCGCGCCGGCGGTGGCCGCCCTCTGTGCCGGCGCGGCGCTCGAGGAGTTGGGCGAGCCGGTCGACCCGGCGTCGTTGGTCCGTCTGGTCGGCGGCGTCGTCGAGGAGGGCCGCTTGCACGACGGCCGCGTCTGCCTGCGCACCGAGGTCACGTGGGTGGACCGTTTCGGCAACCTGCAATTGGCGGCGACCGTGGCCGACGCGCGGGTGGCCGGCATCCCGTTGACCGGGTGCATCGAGTTGGCGGCCCGCATCGAGTCGGGACGCCAGGACCTCGACGGGTTGCCGCACTCGCTCGTTCCCGACGGTGTCCAATTGCAGTGTGTCGACGCGTTCGACCAGCTGCGACAAGGGGAGTTCGGCCTGCTGGTCGACGCCAATGGGCATCTGGCCGTGGTGGCCGGCCAGGCGTCGGCCGCCCACTGGCTCAACGTGACCGCAGGGGAGTTGCTCGTGCTCGCCTGGTGATGGCACCGAGGTCGTTTGGTGCCGCCGGGAGTCGTCTCGGTACCATCCGACGCAGTGAACGACGAGCGGCGGAGTGCAGATCTGTCCGGCTCACCGAGGCGGATCCCCGAGGCCACGGTGTTGCGGCTGCCCATCTACCAGCGGATCCTGTCCGAGCTGGTCCGCGCCGGCACCAGGACCGTGTCCTCGGAGCAGCTGGCCGAGCTGGCCCGCGTCAACGCCGCCAAGGTGCGCAAAGACCTCTCGCTGCTGGGGTCGTTCGGCACCCGGGGGTCGGGCTACGACCCCCAATTCCTCATCGCGCAGATCGACCATGCGCTCGGGGTCGACGAGGACTGGTCGGTCGCGGTGGTGGGCATCGGCAACCTGGGCCGCGCCCTCACCAATTCGGCTGGCTTCGCCTCGCGGGGCTGCCACGTCACGTCGCTCTTCGACGTCGACCCGGCGGTGGTGGGCGAGGAGATCCGGGGCATACGGGTGCGCCACATGGACGAGATCGCAACCTTGCGGGCAGCGGAGTGCCCGCACATCGGGGTGATCACGACGCCCGGTTGGGCGGCCCAGGGGGTGGCCGACCTGCTCGTGCGGGCCGGAGTGACCTCCTTGCTCAATTTCGCCCCCCGGGTCCTCACCGTGCCGCCGACGGTCCATCTCCGCTACGTGGACCTGTCCATCGAGCTGCAGGTCCTGGGGTTCTACCGGACCCGCGAGGGCGAGCCCGGGCCCGACGGGGCGCCCGCGGCGATGATGCGATCGGTGGGGCTCTCACAGCACTCGGAAATGACCTGACGGCCGGGCCCGCCGCCGGCGACTGGCAATCTGTAGGCCGGGACCGGCACAATTGTGAGCCGACCCAGGAAGGAACCGAGTGTCCGTCGTCGTCATAGGGCTCCAGCACACGCAGGCCCCGCTGCCGTTGCTCGAGGCGGCGGCGGTCCCCGACGCCGACCTGCACAAGACGCTGAGCGCGTTGAGCCACCGGCGCAACGTCCAGGAGTCGGTCGTCCTCTCGACCTGCCTGCGCACCGAGGTCTACGCCGTGGTCGACCGCTTCCACGATGCGGTGGCCGAGATCTACGACGTTCTTTCCGAGCAATCGCATCGCTCCGTGGAAGAGCTGTCGGCGCACGCCATCGTCCGCTTCGACGACGACGTGACCTCCCACCTGTTCTCGGTGACTTCGGGTCTCGAGTCGGTGGTGACAGGCGAGACCGAGGTGGTCGGGCAGGTGCGCCGCGCCTTCGAACGGGCACAGGAAGAGGGCACCTCAGGGCCCGTCCTCTCCGCGCTCTTCCGCCATGCACTGCAGACCGGAAAGCGGGTACGGACCGAGACTGCCATCAGCAAGGGCACGACCTCGTTCGCCTACGCCGCCGTGACCGTCGCCCGCGGGGAGGACCAGGCCGGGCTGCGCGGCGCCCGCGTGGTGGTGGTCGGTGCGGGCGACATGGGCCTCGGCGTCTGCCGCGCCCTGTCGGACATCGCCCCGGACGACGCGCCGCAACGGGTCGTGGTCGTGAACCGCTCGACCGCGCGCGCGCGGGATCTGGTGCGCCAGGCCGCGACAGGGCCCTTCGAAATGCGGGCGGCGCCGCTCGAGCACGTTGCCGCTGAGCTCGCTGCGGCGGATGTCGTCCTGACCGCCGTGGCCGCCGAGTCGCACGTCCTCAGCGCGGCGGACTTTGCCGGCGTCGAAGGCCCGTTGCTGGTGATCGACCTCGGGGTGCCACGCAACGTCGACCCGGCGGTGGCGGCACTCGACGGCGTCACGCTGCTCGACATGGACGCGTTGAGCGTCTCGGTGGCGCGTGCGCTGGGCGACCGGGCGGAGGAATCGGTCGCCGCCCGCGGCATCGTCGCCGCCGAGGTCGACCGCTACCGCAGCGCCAGTCGCCAGCGCGGCGCCGCCCCGGTCATTGCGTCGCTGCGGTCCCGTCTCGAGACGCTGCGCGTGGCCGAGCTGGAGCGGCACCGGGCGCAGCTGGCGGACCTGAGCGAGCAGGAGTGGGACCACGTGGATGCCGCCACCCGGGCCGCCCTGGCCAAGATGCTGCACGAGCCGACCATGCTCTTGAAGGAGACGGCGGGGACGCCCCGCGGCGAGCGGCTGGTCGAGGCGCTGCGCATCCTCTTCGACCTTTAGCCGGACCTTTCGTCGCGGCCATGGGATAGTCGGACCATGGCAACCGTCCGCCTGGCCACCCGCGGCTCGCCGCTGGCCCTGCGCCAGACCGAGCTGGTCTCCGACCTGTTGCGCCAGGCCCACCCCGGCCTCGACGTCGAACCGGTCGTCGTGCGCACGCAGGGTGATCGCGACGCGACGTCGCCGCTCGACCAGATCGGGGGCCAAGGCGTCTTCGTCACCGAGGTGGAGACGGCCGTGGCCGACGGGCGGGCCGACGCCGCCGTGCACTCGGCCAAGGACATGCCTTCGGCCATGTCGGCCCAATTCGTGCTGGGAGCGGTGCCGCGACGCGCCGACCCGCGCGACGGGCTCGTGGGTTCGACGTTGGCCGGACTGCCCGCGGGTGGCCTGGTGGCCACCGGATCGGCGCGGCGCCGGGCGCAGCTGGCCGCGCTGCGCCCCGATCTCGTGTTCACCGACCTGCGGGGGAACATGGCCCGGCGCGTGGCCGTGGCCGAGGAGGGGAAGGCCTCGGCCGTCGTCATCGCGGTCGCGGCCATGGACCGCCTCGGGTGGGCGGGCAAGGTGAGCGCTGTGCTCGACCCGGTGGATGTGCTGCCACAGGCGGGGCAGGGCGCCATCGCTGTGCAGTGCCGGGCCGATGACGCAGGGACCAGGGAGCTGCTGGCCGCCATCGACCACATCGCGAGCCACCGGGCGCTGCGATCCGAGCGCGCCGTCCTGGCCACGCTGGGCGGGAATTGCACCCTGCCGGTCGGCGCCTTCGCCGAGGCCCAGGTGACCGGTGGGACGCTCCGTGTGTCGGGCCTTCTGGCCAGCGGGGACGGGCACACGGTGATCCGCGTGACCCGGAGCGGTGACGACCCCGAAGCGGTGGGTGCCGCGGTGGCGCGGGCCCTGCTGGACGGGGGCGGCGCGGCCATCGAGGGTTTCGACGGTCTGCTGGACGCCGGGCCGTGACCGTCTACCTGGTCGGCGCCGGACCGGGCGATCCCGGGCTCCTGACCCGCCGCGGCGCGGCGCTGTTGGCCCGGGCCGACGTCGTCCTGCACGATCGCCTGGTCAGCCCCGCCGTCCTCGACCTCGTGCGGTCGTCCGCACTCGTCATCGACGTGGGCAAGGACCCCGACACGCCCCCAGGAGGTTCGGGGCGCCAGGAGGAGATCGCCCGGCTGCTCGTCGAGCACGGGCGGGCGTCGGCCGTCGTGGTCCGCCTCAAGGGCGGCGACCCCTTCCTCTTCGGCCGTGGCGGAGAGGAGGTGGAGGCACTGGCGCAGGCCGGACTCGCCTGGGAGGTGGTGCCGGGGGTGACGTCCGCCTTCGGTGTCCCCGCCGCCGTCGGCATCCCCGTCACGCAGCGGGGCGTCGCGGCGTCGGTCACCGTCGTGACCGGCCGGGTCGGCAACACCGACGGCACCAGCGAGCACGACTGGGAGGCCCTGGCCCGCGTCGGCGGGACGTTGGTGATCCTCATGGGCATGACGACCCGCGCCGCCATTGCCGCGGCGTTGGTCAAAGGTGGACGGGCACCCGACACCGCCGTCGCTGTCATAGCCCGGGGGACGACGGCATCACAGCAGCTGGTCCGCACCACGCTGGCCGGCCTGGGTGACGTCGAGCTGGGCCCACCCGCCGTCATCGTCGTCGGACCCGTCGCAGCTCTCGGCCTGCACGACGCGGCCCCTCACGCCGAGGGCCGATTGGCCGGGCGCACGGTGGTGGTGACCCGAACGGGCGAACGCGCCCGCGGTCTGGTGGACGCGCTCGAGCGGGCGGGCGCCACGACGCTCGAGTTGCCCCTGACCCGTCAGGTCGAACCGGAGGACGGTGGCGCCGCGCTGCGGGCGGCGGCGGCCACCGTGCAGGACAACGGTTGGGTGGTGCTGACCTCGGTCAACGCGGTCGACCGCTTCATGGGCGCGTTGCGTGATGCGCGTGCCCTCGGCGCCGTGCTGGTGGCCGCGGTGGGACCGGCCACGGCCGACGCGCTCCGCCGGGCCGGTGTCGAGCCCGACCTGGTGCCCGCCGAGCACAGCGCACGCGCGCTCGTCGAGGAGTTCCCCGACGCGGGGACCACCCATGTACGGCGCGTCCTGTTCCCGAGTGCCGACCTCGCTCCCGGGACCATTGCCGAGGGGCTCGCTCAGAAGGGATGGGACGTCCGACGCGTCGAGGCCTATCGCACGGTGCCCCGCACCGCCCCAGAACCGGCGCTGTTGGAAGTGGTCGCCGCCGCCGACGCGCTGACGTTCACCGCCACCTCGACGGTGCAGGCGTTTCTGGCGCTGCGCACCGCGGCCGGCGTTCCGGTGACCCCGCCGGCGCACGTCGTGTGCATCGGGCCGACGACGGCCGCCGCGGCCCGGGCGGCCGGGTTCGAGGGCGTGCACGAGGCCTGGGGTGCGTCGGCGCAAGGCATCGTCGACGAGCTGATCGGGGAGTTGGGCCCCAGGCGGGACGCCGGCCCGTAGGCTGGACCGATGGTCGAGGCGACATCCGCGCCCACTCCGGGCGGTTTCCCCGTGCGCAGGTTGCGCAGGCTGCGCCGCACACCGGCGCTGCGCCGCCTGGTCGCCGAGGCCCGACTCGGTCCCGACGACCTGGTGGCCCCCCTCTTCGTCCGGGAGGGGGCGGCGGAGCCGGTCCCGATCGCATCCATGCCCGGTGCGGTGCAGCATTCGCTCGACTCGCTGGTGGTCGAGGCCAAGCGCCTGGTCTCGCTGGGGATTCCCGGGCTCATCCTGTTCGGCGTCCCGGCGCGCAAGGACGCCCAGGGGAGTGGCGCGTGGGACCCGCAGGGCATTGTGCAGGTCGCGCTGCGCGCCGTGCGCGACGCGGTGGGTGACGAGCTCGTCCTTATGGCCGACCTCTGTCTCGACGAGTACACCGATCACGGGCACTGCGGCATCCTCGGACCCACGGGCGAGGTGCTCAACGACCCGACACTCGAGCTCTACCAGCGCATCGCCCTGGCGCAGGCCGAAGCCGGCGCGGACGTGGTGGCACCCAGCGGCATGATGGACGGCCAGGTCGCCGCCATCCGCGCTGCGCTCGACGGCGGCGGCCACGATCCGGTGGCCATCCTGGCCTACGCGTGCAAGTACGCGTCAGCCCTGTACGGGCCTTTCCGCGACGCGGTCGACGTCACCATCGCCGGCGGCGGTGATCGCCGGGCGTATCAGCAGGACCCGCGCAACGGGCGCGAGGCGCTCGCCGAAATTGAGCTGGACGTGGTCGAGGGTGCCGACATGATCATGGTCAAGCCCGCCATGACATCGCTCGACGTCCTGGCCGCCGTGCGCTCGGAGGTCGCGGTGCCGCTGGCGGCCTACCACGTGAGTGGCGAGTTCGCGATGGTGCAGGCGGCGGCGGCCGCGGGCTGGATCGACGGGCCGGCGGTGGCGCTCGAGCAGCTGACCGTCCTGAAGCGGGCCGGAGCCGATTTCATCTTGACCTACTTCGCCGCAGAGGTGGCCGAGGCGCTCGGTGGCTGAACAGGCACCGTTGTCGAACGCCGGCTGGTTCGAGCGGGCCCGGCGTGTCATTCCGGGCGGGGTGGACTCACCCGTCCGATCCTTCGCCTCCGTCGGGGGGACGCCGTACACGGTTGTCTCGGGTGAGGGCGCGTCCGTGGTCGACGCCGAGGGGAACCGGTACCTCGACATGGTGCAGTCCTACGGCGCGGTGCTGCTCGGTCATGCCCACCCCGTGGTCACCGGGGCCCTGAAGTCGGCGGCGGCACTCGGCACCACGTTCGGCGCGCCGACACCCGGTGAGGCCCTTCTGGCCGAGGCCATCTGCGAGCGCGTGCCCGGCTGCGAGCAGGTGCGCCTCGTCTCCTCCGGGACCGAGGCGGCCATGAGCGCCGTGCGCCTCGCCCGCGGCGCGACGGGTCGTGACCGCGTGATCAAGTTCGACGGCTGCTACCACGGCCACTCTGACGGCTTGTTGGCCGGTGGGGGCAGTGGCGTGGCCATGCTCGGACTGCCCGGCTCGGTTGGCGTCTCCGCCGGCGCGGTGGCCGACACCGAGGTCGTCCCGTACAACGTGGTGCCCGAAGTCGACGACCGGGTCGCCTGCGTGATCATCGAGCCCGTGGCGGCCAACATGAATCTCGTGCCGCCGGCTCCTGGGTTTCTCGAGAGCCTGCGCGCCGCCTGCAGCGCCAGCGGGGCCCTCCTCATCTTCGACGAGGTCATCACCGGCTTCCGGCTCGGTCCGGCCGGAGCCACGGGGTGGTCAGGGGTGACACCCGATCTCTGGTGCTTCGGCAAGGTCATCGGCGGCGGGCTGCCCGTGGGCGCCTTCGCCGGCCCACGCGAGCTGATGGCCGAATTGGCGCCGGGCGGTCCCGTCTATCAAGCGGGGACGTTGTCCGGGAACCCGCTCGCCACGGCGGCGGGCCTGGCGGTGCTGAACGCAGTGGGATCTGCCGACTACGAGGCCCTGACCGCTCGTGTCGCGTTGTTCGCCAAAGACCTCGAGTCGGCGGTGGCAAGTGGTGGCCTGGCTGTCGCTGCTCCAACCGTGGGGCCGTTGGTCGGGCTCTTCGTGGCCCGGGCCGATGACGGTCCCCTCACGTTGCCGACCGACTACGAGAGCGCGCGGGCGATCGCCTCGGGCGACACGTACCCCCGCTTCTTCCACGCCATGCTGCGCCGTGGCGTCGCGCTGGCGCCTGGTGCCTACGAGGTGATGTTCCCCGGCCTGGCCCATGACGAGGACGTCTTGAGCCGGGTCGTCGACGCGGCAGGGGAGGCGGCGACCGAAGTCAGCGGGTGACGCTCGCTCAGAACGAGCGGATGACCGAGTCGGGCCCCATGACGATGACGGGATGCAGCGCCGGGTTCAGCCAGTCGAGCACCGCGTCGAGTTCGCCCAGTGGGAGCGAGACACACCCCTGGGTGGGGGCACCGATGTCGGCGTGCAGGAAGATGCCCGACCCGAGTGGCCCGGTTGGCGGCGTGTTGTAGTCGATGGTCGCCATGGCCGGGTATGCGTTGCCCTCCGTCCACAGCGCCTCCGAACTCGCGGCGAATGGCGGCGTCGTCGCGCAGGCCACGTGTTGGAACGTGTTGTAGGTGGGGCTGGCCGAATCCTCGTCCCACCAGTCGCCGCAGACCAGTTGGTGATACGGGAACTGTGTGCCCGGGTCCGCGCTCGTCCCGTACATCGTCGAGCCGATGGCGTACATGCCCTCGGGCGTGGCGCCGTCCCCTTCGACCCGGCTCGGCCCGGGCATCCAACCGTTGGCGCCATCGACGGCGGGCATGGCGCCGAACACCTGGTACCACCCGGCACCGTCGTTCTCATACGCGGTCAAGGTGGCCGTCGTGCTCCCGGCGCTCGGCGCGTCGACGATCAGGACCTGTTGCGCGCCTCCGGTCGAGGCGAGCTGGTCGACCAGGAGCGGGTTGATGTCGGCGGTGGCCGATCCGTCGAAGGCGGCGGAGCCGAAATTGAAGATGCCGCCGTCCGCCGCCACGAGCCAGTACCCACCGCCGCCCGGGCCCGGAGCCATCCCGTCGATGGGCTCGTTGAGCCGGATGGAGCCCGTCGACCCTTGGAACGATGCGTCGCCGTAGTTGAAGATGCCCCCGTCCGCCGCCACGAGCCAGTAGCCGTCACCAGAAGGCGTGGCCGCCATGCCGACCATCGGCCGGTTCAGCCGGGTGGAGCCGGTGGAGCCGTGGAACGACGCGTCGCCGTAACTGAAGACGCCACCGTCGGTCGCCACCAACCAGTACCCGTGTCCCGAGGCTGTCGCCGCCATGCCCACGACCGGCGCGTTGAGACGCAGGCCACCCGTCGAGCCGTAGAAGGACGCGTCGCCGTAACTGAAGACGCCACCGTCGGAGGCGACCAGCCAGTAGCCGTGACCCGACGGCGCGGCGGCCATGCCGACGATCGGTTCGTTGAGGCGCATGCCCCCGGTTGAGCCGTAAAAGGACGCGTCGCCGAAACTGAAGATGCCGCCATCGGACGCGACCAGCCAGTAGCCCTGTCCCGAGGGCGTCGGCGCCAGGCCCACGATGGGTGCATTCAGCGCCGTGCCGCTCATGCTCCCGTATGAGCGCGCGTCGCCGAAGGGATAGACGCCGCCCGTCGACGAGGCGACCCAGTAGCCGCCGCCATCGGGCGTGGCGGCGATGGCCACGGCGCGGGCCGGGCCGGGCGATGTCGCCGCGGCAGCCGTCGTCGCCAGCCGCGGCACCGCGCCCCAGACGAGCGAGGCGATCAGCAGCACGCACACGGCGAGCACTGTGGTCCGGTGACGATTGAGACCGCGCAGCCGCAAGAACCCCAGGCTAGAAGTGCAGATGGGCCGTTCCGGGTCACCCGCCGTTGCGATGGGCAGACTGAGGGCCATGCCCGACAACGGTTGGCCCCCTGACTTTCCTGCGCTTCGACGGGGCGAAGGGTGCGCCATGTGTGGTCCGGGAGCCGATGAGACACCGCACGGCCTTCGGATCTTCGAAGGCACGTGGGTCGATGGCTACATCGGCCGGCATCCCGTGCGGCCCGGTTACGCCTATGTCATCTGGAAGGGCCGCCACGTCGCCGAGCCCACGGAGCTCTCGGCCGAGGAGACGGCAGGGTTCTGGTCCGAGGTGGCGCGGGTCGCCGGCGCCGTCGACGACGAGTACCAGCCGGCGAAGATGAACTGGTTCAGCCTGGGCAACGGGGTTCCGCACCTGCACGTCCACCTGGTGCCGCGCCCCGTGGACGACGCCCGGCCCGGGCGGCCGGTCGAATCCGAGGCGTTCGACCTCGCGGTCATCCCGGCCATCGATGCGACGGAGCTCGCGGCAGCTGCCGCGGCGCTGCGCGCTCGCCTGCAGGGCTGAGCAGGAAACCGTGGAGCTCCTGGCCGAAGGCCGGACGGCGGAGGTCTTTGCCTACGGTGAGGGACTGGTGCTCAAGCTGGACCGGCCTGATTGGAACGGCCTGTCCGACTTCGAGGAAACCGTGCTGAGAATGCTGGCCGCCGCCGGCCTGCCCGTGGCGAGGCCCCACGGCACGGTCACGGTGGACGGGCGTCGTGGCGTGGTCCTGGACCGGGTGGAGGGTCCGGCACTCCTGGAAGTGCTGGCCACAGCGGGGCCAGAAGAGGTCGATGGCCTGGCGGCGCGTTTCGTCGCGCTGCAGTTGCAATGCAACGAGACAGTCGTCGATGGCTTGCCCGACCTGGTGCCACGCCTCCGCAGTGAGATCGAGACGAGCGTGCCCGACGAGGCGGTGCGCACGGAGCTGCTGGTGCTGCTGGGCGCGCTGGACGACGGCGGGCGCGGCTGCTGCCACTGCGACTTCCATCCCCTGAACGTGCTGGTCGGACCGGACGGCTGGGTCGTCATCGACTGGCTTACCGTGGCGGCGGGGCCGTCGGCAGCCGACTTGGCCCGCACCCTGGTCCTCTGGGGACAGAGGTCGACGGGCCAAGTGGTGCGCTTCCTGCGCGCCGTCCGCAGCCAGGGCCGGGAGGGACGCAGCCTCACGGACGACGTCCTCGACGCCTGGGTCCGTGTCGTCGCCGCGGCGCGCGTCGCCGAAGGCTTCGAAGGGGAAGAGAGGGCGTGGCTCCTGCGGGTGGCGAGCGGCGCGGAGAAACTGTTCGTCTGAGCCGGGAGCAATCAGGCGGCGTGGATCAGGCGGCGGGGATCTCGAGGCCGTCGTTGTCGGGCAGGACCCGCGACACGAGCTCCATAGCCCGGAAGCCGAGCTCGGCCGGGCCGGCGGCATCGGGCCGCATGAGGTTGGCCATGATGCGCAGGAGCTGGGTCATGAGCAGCTCGGAGCGCATGCCGAGGCCGACGCACAGCCGCATCGCCTCGGGGTTCGAAATGAGGTGCACGAAGGCTCGCGCCACCTTGTAATACGGGCCGTAGGCGGCGGTGAGCTCGCGGTCGTACTCAATCAGGGCGCGCTCGCCCTCGCCGGTCAGGGCGTGGCCCAGGGCGGCGGCGGCCAACCGGCCCGTCTCGTAGCCGTAGGCGATCCCCTCGCCGTTGAAGGGATTGATGGCGCCGCTGGCGTCGCCCGTGATGACGACGTTCCCGCCGGCCCGCGGCCCCACCGAGAGCCCCATGGGGAGCTTCCCGCCGGTCGGGGGCCCCAGGCTCGTCTCGGGCCGGATCCCCCACGATGCCGGGGCAAAATCGACGAAGGCATCCATCAGGTGGCTCGTGTTCAGGCCCTTCCAGCGCTGGTCGGTCGACAGCAGGCCGACCCCGACGTTCACCCGGCCGTCGCCCATGGGGAAGATCCAGCCGTAGCCGGGGACGACGTTGCCCTCGGCGTCGCGGATGTCGAGGTGCGACTCAATGAAGGGATCGTCGTGGCGGTCCGAGCGGTAGTAGCCACGCAGGGCCATGCCCATGGGAAGGTCCCGCCGCCGCTCGGTGCCCAGCATGCGGCCGATCCGCGAGTTGGAGCCGTCGGCCACCACGACGTAGCGGGCCTTGATGGTCCGGGTGCTGGTGGAGCCCTTCTCCTTGACGGTCACGCCGGTCAGGGTCGCCAGCGGGCCCGAGGACGACGGCCCCTCGTCAATGACGGGGGCCGTGACCTCGGTGCCCTGCAGCAGGGTCGCCCCGGCCGCCTCGGCGTGCCCGGCCACCAGGCCGTCCAGGTCGTGCCGGGTGATCGTGTAGCCGTAGTTGGGGAAATTCGGGTGCTCAGGCCATTGCATGTCGATGGAGCGGCCGAAGCCGAAGGCGCGTAATCCCTGGTAGCGGTGGGAATCGGCCAGGGCCCTCTCCAGGTCCATGTCGGCCAGCTGCCGGACGGCCCGCGGCGTGAGGCCGTCGCCGCAGGTCTTCTCCCGTGGGAACTCCTTCTTCTCCACGACGACCACGTCCCAGCCCGCGTCGGCCAACCAGTAGGCACACGAGGCGCCGGAGGGGCCGGCACCGACGACGACCACGTCGTAGACGTGCTCCGGGGTCGGGTGTGCAGTTGCGGCGGGCGTGGCGCTCTGGCGCGGGGCGCGGGTCGACTTCTTCGCCGCGCCGGCTGCGGCGGGGGTTGCCGCCTTTTTGCCGGGCGCCTTCCTCGGCGTCGCCTTCTTGGCCGCGGCCTGCTTCTTCGCCGGGGCCTTCGCCGTCCGTGCCGCCTTCTTGGGGGCGCCGGACCCGGGGGTCTCGTCGGGAGCCGTCACGGACGCATCGTAGGTCCCCTGCCGGGGCCTCTGACCAGCGGCGCGGATGTGCCTGGCAAAGGGGTCGCATGGTAGAAACGGAACACAGTGGACCAGTACCTCCCGATCCTCATCCTCGGCGTGCTCGCTCTCGCTTTCACCGTCTTCTCGCTGGTGTCCTCAGCGATCCTGGCGCCGCGCAAGAAGCCGACCGCCGCCAAGCTCGCACCCTACGAGTGCGGCATCGTCCCTGATGTGGAGCCGCCGCAGCGCTTTCCGGTGCGCTTCTACCTGGTGTCGATGATCTTCATCATCTTCGACATCGAGATCGTGTTCCTCTATCCCTGGGCGGTGGTCTTCCACCAGATCGCGACGTTCGGGCTCATCGAGGTGATCGTCTTCGCGGCGGTGGTTTTCGTGTCGTTCCTCTACCTCATCTCCAACGGGGCCCTGACCTGGGGCCCGGCGAAGACGTTGCAACCGGGCATGCCGAGCCGGACGTCGGAGTCGACCATCACCCGGATCAGTGCGTCGAAGACCCCCGGTGAGGCGGCCTGACCGATGGGGTTCGAGGACCTCCAGCACAATTTCCTGACCGGTCGCATTGAGGATCTGGTCAAGTGGGCCCGGCGCAACAGCGTCTGGCCGGCCACCTTCGGCCTCGCCTGCTGCGCCATTGAGATGATCTCGGTCGGGGCCGCCGACTACGACATCAGCCGGCTCGGCATGGAGGTCTTCCGGAGCTCGCCGCGACAGGCCGATCTCATGATCGTGGCCGGGCGGGTCTCGCAGAAGATGGCCCCGGTCCTGCGCCAGATCTACGACCAGATGATGGAACCCAAGTGGGTCATCTCCATGGGCGTGTGCGCGTCGACGGGAGGGATGTTCAACAACTACGCCATCGTGCAGGGGGTGGACCAGATCGTGCCGGTGGACGTCTACGCCCCCGGTTGCCCACCGTCGCCCGAGACGCTCCTGCACGCCATCTTGACGCTGCACGAGAAGATCCGGACCGGTGAGATCACCCGACGGCCCGGATCCTCCGTCCCCGCCGGCGAGCAGGCAACCGGCGGCTGGGTGCCCACCGTGCCCGACGCAGTGCGGGTGGCCACGCCACGGTGAGCGGGACGACCCCGACGACCGCGCCGGTGGCCTCCCCTGCCAGTGTCCTCCCCGAGGTGCCGCGGCTGCCCGACCGACTGGTCGATCAGCTGGCCTTTCCCCACCGCGAGACCTACAAGCAGATGGTGGCCGCCTTTCGCGAGGCCGGCTTCGAGATGTGCAGCGACCTGTGCGCTGTCGACTACCTGACCCACCCCGGCCGCTCGCTGCCCGAGGGGATGACGGCTGAGCGCTTCGAGGTCGTCGTCAACCTGCTGTCGCTCTCGTCCCGCCAGCGCGTGCGTATCAGGGTGCAGGTGCCTGAGGCCGACCCAACGGTGGACAGCGTGGTGGAGGTCTACCCGGGCGCCGACTCCATGGAGCGCGAGGCCTACGACATGCTCGGGATCATCTTCGAGGGCCACCCCGACATGACGCGCATCCTCATGCCCGACGACTGGGAGGGCCATCCCCTCCGGAAGGACTATGGCGTCGGGCGGGTACCTGTGCAGTTCAAGGAAGCGCCAGGCCCCCGGTGAGCGATCACGATCACACGGACCGGCCCGGGGACGTCCACGAGGGGGAGACCCCCGAGGAGGCGGCCGCCCGCTTCGAGGCCGAAGAGCAGGCCCTGGTCGCGGAGACCTCAGAGGGCGACCAAGGCCTCCGCTCGCGTACGACCACCAGTCCCGGCGAGCTCCGCCAGGAGGTGGGCGCGGTCCTTCGCCTCCCCGAGGGCAACTACGTCGATCCGGCTGACATCGACATCGAGCGCCGTGACGACGAGACGACGGTCATCAACATGGGGCCGCAACACCCCTCCACTCACGGCGTGCTGCGCCTCATGCTCGAGCTGGACGGTGAGACGGTGCTGCGCACCAAGCCCATCATCGGCTACCTCCACACCGGCATGGAGAAGCAAGGAGAGGAGCTGACCTACGTCCAGGGCTCCACCAACGTGACCCGGATGGACTACCTGTCCCCGCTGCACAACGAGTTGGTCTTCTCCTTGGCCACCGAGGCCCTTCTGGACGTGGAGACGCCACCACGTGCCGTCTGGATCCGGATGCTGATGGTCGAGCTGAACCGGGTGTCGTCGCACCTGCTCTGGATGGCCACCAACGGCGGGGACCTCGGCTCCACCTCCATGCTGATCTACGGCTTCCGCGAGCGCGAGATGGTGCTCGCCTTCTTCGAGAAGACGACCGGGCTGCGCATGAACACCAACTACATCCGCCCGGGCGGCGTCGCCGCCGACCTGCCCGACGGCTGGCAGGACGACATCGACATCCTCTGCGACACCATCCTGGCCCGCACCTACGAGTACGACGAACTGCTGACCGGCCAGCCCATCTTCCGAGAGCGGACCGAGGCCGTGGGCAACATCTCGGCGGAAGAGGCGCTGGCGCTCTCGGTGACCGGGCCCATTCTGCGCTCCACCGGCGTGCCATGGGACCTGCGCCGTACCATGCCCTACCTGGCCTACGAGAAGCTCGACTTCGACGTGATCGTGGGGACCTACGGCGACAACTTCGACCGCTACTCGGTGCGCCTCAACGAGATCCGCGAGTCCATCAAAATGATCCGCCAGATCGCCGACATGATGCCCCCCGGCGACTATCGCGTGCAGGACCGCAAGGTGACGCCGCCGCCCCGCGCCCGCATCGACGAAAGCATGGAGGCGCTCATCCACCACTTCAAGATCTTCACGGAGGGCTTCCGGGTTCCCGAGGGCGAGGTCTACGTGGCGATCGAGTCCCCCCGAGGCGAGCTGGGCTGCTACATGGTCTCCGACGGGAGCTCGAAGCCGTACCGCATGCACATCCGTGCGCCGAGCTTCGTCAACCTTCAGGCCCTCCCGTTGCTGCTCCGCGGCGGCACCATGGCCGACGCCGTCGCCGTCATCTCGTCGGTCGACCCGGTCATGGGCGAGGTCGACCGGTGAGCCACCTCGACGCGGAGATCCGGACGCGAGCCGAGGAGCTCGTCGCGCTCTATCCCGAGCCGCGTTCCGCGCTCATCCCGCTGTGCCACCTGGCCCAGGAGCAGGACGGCTGGCTGGTTCCCGAGGCCGTGGGCGAGATCGCCGAGCTCTGTGGCGTCACCGCGGCCGAGGTGCGGGGAACGGCGACCTTCTACGACATGCTGCACGTCGAGCCCGTGGGCACGTACGCCGTGGCGGTGTGCACCAACATCGCCTGCCTGCTCGGCGGCGCGCTCGATCTGCTGGAGCACGCCGAGGAGACGCTCGGAGTCCGCGCCGGCGGGACGACACCCGATGGCGTCTTCACCCTCCACGAGGCGGAGTGCCTCGCCGATTGCGACAAGACGCCGTGCGTGCAGGTCAACCACCGCTACGTCGGGGCGCAGACACCCGAGAGCTTCGACACGCTGGTCCAGGATCTCCGCGCCGGCCGGCTGTCCGACACGGTGCCCAACCACGGCACGCTGGTGCGGGTGCGCCGCACCGTCGGCCTGCAGGCTGACAAGAACGCCATCAAGACCGAGCGGGCCACGGTCGCCGGGGAACAGGCTGCCCGCGCCGCCGCCGTCGCCGCCGCAGCAGCCGACGGGGAGAAGAAGGCCTGATGGCCATCACCGACGCCCCCAAGATCGTGACGGCGCGCCTCGGCTACGAGGACTCCTTCACATTGGAGCGCTACCTGGCCACGGGTGGCTACACCGGGCTGCGCAAGGCCCTGAGCATGACGCCCGAGGCGGTGGCGGCCGAGGTCGACGCCGCCAGCCTGTTGGGCCGGGGCGGCGCCGGCTTCCCGGCCGGCCGCAAGTGGTCGATGCTGCGCAAGAACCCGCTGACGTACCTGGTGATCAACGGGGACGAATCGGAGCCGGCCACCTTCAAGGACCACATGCTCATTGAGGGCGACCCGCACCAGATCCTCGAAGGGGTGCTGATCTCCGCCTACGCCCTGCAGGTCACCCAGGCCTTCATCTACCTGCGCGGGGAGTTCGCCCTGGGTCTCGAGCGCCTGCAGACGGCGCTGAACGAGGCCTACGCCCACGGCGCCGTGGGCAGCAACATCTTCGACTCGGGCTTCTCGCTCGACGTCGTCGTGCACCCCGGCGCCGGCGCTTACATCTGCGGCGAGGAGACGGCGCTGCTCGAGTCACTCGAGGGCAAGCGCGGCTTCCCGCGCATCAAGCCCCCGTTCTTCCCTGCCGCCATCGGCCTCTACGGCGAGCCCACCGTCGTCAACAACGTCGAGACCATGGCCAACATCCCCTGGATCGTGAACAACGGCGGCGCCGCGTTCGCCGCGTTGGGCGCCGGCCGCTCCACGGGGACGCGGCTGTTCGCGCTGGCCGGCCACGTGCGCAATCCCGGCAACTACGAGCTCGAGATGGTCAAGACCACGTTCCGCGACCTCATTTACGCCCCGGTCCTCGGCGGGGGTATCCGCGGCTCCAACACGCTCAAGGCGTTCATCCCCGGCGGTGTGTCGGCGCCGTGGTTCGGCCCGGACCAGGTGGACCTGCCGCTCGGCCAGGACGAGGTCGGCGACGCCGGCTCCATGCTCGGCTCGGGCTCCATCGTCGTCATGGACTCGGACACCTGCATGGTGCGTGCCGCCTGGCGCATCACCAAATTCTTCTCCCGCGAGTCGTGCGGCCAGTGCACGCCCTGCCGCGAGGGGTCAGGGTGGCTGGAGCGCATCATGTACCGAATTGAGAACGGCGGCGGGCGCGAGGAAGATCTGGACCTCCTCATGGACCTGTGCGACAACATCTCTCCCGGTGTGGCCTGGCCGCCCCAGCAGACGACCATCTGCGTCCTCGGGCCGTCGATCCCGTCGTCCATCGCGTCGGGCATCCGCATGTTCCGCGACGAGTTCCTGGTGCACGTGAAGGAAGGGGGGTGTCCCTTTGACTGATACGGCCAAGACGAAGAACCCCACCGACGCGTTGGCACCGGATGCCGGGGAGGACGGGACGCACACCTTCACCCTCGACGGACGTGAGGTCAACGCCAAGAAGGGCGAGTTGTTGATCGCCGCGGCCGAGCGGGCCGGGACCTACATCCCGCGCTTCTGCTACCACCCGCGCATGGAGCCTGTCGGCATGTGCCGCATGTGCCTGGTCGAGGTGGAGGGCCCACGCGGCGCCACCCTGCAGCCGGCCTGCTTCATCGAGGCCGGAGAGGGCATGGTCGTCGATACCACCTCGGACAAGGTGAAGAAGGCCCAGGACGGCGTGCTCGAGTTCCTGCTGGCCAACCACCCGCTCGATTGCCCGGTCTGCGACAAGGGCGGCGAGTGCCCGCTGCAGGACCAGACGCTGGCCTACGGCCCGGGCGAGACCCGTTTCATTGAGGAGAAGCGTCACTTCGAGAAGCCCATTGCCATCTCGGACCTGGTCCTGCTCGACCGCGAGCGCTGCATTCAGTGCGCCCGCTGCACTCGTTTCGCCTCCGACGTAGCCGGCGAGGCGCAGATCGACTTCGCCGGACGCGGTGAGAACGTCGAGGTCTCGACCTTTCCGACCGAGCCCTTCTCCTCCTACTTCAGCGGCAACACGGTGCAGATCTGCCCGGTCGGCGCGCTGACCGCCACGCCCTACCGCTTCACCGCCCGGCCCTGGGACCTCGATCAGGTCGAGTCCACCTGTACCGCCTGCTCGGTGGGGTGCCGGGTGGCCGTGCAGTCGTCGCAGAACCGCCTGACCCGGCTGCTGGGCATCGACTCCGAGCCGGTCAACCATGGCTGGCTCTGCGACAAGGGCCGCTTCTCCTTCGAGTCGGTCAACGGCGACGAGGTCGACAACGGACCCCGGCCCACCGAGGTGGCCGACGAAGCCGTCGACGTGGCGCCCGCCACCGCGTCCCAGGTCGTCAGCCTCGGTGCCAGCCGCGGTCAGTTCCTGGGCGAGGCGCGCGAGACGGGCCGCTTCGAGCATGGCCGACTGGTGGAGCCGCGCATCCGCAAGCAGGGCGAGCTCGTGCCCGTCAGCTGGGGCGAGGCCCTGGCCGCCGCGGCGGCGGGTCTGTCGAACGCCAAGGACGTGGGCGGTGCCGGGGCGGTGGCGGTCATCGGTGGTGCCCGCCTGACCAATGAGGCCGCCTACGCCTGGGCCAAGTTGGCCAAGGGCATCATCGGCACGGACTCGGTCGACGCCCAGTTGGGCGACGGCCTCCCCGCGGACCTGGTGCTGGGGCTGCCCCGGGCCACCATCGACGAGGCCTGCGCCGCGCCGGTTCTCCTCACGCTGGCCGGCGATCTGCGCGAGGAGCTCCCGGTGCTCTTCCTGCGCCTACGCGAGGCCGTGGTCAGTGGCGACACGCAGCTGGTCGAGATCGCACCGGCGCCGACGGCATTGACTGCCCTCGCCACGGCCTCGCTGCGCATCCGCCCCGGTGAGGCGACGCTCATGGCCCGTGCGCTCACCGGCGACGCCAATGCCTCCAGCGCCCTGGGTTCGCACCCCGAGGGCGCGTCCGTCACGACGGAGCAGCTCGAGGTCGCTCGGGGCGCAATGGTGGCTCACCCCGACGGTGAGGGCGTCGTGATCGTGGCCGGCCGGCCTTCCTACGCCGAGTCGGGCGAGGTGGCCGCCGAAGCCATCCGCGCGCTGGCGGCCGCGCTGCCCAAGGCAACATTCCTGCCGGCGCTGCGCCGGGGCAACGTCTTCGGCGCTCTCGACATGGGCCTGGCGCCGGGCCTTCTCCCGGGTCGCGTCAGCCTCGATGCGGGTCGCCAGCGCTTCACCGCCGCCTGGGGCTCCGTCCCCGCCGGCGCCGGCCTGTCGACGGCCGACATCCTTGCCTCCATGGCGGGCGAAGACGAAGGCGAAGGCGGCAACGCCGTGCGCGCCCTCGTCCTGCTCGGCGCCGACCCGCTCGACGACTTCCCCGACCGCGCCGTGGCCGAGAAGGCGCTGGGCGCCGGGCATTTCGTCGTCGCCGTGACGGGCCACCCGTCCGAGTCGGTCGACGCACACGCCAACGTCGTGCTGCCGTGCGCGGTGACGCACGAGCGGGCGGGCACCACGACCAACATCGAGGGGCGCGTCAGCCGCCTCGGTCCCAAGCTCTCGGCACCCGGCTTCGCCTGGCCCGACTGGATGATCGCGGTCGAACTCGCCGCCGAACTCGGCTCCGACCTCGGTCTCGCCAGTGACAACGATCTCTCGGACGAGCTGGCCCGCACGGCACCGGCCTACGCCGGTCTGACCCAGGAGGTCCTGCACTCCGACGTGGCGCACGACGGCATCCTCGTGCCGCTCACGGGGAACGAGGACCACCGCGACGACGTCAGCCCGATCGACCCCGTGGCGCTGCCCGGCGTCGAATCGGTCGAGCGCCAGGGCGCCCCGCCCCGCGTCGGTACCGGTGCCAGCGACCCCGCCGTGGCGCGCACCTCCGATCTGGGCAGCCCGCCGCCCCTCCTTTCGGGGACCGGTACCGGCGGCGCCGAGCCGCTGCAGATCCCCAAGGCCGACAGCTACAGCCTCCGGCTGACATCCGGCCGCCGCCTCTACGACGCGGGGAGCTCGGTGACCGGTTCGCCGTCGCTCACGCCGCTGGTCCCCACCCTGGTGGCCCGCGCCAACCCCTACGACCTCGACCGCCTCGGTGCCAAGACCGGTGACCGCGTGAAGGTGCGCTCGGCCCGGGGCGAGCTGATCCTGGCCGCCGAATCCGACGAGGGCGTGGCCCGCGGCGTCGTCGCCATCGACTTCAACGTGCCCGGCGGCGAGAGTGCGCCACCCAACGCGGTGGCCACACTCATCGACAGCCGCCAGCTGGTGACCGATGTGCGATTGGAGTCGGTGTGATCGCCGCCGCCGCCCTCCTCGCCAACTCGGCGCCCATCCTGACGCACAGCGCGGACGCCGGGAACGGCGACCCCCTCTTCTATTTCGGCCTCAATTGGGAGGTCTGGCTCATCGTCATCATCAAGTGCGTGGCCGCCTTCGTGGCGTTGCTGGTCGCCACCGCGCTGATGATCTGGTTCGAGCGCAAGGTGATCTCGGACATGCAGAGCCGGGTGGGCCCGAACCGGGCCGGGCCGTGGGGCCTGCTGCAGACGCTGGCCGACGGGACCAAGCTCATCTTCAAGGAGGACCTGCTGCCCGACCGGGCGGACTCCTTCGTGTTCAAGCTGGCGCCCTACCTCTCGGTGATCCCCGCCGTGCTGGTCTTCACCGTGGTCCCCATCGGGGGCGTGATCACCATCGGCAGCCACACGTTCGAGCTGCAGGTGGCCGACCCGCCCATGGGAATCCTGCTCGTCCTCGCCATGTCGGGCATCGCCGTCTACGGCGTCATGCTGGCCGGCTGGTCCTCGGGGTCGAAGTACCCGTTGCTCGGCTCGGTGCGGGCGTCGGCCCAGGTGATCTCCTACGAGGCCGCGCTCGGCATGACCACGGTGATGGTGGTGCTCGTGACCGGTTCGCTGTCGACGCGGGCCATCGTGGCATCCCAATCGAACGGGTTCTGGAACTGGAACCTCATCCGGCTGGGTTTCCTGCCCTTCATCTTCTTCATGATCGCCATCACGGCCGAGCTCACCCGGCCGCCCTTCGACCTCACTGAGGCCGACACGGAGCTGGTTGGCGGCTTCCACACCGAGTACTCGTCCATCCGCTTCGGCCTTTTCTATCTGGCCGAGTTCATGAACACCATCACGATGTCAGCCATTGTGGTGACGCTCTTCTTCGGCGGCCCCAACGGCTACATCTTCCACATTCCGGGCGCGACCATCTACATGCCGATCATCTACTTCCTCCTCAAGACGGTGGCGTTCTGCTTCATCTACGTGTGGTTCCGTGCCGCGCTGCCCCGCCTGCGCTACGACCAGCTGATGGATCTCGGCTGGAAGCGCCTCATCCCGCTCACGCTGGGATGGCTGCTCCTGGTGGCCGGCATCGTCGCCTGGGGCTGGGCCGGGCTGTTCCTGGTGCCCGTCGTCATCCTGGCCTCCTTTCTCCTCATCCGGGCCAACAAGTTGGGCAACGGCCGCAGCGACGATGACCTCATCATCCCGGCGGTCGGGAGCCGGGTGACCCGGGCCCCCCGGCTGACGCCGGTCCCGGATCCTGTTGCGGGAGGGAAGGCGTAGTGGGTGTCGGCGACGAAATGAAGGACCAGCTCTCGTTCCTGGGTGGTTTCAAGCTCACCTTCCAGCACCTGACCCGGCCCCGGGTCACGACGAAGTACCCCGACGAGAAGAAGCCCAAGCAGCCGCGCAATCACGGTCGCCACGTCCTGAACCGCTACGAGGACGGCATGGAGAAGTGCATCGGCTGCGAGCTGTGCGCCGGCGTGTGCCCGGCCGACTGCATTTATGTGCGCGGGCTCGACAACCCGCCCGATCACCCGGTGTCGCCCGGCGAGCGCTATGGCTACGTCTACGAGATCAACTATCTGCGGTGCATCCACTGCGACATGTGTGTCGAGGCCTGCCCGACCGAGGCCATCACCGAATCCAAGCTGTTCGAGTTCTCCTTCACCAACCGCTCCGACGCCATCTACACCAAGGAAGAGCTCGTGGTGAACGACGACGGCACGCCCAAGAAGCTGCCGTGGGAGGACTGGCGCGAGGGCGACGACGAAATGACATCCGGCTGGATGCGGGCCACCTCGCCGTCGGGCAGCGCGGCCTACGAGGGTCAGGTCCAGTGGGAGGGCGAGCTGGGCTACGGCGTGCGCGCCCCCGAGGGCGGCCAGTCGACGCACCGGGACGACGAGGCCACCGGCTCCAAGCCGCTGCGCGAGGTGCTCGAGGCCCATCTGCTCGACGAGGACATCCCCCTGGCCCACCGCGGCATGCAAGGCCGGGTGTGGCGGGCCAAGGAGGGGGCGGCGGCCAACCGCAAGAAGATGGACGCCACGCGGGCCCGCATGAAGGAGTTGCGGGCCTCGCGCAAGGCGACCAAGGCCGAGGCCAAAGCGGAGAAGGCCGAGGCGTCGGCGTCCGCCTCGGCCGCGGCCAGCGCAGCGGCCGACCGGGCCGCGACCGGGACCCTCGAAGGGAGCGACTGACCCATGCTCCACGCCGTACCCCTGTTGGCTGCCACGCGCGCCACCTGGCCCGACATCCTGGTCTTCGCCGCCGCGGCAGCGGTGATCCTGGTGGGCGCGATCGGTGTCGTGACGTCCCGCAACCCCGTGCACGCCGCCCTCAGCCTGGTGATGACGCTCTTCGGCGTGGCCGTGCTCTTCATTGAGCAGGAAGCGGACTTCTTGGCCGCCGTGCAGATCATCGTCTACGCCGGCGCCATCGTCGTCCTCTTCCTCTTCGTGATCATGTTCCTCGGCGTCGACCGGGCCGAGGACACCACCGTCGAGCCACTGGTCGGCCAGCGGCCCCTTGCCGTCGTGTTCTCCCTCATCACCCTCGGCGGCGTCCTGGCGATGGCGGCCACGGCGCACTGGGTCACCGGTGCCAAGCAGGTGGTGGGGCCGATTCAGGGCCACGTCGCCGGCCCGACGTCGCCGGCGGGGGAGCCGGCCCAGCTGGGCAAGCAGCTGTTCACGACGTACCTGTTCGCGTTCGAGGCCACGGCCGCGCTGCTCGTCATCGCCGTGGTCGGCGCCGTCGTACTGGCCCGCCGCCCGCCGACGGTCCACGCCGACCCAGAGGAGAGCACCAGCACGGAGAGCGAGCTGCCCGCATGAGCCTCTCGGGAGCCTGGTACCTCGGCCTGGCCGCCATCGTGTTCACCATCGGCGCCATCGGCCTGCTGGTCCGGCGCAACGTCCTGATCATGTTCATGTGCATTGAGCTGATGCTCAACGCCGCCAACCTGACGTTCGTCACCTTCGCCCGCATGCTCAACGACATCGGCGGGCAGGCCATCGTGTTCTTCGTGCTCGTGGTGGCGGCGGCCGAGGTCGTGGTGGGGTTGGGCATCGTGGTGACCAACTTCCGCCGACGCGAGACGACGGTGGCAGACGACCTGGACTCGTTGAAGGGCTGAACCGTGGTCCATCTCGGGTACCTCATGTTGCTCTTGCCCCTCGCGGGCTTTTTGTTCCTCGTGACCTTCGGCCGCCGCATCGGCGACCCGGTCGCAGGCTGGATCGGGACCGTCGCCGTCGGCGGCGCCTTCGTCGTGGCCTGCATCGTGCTGGCCGGCCTCCTCGGCTTGCCCGACAACGGCCGGGTGGTGGTGGACAACTACTTCACCTGGTTCAGCTCGGGCGGCCTGACGGTGCCCGTCGGGACCCTGGTGGACCCGCTGTCGATGACGATGTGCATGTTCATCACGTTCGTCAGCGCGCTCATCCACCTGTACTCCATCGGGTACATGAAGAACGACCGGGACTACTCCAAGTTCTTCATCTACCTGAACTTGTTCGTCTTCTCCATGCTGCTGCTGGTGCTGTCGGACAACCTGCTGCTCACGTTCGTGGGCTGGGAAGGCGTGGGCGTCTGCTCCTACTGGCTGGTGTCCTTCTGGTTCCAGCGCGAGTCGGCCGCCTCGGCGGGCAAGAAGGCGTTCATCTACAACCGCATCGGCGACGCGGGCTTCCTGCTCGCCATCTTCCTGATTTTCGAGCGGACCGGCACCATCCAGTACGAGAGCGGACCGGGCGGCGGGATCTTCGGTCAGCTGCACCACCTCGACGGCGGCGCCGGCCTGGCCGCGGTGCTGCTCCTGTTCATGGCCGCCGCCGGCAAGTCGGCCCAGATCCCGCTGTTCAACTGGCTGCCCGACGCCATGGAGGGCCCCACGCCGGTCTCGGCCCTCATCCACGCTGCCACCATGGTCACGGCAGGGGTCTATCTGCTCTGCCGGATGAACCCGCTGCTGCACGTCACGGCCACGGGGTCCGAGATCATCGCCACCATCGGGGCCGTGACGGCCTTCACCGCGGCGACCATCGCCTGCGCGCAGCAGGACATCAAGAAGGTGCTCGCCTTCTCCACCGTCTCGCAGATCGGCTACATGATCCTGGCCGTCGGCACGGGCGCCTACATCGCCGCCGTCTTCCTCATGGTGGCGCATGCCTTCTTCAAGGGCCTCCTGTTCCTGGGCGCGGGCTCGGTGATCCACGGGCTCGAGGACGAGCAGGACCTCAAACGGATGGGCGCCCTGCGCCGCTACATGAAGTGGACCACCGTCACCTTCACCATCGGCTTCCTGGCCATCGCCGGCATCCCCCCGCTGTCGGGCTTCTGGGCCAAGGGCGACGTCCTGGACAACACGTTCGCCCATTTCAAGGTGCTGTGGGTCCTCGGCCTGATCACCGCCGTCCTCACCGCCTATTACATGAGCCGGCTGGAGATCCTCGCCTTCGGCGGCAAGGAGCGATTCGACAAGGTGGGCCCCCAGGGCGAGCCGGCACTGCACGCGCCCCACGAGCCGCCTTGGGTGATGCGGGCCCCGCTCGTCATCCTCTCGTTCTTCGCGTTCTTCGCCGGCGTGCTCGACCTGCCCTGGGTCCACACCGACAACCTGTCGAGCTTCCTGGCCCCGGTCTTCGCCGGCACGCTCTACAACGATCATCTGGGGGCAGGGCCGGAATGGGCCCTGGCCCTGGCCGACATCGCCGCCGCGTTCGCCGGTGTGATCATCGCCTGGTGGTTGTGGCGGGGCGACGAGGTCTACCAGCCGAAGCTGGAGCCGGCGTTCCTGCAGCGGGTCTGGTACTGGGACGACTTCTACGACACCATCATCGGGCGCCCGGCCCAGCGGCTGGCCACGTTCTGCGCCTGGGTGATCGACGTCCGCATCATTGACGGCGCCGTCAATGGCACCGCGGAGCTGGCCAAGGCCACAGGGAACGCGGCCCGCAAGCTGCAGACGGGCTACGCCCGGAACTACGCACTCGGGATCGCCATCGGGATGGCCCTGATCATCGCCTTCATGCTGAGCCGGACGTGGTGGGGCTGATGGGACACAGCATCCCGTTCCTGACGCTGCTCATCCTGCTGCCGGCGATCGGGGCCGTCGCCCTCGGCCTGCTCAGCCTCGACCGCTCGCTGCACAAGGAGGCCGTGTACGCGCTGGCCCTGATTGTGTCGCTGGCCACGGCCGTGGTCGCCGTGGCAGCCCTCATCGCCATGAAGGTGCACGACGGCGGCTTCCAGCTGGTCTCGAACCACGAGTACACCGGCAGCAGCCTCGGGGTGCACTGGTACCTCGGGGTCGACGGCATCTCCATCTTCCTGGTGCTGCTGACCGCGCTGCTGTTCCCGCTCACCATCATCCTCGGGCGCAACCGCCAGAACCCGCGGGCCTACTTCGCCTGGATCCTCCTGCTGGAGGCAGCGGTGATGGGGAGCTTCCTGTCGCTCGACCTCATCGTCTTCTTCTTCATGTTCGAGCTGACGCTCGTGCCGGCCTACTTCATCATCGCCGGCTGGGGCCACCAGCGGCGCGCCTACGCCGCCATCAAGTTCTTCCTCTACACCTTCCTCGGCTCAGCCTTCCTGCTCGTCGGCATCCTAGCGCTGGCCTTCATCCACGAGTCGCAGTACCACTACCTGACCTTCGAGCTCGGGCCGCTCATGCAGACCCACCTGTCCTCGTCGACGGAGATCCTGCTCTTCCTCGCCTTCACGGCGGCGTTCGCCGTCAAGGCACCGCTCTTCCCGCTGCACACCTGGTCGCCCGATGCCTACACCGAGGCCTCGGAGGAGGGCTCGGTTCTGCTGTCGGGCATCCTCGCCAAGCTGGGCACCTACGGCATCATCCGCTTCGACCTCAACCTCTTCCCCCACGCCACCCGCACGCTGGCCCCGCTCTTCCTGACGCTGGCGGTCATCGGCGTCGTCTACGGCGCCATTGTCGCCTGCGCCCAGCGCGACATGAAGCGCCTGGTCACCTACTCCTCGCTGGCCGGTATCGGGTTCATCGCGCTCGGCACCTTCTCGCTGAGCACGCAGGGCCTGTCCGGAGCCGTCCTGCTCATGCTCAACCACGGGATCATCGTGGCGGCGTTGTTCATCCTCATCGGCTTCATCTACCAGCGCCGGGGCACTTGGCAGACGAGTGAGCTGCGCGGGCTGCAGAAGGCGGCGCCCGTGATGGCGGCCGTGTTCACCGTGGTGATGATGGCCTCCATCGGCGTGCCGGGCCTCAACGGCTTCGTGAGCGAGTTCCTCGTGCTCTCGGGCACCTTCATCACCCACCGCTGGTGGGCCGTGGTCGCCGTCCTGGGTGTCATTGTGGCCGCCATCTACCTGCTCTGGGCCTACCAGCAGGTCTTCCACGGCGAGCCGCGGGAGGCCGACGAGAAGACCCGGGACCTCGTGCTGATCGAACGGCTGGTCATGGCGCCGCTGATCATCCTCATCGTGTTCCTGGGCGTCTACCCCAAGCCGGTGCTCGATCGGATCAACCCGTCGGTCAACCAGCTGATCGCGCACGTCGAGGCCGCGACCGGGCACGCCCAGCCCCCAGTGGCCGTCCGAGGCGTGGAGGGAACCAAGTGATCGCGTCCCTGCTCGCCGCACACGCCGGCACCCACGCTGTGTCGGACTCCATCACGGTGCCGTCCATTCGGTGGCTGGCCATCCTGCCGCCCATCATCATGATCGGCGGCGCCGTCGTCCTCCTCGGCCTGGCCTCGCTGGTGCGCAAGCCGCTGCGGACGCGAGTGAGCACCATCGCCACGGTGATCATCTCCGGCGGTGCGCTGGGCATCGCCCTGTGGCAGTGGACCGACGTGCAGCAGCACGGGGCGCACACCTACGTGAAGCAGGCGGTCGTCATGGACGGCTTCAGCGTGCTCATCACCATGCTGGTCGCTATCGCCATGCTGCTCAGTGCGCTGGTGGCGGACGGCTACCTGCGCCGGGAAGGCATGCAGGGCGCGGAATTCCACGTGCTCGCCATGGTCTCGGCCTCCGGCGCCATGTTGATGGGCATGGCCAACGACCTGATCATCGTCTTCCTGGGCCTCGAGATCCTCTCCATCGCCCTGTACGTGCTGACAGCCTTCAACTACAAGCGCGCGGCGTCCGGCGAGGCGGCGCTCAAGTACTTCATTCTGGGGGGCTTTTCGTCGGCCATCTTCGTCTACGGCATCGCGCTCACCTATGGCGCTACCGGGTCCACGAACCTGACCCAGATTTCGGACTTCCTGTCCAAGAACGTGGTCCTGACCAACGGCCTGCTGCTGGCCGGTCTCTCCCTCATGCTGGTCGGCTTCGCCTTCAAGGTGGCGGCGGTGCCGTTCCACATGTGGACGCCCGATGTCTACCAGGGCGCCCCGTCGCCGGTCACCGGGTTCATGGCAGCCGTGGCCAAGGCGGGCGCCTTCGCCGCCATGCTGCGCGTCCTCTTCTCGTCCTTCGGCGTCATTGAGACCGACTGGCGACCGATCATTTACGGGCTGGCGGTGCTCTCACTGGTGCTCGGTGCCTTCGTGGCCCTGCGCCAGCGCGACGTGAAGCGGATGCTGGCGTACTCGTCCATCAACCATGCCGGGTTCATTCTGCTCGGGGTGTCCGCCGGCACGGCCCGCGGCGCCAGTTCCTCGCTCTACTACCTCTTCGTGTACATGTTCATGAGCGTCGGCAGCTTCGCCATCGTGACCGTGCTCGGGCGTGAGGGCGACGCCGACCACGACATCTCCCGCTACCGCGGCCTGGCCGGTCGCCAGCCGGTGCTGGCCCTGGCGCTGGCGGTCTTGCTGCTGGCTCAGGCGGGCGCGCCCTTCACGACCGGCCTCTGGGCCAAGCTGCAGGTGGTCTTCGCTGCGGTCGGCGCGGGCGAGGTGCCTCTGGCCGTCATCGCCATGGTGACGGCGGCAGTGGCGGCCTACTTCTACCTGCGGGTGGCCGTCCTCATGTACGCCGGCGGCGGCCTGGGTGAGCCCGAGGGCGGGGCCGGCGGCTCGGCGGCCCTGGGGGCCGAGGGTGGCATGACCGGCGGCGGCATCATTACGGCAGCGGGGGAGGGCAACGGCACGGGCGGCGGGCTGGCCTGGGCCACTCCGGCGTCGGCGGCCAGCACCGTGACCACGCTCAACGAGCAGATCCTGCTCGAGGACGAGGCCGTCGAGGACGAGGACGCGGACGCGGCGCCGGAGAAGGTCCCGGTCCCCGCGCTCGGCGGCCTGGCCATTGCGCTCTGCACGGGGGTGACGGTGCTCTTCGGTGTGTGGCCGCAGCCGCTCATCGACTTCGCCAACCACGCCACCCTGCTGTTCCTGCCCAAGTAGAGCGATCAGTCCAAGACGGTCTCCGCCTTGCCCTTCCGGATGGCGGCGATCAGCGCCGCGTGGTCCCGCTCGTTCTGGTCGGCGTAGCGACGAGCGAACCGGCGCATGGCCTTGGTGAACACGTCGCCCTTCCCTATGTACGCGTCGATGGCCGCGGGGTCGCCGGAGCGCGCGTGGGCCCGGGCGAGCGAGTTGCCGCAGGCGATGGCGAACTCGACGAGGACGGGCGCGATCAGTTCGGTGGTCGGGATCAGCTTCATGTCCCGGAACTGACGGACGTAGAAGTCCCGCTCACCCAGGGAGCCCCAGCCCACGAAGATGTCGGTGGCGCTCTGCACCATCCGCTTGCCGGCGATGACCCGGGCGCCATGGTTGTCGTGCCCGCTGGAGTAGGTGTAGGACTCGTAGACAGAGGGGCCGGCTTGCTTGCACTGCAGGAAGAGCGGGTCTCCGGTCGCGCTCCCTTCGAGCAGCACGAGATACACCACCATGCCGACGCTGCCGACTCCCACCACCTGCCGGACCATGTCCACCGGGGTGAAGCGGTCGAAGAGCCGGCGGCGGTCCTCCTGGAGTGTGAGGCGGTACTCCCCCAGGAGGCCCTCCACGATGTCGCCCTGCTCGTCGTCGTCGAGTGTCACGCGTAGCGGGGGCTGCGGGGTGATGCGAGCCCGCCCGCGCCGCTCCGTGGTCATCTTCTCGAACGCGCCACGGTTCGTCCGGCTCCCCTTGTTCTTCTCGAACTGCACCTGCACCTGGCCGCGGTCGGCGGGCTCGAAGTAGTCGATGAATTGGTCGAAGCGCGTGCCCTCGTACCAGATGTCGAGGAGCGGCAACGTGGAGTAGTACCGCATCCGGTTGCGGTAGGCATCGACCGCCGCGGTCACGGCGGCGTCCGCCTTGCTGGGCTTCACCCCGTTCTCCCGCGCCGCCACCACCAGGCTGGCCACAAGGCGGGCCACGTCCCACTCGAAGGGCCCGGGCAGGGTCTCGTCGAAGTCACGCAGATCGAAGTTGAGGTTGCGCTCCGGCGTGGCCCACAGGCCGAAGTTCAGGACGTGCGCATCACCGCAGAGCTGCACCTCGATGCGGCTGTGGGATCGGGAGGCGAGGTCGGCCGCCATGACCGCGGCGGCGCCACGGTAGAAATTCCATGGCGACAGCGACATGCGTTGGTGCCGGAGGGCTGCGAGCTCGGGGAGCCGGATGTGGTTCTGGGCCAGGAGCGTGTCGACGGGGTCGTGCCCGCGCGCCCGTTCGTCCCAGTCGCCCAGGTCGGCCCGGGGGGCCAGGATCCGGGCCTGCCGCCCCATCTCACGGCGCTCGGCCTCCGTGGCCGCGAGGTCGTATTTGGCGGCCACTGTCGTGGACACGTAATGCGTGTTGCTCATGGCGTTCTTCCCCTCGCAACTCCAAACTCCGTGTCCATCTTTGCCCAGGTCGGCGGGTTCAAGGACGCACAGCCCTCCCGGGTCACCGCAAGCCGGGCCGTCGGTCCCCCTTTTCTCTGCCGAGGCCTCCGGCGACGCAGACCGGACTTGGAGTGGATCGACATCAACGGGATTTGGGTTGAGCCCGGGCCGGCGGAGGCGGCGCGGCCGAAGACGGCGCAGGGGCAGATGGCGGCACCGACGAGGAATCTGCCTCCCGGGCGTGGCCGCAGCCGTGGCGCCCGTGTCGGCGTCGACACTCACCACGGCCACCAGTTCCACCACGACAGTGCCGGTCGCACCGCCACCGACGAGGGCGGGGCGACCCCCAGACTCCTCGGTCACCCCGCCCCGCAAGACCGATTGTGGTTGCAGTGTCACTTGGCGAGTAGGGCCGTTCGGACCAATCAGCACAACACCCGGACAACGGCCATCCGGGGTAGCGATGAAGAGCAGTCCTACCCGAGCTTGCCGTAGTCCGTTGTGCGCCAGCGCTCTGGCGTCATGCGAAAGGCGACGCTGCCGGCGGCGTCGTTCTCCGTTGCGGCCAGATAGAGGTCGCCGCCCTCGGCACCGAGATAGCGGTGTGCGAGGGCACGCCGCTCGTCGGCCGGGACGGTGTCCGCCATCGCCGTGATCGGCCCTTCCACACTGACGTAGCGGTAGGGCATGGACTCGGTCTGCACGCACAGCGAGAACCGTCCCGCCGCACGCAGGCGTTGCGCCTTGACGCTTTGTCCCCCGGTGATGACGTTGACCGTCCCGCCGGGCTCGTAGGCGTACCAGACCGGGATGCTGAGCGGTCCCCGGCCGGGGTCGTCGACGCTGAGGACGCCAACGTGCAGTCCGGAGAGAAAGGCCTCGCGTTCTGCCGGCGTCATCGTGAGTGTCACGCGGCACCTCCGGGCGAGACGTGGTGGGGCGGGCGGTCGCGCCGCTGTTGGTCGGACCAGCAACGGTCGCAGTCCTCGCAGGGACCGTTGTCACCGCGACTGTGGTGCACACCCGGATGCCCGCAGCGGGGGCAGCGGGACTCGCTCATGGCCTCGGCGCTGTCCCGGCCTCTTCCCGGGAGGTCATCCCATTGCCGACGTGCTCCTGCGCGGCCAGGACCTCTTCGGGCAAGGCGGGGCCCGAGCGCTTGGCGACACCGGTGGTGAGCAGGCGGCCGATCACCGGGACTTCGGTCAGGGACTCGGCCCGCATGATCTGCACGACGACGGGAACGAACTGTTCGGCCGAGTCGAACACGATGTAGCGCGGCAGCCACCGCGGCTCGTATTTGGCGTTGAAGCGCCACAACGTCTCGATCTGAAGAACGCCCGAGAGTCGGCGCAGGGCCCAGCGCTCCACCCGCTGCGTGACGCCGTCGCCGTTGTCGCCTTCGAGCACCGACCGCAGGGCAGCGAAGTTCAGGCTGAGACCCTTCATGCCCATCTCCTTGAGATGGTCGATGGTCGAGCAGAGGGCGAAGTCGAGCAGCCCGTTGGGATGTTCGCCCGGGTCGCGGCGCATGAGGTCAAGCGAGTAGCCGCCGATGGCGGGTGAAGGTACGAACTGGCACATGGCGACCGGCGCCCCATCCGGGCCCTCCACCACTGTCAGGAGCAGTCCGGTGTCCCGCCGGTCGAAAAGGCGGCCCAGCATCATGGAGAAGCCGCGCTCCTGCTCGCCGCGGCGGCTCTTGGCCATCAGCTCGGCCATGCGGGCGGCGTCCGCCGGGTCGAGGTGGGCAGGATCGAGAAAGCGGACGGTGTAGCCGTAGCGGGCCACCCGGTTGACGGCCTGGCGGAGCCCCTTCATTTTGCCGCCCTGCAGCGAGAATTCCCGGGGGTCCACCACTGCCTCGTCCCCGATGTAGAGGAAGCGCATCCCCGAGGCCTGGTACGTCGGCAGCCACTCCTCGCCCGCACCCATGACGCCGAGGCCCCACCCGTTCCGGTCGACGTAGCGACGGAACGAGTCCCAGACGTGGGCTCGCTCGGAGAACGGCCCGATGGGATCGGGGGACACGAGGCAGACGCCGCCGAACACGGCGTAGGCGACGAGGGAGTCGCGATGGAAGAACCATTGCTTGTCGTCGCGCAGCGCGAAGTAGTCGAGTGTGCCGGTGCCGTGCCGCCGCACGATGTCGCGGGCCCGGATCTCGGCGGCGCGCCGGCCCATGGCGGCGCGCCCCGACGACAGGCGGCGGTCGACGACCGGCCGGGTCAACAGGTAGAGCGCCACCACAATCAGGCTGAGGCCCACGGCCAGGAGGCTGATGGAGGCGTAGCGATCGATGGTGGGCGGGAAGGCGACCCAATCCACGCCGACGAGGCGCTCGGCCGAGCCCAGGAGCACGTCGGGCCACCCGGGGAGCGGGTGATGGTGCACGCGGCCGGCCACCTCGACGGCGAGGAAGCCGCCCAGGGTCGCGATCACCCCGCCCACGGCGAGGATCACGAAGGCGGTGACGACGGTCCCGCGCTCGGTCTGCGCCCGGAAGCGCTCTCGTTCGACGATCAGCAGCGTGAGGACGCCGGCGCAGACGACGAGCGTGATGACGTCGGCGGCGTGCAGAAGGTGCAGGGCGAGCGAGGCGATGAGCAGGAGCACGGCGACGAGCCAGGAGCGGCGCTGACCCCTGAGGACACCCCGGGAGAGCATGATCATCCCGATACCGGCGATGGCGGTGAGTGCGCCGGCCGCCTGGACGACCGAGACGGGCAGGTACTGGGCAATCAGGTGCAAGTGCACCCGCAGGGGGGTCGTGACCGAGGAGAGCAGATCGATGACGCCGGCCACGAACAGCAGGACCGCGGCGAGGCGGCGAATGCGGCGCACTCGGATGTGGTCCGCCGCCACCTCGGGCGCGGGCGGCCATGACGCGCCGCCGGGCCAGCTGGCCACCAGTTCCGCGTGGACGTCGGCCGCCTTGGAGCGACCCTTGACGACGGTGTCGGCGGTGACGAGCCGCTCACCCATGGTGGAGAGCGGCAGATCGGCCTCGGCCAGGAGCAGGCGAACGTGCAGCTCCGCCCCTGTCTCGATCTCGAGGGTCGATTCCTGGCGGTGGTGCAGAAAGGTGGGCGGGAGCCCGAGGCGACCCCGATGCTCGTGCACGACCTCGGAAGTGGCACCAGGGCAGGCGAAGAAGCCGGTATCGAGTTGGGTCAGCTCCGGAACGAGCGCCCCGCCGACAATGACGCCCGAGACCCCCGACTCGACGGCGGCCCGCGTCGCGTCGAGCGCGTCCACCGCGTCCAGTTCGAGTTGCTCGTGCGCGATGGGGCGGGAGCCCGACAGGCCGCCCGCCCAAGGAGCCGGCAATCCTTCACCTCCGAGCGCCCGCCAGATGCCGCGCGACGTGATGGCGACCACGAGGGCGAGGATCGCCAGCAGCGCGAGGGCGATCACCACGGTCACGATGAGGCGTGAGGGCCAAGTGGCGCTGTAGGCCCGTTGCAACGCCGTCTGTTGTCGGTGCGTGCGGAATACGCGGCCGAGGCCGTCGACCACGAACTCGACGCGCAGCAGGAGCGCGATCACGGCCAAGGCCAGTGGTGGCGCCCAGAGGTAGCGGCGCAGGCGTCGGTACAGCACCCGCGAGGTGACGAAGCGCCGGGCCAGTCTCGGATCGTCCAGCCGCTCCATACCCGCCAGCCAGGGCCGGTCGTCGGAGGGTGCGGCATCCATAGGGGGATTGCTGTCGGGTCGCAGCGTGCCGGCGCGTACGAGCACGGTGCGCGTACCGGCACCGGTCTCGCATTCGAGGTCGACGCCGTCGCGCACCGTCACGCCGTGGCGCTCCAGCGCCTGCGCCAGTGCATGGTCGTGCTCGGAGGGCGCCATGACGACGATCACCTGCGACTCCGCCCGGCCTGCGAACGCCCCCAGTGCCTCCGTGAGATCCCGGTGCTTCTCCACGACGGTGGCCGGATCGTCGGGGGACCCCCGCGCGACGAGCCGGCCGCACAGGATCACGATTCCGGGTCCCTGCCACTCCTCGAGTCGTTGGGCGATGTCGCGGCAGGCGGCGCGTGAGCTGTCGGTGGGTTCGGGGGGGAGCAGGAGGTCGCCGATGACCTCCACCCTTCGGCCGAGGGCCACCGGGAGCATGCGGCCGGTGCCGGCCGTGGCGGCCGGGTCCCTTCCTACCCCCATTGCAGCGTCGGGTCCCATTCGCCATCCATCGTCTCACCTTCGAACCCTCCGACTCCTCAACAATTGGGGGGATTTCCCTCCTCGGGGGTCCGAGTGAGGCCTTAGGCTGGTCCTTCGTGCCCCAGACCAGGCCAGAGGCCGACCGGATCAATTGGACGTGGCACGCCGAGGGCGGGAAGCCGCGCCCAGGAGGGCCGGCCGTGATCTTCGACATCGACGGCGTCCTGTCCGACGCGGCCGGCCGCCAACATTTCTTGGACCGAGGACGGCGGGACTGGGCCGCGTTCTTCGAGGCGTGTGGCGACGACCCCGTGATCGAGGAGATCGCCCGGTTGCTGGAGCTGCTGGATCCCTCGCTGGCCGTCATCCTCCTCACCGGGCGTCCCCACCGCGTCCAAGCCCAGACGCTGGCCTGGTTGCAGCGCTACGGGCTCCGCTGGGACCTGTTGGTCATGCGCTCGCGCGGGGACTACGCCCAGGTCACCGAGTTCAAGCAGTCGGTCGTGGAGGATCTCCGGTCGCACGGCTTCGACCTGCGACTCGCCTTCGAGGACGATCCGTCCAACCACGCCATGTACGTCGCAGCCGGTGTGCCCTGCGTCTACATCCACTCCGGCTACTACGAGTAGTGCAGTTGCCGGCCCCACCCGGCGAGGAGCGCCAACGCTGCGAGCGCCAGCACCGGCAGATCACCCCAGTGGTCGTAGGGCGTGAAGCCGCGGCGCAAGCCGACGGTGGCGAGGATCACCTGGCGCCGGCCGAGCGAGCTGCGTTGAAGGACGACGCCTCGTTGGGTGACCACCGCGCTGAACCCGGTGGGGGCGGCCTGGACGAGGTCGCGCCCAGTCTCGACGGCCTGGACGATCGCCGCGGCCATTTCCTGGGCCGGCACCTGGGAAGTGCTGTAGGAGGAGGTGTTCGTGGGAACGGCCAGCAGCTCGGCACCGGCACGCACCGACTCGTGGCTCCGCCCGGCGTAGAAGATCTCGAAGGACACCAGGAGTCCCAGCGGCGCGGCGGGGGTCCGCATGAGGCCAGTGCCGTGGCCGGGGACGGCATCGAGTGGCACGCCCGACAGGTTGGCGAAGTGGGAGAACAGTGAACGCAACGGCACGTACTCGCCGAAGGGCACCCGGTGGACCTTCTCGAAGACGCCGACGATGTGGCCATTGGGCCCCCAGGACACGACCTCATTGCGAAACGAGGTGGCCGACGCCGGCTCGGTGACCCCGACGAGCAGTGTCGTGTGGAGTTGCTTGGCCAACCGGCTCAGGAGCGCCGCTTGGGGTGAGCGGGCCAGCGGACGGTCGAGGGCCACCACATCCTCGGGCCAGAGCACGAGGCCCGGGGCGGGGTGCGCCGTGGCCACGGCGAAGGTCGCTGCCAGCTCCGCCGCGAACACCGAGCTCGGCGCAACCTGCTGCTTGCTCAGGCCCCGCTGCCCGCCGCCTTGCACCAGCGCGACGCGCACTGTCCGCACGGGTGCACCACCGTCGGGCGCGACGGCACCGACGGAGGCCAGCGCGACGATCCCCGCCGCAATGACGACGGGGCCGATGACCGAAGGCGCGCCGGCGGCGTCGCGGCGACGCCCCTGTAGAGCGCCACTGAGTGTGGCGAGGGCGACGCCGCCGGCCCAGACGCCCGCCGTGATGAGAAGGGGCCCGCCGAGACGGGCCAGCTCGACCAGTGGGCCTCTGGCCTGGCCCAAGAACACACTGCCGAGCGGCAGTCCGCCGAAGGGCCATGACTGGCGCACGGCTTCGGCGAGCGTGCATGCAGATACGAAGGCGAGGGCTCGCCCCCGGTGAGGCGGTGTGGCGGCAGCCGCAGCCGCGAAGTAGAGCGCCTCGATGAGGATGAGGACGACGGCGCCGTACCAGTTGAAGGCGCGGGCCCAGAAGAGCCCGATCGCATAACAACCCAGACCGGCGAGCCAACCGGACCAGACGCGGGTCCGCAACGACAACCCGGCGAGGCGCCAGTACAGCAGCGCAGCGCCGAGGAGTCCCAGCGGCCACCAGCCCCAAGGGGGGAGCGAGAGCGCAAGGAGGACACCCGCTGCGACCGAGGGGATGGCGATGCGGCCCCGGCGCGGCGGGCCGCTCACGTTCACAAGAGCGTCTGGGCCGCGGCCCGGCCGCTGGCGATGCAGGCGGGGATGCCGACACCGCGGTACGCCGCGCCTGCGACGGCAACACCGCCGAGACGGGCCAGCGCTGACTCGATACCAGCCGTGCGGAGGAGGTGATGCACGCGGTACTGGGGGAAGGCGCCAGCGAAGCGCACCACCCGCGCCTCGACGGGCC